>WBZM01004552.1_pt1 | contig 10017 bp, 9 predicted proteins | sample 5204271 | NCBI WGS metagenome assembly WBZM01 (sample SAMN12344346, study PRJNA552823) | activated sludge metagenome | biome: Activated sludge suspended growth; feature: Nitrification reactor; material: Wastewater; isolation source: activated sludge from nitrification reactor of wastewater treatment... | reverse complement strand
ATTACGTCGGCTTGGAGTTTGTCGGCGTAGGTCTCCAAGAAGCGCTCCAGTGACGGCGACCCGATCTCCTCCTCGCCTTCAATGATGATCTTCACGCCGACGGCGAGGTCGTCGCCGAGCATCCGCAGGGCGGCCAGATGGGCGGCGATGCCGGCCTTGTCATCGGCGGCACCGCGGGCGTAGAGCCGGTCGCCGCGCTCGGTCGGCACCCACGGATCGCTCTCCCAATCGTCGGGATTGCCCTCGGGCTGCACGTCATGGTGGGCGTAGAGGAGCACCGTCGGCGATCCCGTGGGACCAGGCCTGGCGCCCAGCACGGCTGGCTGCCCGCCCGCGGCGAGGATCTCCACCTCGAAGCCCTCCGCCTGGAAGAGGCGGGCGGTGAGTTCGGCTGAGCGGCGCACCTCACCGTGGCGAGCCGGGTCGGCGCTGACCGACTGGATCTGAATCAGCTCCGCCAGATCCCGGTGGACGCCGGGGAGCAGGTCGGTCAGGCGAGCGCGGAGGGTGGCAAGGTCAGGGATCACCCCGGTCAATCTAGTCCCCCGCGGGCGCCTCTGCGTCTGCCGCTGAGTCAGCGTCTGCCTCTGCGCCCCAGATAGCTGCACGAATGCGTAACGGTTTGCTTTCTCGCAGACTTTCCCCGCGGAAGCCGCAGAGCCCGAAAGTAACTCTGCAGCTTTCGAGCAGCCACTTGCCGTCTGAGGGCAGCGCCCAGTCGCAGCTGGGGCCAGACTCGGAGCCCGCCTGCCTGCCGTGGGGCGAGCGGCAGCCACCGTGGCACAATCAGCCGCCATGGCCCCAGAACTGCACGGCGAAGGCGACGCCACCCGACGCCACATCGAGCTCACCGAAGACTTCGCGGCGCACAACTACCACCCCCTGCGCGTGGTGCTCGCCGGCGGCGAAGGCGCGTGGGTCACCGACGTCGACGGCCGGCGCTACCTCGACTGCCTAGCCGGCTACTCCGCGCTCAACTTCGGCCACGGCAACCCGCGGCTGCTGGCGCGGGCCCACGCCCAACTCGACCGGATCACCTTGACCTCGCGGGCCTTCTACAACGACCAACTCGGGCCCTTCGCCCAGGCGCTGTGCGAGCTCACCGGCAAAGACATGATGCTCCCGATGAACTCCGGCGCCGAAGCCGTCGAAACGGCCATCAAGGTGTCGCGCCGGTGGGGATACCAAGTCAAGGGCGTGCCTGAGACGCGAGCCAAGATCGTGGCGATGGAAGGCAACTTCCACGGCCGCACCACGACGATCGTCTCCTTCTCCACCGACGCGGTCGCCACCACCGGTTATGCGCCCTACACCCCCGGCTTCGAACTGGTGAAGTACGGCGACCTCGACGGCCTGCGGGCCGCCGTCGACGACACCACGGTGGCGGTGCTTCTGGAGCCGATCCAAGGCGAGGGAGGCGTGGTGATCCCGCCGGAAGGCTTCCTGCGGGACGTGCGGACGCTGTGCAACGAGCGCAACGTGCTGATGGTGGCCGACGAGATCCAGTCGGGTCTGGCGCGCACCGGCCGCACCTTCGCCTGCGACCACGAGGGCGTCGTGCCCGATATGTACATCCTCGGCAAGGCCCTCGGCGGCGGCCTCTACCCCGTGTCGGCCATCGCTGCCGACGCCGACGTGCTGTCGGTGATCACGCCCGGGTCGCACGGGTCCACCTTCGGCGGCAACCCACTGGCCGCGGCCATCGGGCACGAGGTGTGCCAGATGCTGGCCACCGGAGAGTTCCAGGAGCGGGCCACCGCTCTCGGGGCCTACTTGGAGGCCGGGCTGTCAGACCTGGTGGGCAACGGCATCGCCGAGCTTCGGGTGCGCGGGCTCTGGGCCGGGGTCGACATCGACCCGGCGGTGACCACCGGCCGACATGCGTGTGAAGCGCTGCTGGGTCTCGGCGTACTCGCGAAGGAGGCGCATGGCCAGACCGTGCGGCTCGCGCCGCCGCTGGTGGCGACCGAGGCCGACCTCGATGTGTTGATCGACGCCTTCCACACCGTGCTCGCCCCTTCCTGACCGAGGGGCGGCCGCGCGGCTAGTGGGCGGTGCCGGTGAGGTTGAGGCCGACGACGCCGACCACGATCAGGCCCAGACACGCGGCCTTCAGCCAGGTCATCTCCTCGCCCAGAAAGAAATAGCCCACCACGGCCACCAGTGCGGTGCCGAGCCCCGCCCACACGGCATAGGTCACCGAGACGGGGATGGTCTTCACGATCACCCCGAGCAGCGCGATGGCGGCCACGTAACTGACGATCACGAAACCCGTCCACGGCAAGTTGGTGAAGCCCTCGGTGCGCGGCAGTGAAGCGGTCGCGCCGACTTCGATCGCGACAGCGAGCGCCAGCAGGATCCACGCGAGGGTCACGATCGCCACACTCCTCAGACAGTCGACTTTGAACGTTCGGCCAAGTGCGCAGACTCTACCCGGTCAAGGGAAGCCAGGGGGCCAGATCGGCGCGCTCACCGCTGGCGACCAGGCGCGCGGTCCGTTCGGCGTCCGCCCACCCGAGCTCTCCCACTGCCAGCGCCACCCACGTCTCGGCATCGAGCTCAACCACCGCCGGCGGGGTGCCCCGTGTGTGTCGTACGCCGGCGACGGCCTGCACCGCGGCGTATGGCGGCACCCGCACCTCCACCGAGTTGCCGGGTGCCCGCTGGGTCAACAGCGCCAGGAAGTGCTTGACGAGCAGCCGCTGGTCGACCGCCGTCCAAGTCCCGTCGGCGCGGTGCGCCAACGCCTCGGCCACCGCCTCGGGTGCAGCCGGCACGAGCTTGCGGCTCACCGAATCACTGCCCGTCCGGTGGGTTGCCGAACGACTCCAGCACCTGCAATTGCGCCTGCCAAGCGGGAGCGGCGACGTCAACCACCCCGAAGTGGCCGCCGCGCACCTCCACCAGCGTGGCCTCACCGCCAGCAGCGCGAGCACGCGCGACGTAGTCGACCGATTGGCTGAACGGCACCGCATCGTCGTCGCGGGCGTGGAAGCACCAGACCGGCACCTCTAGGGGAAGGTGGCGGGTGGGATCGGCCTCGTCGTACGTCGCACTCGGCGCCCCGGCAAAGGCGTCAACCGCACCTCCCCCAAGACCGTCCGCGTAGGCCTGCTCCAAGTCGGCCACGCCCGCCTGATTAAAGACCGCCCGGATCCGGCCGCCGCCACGCCACCGCGCGAAGCGGCCGCGCGCCGCCGACCACAGCGCCAGATGGCCACCCGCGGAGTGACCGAGCACGATGAGAGCAGACGTGTCCACCCCGGTCTCCACCAGCCGGGTGAAGGAGGCGTCGAGGTCGTCGAGGGTGGCTGGCACGCCGCCCCCGTTGCCGACGCGGCGATACTCCGGCGCCCAGGCGATCCAGCCTCGTTCGGCCAGATCGGTGGCGAGGGGCTGGGCGTATTCGATCCCGTAGAGCGCCTTCCAGAAGCCGCCGTGGATGACCACACAGGTGCCACGCACCGGCACGCCCGCAGCCGGGCGATAAAGCTCGGCGTACTGCGAGGGGTCCGGGCCGTAGGTGAAGCGTTCGGGGACGACGGTCATGGGCGATCCTTTCGGGTCAGAAGCGGAGTCGGTGGGTGCGCTGCCGGAGCCGGGCGCTGAGGACGGTTGCTGACCGGACCCGCAGGCGCCGAGCATGGCCAGCCCGAAGGCGACAGCTCCCCGGCGGCTGACCTCCACGTCCGATCTCAGCCGAGAGCTGCTGGGAGGGTGGCGGTCCAGGTCTGGTGAAGCTCAGTGAGCGCAATCTCGAAGAGATCCTCGATCACCAGCGCGTCGCCGCCGGTGGTGCCGATTTCGCCGGTGGGTACGCCGAGCCCGGCCGCCATCGTGGTGAACGCCTCGACGTGCTCGTCGGCCACCGCCACGATCGCCCGATGCGCCGACTCGCTGAACAGCCCCACGAACGGGTCGCCCTCCAGCCGGATGGTTGCCCCCACGCTGTGGCGCAGACACGCCTCGACCAGGGCCTGAGCCAAGCCACCGTCGGAGAGATCGTGCGCGGCGGCCAGCAGCCCGGCCCGGCCGGCATCGGCAAGGAGCCGGCCAAGGGCCCGCTCATCGGCGAGATCGACCGCAGGCGGCAGCCCGCCGAGGTGGCCGTGGATCACGTGTGCCCACTCCGAGCCGGAGAACTCCTCACGAGTCTGGCCGAGATGGAAGATCCGCAGCCCTGCCGCCGGGAAACCCGACGGGGTGCGTCGGCGTACGTCATCGATCACGCCCAGCACCGCCACCACCGGGGTCGGCAGGATCGCGGTGTCGCCGGTCTGGTTGTAGAGCGACACGTTGCCGCCGGTGACCGGGATGCCGAGGGTGAGGCAAGCGTCCTTGAGCCCGCGACAGGCCTCGGCGAACTGCCACATCTCGCCCGGGTCTTCCGGAGAGCCGATATTGAGGCAGTCGGAGACCGCCAGAGGAGTCGCCCCCGCCGTGGCAATGTTGCGGTAGGCCTCGGCGAGGGCGAGCTGGGCGCCGCGATAGGGGTCCAGCTTGGCGAAACGGCCGTTGCAGTCGGTGGCCACCGCAACACCGAGATGGGTCTCCTCATCGACCCGGATCATGCCGGCGTCCTCGGGCTGGGACAGCACGGTGTTGCCACGGACATAGCGGTCGTACTGGTCGGTGATCCAGGACTTGTCGCACAGGTTGGGCGAGCCGACGAGCCGCAGCAGGGTGGCCCGCAACTCCTCGCCGGACTCCGGGCGCGGCAGCGCCTCGGCGGCATCGGCTTGCAGCGCGTCCTGCCACTCCGGCCGGGCGAAGGGGCGGTGGTAGGTGGGCCCGTCGTGGGCGACCGAGCGAGGGGGTACGTCGACAACCCGGTCGCCGTGCCAGTCGATCTGGAGGCGGCCGGTGTCGGTGACCTCGCCGACGACCGTGGCGTCGACCTCCCACTTGGCGCAGATCGCCAGGAAGCGGTCGACATCGGCCGGCTCCACCACGGCCATCATCCGTTCTTGGGACTCGCTCATCAGGATCTCTTCGGGCGCCAGGGTCGAGTCACGCAGCGGCACCAGGTCGAGGTCGACGTGCATGCCCCCGTCGCCGGCCGACGCCAACTCGGAGGTGGCACACGAGAGGCCAGCGCCCCCCAGATCCTGGATGCCGGCGACCAGGCCCTCCGCAAAGAGCTCGAGGGTGCACTCGATCAGCAGCTTCTCCATGAAGGGGTCGCCCACCTGCACACTCGGCCGCTTCGCCGGCCCGCCCTCGTCGAAGGTCTCCGAGGCCAGCACCGACACCCCGCCGATCCCGTCGCCACCGGTGCGGGCGCCGTACAAGATCACCTTGTTGCCGGTGCCGGACGCCTTGGCGAGGTGAAGATCCTCGTGGCGGAGCACTCCGACGCACAGCGCGTTGACCAGCGGGTTGCCGAGGTAGGTGGGATCGAACACGGCCTCGCCGCCGATATTGGGCAGACCCAGGCAGTTGCCGTAGCCGCCGACTCCGGCGACGATCCCGGGCAACACCCGATGCGTGTCGGGCTCCTCCAGCGGACCGAACCGCAACGGGTCCATCACTGCCACCGGCCGCGCCCCCATCGCCAGGATGTCGCGGACGATGCCGCCGACGCCCGTGGCCGCGCCCTGGTAGGGCTCGACGTACGACGGGTGGTTGTGGCTCTCGATCTTGAAGGTGACGGCGTAGCCCTGGCCGATGTCGATCACTCCGGCGTTCTCACCAATGCCGGCAAGCATTGCGCCGACCGGGGTCTCCTGGGGGATCTCGCCGAACTGCTTGAGGTGCACTTTGCTGGACTTGTAGGAGCAGTGCTCGCTCCACATCACCGAATACATCGCCAGCTCGCTCGAGGTGGGCCGGCGCCCGAGGATCTCGCGGATCGTGTCGTATTCGTCCTGCTTGAGCCCGAGCTCGGCCCAAGGCTGCTCACGGTCGGGATCGGACTCGGCACGGGCAACGGTGTCCAGAGTGGTCACGTCGGTCAATCTACCCGCGTCGGCGCGTGCGAGTGGTCGCGTGTCCGGAGGTGGGAGACGCGGGGGCGCGGGAGTGCGGAGCGGCGTACGTGCGGAGCAGCGGGAGTGCGGAGGCGCGTAAGTACGACGAAGCGGTCGTCCAGGCCGAAACGCAGCACGCACCGGCGTACGTACGACAAAGCGGTCGTCCAGGCAGCCGAAACGTAGCACGCAGCGGAGTACGTACGACGAAGCGGTCGTCCAGGCGACCGGAGCGCCGCACGCATCGGCATCCAGCGGCGTACGTGCGACGAAGCGGTCGTCCAGGCAGCCGAAACGCAGCACGCACCGGCATGCAGCGGCGTACGTGCGACGAAGCGGTCGCCCGGGCAGCCGAAACGCAGCACACACCGGCGTCCGTACGACGAAACAGTCGCCCCAGCGACCGAAACGCAGCACACAAGCCTCCGGGGGCGTGACTCATGTGACAGATGGGGTTATCATGGGTCGGGTTCGTCGCCCCCGAACCTCCGGAGCAGTCATGCGCTCACCGTCCCGCGCACTTCCCCGCCCCACCCCGAACCCCACCCCGAACCCCAATGCGGACACCACCGCGCGCCCCACCACACGGCTCACCGCGCTCTTCACCGCACTCCTCACCGTGCTTGCGCTGACTGTGAGCGCCGCGCCCGGCCACGCCGCCAACCCCGTCACCCCCGGCAACTTCACCGGCTACGGGTTCGACCAGTGCCTCACCCCCACCCAAACCGCCATGGACGCCTGGCTGGAACACTCGCCCTTTCTTGCCGTCGGCATCTACATCTCAGGGGACTCCCGCGCCTGCCGAGTGCAGCCCAACCTGACCCCCACCTGGGTGAGCACCCAGTTGAGCAAAGGCTGGCGGCTGCTGCCGATCACCCTCGGACCGCAAGCGGCCTGCCTCGATCGCTTCCCCCGCTACGGCAACGACCCGGTGATCATCGACGACCCCGGCACCGACGGGCGCTACGTGGATGCTCGCTTGCAGGGTCGAGCCGAGGCCACCAAGAGCGTGGCCGCGGCGAAAGCGCTGGGCATCGTGCCGGGCAGCACGTTGTGGTACGACCTTGAGGGCTTCGATGCCTCCCGTACCAAGTGCCGCGAGTCGGCGCTCGCGTTCCTCAGTGGCTGGAGCTACCGGATCAAGAAGCTCGGCTACGTGTCCGGGGTCTACTCCAGCGCGGGCTCCGGCATGGTGATGCTCGACCAGGCACGGATCGCGGGTGTGCCCGGCACCGTGCTGCCGACGTACATCTGGATCGCCCGCTGGGACGGCATAGCAAACACCTCCACCGACTACATCTCCGAAGAGGGATGGCAGCCGCACCGACGGGTCAAGCAGTACCGCGGCGGCCATGACGAGACCTGGGGTGGCGTGCGGATCAACATCGACAGCAACTACCTCGACGTCGGCCGCGGATCGGTGGCCGCCGACGAGACCCACTGCGGCGGGGTCCGCGTCGACTTCCCCCGCTACCGCCCCCTTAAACCCGGCCTGAAGCGCCCCTACCTCACCCTGGCGCTCAAGTGCCTCCTCAGCGAACGGGGCTACTTCACCGGAGCGGTGCGCTTCGGCTACGGGCCAGGCGTGATCAACGCCGCCCAACGCTGGCAGGCCGCGCGCGGCCTCCCGGTCTCCTCGACCTTCTCCAAACGCCACTGGACGGCGCTGCTTTCCGGCGGTGCCCGCCCGGTGCTCAAGGTCGGCTCCGCCGGTGTCTACGTACGCCGAGTACAGCGCGCCCTGAACGCCGCGCGCCGTAGCGGCGATCTGCCGATGCCGGTGACGGGGGTGTACGACGCCGCGACCCTCGCTCGGATGAAAGCCTGGCAGAACCGGGTCGGCCTGACCGCCTCCGGCGTCGCCAACTCCGACGCGTGGTCGCTGCTGCAGGCCGGACGCCGCTGATCCCCACACCCGCTGGGAGGACCTGCGAGGGCTCGGGCACGCCAATTCCGCGAGAGATCTGGGCGCGCGAGAGTGAGAACAGGAGTACTCGGCGCGCTGGCTTACGCGAGGAGCGCTTGGGCCAGGCTGGTGAAGAAGGGCAGCCCGTCGGTGCCGCTGCCGGTGAGTTCTTCGACGGCGTGCTCGGGGTGCGGCATCAGCCCGACGACATTGCCGCGCTCGTTGGTGATGCCGGCGATATCGCGCATCGAGCCGTTGGGGTTGACCTCCAGGTAGCGCGCGACCACGCGACCCTCCCCCTCCAGCCGATCCAGGGTGGCTTCGTCTGCGACAAAACCGCCCTCACCGTTTTTCAGCACCACGGTGATCTCGGCCCCCTCGGCGTAACCCGACGTCCACGGCGTGCGGTTGTTGTCGATGCGCAACCGCTGGTCGCGGCACACGAACTTGCGGTGGTCGTTGCGGATCAATGCCCCCGGCAACAGGTGGGACTCGCACAGGATCTGGAAGCCGTTGCAGATGCCCAGCACCGGCATCCCCTTCCCGGCGGCTTCGATCACCTCGGTCATCACCGGAGCAAACCGGGAGATTGCGCCGCAGCGCAGATAGTCGCCGTACGAGAAGCCGCCCGGCAAGATCACCGCGTCAACCCCTCGCAGGTCGGCGTCGCCGTGCCACAGCGCCACCGCTTCGTTGCCGCCCAGGGTGACCGCCCGGCGGGCGTCGTCGTCGTCGAGCGAACCCGGGAAGGTGACCACTCCGACGCGCATGCTCAGCGGCCTTCCTCGTGGGCGATCTCGCTCACGCTGTGCTCCTCGACGTGCACCTCGTAGTCCTCGATGACCGGGTTGGAGAGCAGCGTCTCGGCCATCCGGCGTACGTCGGCCAGACGCGAATCGGTGAGCTCACCGTCGAGCTGAATCTCGAATCGCTTGCCCTGCCTGACCTCCACCACGCCCTCGAAACCGAGGCGGGGCAACGCCCCCTGCACGGCCTTGCCTTGGGGATCGAGAATCTCCGGCTTGGGCATCACGTCCACGACGACACGGGCCACGGCGGGCTCCTTCCGAGGGCTGGGTGCGCGGGCGCGGCGCGGTCGATGAGGGTCGCGGCGCCCGGTCTTGAGTGTAGACGCGGATGTGTACGCCGACGCAGGCCGCTCATACTGGAGCGCATGGTCACCCCGTTGAATGCTTCCCGCTCCCGCGGCCTGCCGCGCACCTTGACCGCCGCAGGTCTCTCCTTGGAGTTCCCCCAGTCGCTTGCCGTCTACGGCACCTACGAGCAGGCGCAGAAGACCGTCGATTATCTGTCTGACCACGAGTTCCCGGTGCAGAACTGCATGATTGTCGGCACCGAGCTGAAGAAGATCGAGCGCATCACCGGTCGGATCACCACCGGCAAGGTCGCCGTGGGCGGGCTGCTGTCGGGGTTGTGGTTCGGCGTGTTCGTCGGCTTGATCTTCACGCTCTTTACTCGTGGGGAGACGTTGCAGATCCTGCTACAAACCGCCGTCTTCGGAGCGTTGTTTGGGGTCATCTGGGCGCTCGTGGGTTATGCGCTGACCCGTGGTCCGCGCGACTTCTCCTCGGTGAGCGCAGTGGTGGCGACGAAGTACGAGGTGCTGGTCGAGCACAAGCACGCCGCGGCGGCACGGGAGTTGCTGTCCGGCCTGCCCGGCGCCCTGCCCAATCCCTTCGACCCGGTCGGCCCCTGACGCTTGGGTTGCGGGGGCGGGTGGCGAGCAGCTGACGTGCTGCTGACGTGTTGCGAGGTGGTCGCCGGGGCAGCCTGAGTGCAACACGCTCCGGCGTACGTGCTGCGATGTGGTCGCCCGAGCAGCCCAAACGCAGCACGGACCGGCAGACGTACGACGATGTGGTCGCCCGAGCAGCCCAAACGCAGCACGCAGCCCCACTTGAGCCGCCAGATCAACGCTGTACGCCCGACGAAACAGTCGCCCGAGCAGCCGGAATGCAGCACGCAGCGGCGTACGTCCGACGAAACGGTCGCCCGAGAAGCCGGAACGCAGCACGCTCCGGCAGACGTACGACGAAACGGTCGCCGGGGCAGCCGGAACGCAGCACGCTCCGGTAGACGTACGACGAAACGGTCGCCGGGGCAGCCGAAACGCAGCACGCA
>WBZM01004551.1_pt1 | contig 10017 bp, 3 predicted proteins | sample 5204271 | NCBI WGS metagenome assembly WBZM01 (sample SAMN12344346, study PRJNA552823) | activated sludge metagenome | biome: Activated sludge suspended growth; feature: Nitrification reactor; material: Wastewater; isolation source: activated sludge from nitrification reactor of wastewater treatment... | reverse complement strand
ACCTGACTCCACCCGGGGGCGCGCTATCCGTCGATGGACGCGCTCCTCGCCGACCTCTCGGATGATCCGGTGCGGCCGACGTGGCCGGTGCGGACGGTGGGGGCGCTGGCGGCGGGGGCCCTCTCGATCGCGCTCCTCGCCTACGCGCTCTTCGTGCGGCCGAGCGACGGCCTCGGCGACGCGGCGGCGTGCTACGCGAACCTCGCGACCATCGACGGCGAGGATGGTGTGTACGGGGCGCGCCGCCGTGAGTCGCTGCGGCGCGCCTACGCGTCGATCGCGGTGCCGGGGGCCTCGGCGACGTGGGGGCGGGTGGATGAGCTCCTCACCGACTACACGCGGGAGTGGCGGCGGATCCAGCGGGGGCTCTGCACGCTGAGCCGCTATCAGGGCGAGCGCCCGTCGGACTTCGTGCGGCTCCAGCAGGGGTGCCTCGATCGACGGCGGGGGGCGATGGGGGCGCTGATCGAGCGGCTGGCGGCGCCGAGCCCTTCGGTGGTGGTGGCGGCGGTGCCGGCGGTGATGGACCTCCTGGGGTCGGCGCCGTGCTCGGACCCAACCTCGTCGGCCCAGGGGAGCGCCTCGCCGTCGCGATGGGGATTCCCGGGCGCCGTGCTCGGACCCGTCGAGCCTGCGCGCGCGGGTCGATGAGCCCGAGGACGCGGGGGTGGTCGAGGTGGGGGCGAACCTCCGCGGGCAGCTCGACGAGGTGCTCGCTCGCCACCTTCTCGGCCAGGACGGCGAGGCCCTCGAGCTGGTCCGCAACGCGACGACGGAGGCGGCGAGCCTCGATCACATCCCCGTGCGGGCGGAGGCGTTCGAGCTCCGGGGGGCGCTGGAGCTGGAGCTCGGGCTCCACGACGACGCCGAGCGCAGCCTGAAGGAGGCGCTCTGGAACGCGGAGGTGTGCCATCACGACGAGGTGGCGGCCGAGAGCCTGGCGCTCCTGGTGCGCGTGCTCGGCGTGTACCTGGGTCGCCACGAGGAGGCGTCGCTGCTGGCGCCGCGCTTGACCGCGGCGATCCGCCGGCTCGGTGACCGACGGCGCGAGGTCGGGGCGCTCCAGGGCCTCGGCCGGGCCGAGGCGGGCGCGGGCAACTTCGAGGCCGCGCTGGTGCGGCTCCAGAGCGCGCGCGACGTGGCGGGGAAGATCGAGGGCGCGAGCGGCAAGGTGCTCCTCGCGGGGGCGCTCCTGGACCTCGGGGCGGTGCTGCGAGAGACGCGGCGGCTGGACGAGGCGGTGATCGAGGAGCAGCGGGCGGCGGAGCTGCTGGAGGGGGTCTTCGGGGTGGACCACCCGGAGGTCGCGGCCGCCAGCCTCGAGCTCTGCGAGACCTGGCTGCGCTCGGGGGACCTGAGCCGGGCGCGGCGGCCGTGTCGGCGGGCGCTGGAGATCCACGAGGTCGCGGAGTCGTCGCCGCACCTGCGCGGGCGGGCCCGCTTCGCGGTCGCTCGCTTCCAGTGGCAGGCGGGGGAGATCGCGGAGGCGCAGCGGATGGCCGCGGAGGCGCAGGCGGAGCTGGTGGACGCCGGCAGCGTCGGCGCTCGTGATCTCGAGGCGGTGCGCGCGTGGCTCTCCGAGCACGGCCGCTGAGCGGCGGCGCGGGGCGGGATCGACGTGCATGTCCGAATGGACATGTACGCGAGGCGTGGTGAGAAACGCGAGAGGGCCGGAGCCTGCCCTCGAGGACAGGCTCCGGCCCTCGCTCGGGCGAGCGCGGGGGCTAGGAGGCCGCGCTCGCGCCGGCGCCGCCGCCGAGGCCGGCGAGGAAGGCCTCGAGGACGGCGGCGGTCTCGACCGGGCGCTCGACCTGCACGTAGTGGCCCGGCCCGGGGATGACGGCCATGCGGGCGCCGGAGATCGGGTCGACGACGGCGGCGCGGAGGAAGTCGGGGGGGAGGAAGGGGTCGTCGGTGGCGACGACGAGGGTGGGGGCGCTGATCTGGCCGAGGCGATCGGCGAAGCCGCCGCCGGTCCAGGCGTCGAAGCTCTCGGCGATGCACTCGGCGGCGACGGTGGCGCCGAGGCCCAGGAGGCGGGCCTTGGCGTCGTCGCTGAGCTCCTTGCAGGCGAGGCCGAGGATGATCCCCTGGGGCTCGGCGCTGGAGGCGTTCCGGAAGAGGCCCTGGGCGTCGGGCGGGAGGGGGATGCCGCTGGCGGGGACGGGGCAGAGGGCCGCGACGCCGCGGACGCGGTCGGGGACGGTGGCGGCGATGAGCTGGGCGAGCTGGCCGCCCATCGAGTGGCCGATCACCGCGTAGTGCCCGTCGGTGACGCTCTCCATCAGGCCGATGAGGTCGCGGGCGTAGCGCTCGAGGGTGTAGCCGGTGGCGGGCTTGTCGGAGTCGCCGGCGCCGCGGAGGTCGGGGATGATGAAGCGCCGGCCGCGTCGATCGAGGCGCGCGAGCACGTCGTCGTAGACGCGTCCGTTCATCATCCAGCCGTGGATCATGAGGGTGGGCAGGTCCCCCTCGCCCTCGACTCGGTAGGAGATCTTCACCTGATCGTCGGTGGTGTAGTGCGGCACGGTCGGTCCTCCGATCGACGAGTCTAGGGCAAGTGCGGTCGGGGCGTAAGGGCGGCGCAGGGGGACGAGACGCAGCGAGGGCCCCCAACGGGAGCCCTCGCGGGTAGGTGCGGGTGGGCGCTCGCGGGAGCGCGCGCGCTCAGAGCTCGCCGATCTGCTGGAGGAACGCGGTGGCCTCGGCGCAGTTCGGGTCCTCCATCAGCGCCTTGCGGCCCCAGAGGACCGCCTTCTGGCGGTCGCCGCGGCGCTCGGCGATGAAGCCCTGGCGGAGGTAGGCGACGGCGCGGCTGATCGGCGCCGACTCCATGAGGGCGATGCTGCGGAGGACGCGGATCGCGAGGTCCCAGTCCTCGACCTTCTCGGCGAGGTCGGCGAGCTCGACGGCGACGTCGCCGTTGTTGCGGTCGGAGTGGTAGGCCTCCTTCAGCCACTTGAGCTCGTTCTCCTGGTCGCCCATCGCCTGCGCGACCTTGGCCTTGCGGTGCTGGAGGACGCCGAGCTCGGGGGAGCGACGGCCACGCATCGCCTCGATCGCCGCCTCGAGGATCTCGTCGGCGGCCTTGTAGTTGGCGGCGGCGGTGTAGGCCTCGACGAGGAGGAGGTTGACCGCCTGGTCGGTGGGCCGGAGCTCGAGCGCCTGCTTGAGCGCGCCAGCGGCGGCCTCGCCGTCCTCGTCGAGGAGGAGCTCGCCGGCCTGGCGGAGCATCAGGAAGCGCTTCTCCTCGTCCTCGACCGCCTTGGCCTCGGCGATCAGGATCTGGGCCATCTTCGAGTAGTCCTCGGCCTCCTCGTAGATCTTCTTGAGGTGACCGCGGAGCTCGGCGTTGTCGGTGTTGTGGGCGTAGACCTTCTCGAGGCCGGCCTTCGCCTCCTCGGGGCGCTCGGCCTTGGCGCAGGCCTCGACCAGGCGGAGGCCGGCCTTGACCTGATCGGGGCCGGTGACCGCGTCGATCATCCGGTTGCAGCTCTCGATCACGGCGTCCCAGCGCTCGGCGGCGGTGTCGATGTCGAGGAGGCGGATCAGCGCCTCGACGTCGGCGGGGGCGCGCTCGACCCACTGCGCGAGGGTCATGCGGGCCTGCTCGGCGCCGCCCTCGGCGCCGAGGATGTCGACGAGGCGGAGCGTTGCGCGGCGCTCGGTGGCCTGGTCGCCGCTGCGGGCGGCCGAGCCGCGGAGCGACTCGAGGGCGGCCATCAGCTCGGGCACGAGGGCGGCGCCGGCGATCCGGTAGGCCTCCTCGAGGTCGGCGACGGCGCCGGCCTCGTCCTCGATGATGGTGCGGTACTCGGCGCGGCGCTTGAGGAGCTCGAGCATCGCGTCGTTGTCCATCGGCTGCCAGTCGATCGCGTGGTTGAGCTCGGCGATCGCGGCCTTGTGCTCACCGGCGTCGGCGAGCATCTGGATCAGCTCGCGGAGGAGGCCGAGGTCGCCGGGGTTCCGGCCGGAGGCGGCGCGGATCGCCTGGATCGCGCGGGCGCCGTCGCCGAGGCGCTCGGCGTAGAGGCCGGCGACCTCGCGGAGGATCTCGGTCGCGCGGGCGGGCTCGGGCTCGCGCTCGGCCGCGAAGGCGAGGAGCTCGGCGAGGTGGGCCCAGTCCTCGGCGCCGCGGTAGCGCGACTCGAGCTCGGCGCGGAGCTCGGGGCTCCAGGGCTCGGCTCGGTAGGCGCGCTCGAGGACGCGGAGGGCGGCGGCGGCGTCGCCCAGGGCCTCCCAGGCGCGGGCGACCTCGAAGGCGAGGCGGACGGCGTCCTCGCCGGTCTCGAGGGCGGCGAGGCGCTCCTTCAGCTCCACCCGCTCGCGCGGGTCGTGGTCCTCGTCGAAGAGGGCGAGGAGGGCCTCGATGAGCGGCCGGTTGTTCGGCGCGGCCTCGAGGGCCTGGCGGTAGACCGAGAGCGCCTCGTCGAGGTGCGAGGCCCGGAGGAGCTCGCCGAGGCGGAGGGCGACGTTGACGATGGTCTCGGCGTCGCCGCGCTCGCGGGCGCTCTGGAACTGCTGGTTCAGGAGCTCCGAGAGCTCGGCGTCGTAGCCGGTGCGCTCGAAGATCTCGGCGAGGAGGGACTCGGCCTCGCGGTTCTCGGGCTCCTCCATCAGCACGTCGCGGAGGAGGCGGACCGCGTCGGTCTCGCCGCCGAGGCGGCCGGCGAGCGAGCGGGCGAGCTCCATGCGGAGGGTGTTCCGCTCGGAGGCGTCGGTGAGGTAGCCGAGGGTGTCCTCGACGAGGCGCTGGAGCCGGCGGTGCTCGTCGAGCTGCCGGTAGATCTGCATGAGCGGCTCCCAGAGGCGGCGGTTCGCCCGATCCTGGACGAGGAGCTCCTCGTAGAGCTCGGCGCCGAGGCGGAGGTCGCCCTCGCGGATCGCCATGTCGGCGAGCGAGGAGCCGAGCTCGAAGACCTCACCGGACTCGGCGATCGGGGTGGCGTCGAGGAGGGCGACGGCGCTCTGGAGGTCGCCGGCGTCGCGGCGGCGACGGGCGAGGACGAGGAGCGCCCAGGCGTGGTGCCGGTCGTCCTCGGGGCGCTCGCGGGCGAGCTCGATGGTGCGGGTGAGGAGGGCCTCGGCCCGCGCCTCGGCCCCCTGCTGGAGGGCGAGCTCGGCGGCCTCGTGGGCGACGCTGGCGGCGGCGCCGTCGGCCTGCGCCTGGCGCTCGAGGAAGGTGAGGAGGAGCGCGGCGTCGCCGAGGCGCCGGAGGACGTGCTCGTAGAGCCCGAGGAGGCCGGCGTGGTCGGGGGCGGCCGCGAGGGCGCGGCGGAGGATCGGCTCGGCGAGCTCGTAGCGGTGGTCCTCGTCGACCGCGCGGCGGAGGGCGAGGACGCCGGCGTCACGCGTGTCGGCGTCGGCGAGGCGGAGCTCGGCGAGGCCGTAGGAGGCCTGCGCGCGGTTCTCCGGGGTCATCTCGTCGGCCGGGAGGGCGGCGATCTTCTCGAAGAGCTCGGCCTGGCGGCGGTGGTCGCCGTTGATGGCGGCGATCCGGGCGAGGCCGATCCAGGCCTCGACCTGGCGCTCACCGGTGGCCTCGGCCTTGCTCAGGCACTCGGCGGCCTGGGCGAGGTCCTTGAGCTCGGTCTCGACGAGGTCGGCGAGGCGGAGCCAGAGGTCGGCGGCGAGGGCCGAGTCGGCCTTCCGGCGGGTCTTGTCGGTGAGGTTCCGGAGGACCTCGATGTAGCGGAGCGACTCGCCGGTGCGGATCGCCTGGTCGCGCACCGACTGGTGGAGGGCGGCGCTCTGCGGGGCGTCCTGGAGGGCGCGGAGGCGCATCTCGAAGGCCTCGCTGAGCTTGCCCTCGTGCTCGCGGAGGTTGGCGAGCTCGGCGAGGATGTCGGCGCGCGAGGCGGCGTCCTCGGCCCCGTGGAGGCGGTGCTCGAGGAGGCGGGCGAGCTGGACCAGGTCGCCGTGGGCCTTGAGCGCGCGCTGGAGCTTGCGCGCGTCGACGTCGTTCTGGAGCGCGGTGATGTAGGCCGACTCGTAGAGCTCGCGGGCCTGGACGTCCTGGCCGCGGCTGGCCGCCAGGCGGCTGAGCTCGTACTGGACCTCGGCGATGCCGACCGCGGCCTCGTCGCCGGGGTGGCGGCGGATCGCCAGGAGGAGGGCGCGGTAGGCCCGCTCGGCCCGCTGGTTATCACCTGACTCGTAGGCCAGGTCGGCGAGCATCCGCAGGATCCCGAGGTGGCCGGGGTCCATGTTGGCGGCCTGGTCGAGGGCGACCATCGCCTCGCCGGTCTTGCCCTGCGCGCGGTAGATGCGGGCGAGGCGGAAGTGGACGCCGGCGCGCTCGGGCGAGCGGCGGCGGCCGTAGTCCTGGAGGACCTGCTCGAGGATCCGCTGGGCCTCGTCGCTGCGCTCGGCGGCGATCAGGCCGTCGGCGAGGTAGAGGCGGAACTCGCGGTTCTCGGGCTCGAGCTTGCAGAGGCGCTCGAAGACCGGGATCGCGTGGTCGAGGGCGCCGAGGCGATCCTTGAAGATCTCGGCGGCCTCGCGGAGGTAGGCGAGGGCGACCTGCGGGTCGAAGACGTGGTCGGAGGCGCGGAGGAGGAGGTCGGCGAGCGCCTGCCAGGAGCCGACCGTACGGTAGAGGTCGGCGAGCATGTCGCGGGTGCGCGGCTCGGTCGGGTCGGCGGCGCAGGCCCGGGCGAGGGTGTCGACGGCGTCGTCGACCCGCGAGGCGCTGACCTGGGCGGTCGCCAGCTGGAGGACGACCTTGGTGCGCTCGGCGGCGCCGGCGGTGAGCTCGAGGCGACGCGCGAGCCAGGGCACCGCCAGGGCGGCCTCGCCGAGGTCGCTGTGGAGGCGGGCGAGGGCGTCGAGCGAGGGGATGCTCGGGGTGAGGGCGACGACGTGGCCGTGGGCGCCGATCGCCCGACGGACGTCGGCGAGGCGCTGCTCGGCGAGGGCGGCGACCTGCGACCAGAGCCGGGCCGCGCGGGGGCCGTCGTTGGCGGCCTCGAGGCGGGCGGCGTGGGCGCTCATGTACTCGGTGAGCTCGGGGTAGGCGCCCTTCTTCTCGAGGACCGCAGTGAGGGCGGCGAGCGAGGGGTCGTGGCCGGGGCTCTCGTCGAGGTTGCTCTTGAGGACCTCGACCCGGCCGCCGCGCTCCTCGAGGACGCCGGCGATCCGCGAGATCTCGAGGCGGAGCTCGAGGCGACGCTCGGCGTCGGTGGTGCGGGCGAGCTCGTGGCGGCGGAGGACGAGGAGCTCGGGGACGCGGTCGTCCTGCTCGTGGAGGGCGGCGAGGCGGCGGACGGTCTCGAGGTCGTCCGGCGCCTCGTCGACGAGGCCGCGGTAGAGGGCGGTCGCCTGGGCGCGGTCGCCGACCTCCACGCAGAGGGCGGCGGCGCGGCGGCGCATCTCGAGGGCGAGCTCGTGGCGGATCGGCAGGTTGGCGCCGCGGGCGAGGAGCTGGATCGCGGCGGCCTTCTCGCCGGCCTGCGCGTGGAGGCGGCCGAGCTCGGCGAGGGCGTGCTCGATCGCGTCGGCGATCGAGCGCTGGCCGCTGGCCGCGACGCCGCGGTTGTGGATCGCGGCGGCGCGGTCGCGGAGGGCGACCAGGAGCTCGCGGGTGCGAGGCGAGTCGCCGAGGAGGGCGATGGCGTGGCCGGCGGCCTCGTAGAGCTCGTCGAGGTCGCGGTCGCGGAGGCCGGAGAGGGCGACGAGGGTGCCGATCAGCGCCTCGCTGGGGGCGCTCCGCTGGAGGGCCGCGAGGGCCTCGAGGCGGCCGACGTGGCCGGGCGCGAGGGAGAGCGAGCGGACCAGGGCGCGCTCGGCCGCGGCGGCGTCGCCGAGGTGGTCGCGGTGCCAGAGGGCGACGCGGGCGTCGAGCTCGGCGGCGATCGGCGGGGCGGCGGCGAAGATCGACGCGACGCCCGCCTCGACGGCGGCGGTGAGGCCGGCCCAGCCGCCCTGGGCGGCGGCGGCGGCCTCGGCGGCGGCGACGAGGCCCTCGTCGAAGGCGCCGGCGGCGAGCATGTGGGAGATCACGTCGGCGGCGACGGCGTCCCAGCGGCCGAGGCGACCGCCGGTGCGGATCACCCCGAGGGCGGCGCCGCGGAGGCTGGCGTCGGTGGCGACGACCACCCGCCACGAGTCGAGGGCGCCGGCGTCGTCGCCGAGCTTGGTCTCGCGGATGTCAGCGTCGGCTGTGCGGAGGGCGACGAGGCGGGCGCCCTCGTCGGCGGGGAGCGCCGCGATCGCCTCGCGGTAGCCGTCGGCGGCGAGCTGCCAGAGCTCGCCAGCGGCGACGAGGCGGCGGAGGTCGGCCTCGATTCCGGCGTCCATCGGGTCGAGGGCGAAGGCGCGGCGGAGGAGCTCGGCGGCGCCGCTCGGGTCGCCGACGTGGCGCTCGCGGAGGGCGGCGGTCTCGCGGAGGATCGCGGCGCGGGCGAGCGGGTCGTCGGCGACTTGAAGGCGAGCCTCGACGATCGACGCGAGCTCGCTCCACTCGGCGCGGCGGCGGTAGAGGCCAGCAAGGACCTCGACGGCGCCGGCGCGGCTCCGCGGGTCCTCGAGGAGGGCGGTGAGGCCGGCGCGCGCGCCCGCGTGGGCGGGGTCGGCCGTGAGGGCGCTGCGGTAGCACTCGACGGCGGCGCCGGGCTGGTCGAGCTGACCGCGGTAGACGTCGCCGAGGCGGGTCGAGAGGTCGGCGAGGCGACCGGTCTCGTGGCCGGTCGCGCGGCCGAGGAGGTCGGCGAGGTCGGACCAGCGGGCGGTGGTGACGAGGAGGGAGGCGAGCGCCTCGATGGTCTCGGTGGTCTCGCCGAACTCGCGCTGGGTCTCGGTCCAGAGGCCGATCGCGGCGGCGGGGTCGCCGAGCTCGCCGGCGGTGATGGCGGCGATGCGGACCAGGTCGGAGCGGCGCTGGTGGGCCTCGACCCGCGCGTCGGCGCGGCGGCGGAGGGCGAGGGCCAGCGGCTGCCAGCGGGCGAGGGCCTCGAGCTCGGCGACGGTGGCGTCGAGGGCCTCGTGATCGTCGCCGTCGGCGTCGAGGCGGCGCTGCCAGAGGGCGAGCGCGCGGTCCTTGTCCCCGAGCTCGGAGGCGAGGCGGGCGGCCTCGCCGAGGAGGGCGGCGCGGACGACGGGGTCGGGCTCGAGGGCGGTGAGGCGGTCGAGGACCTCGAGGCGGGCGTCGCGGCGGCCGAGCTTGCCGAGGAGCTTGGCGAGGTCGTGGGCGATCCGCAGGGCGATCGCGTCGTCGATGCCGGCGATCGTGAGGACCTCGGTGTAGAGCTCGGCGGCGCCGGCGTCGTCGCCGAGGAGGTCGCGGCGGAGGTCGGCGGCCTCGACGAGGAGGGCGACCCGACGGGCGCCCTCGGCGGCGGCGGCGGCCCCGATCAGGGCCTCGACGTAGGCGCCGAACTCGCCTGTCCGCTCGGACAGGTGGCGGAGGTCGCGGTGGTCGTCGGCGAGGTTCGGGTCGAGGGCGAGGATCGCCGCGTAGTGCTCGATCGCCAGGACGTCGCGGCCGAGCGCGACCTGGCGCTCGGCGAGCTCGCGGTGGATGGCGATCTGGCGGGCGCGCTCGAGGAAGGGGAGGGCGACCTTGAGGACGCGGATCACCTCGCCGGGGAGGTCGGCGTCCTCGTAGAGCGCGCGCAGCCGGTCGAGGGTGCCCTCGCGGACCTTGGCGGGCATCGCCTCGAGGGCGAGCATCCGCTCGAGGAGCTGTCGGCCGCCGCGATCGCTGGGCTGCTCGTCGAGGAGATCCTGGATCTCGGCGAGGGCGCTCTCGGGCTGGCCCATCCGGTCGAGGAGGCACTCGGCGATCCGGAGCTTGAGGCCGGCGGGGGCCTCGTTGCCGAGGAGGGAGAGGCGCTCGCGCCAGAGGTCGATGAGGTCCTGCCAGCGAGTCTCGCGCTCGAGGAGGCGCTCGAGGGAGGCGGCGAGCTGATCGTCCTGCGGCTGCAGGGGGATCAGCTGCTGCATGTAGCGGATCGCCCGCGCGACCTGGCCGGCGAAGTCCTTGGCGACGCCGGCGGCCTCGTCGAGGATGGCGATCCG
>WBZM01004550.1_pt1 | contig 10018 bp, 15 predicted proteins | sample 5204271 | NCBI WGS metagenome assembly WBZM01 (sample SAMN12344346, study PRJNA552823) | activated sludge metagenome | biome: Activated sludge suspended growth; feature: Nitrification reactor; material: Wastewater; isolation source: activated sludge from nitrification reactor of wastewater... | reverse complement strand
CTTCAAGGGCTTGGCCGCAAGTAAGGAACGGGCAGACATTACCATACGCACAACCAACGGCCGCCGTAACAAGGCGCAAGATGGTAAGTGGGTAGGCGCGGGATGGGCGGCATACGGCTATCGCAAGGTAGGCGAGCGACGCGAGACGCGACTAGAAATCAATGAGGTTGAAGCGGTGACGGTGAGACGCATCTTCAACCTTTACACGGGGCGCAATGGGGTTAGGGCGCATACCCTGAATGAGATTGCCCGGATACTGACAGATGAGGGCATACCCACTCCGGGCCGGGCAATGGGGCCGGGCAAGGTGTGGCTTGCGTCAACTATCACGGAAAGCATCATAGACCGGCGTGCCTATACGGGCGAACTGTCCTACGATGGGATTGTCATTAACCTACCTGAGTTAGCGATAGTTGATAAGGACACTTGGCAGGCGGCCCAGGTGCAACGCCAAGCCAACAAGCAACGGGCGCGGCGCAGCCGGCCGGGCGAACGGTTCCTACTGTCAACCCGGATGACATGCACGTGCGGCGGGGCAATCAATGGCGCGTCAACTGTCGGCTGGAAGGGGCGCATCTATCGTTACTATCGTTGTAGCCGCGGCCGTCACGATGGGGCTAAAGTGGGATGCAACCTCGGCAACCTGCCGGCTGACCAAATCGAATCAGACGCATGGGCTTGGCTCAAGAGCGTAGTGGAAAGCGACGCCCGGCTGAATGAGGTTATTGAGGATATGGCCGACAGAGCCGAGGCGGACATAGAGCCGGTTAAGCGAGAATTGGCCGACGTTGACCGCATGATTGCCGAGGCTGAGGGCAAAATAGCGCGATTGGTTAAGGGCTTCGGTGACACGACAGATGAGGTTATCGCCTTTGCCTTGAAGCGTGAAATCAACGATACGGGCAAGATGAAAGCGGCACTTGAAAAGCGACGGGCGGCGATTGAAGGGCAGATTACAACAACCGCCATACCTGAATGGATGAAAGCAGAAATCAGGGCACTTGCCCAAGAGGTAAGAGCACGCATAGGGGCAGGGGGAACGGCAGAGGACAAGCGCAACCTTTTTGACGCGCTAGACGTTCGTTGCGAGCTATTTGAGGACGCGGCCGGGCAGTTGAAGGGGCGTATCTCTTGCGGGCTTGGAAGTCATACGGGCATCATTAGTATTGGTTCCCTATCTTCAACAAGAACGGGAATTAGCGCAAATGGGCTAAGGCTCTTTGTAGGCGAATTCTCCATACTGAGGGGCAGGGCGACGGCATGACGAGAACAACCGTGCTATAATCCGGGCAAAGAAACGCCCCAACGACGCGCTAACGTCCTGGGGCACGGTCGGACGATGCAAGCGGCCGACAACGGCAGTATACCCACTCCGGGCCGCTTGCGTCAATCCGACGCGGGCGGCCCTTTTCGTTTGGAGTAACGGCAATGGACTACAGTGAAATAGACCTAGTGCAACAATTGCTTTCATTGTTGCCGCTTGATTCTCGGCAAGACAAGCTAGAAGTAGACCGGCTTTTGCTACTCATGTCTTTTTCGCTGAATGAGTTGCCGCCGCATAACGAGATAAGACAGGGCGCGAAAGAGGCGGGCTATCGTTACTTGAAGGTAACAGTAACAGACATGGACACGGGCGAAGCATTGCCACCAGTCTACACCATGAGGCAGGCAGACAACTTTAGCACCCTACATACGGCTTTACGCAACGCGGCAAGCTGGCCGGCAGAGTTGCTAGAACGATTGCACACAGCGCCACAAAATGCAGATGGCGCGCCTAGTCGTTGGTACGCTGCCCGCTTGCTGATTGACCGACAGACACGCGGCGGCCGTCGAAAAGTGGGCATGTCAGACGCTACCAAGAAGGGCTATGACCGCTTGGCAGACTGGTACTATAAGACTGCCGAGATTGAACCGGATATTACCGAACGGGAGTTTTGCAGGCGGGCTAACATATCACGGAGTAGGCTAACCCGCGCCCTACGACATGCGTCAAGGAATCGGCCCTAGCCCGATTCAGCGAACCACTTAATTGTTACTATGAGCCTGACTGAGTAAGTCAGGCTCTTTTGTTTAGAGGTGGCATGACTGAGACAACAGTAAAGCTAAGAGGAATAGAAGCAGCGGCGCTTACTGTGCTCGCTGAGAGTGCCGGGCTATCGCCTGAGCACTTACTTCAAGACCTAATCAGAGATGCCGCGCTTGTCATGGTAACAGGACGGCCGCGACGCAAGGCGATTGTAGTATCCGCATCGCCGCCCGTCCGCTCCGCTGAAGAGGTGCAACATGCCCAAGCAGGCTAAGAGCACTACAGCGCCAACACTGCCCGCCGACGAACTAGACAAGCTTCAACGGCAACTACTGGCGCGGGCTATTGCCGTCATCATGTCGCCCGATTGGGGCAAGCCTAAAGCACGCCCGACAAGTGACGGCTCAGTAATGGTAACAGGGAGTAGCAACACATGAGCACAAAACACAACCGCCCGGCCGGGGCTAACGGCAGGGCGGCGACGGCGGCTAACCCATACAGCGGACAATCACAGTATAGCACAACCGTTCGGGCCATTCCAGTGCGACGGGCCGACGGCCGCATTGTCGGGGAGTTGACCGGCGACGTGCTACGCAAGACCGCCAAGCGCGAGCACATGCTGAGGCAGCCGGCGGCCTGGGCATGGGATTGCGACATCCTAGACGCGGCCGAACGGGGCGGGGCGCGGGTTACTGAGGTTGAATGCGACGGCCGCATTTGGCGGGCGACGCTGGCCGACTTCCGGCGCTACGGCTTTCCCGTCAATCGCGGCTATGGCGACCAACGCGGCCTAGCGTTGACCTACTGGCACGTTCGGCGCGTAGGGGAGCCGCCCGCGGCCGTTCAATTGTCGCTATTCGAGGTGGCACGGTGACGGCCGAACTACGCTTCAAGGTGGGCGACGTTGTGCCGAACTATGCCGGCCTGCCAATCACGATTACGGGCGTTGCCGATGGCGTCTATGAATCAGCTTACGGCGGCGCATGGGTTGAAGTTGCCGACGATGGCGAGATATTCCTCTTCCCATATGACGCCCCACAAGAGACGCCCGACGCGCCACAAGCGGCCGTCGTCAACATGACTAAGGCGGCGCTATGGTATGCTCGGCATGGCTGGCCCGTCATGCCCCTTCACGAACCACTATTCGATACTGATGGCCGTTGCGTCGGTTGCACCTGCGAAGAGTGGCAACGGCAGAACGTCAAGCCTAGCTTTGTGTGCGATACGCCCGGCAAGCATCCTCGTATCAAGGATTGGGAGAATCGCGCAACGACCGACGACGCGCAAATCGGCAAGTGGTGGCACGCATGGCCTAGCGCCAATATCGGCATTGCGGCCGGCCGGGCCGGGCTTGTCGTCGTTGACAAGGACACCTATCACGCGGCCGCCGAGGGCGGCACACTGACCCTTGCCGACTCCGAGACAGTCACCAGTTTGACCGGCGGCGGCGGCGAACATTTGATTTACGCCCATCCCCAGGACGGGCCGCAAATCAGCAACGCCGATAGCAGTCTGCCAGAGTGGGTAAACATCCGGGCGCATGGTGGGCTATTCGTCGCCCCGCCAAGCTTGCACATGAGCGGGTTGCGCTATGAGTGGGAGCCGGGCTATGGGCCGCATGAGTGCGACGTTGCGCCACTCCCTGACCCGCTACGCGCCCTGCTACAGTCTGACAAGCCCAGGCGCGCCGCGGCCGTCGAGGGGCCTATCATGGCGGGGGCGCGGCATACAACGCTAGTCAGTTATGCCGGCTCAATGCGGCGGCGCGGCATGTCAGAATCCGAGATAACGGCCGCCCTAAAGGTGGTCAATCAGGAACGATGTCAACCGCCCAAGACGGATGAGGAAATTGAAGCTATCGCGGAATGGGCGGCAAAGCAGGAACCTGGCGCGGCGGGGTTGCGCGGCGTATCCGCTCCATCGGTCAACGGCAACGGCGCGGCCGTCGCCCCGTCGCCCGTCGCCTTCAAGCTTGACGATACGGGCAACGCTGAGCGCTTTGTTACTCAGCATGGCGACGATGTACGCTATGACCATTCAACCGGGCATTGGTACATCTGGGGCGGCACACACTGGCGACGGGATGATGACGGCGCAATCCAGCGCCGAGCTAAGGCAACGGCGCGGGCAATCTATGATGAGGCAGCGACGGCGGCCCAGGCGGGCAATGATGACCTTGCGGCGCAACTGGCGAAATGGGCGCGGGCGGCGGCGGCCGAATCGCGGCGCAATGCCATGTTGAATCTGGCGCAAGCCGAGTTGCCCATTGCTATCACGCATGACCGGCTCAATACCCATGACCTGCTAGTGAACGTCCAAAACGGCACGCTAGACCTTGCGACCGGGCAACTACGGCCGCATGACCGGGGCGACCTGCTAACCTACGTTTTGCCCGTCGCCTTTGACCCGGCGGCCGTCTGCCCGACATGGGACACCTTTCTAGACCGCGTGACGGGCGGCGACAAAGACTTGGCCGGCTTCCTGGCGCGGGCCGTCGGCTACACACTGAGCGGATTGACGACCGAGCAATGTCTCTTCTTCTTGCACGGCGGCGGCGCAAACGGCAAGAGCACGTTTGTAGAAACCATCATGGCCCTTATGGGCGACCTCGGCCACAAGGCGCGGGCGCAAGTGCTCATGCTGGCCGAGCGCGACCGCGTATCAAATGAGGTGGCAGCGCTGGCCGGGCGGCGGCTTGTCGTCACGTCCGAACTTAGCGACGGCGGCCGACTTGACGAGGGCTTGGTCAAGGACTTGACCGGCGGCGATACCATGTCGGCCCGCTTCCTCTACGGTGAACCGTTCACCTTTCAACCGACCTTCAAGCTATGGCTTTACGGCAACCACAAGCCGACGATTAAGGGCACGGATGACGGCATATGGCGGCGCGTGCGTCTTGTGCCGTTCACAGTCCAGATACCTGAGAAGGAACGCGACGCCACCTTGCCGGCCAAGTTGCGCGCCGAGTTGCGCGGCATTCTGGCCTGGGCGGTGCGTGGATGGCAGGACTTCCAACGGCACGGCCTAGGCACGCCCGCGGCCGTCACTGAGGCGACGGCCGAGTATCGCGCCGAGTCGGACACGCTCGGCCAATTCCTAGCCGATTGTTGCATCTTGGCCGAGGGCGCAACGGCACGGGCCGGCGACCTATACCGCGCCTACTCTGAATGGGCGAAAGCCAACAATCTGAGGCACTTGACCGGCGTCCGCTTTGCGCGGGCTTTGAAGGAACGCGGCTTCTTCAACGGCCATGACCGCAACGGCTCATACTGGCAGGGCGTCGGCATTCTGGCGGCCGACCAAGCCATTCAGGAGTCACTAGTGTGACGGGTTGTGACGGGTTAGCGCCTTTTTACGCAACTTTCGTTATTAAATTTCTATACGTAAGAGTTTGCGTAAAAAGGCTTCAACCCGTCACAACCCGTCACAGAGACGACATTAGACGACATGAGCGACCTAACCACTAAGCAACGGGCGGCAATTGCGGCCCTTCTGGAAGGGCAGACGCAAGCGGGCGCGGCGACGGCGGCCGGCGTCAACAAGCGGCAGGTGCAGCGCTGGCTGATTCAACCCGACTTCGCCGCCGAACTCCGCAAGGGCAGTGACGCGGCAATCTGGGCAGCGTCGGCCCGCTTGGCGGCGCTGAGCGAGCACGCGGTCAACGCGATAGCGGCGACGATAGGCGCGCCCACGACGCCCGGCGCATCAACCCGACTGAGGGCGGCCGACGCCCTGCTATCCCATGCGCTGAGGATACGCGAGCATACCGACATCCTAGAGCGACTGGCGCAATTGGAGAAGATGTTAGATGACAATCCGTGACAGATTGCGACGATTGGAGCGGCGACGCAAGGCAACCGGGCAGGTGTTCATTGTGACCTCTTTCGATGACGGCGACATGGTAACAGATGAGCACGGTAACAGGATGACGGCGGCCGAGTATGAGCGACTTCACCCCGACGCGACAGTGATTAAACTGACCTGGGGCGATGACGACCCGGCACACGACAAAGACTTGACGCGCTGGATACCGTCTCAAATGTGGACGGATGTATAGAGATGAGCGCGATTAACAGAAGAAAAAAGGAGTTACAGAGATGCACCCGAAGAAACATGCCAAGGTAGAAACATTGACCCAGGCGCGACAGAAAGCGCTAGACGAATTGTTTTACTTGCCCGTCGGCGGGCAGGCGCAACCGCGTTACTCCCCTGACCTTCAGGCGGAAAAGACGCGGGCCATTGAATCGAAGTATGACGCCGACTTGCTGGCCCTAATGGACGCGGCCGAAAAGCAAGGGACGACCGCCGAGGCGATACTGGCGCGGGTTGACCGCCCCTATGAGTGGCTTGACCCCGTTGAAATGGCGCGGGCGGCGACGCTTGCCCCGTTCGTGCGTGAGGACTTCGCCACACTGGACGCGGCCGGGCTGGTGCAGGCGGTGCAGGCGGCCGCGGGCGCGGGGCGGGCCGAGAAGTGGCTGGCCTTGCGCTATGCCGCTATGCGCTATGCCGAGCTTGACCGCGACATCCAGACGGCGCTAGGGATGGGCGCAAAGGCGCATTACTCGCCGGCGGTGCAATCACTCCGTGATACTGTCATGCCGGCGACGGAGCGACGCGAGCGGGCCGACGCCCAGAAGCAGCTCGACGACGCCAAGAACCTATATGACGCGGCCGAGTGGGCGCGGCCGTCGGTCAAACAGGACTTTGCCGCCCGCATGGGGATTGACGCCCGCTATGTTGACTGACAACCGGACAGCTCTCAGCGAGCCGGGCGGCCGTCCATTGGAGGTTGGTCTATGTGCGTTACGAATTGTCGCCATTGCGGCCGGCCTGTGGGCCAACCGGGGCGCGGCCGTCGTCGGCGCTACTGTCGGCCACTGTGTAGGCAGAGGGCTTACAGGCGGCGGCGGGCGCTGCTAGTGGCCGCTATGCGGTCGGCGGGAATGGGGGAGTATGTCGGCGGCCGTTGGGCCGACTATCGGGCGCGGTTTCCCTGGCAACTGGCGACGGGATGACCACGGCGGCGCGGCCTAAGCCATTGCGGGCCGGGCGGCACACTGCCGGGCCGCCCGGCCGCGGCTGGGAGAAACACATGACGATGCAAGGCAGAATAACCCGACTAGAGCGGCATTCACGGGCAAGGGCGCGGCGTGCCGTGTGGACGCCCGACGCGGCGCTAATGGCAAGCGTGATAGACAAAGTACGGCACGCCCTGGCCGGCGAACCGGCCGAACCTGCCAATTGGTCGCACGTTGCGCCCGACGTGAAAGCGCATCGTGAAAGGTTGATGGCATGGATAGAAAGGGGACAACCATGAGCCGCCAATCGCGCCTATCGTCGGCAGTAAGTGCCGAGGCAGAGCGGCAAGAGTTAGTCGCTTACGATGTACTGGCGTTGCTTATCGGCGTGCTCGGCGTTGACGACGTTCTATCTACCTTGCGCTTGTGGTACGTCGTTTCTTCGCTTGACGATAAGGGCCAACGGCGGCGCGCCTTACAGCGGCCTAAATAATGCGTTTCGCGGGGCAATGGCAGGTCAACCGGACATTTACAACTGAATAGGCCAAGAGTGCTACAATGCCCCTTGAAGGAAGGGGCAACAATGATTGACGACGAATGGCTTACCACTGAGCAAGCGGCCGAACTGAGCGGGTATCATGTTAACTACCTGCGTAGGCTCATTAGGCGGGGCGACCTTGAAGGGCGCAAGGTTAGCATTGTTTGGCTTATACGTCGGCAGTCCCTACTTGATTACATGGCCCAGGCTGAGGAATCAGACGACAAACGGCGCGGGCCAAAGACAACTTAGTTTGACTTCCCCAAACGCAAGAGTATAATTAGGTTCACGGTTAGACACTATCTAACCTGAAAGACGGGCTTACGCAGTGTTACCAGCACTCCGCAAGCCCTAACCCATAAGCCGGTTACGCGGCCGTCGGGCTAAAGTGATTTTAGCTCACACGACGCTTACCCGGCAAAGGGGTAAGCGTTTTTCTTTTGTGAGGTGACTAACGACCGAACTGAGAGCGCCAAGCGCAACTACAACCACCCGGCAGGATGACCGCCCCGCCCTGCCGACGGCCGCAATGAGGGGCGGGCTTAACAATCACATAAACGAACGGAGCGCGCATGAGGGTTAACCCATGCGCGCCCACAAGCGGGCGACGGCTTGCACTTGACGGGGCGGCCGTCGCCCAAAGAGGATTATAGCAGTGAAAAAGAGAAGCGGGCTAAAGCGAACTGGCAGCATGATTGTCTTTGGGTTGATTAGCGTCGTCATCCTGCTATGGACGGGATACCTAACAACCTCTTTCCTCAGCATGGTCTTGCCGTCGTCATTCTGGGTAGTGCCTTACCTGGGGCTTGTGGTATTCGACGGCGGCATGATTGGGTGGATGTTCGTCTATCTCTACTTGGCCGAGGGCAGTATGCAGCGGTCTATCGCCCTGGGCTTGACCATCTTCAACCTCTTGGGCGTCGGCCTGATGACCATTGCCGAGATTGTACTCGGCGGCCAGACATTCACGGCCGCCCCTGAGATGCTCGGCACGGTCGCAATCTGGGGCGTGGGTATCTGGACATTCGTCAACGTGGCCGGCATTGTCGCCTTTCACCTTTCGTCGCCCGACGCCCGGATTGCGGCGGCCATTCAGGAAGAGAAGGACGCGGTAGTAGATGAGGCACTAACCGACCTGAGCAACCGGCGGCACGAAAACGCCAAGCTCCTCAGCGGTCAGTTGGGCGCGGGCATGTTCAAGACATTGGTTAGCGAACTTGGCGCGGATATGGACGGCGACGGCTTGCCCGACATGGCCGAACGGCCGAGCAACCGCGGCCGGGCCAATGAGACGGCCGCCGAGATGGACTTGGAAGACCTCGTTACCTATCTCGTTGAAGAGCGGTTGAAGGAACGCGAGCGGGCGGCGCGCCCCGTTGCCGTATCGGAGAACGGGCACGGGCCGACCACCCGCCCTACGCAACGGCCCGACGGCCGCTAACTGAGGTGCATCATGATGACCAAGACCAAGACACGGCAGCGCCGAACAATCAACCCCAACGCCCCGACGCCCTGGGCGGCCGACTTGACGCGGCCGGCAGTGGACGCGACAAGCCTCGGCGTGAGCGACCTGATACCCATTGCGACCATTGCGGCCGGCTCATGTCGCCCGGCAGAAACGGCCGGCGGCGATACTGTAGCAACGCTTGCAAGCAACGGGCAGCACGTGGCCGACGCGCCGAGCGCGAGCCTGAGCACGTTGGCTGATACGGTCGCGATACGTCTACCAATACCAAACGTATCGCGCCCTTGCGAGCAATGCGGCGCGGCATTCGTCGCCCGGCGGCCGTGGGCGCGCTTCTGTAGTGCCTACTGCCGGCGCGTGGCGTGGCTGGAGCGCAACCCCGAACGGGCGGCCGAACTGGCTGAGCGGGATAAGGGGCGGCTGAGGGCGCGTATCATCGGCAACGGCGGCACGTGGGAGGAGGTGCACTAATGGACGTGATACGCGAGATAGACCGGATGACACGGCGCGTATTGATGGCCGGTATCCTTATCGGCTTTGGCGTTGGGCTAGGCGTCGGCGTGCTTGTCGGCGCGCTGATGCTGTGACAGAGTGAACGCGGCCGGGCCGGTTGACCATCGGCCCGGCCGCGCTGAGGGGAAAGGCGATGAACGCGGCGATATACGCAAGGGTAAGCACAACCGGGCAAAAGGATAACGGCTATAGCCTCGGTTCCCAAGTTAGGGATTGCCAGACATACGCAGAACGTAACGGGCTTAACGTAGTGGCCGCCATTCAAGATGACATTAGCGGCGCAACCCGCCTTGATGAGCGCGAGGGCGGGCGCGGGTTGCTAGAGCTGATTGAAAGCGGGCAGATTAGCGCCGTCATCGTCTGGCGACTTGACCGGCTTTCACGGCCGCCCGACGATGAGCTAAGCCGATTGCTAACGACCATTGAGCACTTCCAGCGGCACAAGGTAACGCTAT
>WBZM01004549.1_pt1 | contig 10021 bp, 7 predicted proteins | sample 5204271 | NCBI WGS metagenome assembly WBZM01 (sample SAMN12344346, study PRJNA552823) | activated sludge metagenome | biome: Activated sludge suspended growth; feature: Nitrification reactor; material: Wastewater; isolation source: activated sludge from nitrification reactor of wastewater treatment... | reverse complement strand
CCACGTCGATTTCACCATCGAGGTCGAGCGCTCGCTGCGCGTGCTCGACGGCGCCTGCGCGGTGTTCTGCGCGGTGGGCGGCGTGCAGCCGCAGTCGGAAACCGTCTGGCGGCAGGCCAACAAGTACGGCGTGCCCCGCCTGGCCTTCGTCAACAAGATGGATCGCGCCGGCGCCGATTTCCTGCGGGTGGTGGGGCAAATCAAGAGCCGGCTGGGCGCCACTCCGGTGCCGATCCAGTTTCCCATCGGGGCTGAAGACAAGTTCAAGGGCTTGGTCGATCTGGTCAAAATGCAAGCCGTCAACTGGGACGAAGACAGCCTCGGTATGAAATTCGAGTATGTCGAGATTCCCGCCGACTTGCGCGCCGATTGCGAGGCGTGGCGCGAGAAGATGGTCGAGGCCGCCGCCGAGGCGTCCGACGATCTGATGGAAAAATACCTGGAGGGCCACACCCTCGACGAGGACGAGATCAACGCCGGCTTGCGCGCCCGCACCCTGAAGGGCGAAATCGTGCCGGCCCTGTGCGGTTCGGCCTTCAAGAACAAGGGTGTGCAGGCGATGTTGGACGCCGTGATCCGCTATCTGCCCTCGCCCGTGGACAAACCCCCGGTCAAGGGCGTGCTGGACGATGCGGCCGGCAGCGAGGGCGAGCGGCCGGCCGACGACAAGGCGCCGTTCGCCGCGCTGGCGTTCAAGATCGCCACCGACCCCTTCGTCGGCACCCTGACCTTCGTCCGCTGCTATTCCGGGGTGGTCAATTCCGGCGACGCGGTCTACAACCCGGTCAAGGGCCGGCGCGAGCGCATCGGCCGCCTGGTGCAAATGCACGCCAACAGCCGCGAGGAAATCAAGGAAGTGCTGGCCGGCGACATCGCCGCCTGCGTCGGCCTGAAGGACGTGACCACCGGCGACACCCTCTGCGATGCCAACCAGGTCATCACTCTGGAGCGGATGGAGTTCCCCGAGCCGGTGATCTCCATCGCGGTCGAGCCCAAGACCAAGGCCGACCAGGAAAAAATGGGTGTCGCTCTCGGCAAGCTGGCGCACGAAGATCCCTCGTTCCGGGTCCACACCGACCCGGAGTCGGGCCAGACCATCATCTCCGGCATGGGCGAGCTGCATCTGGAAATCATCGTCGACCGCCTCAAGCGCGAGTTCAAGGTGGACGCCAACATCGGCAAGCCGCGCGTCGCCTACCGCGAGACCATCCGCAAGCCGGTGGAGCAGGAAGGCAAGTTCGTGCGCCAGTCCGGCGGCCGCGGCCAGTACGGCCACGTCTGGCTGCGGCTGGAGCCGCGCGAGCCGGGCGCCGGCTACGAGTTCGTCAACGCCATCGTCGGCGGCGTGGTGCCCAAAGAATACGTGCCGGCGGTGGACAAAGGCGTGCAGGAGCAGATGGAGAAGGGCGTGCTGGCCGGCTATCCGGTGGTGGACGTCAAGGTCACGATCTTCGACGGCTCCTACCACGAAGTGGACTCCAGCGAAATGGCGTTCAAGGTGGCCGGCTCGATCGGTTTCAAGGAAGGCGCGCACAAAGCGGGCGCGATCCTGCTGGAGCCGATCATGAAAGTCGAGGTGGTCACCCCCGAGGACTACATGGGCGACGTGATGGGCGATCTCAATCGCCGGCGCGGCATCCTGCAGGGCATGGACGATTCGCCGTCGGGCAAGGTGATCCGCGCCGAGGTGCCGCTGGCCGAGATGTTCGGTTACGCCACCGACCTGCGTTCGGCCACCCAGGGCCGCGCCACCTATTCCATGGAATTCGCCAAATACAACGAAGCCCCCGCCGCTATCGCGGAGGCGGTCGTCAAGAAAGCATCCTGAACCCTTGTGCTGAATATCGGTATCGGTTGGAGTGAGTACGGTGTCCAAAGAAAAGTTTGAGCGGAGCAAGCCGCACGTCAACGTGGGGACGATCGGCCATGTGGACCACGGGAAGACGACGCTGACGGCGGCGATCACGCGGGTGATGGCGGCCAAGTTCGGGGGCGAGTTCAAGGCCTACGACCAGATCGACTCGGCGCCGGAAGAGAAGGCGCGGGGGATCACGATCGCCACGGCGCACGTCGAGTACCAGTCGCCGGCGCGGCACTACGCCCACGTCGACTGCCCCGGCCACGCCGACTACATCAAGAACATGATCACCGGGGCGGCGCAGATGGACGGCGCGGTGCTGGTGGTGTCGGCGGCGGACGGGCCGATGCCGCAGACGCGGGAGCACATCCTGCTGGCGCGGCAGGTGGGGGTGCCCTACATCGTGGTGTACCTGAACAAGGCCGACATGGTGGACGACGCCGAGCTGCTGGAGCTGGTCGAGATGGAGGTCCGCGAGCTGCTCAGCAGCTACGACTTTCCCGGCGACGACCTGCCGATCGTCACCGGCTCGGCGCTCAAGGCGCTGGAAGGCGACCAGGGCGAGCTGGGCGAGCCCAGCATCCACAAGCTGGTGGCGGCGATGGACGCCCACATCCCGCAGCCGCAGCGCGAGATCGACAAGCCGTTCCTGATGCCGATCGAAGACGTGTTCTCGATCTCCGGGCGGGGCACCGTCGTCACCGGGCGGATCGAGCGGGGCAAGGTCAAGGTGGGGGAAGAGGTCGCCATCGTCGGCATCCGGCCCACGGTCAAGACGGTGTGCACCGGGGTGGAGATGTTCCGCAAGCTGCTCGACCAGGGCGAGGCCGGCGACAACGTCGGGGTGCTGCTGCGCGGCACCAAGCGGGACGACGTGGAGCGGGGGCAGGTGCTGGCCAAGCCCAACACCATCACCCCGCACACCCACTTCGAGGCCGAGGTGTACGTGCTGAGCAAGGAAGAGGGCGGGCGGCACACCCCGTTCTTCAAGGGCTACCGGCCGCAGTTCTACTTCCGGACCACCGACGTGACCGGCTCGGTGGACCTGCCCGAGGGGGTGGAGATGGTGATGCCGGGCGACAACGTGCGCGTCGTCGTCAGCCTGATCGCGCCCATCGCCATGGACGAGGGCCTGCGCTTCGCCATCCGCGAGGGCGGCCGCACCGTCGGCGCCGGCGTCGTCGCCAAAATCATCGAGTGATTTCCGGCACGGAAACGGGGTGGAGCGCTTTTCCCGGCGCCCCCTCGGCGCTTGTTACAGGCCAGTAGCTCAATTGGCAGAGCAGCGGTCTCCAAAACCGCAGGTTGGGGGTTCGATTCCCTCCTGGCCTGCCATTCTTTTAAGGTATATCCCGGGCGCTCGCTCGCCAATCAGGTCGAGCGAGCGTCTGCTCCAGGGTGTTCAAAGCCGAAATCCGCATGAATTTGACCAAGCCTGAACCGCAAGCCATCAACCGCGCCGACGCCTTCAAGTTGCTGGGCGCTGGCGCCATCGTGCTGGTGGCACTGGTGGCGTACTACGCTTTCGCGGCTCACTCGCCACTGCCGTGGGCGCGGGTTGTCGGCGTTATCGGCTTGCTGATCGCCGCCGGCGTGGCCGTGGCCGTCGCGCTGAAGACCGAGCTGGGCGCGGAAACCCTGGAGTTCGTTCGGGGCTCGCGTTCCGAGCTCCGCAAGGTGGTCTGGCCCACGCGCGCCGAGACCACCCAAACCACCTTGATCGTCATCGCCATGGTCGTGGTGATGGGCCTGTTGCTGTGGCTGCTGGACGTGCTGCTGCTCTGGCTCGTCCGGCTGCTGACCGGCTGACGGGATGGTGGCGAACATGGCGATGCGATGGTACGTGGTGCAGGCTTATTCCGGCTTCGAGCAGCATGTCAAGCGCTCGCTGTTGGAACGAATCACCCGCGAGGGACTCAAAGACCGCTTCGGACAAGTCCTCGTGCCCACCGAAGAAGTCGTGGAAATGCGCGACGGGCAGAAACGCAAAAGCGATCGCAAATTCTTTCCCGGTTACGTGCTGGTGCAGATGGAAATGGACAACGACACCTGGCACCTGGTCCGAAACGTTCCCAAAGTGTTGGGCTTCATCGGCGGCACCAGCGACAAACCGGCGCCGATTTCGGAAAAGGAAGCCCAGACCATCCTGCAACGGGTTCAGGAAGGCGTTGATCGGCCCAAACCCAAGGTGCTTTACGAGCCCGGCGAGATGGTGCGGGTCACCGACGGCCCGTTCAACGATTTCGAGGGCGTGGTCGAAGAAGTCAATTACGAAAAGAGCCGGTTGCGGGTGGGGGTCATGATTTTCGGCCGCACCACCCCGGTGGAACTGGAATTCAGTCAAGTCGAAAAAGTGTCGCGCTGACCGGCCACCCGCGCCGGTCGCCTTATCCGCCACCCGTCCTCGGGTGGCTCATTCGGGGAGCCGCGAGGCGCTAGCACCCGACAGGAGCAACGATGGCAAAGAAAGTCACGGCATACGTCAAATTGCAGGTCGCGGCCGCCAAGGCCAATCCCAGCCCTCCCGTCGGACCCGCGCTGGGCCAGCACGGGGTGAACATCATGGAATTTTGCAAGACCTTCAACGCCCAGACCCAGCATCTGGAGCCCGGTTTGCCGATTCCGGTGGTGATCACGGTTTACAGCGACCGCAGCTTCACCTTCATCATGAAAACGCCGCCGGCCTCGGTGCTGCTGCGCAAGGCGCTGGGGATCGACAAAGGCAGCCCCACCCCGAACACCAAGAAAGTCGGCACCGTCACCCGCGCTCAGCTGGAAGAAGTGGCCAAGACCAAGATGCCCGACCTGACCGCCGCCGATCTCGACGCGGCGGTTCGGACCATCGCCGGCAGCGCCCGATCCATGGGCCTCGACGTCCAGGGAGCGTGATCATGGCCAAGCTTTCCAAGCGCCTGCGCGCGATTCGCGCCCAGCTGACACCCGGCAAGTTCTATCCGGTCGGCGAAGCGCTCGACCTGCTGAAAAGCGTGTCCGGCGTCAAGTTCCGGGAATCGGTGGACGTGGCCGTCAATCTGGGCGTGGATCCCCGCAAATCCGACCAAGTCGTGCGCAGCGCCACGGTGCTGCCCCACGGGACCGGCAAGACCGTGCGCGTGGCCGTGTTCGCCCAAGGCGCCAACGCCGACGCGGCTCGGGCCGCCGGCGCCGACGTGGTCGGCTTCGAGGATTTGGCCGAGTCGGTCAAGGCCGGCAATCTCGATTTCGACGTGGTCATCGCCTCGCCCGACGCGATGCGGGTGGTCGGTCAACTCGGCAAGATTCTCGGCCCCCGCGGCCTGATGCCCAACCCCAAGGTCGGCACCGTGACCCCCGACGTGGCGGGCGCGATCCGCAACGCGAAGGCCGGTCAGGTCCGCTACCGCACCGACAAAGCCGGCATCATCCACTGCACCATCGGCAAAGTGGATTTCGCTCCCGATCAGTTGCAGGAGAATTTGCAGGCGCTGCTGCACGATCTGCAGAAGATCAAGCCCGCGACATCGAAAGGCGTCTACATTCGTCGGGTCACCGTATCCACCACCATGGGTCCGGGCCTGGCCGTGGATCAAGCCACGCTGTCCTTCTGAAGCCGAGCGTCCCCAGCCCTCGGGATGGGGACCGACAACGAACTTTGGGCCGGCCGGAATTCCCGGCCAGCGTCAAAGACCGCAGGCGCTTTCCGCTTAATCGTTCCCGGCCAAGGGCCGGGGCAGCCCGCGCAGACGGTAAGGCCCTTCCGGATGATTTCCTGGTAAGGCCACCGTTTCCGATCTCCCCCAGTGGAGAAAACACCGCGAGGTAAGTCAATGAGTCTCAATCTGGCAGAAAAACAGGCTGTGGTGGCCGAAGTCGCCAAAGTGGCTGCCAGTGCGCACTCCGCGATCGCCGCCGAGTACCGAGGTCTGAGCGTGGCTCAGATCACCAGCCTGCGGGTCAAAGCGCGGGAAACCGGCGTCTATCTGCGCGTCGTCAAGAACACCCTGGCGCGGCGTGCCGTGCGGGGAACCGAGTTCGAGTGCCTGCAACCCAGTCTGGTGGGACCGCTGATTCTGGCGTTCTCACAGGAGGACCCAGGCGCGGCGGCGCGGCTGTTCAAGGAATTTCTGAAGGAAAAGGCCAACGACAAACTGGTCGTCAAGGCGTTGGCGGTAAGCGGACAAGCATTTCCAGCCAGCGAGCTGGATCGTTTGGCCAGCCTGCCGACCCGAGATCAGGCGATCAGCCTGCTCATGGCCTGCATGAAGGCGCCGCTCGACAAGTTCGCGCGAACCCTCAACGAAATTCCCGGCAAGTTGGTGCGCACCATCGAAGCGATCCGGCAGCAGAAAGAAGCCGCCTGAACGTTTCGGCGACAAACAGCCCGAATCGAATAAATAAGTTTAGCGTTTATCCAGGAGCAAATCCGCAATGGCTATTTCGAAAGAAGACATGCTGGACACCATCGCCGGCATGACCGTGATGGAAATCGTGGAGCTGATTTCCGCGATGGAAGAGAAGTTCGGCGTCAGCGCCGCCGCCGCCGTGGCCGCCGCGCCGGCCGCCGCCGTGGCCGCCGCGCCGGTCGAGGAAAAAACCGAGTTCGACGTGGTGATGTCCAGCTTCGGCGAGAAGAAGGTCGAAGTGATCAAGGTGGTGCGCGCCCTGACCGGCCTGGGCCTGAAGGAAGCCAAGGACCTGGTGGAAGGCGTGCCGTCCTTGATCAAGGAAGCCATTCCCAAGGCCGAGGCCGAGGACATCAAGAAGAAGCTGGAAGACGCCGGCGCCAAGGTCGACGTCAAGTAAGCGCGCCCGGCGCCCACCCACCCGTGCACCCGTGGGATCTCGTTGCGCGGCATCATCTGGCTCGGACGGACTGAAAGCGGGAACGGCTGGCGACCCTCGGTCGCCGGCCTGTTTCCGTTTGCGTCCGGCAGGGAAAACCGACGTTCCGGCTGGCGAGCGCGCGAGCCGGGACCGGCGATGGAATCGGGCGGCTTCCGCCCTTGGCTGGCACTCCCGTGAGAGGAACCCCGATGGCCTACACTTTTACTGAAAAAAGACGCATTCGTAAAGACTTCGGCAGGCGTCCCAGCATCCTCGAGGTGCCCTACCTGCTGGCGATCCAGTTGGATTCGTATCGCGAGTTTCTACAAGCCGAGGTGCCGCCGGGAGAGCGCCGGGAAATCGGGTTGCACGCCGCGTTCCGCTCGGTGTTCCCGATCGTCAGCTATTCGGGCAACGCGCGGCTGGAATACGTGAGCTATCGGTTGGGAGAGCCCGTGTTCGACGTGCGCGAATGCCAGTTGCGCGGCTTGACCTACGCCGCGCCGCTGCGGGTGCGGCTACGGCTGGTGCTGATGGACAAGGACGCCGAAGCCGGCACCCACAAGATCAAGGATATCAAGGAAAACGAAGTTTACATGGGCGAGCTGCCGCTGATGACCGACAACGGCACCTTTGTCATCAACGGCACCGAGCGGGTCATCGTCTCCCAGTTGCACCGCTCGCCCGGCGTGTTTTTCGATCACGACAAGGGCAAGACCCACTCCTCCGGCAAATTGCTGTTCTCGGCCCGGATCATCCCCTATCGCGGCTCCTGGCTCGATTTCGAGTTCGACGCCAAAGACATCGTGTACGCGCGCATCGACCGCCGCCGCAAACTGCCGGTCACCATCTTGCTGCGGGCCTTGTTCGACGAGCCCAATCCCAACGACCCCAACGCCCGCTCGGTCAACGAGCGGATTCTCGAGATCTTTTTCGAGACCAACACCATCCGGGCCGACGGCGAAAACTTTACTCTGGATCTGGTCCCCGAGCGCTTGCAAGGCGAAACCGCCAGCTTCGACATCTCGATCGACGACCGCGAACTGCTGAAAGCGGGCCAGCGGGTGAAAGCCAAGCACGTCCGCGAACTGGTCAAGGCCGGCGTGCAAAGCCTGCGAGTTCCCGGCGAGTATCTGGTGGGCAAAATCCTGGCTCGCGACCTGCGCGATCCGCAAACCGGCGAATCGCTGGCGCAGGCCAACGACGAATTGACGCCGGACAAGCTGGAAAAGATTCAAGCCGCCGGCATCACCGAATTCCAAACGCTCTACGTGAACGACGTCAATCGCGGTCCCTATCTCGCCAACACCCTGCGCGCGGACCCCACCCGCAGCCAGTGGGAGGCGCAGGTGGAAATCTACCGGATGATGCGCCCCGGCGAGCCGCCGACCAAGGACGCCGCCCAGCGCCTGCTGCACGACCTGTTCTATTCGGCGGAGCGTTACGACCTGTCGGATGTCGGCCGGATGAAGTTCGACAGCCGAGTCGCGCATCGCCGGACCCCGACGCCCGGCGTGCCGGCCAAAGAGCACGCGCCCGGCGTGCTGTCGATGGAAGACATCCTGGCGGTGCTCAAGGTCTTGATCGACATCCGCAACGGCAACGGCACGGTGGACGACATCGACCACCTCGGCAACCGCCGCATCCGCTGCGTCGGCGAGATGACCGAAAACGTCTTCCGCATCGGCCTGGTGCGGGTCGAGCGCGCGGTCAAGGAACGGCTGAGCCTGGCCGAATCCGAGGGCCTCACCCCGCAGGATCTGATCAACGCCAAGCCGGTGGCGGCCGCCACCAAGGAATTCTTCGGCTCCTCGCAGTTGTCCCAGTTCATGGACCAGAACAACCCCTTGTCCGAGGTCACCCACAAGCGCCGGGTATCCGCGCTGGGACCGGGCGGCTTGACCCGCGAGCGCGCCGGCTTCGAGGTGCGCGACGTGCACGCCACCCATTACGGCCGGGTGTGCCCGATCGAGACCCCGGAAGGCCCGAACATCGGGTTGATCAACTCGCTGGCGGTCTACGCTCGCACCAACCGGTACGGGTTTCTGGAAACCCCCTACCGGCGGGTGAGCGACGGCCGGGTGATCGACGCGATCGACTACCTGTCCGCCATCGAGGAAGGGCAATACATCATCGCCCAGGCCAACGCCGCGCTGGACGCCGGGGGCCGGCTGACCGACGACATGGTGTCCTGCCGCTACCAGAACGAGTTCATGCTGGCCACGCCGGACCGGGTGCAGTACATGGATGTCTCCCCCAAGCAGATCGTCTCGGTGGCGGCGGCGCTGATCCCGTTCCTGGAGCACGACGACGCCAACCGCGCGCTGATGGGCTCCAACATGCAGCGCCAGGCGGTACCGACCCTGCGCTCCGAGAAACCCCTGGTCGGCACCGGCATGGAGCGGATCGTGGCTCGCGACTCCGGGGTGTGCGTCATCGCCCGCCGCGGCGGGCTGGTGGATTCGGTGGACGCCGGCCGCATCGTGGTGCGGGTCAACGACGCGGAAACCGAGACCGGCGAGCCGGGCGTGGACATCTATAACCTGACCAAATACACCCGCTCCAACCAGAACACCTGCATCAACCAGCGGCCTCTGGTCCAGGTCGGCGACCGAGTGGCGCGCGGCGACGTGCTGGCCGACGGGCCGTCCACCGACATGGGCGAACTGGCGCTGGGCCAGAATTTGCTGGTCGCGTTCATGCCTTGGAACGGCTACAACTTCGAGGACTCGATCCTGATTTCGGAGCGGGTGGTGCAGGCCGACCGCTTCACCACCATCCACATCGAGGAACTCTCCTGCGTCGCCCGCGACACCAAGCTGGGACCGGAAGAGATCACCTACGACATCCCCAACGTCGGGGAAAGCGCGCTGGCCCGCCTGGACGAAGCCGGCATCGTTTACATCGGCGCCGAGGTGAAAGCCGGCGACATCCTGGTCGGCAAAGTCACCCCCAAGGGCGAAACCCAGTTGACCCCGGAAGAAAAACTGCTGCGGGCGATCTTCGGCGAGAAAGCCTCCGACGTGAAGGACACCTCGCTGCGGGTGCCCTCCGGCATGGACGGCACCGTCATCGACGTGCGGGTGTTCACCCGCGACGGCGTGGAAAAGGATTCGCGCGCCCGTCAGATCGAAGACGCCGAACTGAAGCGCATCCGCAAGGATCTCAACGATCAGGCGCGCATTCTGGAAGACGACCTGTACCAGCGCATGGAGCGCATGCTGGTGGGCCAGATGGCCCATGGCGGCCCCCATATGCGGGGCAGCGGCCCGGTTACGGCCGAATACCTGTTGGGACTGCCGCGCGCGCTCTGGTTCGAGATCCGCATGCAGTCCGACGAGCTGAACGAGCAGCTGGAAA
>WBZM01004548.1_pt1 | contig 10022 bp, 13 predicted proteins | sample 5204271 | NCBI WGS metagenome assembly WBZM01 (sample SAMN12344346, study PRJNA552823) | activated sludge metagenome | biome: Activated sludge suspended growth; feature: Nitrification reactor; material: Wastewater; isolation source: activated sludge from nitrification reactor of wastewater... | reverse complement strand
CCCGCCGCCTCTGGGAAGTCTTTGGCCAGCGGCAGGCGGTGCAAAGACCAGGCCTGCGGGACCAAGCCCGGGCGGAACTGGCCCGGCGGCAGGCACCGCCCCCAGCGCCACCCAAGACACCGCCACGGCTGGCAATGGTTGAAACCATGCTCCACAATTCATGGACGGTTGTGCCTCATGTGAGGCACGAACAAATCCGAGAAGTCTGGCGCAACCTTGCCGAAATCCACGCCGCACCCAAGTGGCTCTCCCGGCCAAGGAGGTGACATCAACATGAGCATCATGTCCAACATCCGCGCCAAAATCCGCGCCGCCCTGACCCCCAAGCACGGCCGCGACCTCAACGACGACGACGTGCAGTTCACCCCTGAGCAACTGCGCCTGTCACCCGTGCCGCCAGCCCTTGCCGCCAGCCCGGCATACTGGAAGGCCCGCACCAGCGCCCGTATCGCACCTCCCGCGCCACCGCCGCGCAAGGTGGAACCGGACCCTCTCGCCTGGTGGCACCTCCGATGAGCATCTGCCGCCTGGTGGACGCCAGCCGGGCCTTGCGCGAGATCAGTCCCGACCTGGCCCGCTGGCTGGCCACCGCCGCCGAACGCTTGCGTCGTGGCTTGCCACCGGCCCTCGCCCTGGAGCTGGCAGGCCCCGGCGCCCGGCGGGAACGGGACCGCTATATGGTGCAGGCCGCCACCGCCTTGAGGCAGGAAGGCGAAACCAAGTGGGCCTTGGCAGGCCGCCTATCCGCCCGGATCAATGCCGCCCCCCGTCGCGATCTGGTCGGGGAGCTCCTGGTCCTCTCCAGCCAGGCCGCCCCGCTGCCAACCAGCCAGCGTCGCCTTTATGACGCCCTCCTGGCCCACCTGCCCGACTGACGATAGGGTCTGAGCATTGTCAGCCCCGCCCGGCGATGATGAGCCTAGCCAACCATCACCGCCGAGGCCCCCATGAGCCCAAAGCCCGATTCACCCCCCCTTGCCCGCGCCAAGGCCATCATGGCCCATCGCCGCGCCCGGTATTTCCAGAAGGCCCTGGAGCATGAACCGCTCCTCCGCCGCCCCGGCACTGATGATCCCGTGGCCGTCGCCGCGATGATCGCCGCCGGCAAGAAATACCAGTCCCGCGTCATGGGCTAACCCCATCACCCCTATCGAGATCCCCCTCCCATGCCTACTCCAACAGAAACCATCGTGCCCTGCCCCAGCGACATGGAGCCCACCCAGCATGTCCACAAAATCTCCGGGATTCTGGTCAACGCCCGGCCCATCGCCTTCCGCATCAAGGGTGATGAGGTCGAGCCGATCTGGTATCCCCGCCTGGACGATAGCTGGGAGGAAGTCACCCGACTGCCGAGCGGTTACTACAGCGCCTGCGGTCGCGAGGCCCTCAACATCCAGGCCCTGTGCTCTGCCATCAAAGACGGGAGACACTGATGAGCGACATCGCCAAACTGCCCTTCCACGATCGGGTCGAGATCGTGGGCCAGGCCCTGGCCATCGCCGCCGGCGTCACGCCCGGCAATGCCCACCCGTGGGCGGCTGACTATCATCGCCGCGGGGATCTGAGCCTGGCTGGTGTCATGGCCACCTTGGGGCAATCGCCCGCGGGCTTCATGAGCAGTCCCGACCTGGCGTCATCCATCAGTGAAGCCGTGCGCATCATCGCCCTGGAAGCCGAGCGCCCCCGTGACCTGACCCACCGGACCATCACCCGCCTGGTGTCGGTCCCCGACTTCAAGGTGGGCGCCGTGCCCCGGGCCAACCCCATCAACCTGGTGGAGCTGGACCACACCGGCGCCGTACCAACCCTGAGCGCGTCCATTGCCGAAGCCGAGCTGTCCGGGATGAAGACCTTTGGCGGCATCCTGAGCCTGACCCGGCAAGCGATCATCAATGCCGAGTGGCCCCTCGTTGCCAGCCTGGTGGAGGAGCTCACCCAGGCCGCCTATCGTCAGGAGGCCGCCGCCGTCTTTGGCCTGCTGGCGAGCAATCCCACCCTGCCCGATGGTACCGCCCTGTTCCATGCCGACCGCGGCAACATCGCCGCCACCGGCGGAGCGCCCGCGGCCGCTACGCTGGAATCGAGCATCAGCGCCCTGGTCAACCTGAGCGTGGGCGGCATCCGCCTGGGCCTCAAGCCCTGGGCCATCGTGGCCCCGGCGGGCCTGGAATGTACCCTCGCCCAATTCAGCGAGTCCGGCGCCGCCAGCCTACTGCCCGGCGGATTTTTCACCTCGCCCGAGCTGACCGGCACGGCCTGGTATCTGCTACCCGACCCGGCCCAGCGCCCGGTTATCGGCCTGGCCCACATCGGCACCGGCACCGAGCCCATGGTGGATACCCAGGAAGGTTTCCGCAGTGATGGGCTTGGCATCCGCTGTCGGCACAGTTTCGCCGCCGTGGCCTTGTCGCCGTTCGCGGTCCGGAACGAAGGCCAGTAAACAATTTCCTTTCTTGGGTAAAGGAAAGGCCGGCCCCGACAGACTCCCGGGGTAGGATCTCGCCAAGCCCAGGCGTGGCCACATGGGCAACCTGGTCCCGTGTCAAATTCGGGACCGCCTATCCCCAAGCCCGGCACAGTCCGGGCTTTTTTCGTGAGGTTCTGGGGTGGACGGAGCTGAGCGGTTACGGGAAGACGGGCTGACGTGCGAGCAGATCGCCGCCGAGCTGGGAGTTTCACGCGTGCGTGTCCAACAGCTTGAGCGGCAGGCCCTGCGCAAGGCCAGGCGATGGTGCGAGGCCCACGGCCTGGCTTTTGAAGACCTGACCAGCGCCTGGCCCCGGCCGGAGTGGGGCCTGCGGGGGCAGCGCGAGGATGAATGACGGGCAGCGCACCGAGGGGCGGCCCGCCGATGGTGATAGATTTGGCCTATCGGCCTGCCTTTCGCGATAGGAAACACCAAAAACAACCTAAGATGCCGGGAATTTAGGCAAGGACCGGAGTTTTGAAACCGCCCGGTTCCCAGGCCCCCAGGAAGGACCCAGACACCCCCCGCCAGACTGAGACCGCGTACGAGGCCCTAGGAGCCCCTCAGACGCATCGCCCCGGCTGGCAATACCAGCGCAAGGCCAAGGGCCTGGCAGGGCGGCATGTGGCGGCTGGTGCTGGGTATCTTGGCCCTGGTGGCGGTCATCATCCGGCTGGTGCAGTCTCGACTGCGCCAGGGATCAAAGAGACGGCTGGCAGTACTCCCCCAGGCATCCGCACTGCATCTTTTGGGGTGATGGAAAAAATGTAGCTTGGGCGTAGCTTGGAAGCGGTACCTTGAAAAACCCCAAACCCAGAAACGAAAAAGCCCCTCGCAAGGGGCTATTTTCTTTGGCTTTTTGGTGGCTACGACTAGATTCGAACTAGTGACATCAGCATTATGAGATATCCACCATCCGCCACATCGCCGCCCTGGTGGCACTGTGCCGGGATTCCGCCCACCGCCTGGCTTGCCACCTGTCAGAGGAGGCCAACAAGGACGGCGACGAGCAGGCCCCCAGCGCCTGACCCGGATCTGATCTCACCCACAAGCCCGGCACAGTCCGGGCTTTTTCATGCCCTGCCCGCTACCTGTAACGAAAATCAAAAGCCCATCGTCCCCACCCTGGCACGATGATTTATCCTATCCAACCGTAACAGCCCCTAACCCGTGCCACCGTTACCCAGGGAGTTACCCAAAACGGCCTTACTACCTTTCCCGTGACAAGGTAGTAATATCCAAGTAACTGAATTGAATGGATTATAAATTTCTTGCCAGACTTCTATTCCGCTAATTTCGCATTAGTGGATAGGGCATAACAGGGCTAAACAGCGCACAACCTCAAAAGGGACAATGGACGGATAAGCCCATGATTGGGCTATTTTCCTGGCCTAATGTTCTATACTGTTGCAGTATGATGGTAACAGGGTATATCATCCATTCCAGTTACCCATTTGTTACCCGAGCTTAGGGTAACAGCCCCAAAAGACAGGCCCCGAGGCGGTGGCGACCGCATCGAGGCCCTGACCAGCAACCCAACCTGTAAGGAGGTTCGGCAGTGGCTACCTACAATTTTAACGTCAAGTGGGTGGAAAGCGTGAGGCCAGGCCCGTCAGGCCGGGCGGAATACTTCGACACCCACACCGAAGGGCTTGGCCTGCGGATCGGCGTCAAGGTCAAGACCTTCTTTGTCATGCCCCGCGTCCTGCGTCAGGGCCAGTGGAAACAGGAGCGCATCAGCCTGGGCCGGGTCGGGGAGATCACCCTTGCCGAGGCCCGTGAGCTGGCCAAGGCGACCTTGGCCACCGCCGCCAAGGGCGAGATACCCGCCGAGGTTGGCAAGGAGCGTAGACAGGCCCTGGTGCGCGATTCCGTCAACACCTTCGGCAAGGTCCGGGAAGACTTCCTGCCCCTCTACCGGGTGAAACGTGGTGGCAAGCTGTTCATGCCATCGGCTGGCACCCTGGAGGGCATGGCGGTGGCTATGCGCACCGTCAAGGCGTGGGAAGACCGGCCCATCGCCAGCATCACCCAAGCCGAGATTCAAGCCTGGCACGATGGCTATCTGGCCCAGGGCAAGGAGGGCGCCGCCAACGCCTACCTGATCCACCTCCGCGCCGTCTTCCGCTGGGCCAAGCAGCGCGGCATCATCGCCGTGGACCCCGCCGCCGCCGTGACCGCTGGGGGCGCCCATCATGCCCGCGATCGGGTCCTGTCCTACGATGAGCTGGTGGCGATCTGGCGAGCGACCGGCGCGGATCACCCTTTCCATGCCATCGCCCGCTTGCTGGTCCTGACGGGTCAGCGCCGCGAGGAGGTGGGCGGCATGGCCTGGTCCGAGATCGACGCGGAGGCCGGTCTTTGGTCCCTGCCCGCCGCCCGCGCCAAGAACCGCCGCCAGCATGTTATCCCCCTCTCCGCGCCCGCCCTGGCCATCCTCAAGGCCCGGCCAAGGCGATCAAGCCTGGTCTTCCCCAACCGCTATGACAAGCCCTACAGCGCATGGTCAGTGGCACTCGACAAGCTACGCGAAGAACTGAACTTCCCCTATTGGCGCCTGCATGACCTTCGCCGCTCCCTGGTCACGCACATGAGCGAAGACTTGCGCATCGCGCCACACATCATCGAATCCATTGTCAATCACGTCTCCGGGTTCCGGGCGGGTGTCGCGGGTGTCTACAACAAGGCCCTGTATCTGGACGAGCGCCGCCAGGCCCTGGACGCCTGGGCGGATCACCTCCTGGGCAAGGTAAAGGAGGGCGCATGATGACGATTCCGCTTCATCTATTGAACCCTCCCGCGGGCGGCTGGCCAGTTAGCGAGGCGGCAATCCTTTGGGCCGAGCTGCATTACGGCATCGAGCGATCGGCGCCCGATACGATCGCCATCCGGCGCACCCGAGGCCATGCCCTGCGGGAAGTGCTGACCGTGGCCACCCCGCCCCCGGCACCCAAGGCCAAACCTAAAGCCCGGCCCCAGGGCGATGGCTTCGCCCCCGCGGGCTGGGGTATCGGTTGCAATGATCCGCCAGCGCCACCACGGCCACCGCGCCCCAATTGGGTCAGCGTATCCGCCTTAGCGGCCCTGGCAGACCGGCACGGGATTCCCTATGGGTCAGCGCCCACGGCGCCCGTGGTGGCGATTGTGGGGCCTGAGAAGCCGGTTGCGGCGAAGACCAGACGGAAGCCAGGCCCGAAGCGCGCCCCGGATATGCAAAGGGCTATCGACGCCACCAATGAGCGCATCGCGCAAGGATGGGAGCCTGGCCTTGCTGCCGAGGAATCGGCGGAAGAATTCAATGTTGACCGCGCATCAGTAGAACGAATGGCACGAAGAGATCGCGAAAGCCAGACCTGAATCAATCACCATCGCCACCCACTAAACCGCCGCAAGGCGGTTTTTTATTGCCCGGACAATTCGGACAATTCTAATTATCCGCAATTGTCCGCAACTATCCTTGTCCCGAGTTTGAACGCGGCATAACTTTGTCCCCGTCATCACATGACGAGGTTATCGAAATGACGCTTTCAAATGATCCCCTGATCACCGATCCGCAACTGCGCCAATTGCTGGGCGGTTGTTCTGCAATGACTGTCTGGCGGTGGCGCAAGGCCGGTCTACTGCCCAAGCCCATCGTGGTCAATGGGCGAAATTTCACCCGCTCGTCAGTTCTGGACCAGTCGATGGCCAGGATCATTGGCGACGAGCATCCACAGGCCGATGGCGACCTTCGCCGTGGCCTGGCGGGCTGATCGCAGGCAACAAAAAGCCCCTGGTGAACGCCAGGGGCCAAATTCAACTGAGACCAAACGCATGAATCGAGAAAATTCTATTGCTTCTCTTCCTCTGGCGTCAATCAAAATTGACCCTGAGATTCAACAGCGCAAGACCATGCTCAATTCCGCCATCGTCGCGGAATATGCCGAGGCAATGCGCAATGACACCAAGTTCCCACCCGTCGTCGTCTTCTACGACGGTTCGGTGCACTGGCTCGCCGATGGCTACCATCGTTTTGAAGCGGCGGATGAGGCCAGCAAGAAAACCATCGCCACCGAAATCCGCCAGGGCACCAAAAGAGACGCGATCCTCTACGCCTGCGGGGCCAACCGGGATCACGGCCTGCGACGGACGCGGGAGGATGTTAGACGGGCGATTGAAACCCTGATCAATGATTCCGCGTGGGGCCAGTGGTCGGATCGGGCGATTGCTGAAAAGGTAGGAGCTTCCCCGACCACGGTCGGCACGGTCAGGGGTCAACTGTCCAATTTGGACAGTTCAGAGGCCGGTCAACCGGGCGATGATCCCGATCAGGTGTCCAAATTGGACACCTGCGACACCGACCAGCCGGGTGATGATCCGGGCGATCAGGTGTCCAAATTGGACACCTGCGATGACGACCAGCCGGGCGATGCGGACGCGGATCAACTGGGGAATTTCCCCAGTTCCACCGACCAGCCCACCACCCGAACTGCCCCCAAGGCTGAGCCACCCAAGCGCACCGGCCGCGATGGGAAGAGCTACCCAGCGACCAGCAAGCCCAAGGCCCCGCCAGCGCCCGCGCCCGCGGTCAACAAGGTGAAGCAAGCTTTAGATGCTTCCCTGGCCCTGACCGCCGCTATCAACCGGCTGCGGCCCCTGGTGCACGACATGCTAGCCGAGGATGCCCGGACCTGCCTCGCCAACCTCAAGGGCATCATTGACTTGATCGAGGGCCACTTCGGCAAGGAGGGCAAGGGCCATGCGTAAGGAACACTTCCACCCACCCGCCAAGTGGACCCGGGAATTCCGTCAGGCCCTTCGCCTGTCCGATGCGCACCTTAAGGTGTATGCATACATGGAATCCGCGCCTGAGAGTCACCCCACCGGCATCTACTTCATCACCCTAGCGGCGGTGGCGGAGATGACGGGCGAAGAGCGCGATACGGTGGCCAAAATAGTTGACGACCTGGAGCGCACCGGCCTGGTGATGTTCGATTCCGTCGCCAGCGTGATATGGGTTCCCTGCGTCTGTGCTGAGCAGTATCGGTGGAGTCAGCGCCCGACCAGAAAGCACGATGACTTCCGGCTAATTGAGGCCCGCAAGCATCTCGACAACCTCCCGCCGTCGCGCCTGGTGGCCCTCTTCCGCCAGGCTTGGCCCATCTTTGACGCCAGGGAAGGGGCTACCCAAGGGGCTACCCAAGCCCCTACCCAAGCCCCTACCCAAGGGGCAAATACTTCTTACTGTATACCTGATGCCCCTCTTACCACCCACCCGACCGCCCCGACGGCGAAATTTCCGCCGCTGGACGAAAACGGGCTCGACATCAGGGAGGGTAGATAGATGATCAGCGAACGCACCTATCTGGATCGCCTCATCAGCGACTGCGGCACGGTGGAACTGTGCCACATGGCCCACGGCCGCCCCTGGCCAACCTGGCACTCGACTACAGATAGCCTCTTGGCTACCGCCAGCCGGGTATCGGACTCCGGCAACCTCTTCACCACCCTGGCCAGGATTGACCCCGCCGCCCTAGACCTCCACCTCGCCAGCCGCCAGGGCAATCAGGTGCTGCGCACCCCGGATGCCTGCATCCAGCGTTACACCCGGCTCTTCTTTGACTTCGACCCCGAGCGCCCGAAAGGCCAGGCATCCACGGATAGCGAACTGGCTGCGGCACAGACCCGCGCCACGGGGCTGGTGCGCAAGCTGGCGGCTCTGGACTGGCCCCAGCCCCTGGTGGCGATGAGCGGGAATGGCTGGCACCTGCAATACAGAACGGCCCTACCCAATACCGCCGAGACCGCCGAGCAATTGAAGGCGATCTATGCCGGCCTGCATGGGGAATTCAGCGACGACGAGGTGACATTTGACCGGGCAGTAAGGAATCCGGCCCGACTTTGCACCTTGTACGGCAGCATGAAGCGCAAGGGCATCAGCCACCCCGAGCGCCCCCATCGCCGCGCCACCTGCCAGGTACCCAGCGACTGGCGACAGGTGCACCCCCGCCAGGTGGAGGGCTTGGCCAACCTCTATGCTCGTCAGGCCGACCCCATAGGCCCTAGAGCCACCACACGCCCCGTGGTGGCCTTGCCCGAAGGCGGGAAGGGCGAATATGCCAGCCTAGACGTGGTGGCGTGGTTCGCCGCCCACGGGGCCTATGTCGGGCGCCTGAGCGGTCATGTGCACGGTGTCACCTGCCCCTGGTCCGAGGAACACTCCACCCCCTCGCCGAAGAACGGTGGCGATTGCGTCATCTTTGAAGGCGACGGCGTGGACTGGCCTGGATTCCATTGCAAGCACTCCCATTGCCAGGGACGCGACGTGCGCGACGTGCTGACCCTCTGGGGTGATGCCGATGGCTTCTGTAGCGCGGCATTCGTGGCGCGGAGGGCATGCTGATGTTTCAACTACATCCATTCCAGGACGAGATAATCGTTGACCTGGGCCTAGGCTACCGGCTTGGCCATCGCCGTCAGGTTGTCGCCTTGCCCACGGGCGGCGGAAAAACCGTGGTGGCGGCCCATCTGGGCCGGCGTGCGGCCGCCAAGGGCAAGAAGATGCTCTTCATCGTTGACCGAATCGAATTGTGCGGACAGGCCGCCGAGACCTTCGCGGCAATGGGCTTGAGTGTAGGCATCTTGCGGGGGGAAGACACCAGTTACACCCGCCAGGATGAAATCATCGTCGCGTCCATCCAATCCATACGCTCAAGGTCCGCGCCCGATTGGATGGACTTTGCCATCATCGACGAGTGCCATATCCTGCACACGGCGCACATTGAACTGATGTACGCCTGGGCTGACAAGGCTTTCATCGGCCTGTCCGCTACGCCTCTCCGCAAGGGCCTTGGCAAAGTCTTCACAAATCTTGTGCGAGGCCCCAGTATCCGCGAATTGACCGAGCGGGGCTTTCTGGTCCCCGTCCGCGCCTATGCGCCTCAAGCCGATGCCATCCTGAGCGCCCTGGATGGCGTGAGCTGCGGGACCACCACGGGTGGCTACGACTACAAGGAGCAGGAGCTTGCCAGCGCCATGAATCGCAAGGAACTGGTGGGCGACATTGTGAAGACCTGGCAGGAAAAGGGCGAGGATCGGCCTACCCTATGCTTCGCCGTCAACATCGCGCACAGCAAGAGTATCCGCGATGACTTCCTCGCCGCTGGGGTGGCGGCGGCCCATCTGGACGCCTACACCGACGCCAACGAGCGGCGGGAGACCATCAATGGATTCAAGTCTGGCGACATCAAATTGCTGACCAGCGTCAATGTGCTGGGGATCGGCTTCAATGTCCCCGATGCCGCCTGCCTGATCCTGGCCCGACCCACCCTGAGCCTGGCCCTGCATATTCAGCAATGCGGCAGGGGCATCCGCACCGCCGAGGGCAAGAACGACTGCATCATTCTTGACCATTCAGGGAACACCCTCCGCCATGGCCTGCCGCATCACTTCCATGTGCCCGACCTGGACATGGGCGACAAGGAAGACCCGGCCAAGAAGAAGCGCAAGGAAAAAGCGCCCTTCGTCGCCTGCCAGCATTGCGGCGCGGTGATGGACCCCGACGAGGTGTCCTGTC
>WBZM01003043.1_pt1 | contig 10022 bp, 8 predicted proteins | sample 5204271 | NCBI WGS metagenome assembly WBZM01 (sample SAMN12344346, study PRJNA552823) | activated sludge metagenome | biome: Activated sludge suspended growth; feature: Nitrification reactor; material: Wastewater; isolation source: activated sludge from nitrification reactor of wastewater treatment... | reverse complement strand
GGTTTCCTGCACGGCGCGGATCACGACCGTGCCGACCAGCGCCCCGACGATCGAACCGAGCCCGCCGACAATCATCATCGCGATGAACCAGATCGAGTTGAACAGCGTGAACTGGTCCACCGAGACGAAACGGATCTGGTAGGCCCACAGCGCGCCGCCGATGCCGGCGTAGAAGGCCCCCAGCACGAAGGCGCGCGCCTTCGTGCCGGCGACATCGATGCCCATCATGCCCGCGGCGACATCGTCGTCGCGCACCGCCTCGAAGGCACGGCCGTGGCGGCTGCGCAGCACACCGAAGGCACCGAACACCATCACCACGACGGCAGCGAGGAACAGGTGGTACAGCTCGCGGTCGGTGTCGAACACCACAGGCCCCAGCCGCGCCGGCTGCAGGCTGAAGCCGTTGACGCCGCCGAGCCACGACGAGGGCAGGTTGAGCACGACGAAGACGAACAGGAACTGTGCCGCGATCGTCGTCAGCGCGAGGTAGAACCCTTTGATGCGCGATGCCGTGAGCCCGAAGGCCCAGCCGGCGGATGCGGCGAGCAGGCCGCCGATCGGCACGGCCGCCCAGAACGGCAGGCCGAGCTTGACCTCCATCGCGCTGGCGCCATAGGCGCCGACGCCCATGAATGCGGCCTGGCCGAGGTTGATCTGGCCCGCGTAGCCGGTGGTGATCTGCAGCCCGACGACGACGATCGCGGTGACCAGCATCAGGTTGGCGACCGCCACCAGGCGCGGCGACGCCAGCCACGGAAAGACCAGCAGCGCGGCGGCGAACAAGGCCAGCGCCAGCCACTGGCCGCGCGTGCGCACGAGCGCGCTGTCCTGCTCGTAGCGCGTGGAGAAGATGCCGGAGGGATCCATCGCGGGCGAACGCTCTCAAACCCGCTCGATTCGCTTCCAGCCGAACATCCCGTTGGGACGCACGGCCAGCACGACGAGCATGAAGATGTAGGGCACCACCGATGCGGCGTTGCCGCCGATCAGGGGGTCGATGTAGGCGGAGGTCAGGCCCTGAACCACGCCGACGATCAGGCCGGCCAGCAGCAGCCCGCGGATCGACTCCAGCCCGGCCAGCAGCGCCACGGGCAGCGACGCGAAGCCGATCTCCGAGGACAGGAAGGTCAGCGACTTGCCGCTCAGGTAGACGATCGACGAGATCACCGACAGCATGCCGCCCAGCGCCCAGGCGAAGGCGATCGAGCGGCGCACGCTGATGCCCATGGCCAGCGCGATCTGGTGGTCTTCGGCCACCGCCGACATCGCCAGGCCGGTGCGGCTGCGGTTGAAGAACCAGTGCAGGCCGAGCGCGAAGACCACCGCCACCACGCCGCCGACGGCCAGCGAGCGCGGCACGATCATCTCGCCGATGATCAGCGGCTCGAGCGCGATCAGCGCCGGGAAGGCTCGCTCCTGCGGCCCCCAGATCACCAGCACCAGGCCGCGGGTGAGGATGAGCAGGCCGATTGTGACCATGATCATCGAGAACAAGGATTCGCCGATGAGGCGGCGGAAGAACAGCCGCTCGATCGCCAGGCCCACCAGCACCGCGATGGCCAGCGCCGCGGCGATGCCGACCGCCGGATGCATTCCGCGCGAGGCCACCGCCCACCAGACGAGGAAGGCGCCGAGCACCAGCATCTCGCCGGTGGCCATGTTGAAGACCTTGCTGGCGCGGTAGATGACGACGAAGCCCATCGCCACCAGCGCGTACAGCAGGCCGAGCAGGGCGCCGTTGAGCGCGTAGTTGAGGAACTCGATGATCATGGCTGTCCTGCGTTGCTCACGTCGGTGCCGGTCACGCGGGCGCGCAGCACCCCCTGGCGACCGTCCTGGTAGGTGACGGCGATCTGGCAGTCGATGTCGGCGGCGCCCGCGTACAGGCCCTCGATCAGCGTGCGGTAGCGCTGTTCGAGGAACTCGCGCCGCAGCTTGCGCGTGCGGGTCAGCTCGCCCTCGTCGGCGTCCAGCTCCTTGGGGAAGTTGGCGAAGCGCACGACGCGCGAGTCCGCGGGCAGCAAGGCGTTGATGCGCGCGATCTCGTCGCGCACGACGGCGCGGACCTCGGGGCGCTGCGACAGGTCGGTGAAGGTGGAGAAGGCGATGCGCCGCTCCTCGGCCCAGCGCGAGGCCACGCCCATGTCGATGTTGACCAGCGCACCCACCCACGGTCGCGTCGCGTCGCCCAGCACCATCACGTCCTTGATGAAGGGCGAGAAGCGCAGCCGGGTCTCGATGAACTGGGGCGGATAGGCGTGCCCGGTGGAGAGCTTGACCAGGTGTTCGACGCGGTCGAGGAAGACAATCTCGCCGCGCTCGGTGAGGCGCACCGCGTCGCCGCTCGCGAACCAGCCGTCGCGGTCGAGCGCCGCCGTCTTCTCGGGCTTGTTCCAGTAGCCGAGGAAGCCGGTGCCGCCGCGCAGCAGCAGCTCTCCATGGGCGTCGACCTTGGACTCCAGCGGCGCGCCGAAACCGGGCGCGACCGTCAGCAGCGGGCCCACGGTCTCGAGGTCGTAGCGCTCGCCGCGGTGGCCGGCGATGAGGCCGAACTCCGAGCAGCCGTAGATGTTGCGCAGCGGCACGCCCAGGGCGTGGAAGAGGCGGAACACGTCGGGCGCCATCGCGGTGCCCCCGGAGACGGCGATGCGCGAGCGCAGGAAGCCGAACTGGTCGCGCACCGCATGCAGTGTCAGCAACTCGGCCAGCGGCAGCAGCAGCCGGGCCGACAGCGGGGCGCGGCGCCCTTCGAGCCGTGCCACGCGCACGGCGTGACCGATGCGCACGCTCCAGCGATAGAGGGCGCGCGGCAGGCGCCTGGCGTGCAGCATGCGCGCCTCGATCGCGGCGGCGATGCTCTCCCATTGGCGTGGACCGAACAGCACCATGTGCGGCGAGAGTTCGCGGATGTTCGGCAGCACCTGGTCGGGACCTTCGGGGAAGTTCAGCACCAGCGGCAACTTCAGGCCCAGCGTCACGCCCAGCAACTGCTCGGTGATCCAGGCCAGCGGGGTGTAGGACAGGTATTCCATGCCCGGCTCGAGCGGCAATGCGCTGAGCATGCGGGTGGCGTTGTCGACCAGCCAACGATGGCTGATCATCACCCCCTTGGGCTTGCTGGTGGTGCCCGAGGTATAGGTCAGCAGCGCCAGGTCGTCGATGCGGCCTGTGGCAACCTCGTGCTCGAAGCGCTCGGCGTGGCGCCCGTGCTCCTTGCGGCCGGCTGCGCAGAGTGCGTCGAACGCATGCAGCAGGTCGTGCCGGTACGACCACATCCCGGAGTCGTCCCAGTACGCGATGCCGCGCAGGGCAGGGAGCTTGTCCGCGATGGCCAAGGCCTTGTCCACCTGCTCCTGGTCCTGCGCGAAGACGAAGCTGGCGCCGGAGTCCTGGCACAGGTAGAGCAGTTCGTCGGCGGTCGCGTCGGGGTACACGCTGACCGTGCGCACGCCGAGCGCCTGCGCGGCGAAGAGCGACCAGAAGTGTTCGGGCTCGTTTTCGCCGATGACCACGGCGGTGTCGCCGCGCCGCATCCCCAGCGCCGCAGCACCCAGCGCAATGGCGCGCACCTCGTCCAGGATATCGGTCCAGGTGTAGCAGCGCCAGATGCCCTTGCGCTTGACGCGCTGCGCCAGCTGCTGCGGGCGAGTGCGCGCATGATCGAGCAGCATCTGAGGCAGAGTCTGCGTTTCGCCGCCTGCCCCCCCTCGAGGGCCGACACGCGGCGCGGCGGGGCCTGCAGGCAGCTCCAGTGCGACCGCGTGCATGTTCATGCGGCCGCCCCGAGATAGGCCTGGATCACCGCCGGGTCGGCCTGCACCTGTGCCGGCGTGCCGTCGGCGATCTTGCGCCCGAAGTCGAGCACGGCCACGCGATCGGCCAGATCCATCACCACCCCCATGTCGTGTTCGACCAGCACCACCGGGATGCGCCGCGCCTCGCGCACGTCGATGACGAAGCGCGCCAGGTCTTCCTTCTCCTCGGTGTTCATGCCGGCCATCGGCTCGTCCATCAGCAGCACCTTGGGCTCCATTGCCAGGGCACGGCCCAGGTCCACGCGCTTGCGCAGGCCGTAGCCCAGCGAGCCCACCGGCTGGTGGCGGATGTTCTCGATCTCCAGGAACTCGACGATGTCTTCGGCCACCGCGCGGTGCCGCGCCTCCTCGCGCTGCGTCCAGGGGAAGTAGACGAAGGCCTGGGCAAGGCTGGAGCGCATGCGCGAGTGGCGGCCGATCAGGATGTTGTCGAGCACGGTCATGTGCGGGAACAGGTGCGTGCCCTGGAAGGTGCGCACGACGCCGTCGCGGGCGATCTCGTGCACGGCGCGCCCGCGCAGGTCGCGGCCGTCGTGGGCGAGGCGGCCCTCCTGCGGCCGGTAGAAGCCGCTCAGCACGTTGAGCAGCGAGCTCTTGCCCGCGCCGTTGGGGCCGATCACGGCGAGCATCTCGTCGGCGCGAACCTCGATGCTGACGTCGGACAGCGCCGTCACGCCGCCGAAGCGCAGGGTCACACCCTGCGCGCTCAGCACCGGCGAGGCCGACGCGTGGCTCGGGCTCTGCAGCGTCTGCACGTCAGGAGAAGGCGTTGAGGCCGGTCAGCGCGCGGCCGATGATCAGCTTCTGGATCTCGGTCGTGCCGTCGGGAATGGTCATCATGCGCGCGTTGCGGAACAGCAGTTCGACACCGAAGTCCTTGGTGATGCCGTTGCCGCCGTGGATCTGCACCGCCTTGGAGGCCACGTCGACCGCCATCTCGGTGGCGTAGCACTTGGCCATCGCGCTCTCCATCTCGCTGCGCACGCCCTTGTCGATGAGGTCGAAGGCGCGGTAGATCAGCAGCCGCGCCGCGTCGAGCTGCATCGCCGAGTCGGCGAGCATGCCCTGAATCAGCTGGTGCTGGCCGATCGGCTTGCCGTGCTGGCGACGCTCCTTGGCATAGGCCACGGCCTTGTTCAGCGCCGCCTGCGCGATGCCCACCGAGGTGAGGCCGACCATCGGCCGCGCCTTCTCGAACAGCACCAGCGTGTTCTTCAATCCGGTGCCGGCCTCGATCATCATGTTCCCGGCGGGTACGCGCACGTTGTCGAAGAACAGCTGCGCGGTGGACGTGCTGTTCAGGCCCAGCTTGTCGATGTTGCGGCTCTCGTAGCCGTGTTCCTGCCGGTCGACCAGGATCATGGACAGGCCGCGTGCACCCTCGTCCGAGGTGCGCACGATGACCATGCAGAAGTCGGAGTAGCCGCCGTTGGAGATCCAGGTCTTCTCGCCGCTGACGATGTAGTGGTCGCCGTCGGCCTTCGCGCGGCAGGTGACTTCCGCGACGTTGGAGCCCACGCCCGGCTCGCTGATGCCGCTGCAGGCGATGATCTCGCCGCGCACCATGCGCGGCAGGTACTTGCGGCGCATGGCATCGTTGCTGCAGACCTCGAGCGAATAGGCGCCGAGCTGCTGGATCAGCAGCGAGATCGCCACGTCGCCCGACACGCGCGCGAGCTGGTCGTACATCATCGCGTAGGTGAGCCACGGCATGCCCATGCCGCCGTTGGCTTCCGAGATCAGCCCGTTGCCGCCCATCCCGTACGGCAGCATCGAGCGGAAGATCTCGAGCATGCGCTCCTTCTCGATGAGCTTGTCGGGCTGGTAGCGGCGCACGATGGGCTCGAGCTTGGTCTCGAGGAAGCGGTTGAAGCCCTCGACGGCGAGGCGCTGTTCATCGGTCGGCAGGAAGTTCATCGTCGGCTCGTGGTTCGGAGCACCTTGTGCGGCTCAGCGTGCGCTCATGCGCGCGCCGGCGTCGATGTGCAGGCAAGTGGCGTTGATGTAGGGGTTCTCGACCACGCTGCGCACCAGTTGCGCCAGCTCGGCGGGGGTGCCCATGCGGCGCGGAAACAGGACCATGCGATCGACGATCGCCTGCGCCACCTTCTTGGGCAGGCCGGCGACCATGGGCGTGTCGAACAGCCCCGGGGCCACCGCCACGCAGCGGATGCCCTGGTCGGCGAGGTCGCGCGCGACCGGCAGCGTCAGGCCGATGACGCCGGCCTTGCTGGCGGCGTAGGCCGCCTGCCCCATCTGGCCGTCGTGTGCCGCGCCCGAGGAGAGGTTGACGATCACGCCGCGCTCGTCGTTCTCGGGCTCGTTGCGCGTCATCGCCACCGCGGCCAGGCGCAGCACGTTGAAGGTGCCGGTCAGGTTGACGGCGATGACCTTCTCCCAGATCGCCAGCGGGAAAGGCTTGCCGTCGGCCACCGTCTTGGCGGCATCGGGCACACCGGCGCAGTTGACGCAGATGTGGAGGGCGCCGAAGCGCGCCAGAGCTTGGTCGATGCCGGCCTGGACCCGCGCTTCGCTGGTCACGTCCACGGCCACGAAGAGTGCCGCGTCGCCGGCCGCGGCGGCCACCGCGGCGCCGCGCTCGGCGTCGCGGTCGAATACCACCACGCGCGCGCCGGCCTCCAGCAGCGCGGCGGCGACGGCGCGCCCCAGGCCCGAGGCCGCTCCGGTCACGACGGCGATTTTGCCTGCAGGATTCATGCGCGGCGCTCCGTCAACGGCCGAGGATGGTGATGGCGCAGACGGCCTCCTCGATGCCGTACAGGCCGCCGCCGTTCTCGGCGATCGCCAGCCGCGCGCCCTGCACCTGGCGCACGCCGGCTTCGCCGCGCAGCTGCGTCACCAGCTCGTGCAGTTGGCCGAGGCCGGTGGCGCCGATCGGGTGGCCCTTGGACTCGAGCCCGCCCGAGGTGTTGATCGGTATGCGGCCGCCGATGGTCGTGGCCCCGCTCTCGGCCAGCGCACCGCCGGCGCCGAATTCGCAGAAGCCCAGGTTCTCCGACTGCACGATCTCGCCGATCGCCGTGGCGTCGTGCACCTCGGCCAGCGAGATGTCCCGCGGGCCGACGCCCGCGCGCTCATAGGCCAGCTTCGAGGCCTTCACCGTGACATGCCGGCTCACCTCTTCGGGCTGGCGGGTGGAGCCCGTGGCCACGACCGAGGCGAGCACGCGGATCGCCCGGCGCCGATCGGCCAGGCGCGCGAGCGCGGCCTGCGAGCAGACGATCGCGGCCGCCGCTCCGTCGCTGATCGGCGCGCACATCGGCAAGGTCAGCGGGTAGGTGATCGGCGGCGCGGCGAGGATCTCGTCCACCGTGTAGGTATTGCGGTACTGGGCCAGCGGGTTGTGCGCCGAGTGGCCGTGGTTCTTGGCCGCGACGGCGGCAAACTGCCGCTGCGTGGTGCCGAACTCGCGCATGTGAAAGCGTCCGAACGCGGCGTAGATGTCCATGAACAGGCTGTACGGCGCCTTGGAGGTGGTGCCCTCCGGCGGCTCGACGCCGCGGCCCATCGCGAGCAGCGTGCGCTTGCTGCCGTCGACGTCCTGCAGATCCCAGGCGCCGTCGAACACGCCGAACATCTTGGCCTTGTCGGCGCAGAACATCTTCTCGGCGCCGACGGCAAGCGCGACCTCCACCTCGCCGGCGCGCACCGCCTGCACCGCCAGGTTGAAGGCCGAACTGGCGCTCGCGCAGGCGTTCTCCAGGTTGTAGACGGGTATGCCCTCGAAGCCAAGCGGGCGCAGCGCGACCTGCCCGCGCACCATGGTCTGCCCCTCCAGCACGCCCTGCGTGGCGTTGGAGAAGTAGGCGGCCTGGATGTCCGCGACCGCGAGGCCGGCGTCGGCCAGTGCGCCGCGCACGGCATCGGCGGTGAGTTGCTTGATGCTGCGGTCGAGGAACTTGCCGGTCGGCGTCATGCCGACGCCGGCCACGTGGACGGAAGGAAGGGCGGGATTGCTCATGGCTTGCTCGGCACGGGATTCTTCAATAGCCTTTGAACTCGGGCTTGCGCTTGCCGACAAAGGCGGCCAGGCCTTCGCGGATGTCGTGCGAGTGGCGGTGAGCTTCCAGCACCACGCGCTCAAGCCGCAGCGCCGTGGCCTGCGGCTGCTCCAGCCCGTCGGCCACGGCCTGCTTCATGCGGCGCAGGACCAGCGGGCTCTTGGCCGCGATGCGCGCCGCCAGCTTGTCGACTTCGTCGATGAGTTCGGTGTCGGCCACGACGCGATTGACCAGCCCCAGCGGCACGAGCTCCGCGGCGGGCAAGGTGTCGCCGGTGAACAGCAGGTACTTGGCCGCCGTGGGCCCGATGCGCCGCGGCAGCACGGCGGCTCCACCGGCGCCGGGGAAGACGCCGAAGTTCGCGTGCGCGTCGCCGATGCGTGCTCCCTCGGCCGCGACGATCAGGTCGCAGGCCATCGCGAGTTCCAGGCCGCCGGCCATCGTCAGGCCGTTCAACGCGGCGATCGTGGGTTTGGCCAGAACGCGCAGCCGGTCGATCTGCGCGGCGACGCGGTCGAGGAATGCGTTCAGCGGGTCATCGACGCCCGGCTCGGCGCTGCCGCCCTCGAAAACGCCCTTGAGGTCCGCGCCGGCGCAGAAGGCGCGGCCCGCGCCGGTGAGCACGACCACTCGCACCTCGCGGTCGCGCTCGATGCGGCCGATGGCGTCGGCGAGCTCGTCGCACAGCGCCTCGGACAGCGCGTTCATCGCCTCGGGCCGGTTCAGCGTCAGCCAGGTCGTCGCGCCACGCTGCTCGTACCGCAATGCGGAGTATGAGTCCACCCCGTCTCCTCTTGACTTCTCTAGTGCATCCCGCCATGACCGGCCGGTGCGTCTGGGGAGAGGCAGTGTAATGAGGGCGTTGCAAAACTGTCAAGCGTTAGGTAGACTTTCCAAATGAAGCGCCGGGCATGCATCCCGGCATGTCCAGCGGCAGTCGGTATACACATCACGATGACGCAAGGCGAGGCAGTGCCCCTGACCGTGGCCGACCTGTTGCGCAAGCAAGTCGCTGCGCGGGGCGGCGCCCCGGCATTGCAGGATGCACGTGGTGTCCTGCGTTTTGCGGAACTGGATGGGTGGGCCTGCCGAATCGCGCAGGCGCTGTTGCGGCATGGCGTGCGCGCGGGCGAGCGCATCGCGGTGCTGGCGGAGAACCGCCGCGAGTACCTCGGGCTGCAACTGGCGGCGGCGAAGATCGGTGCGATCGTCGCGTGCCAGAACTGGCGACTGGCCGACGCCGAGGCCGCGCATTGCCTGCATCTCGTCTCGCCGCGACTGCTGTTCGCCTCGCGGCGCCATGCGCAATTGCCGCGGCGCATCGGCTGGTCGGAATGCCCGGTCGTCGATCTCGATGACGGCTTCGACGCCTTCCTCGCCGACGCCGATGACGCCGATCCCGCGCCCGAGGTCGATGCCGAGCAGGGCCTGGTGATCCTGTACACCAGCGGCACCACCGGCCTGCCCAAGGGCGCGGTGATCAGCCAGCGCGCGATGGTGGCACGCGCGATGTGCTTCGCCGCCGAGTACGGCATCGGCGCCGAGCACGCCTACATCGCCTGGAGCCCGCTGTTCCACATGGCGGCCACCGACTTCAGCCTGGCCACGCTGATGATCGGCGGCAAGGTCATCGTGCAGGACGGCCTGGAGGTCGACCGCCTCTGCGCCACGCTCGAGCAAGAGACGGTCGGCTGGCTCGTCGCGATGCCGGGCATGATCGACCCGTTGATCGACGGGCTGCGGCGTAACCGGACGCGGCCGCTCGGCGTGCGCCTGGTTGGCGCGATGGCCGACCTGGTGCCGCGCCAGCAGATCGCCGAACTGACGGCGCTGCTCGGCGCCCCGTACCTCAACTCCTTCGGCGCCACCGAGACCGGGCTCGCACCCGCCTCCGGCAGCCTGCTGGCGCCGGGCGCCGTGCCGACCAGCCTTGCCAAGCGCGAATCCGGGTTCTGCCGCGTGCGGCTGGTGGACGCCGATGACCGCGACGTCCCCGCCGGCACGCCGGGCGAGGCGGCGATCCGCGGCCCCACGCTGTTCTCGGGCTACTGGAATGCGCCCGAGGTCAACGCACGGGACTTCCGCGGCGGCTGGTTCCACATGGGCGACCTCTTCGTGCGCCACCCCGACGGCACGCTCGACTTCGTCGACCGCGCCAAATATCTGATCAAGTCGGGTGGCGAGA
>WBZM01004547.1_pt1 | contig 10024 bp, 12 predicted proteins | sample 5204271 | NCBI WGS metagenome assembly WBZM01 (sample SAMN12344346, study PRJNA552823) | activated sludge metagenome | biome: Activated sludge suspended growth; feature: Nitrification reactor; material: Wastewater; isolation source: activated sludge from nitrification reactor of wastewater... | reverse complement strand
GGCGGTGCTTTTCTACACCTGGGTCAAGCGGGACAACCTGGTGCTGCCCATGATCACGGGCACCAAGGTCGTCGCGGATCCCCAAGCCCAGCCCGCCGTGGGTGGGGGACTCATCCCCTTCCTCATCGCCCTGCTGGTGGCCTTGGGGGTGGTGGCCCTGGCCGCCGGGGTCTTGATCGAGCCACCGCCACCGCCGCCACCAGCGCCGGAGTGGTGACGGATCAGCTAGGAGGCGCTTAGCGGTTTTCCCCGATCCCCGTCGTTGTGATCGGAAAGTCATCGGAAAGCGATTGGCAATCGGAGCGCCAGATACACAAAAGCCGCCCGCAGGCGGCTTGGCTACCCTAACGGGTAGTGACTATTCCTGGCGGAACTTGTCGTGGCAGCCCTTGCAGGCGGCGCCGGTGTCGCTGAAGGCCTTCTTTACCGCGGCCTTGTCACCCGTCGCGGCCGCCTTGGCCAGATCGTTGGCGGCGGCATTGAAGGCCGTGGCGACCTTGCCGACCTCCGCCTTGTCGGTGAAGAGTTCGGGCTTGACGCGGGTCTTGACGCTCCCGATGTCCTTGTCCGTGCCCGGGCCATAGAGGGCGCCCATGCCGGAGTTGGCGATGCCGGCGATGGCGTTGGCGGCGGCCTCCACCTGCTTGGCGTTGTATTCACCTTCCAGGTTGGCCTTGATCTTGCCCATGTTCCAGGCCATGAAGCTGTAACCGGCCTGGCGGTACTTGATCTGGTCTTCGGGCTTGACCTGGGCGATGGCCGTGGTGGCCAGGGAAAGGGTGATGACGCCGAGGGCGATGGCTTTTTTCATGAGATATTCCTGTTTGGATGGAACGAGAGGTAAGGGAAGCTTCCAGGGACGCTGCAAATGAGGTCGCAGGCCTGGGTAAAATTCATGACACTATCCTGCGGCCACCACCGGACGATGATGACTCCTGGGACGAAACGCCTGTTTCATCCTTATTAGGCATGATAGGCCGTAAAGGGGGGCGGAGACAAATTCAGGACGTGGCAGACCTTACGCATAGGGTGACTGCGCTGAGGGCCATCCTCAGGATCGATACGGGCAACCTACTGTATTTAAAAGCCATACGGTCACTTTCTGGAGATTCGCGTTCAAGGGCGAGCGGTGCCGCTGTGGCAGCTAAGAAGGCCTGGTGCCAAAGGTTTCACCGCTCTTCATGTGGCTGTGCCCCCGCCCAAGCAAGGAGGGGACGCCGGAGTTAGACCACCCCGATCGAACCATTCCGCCGGGGTCCAGGTATGCATGGCCAAGGCATGTAGACCTGTAGCGAATTCCGCGGCCAGCAACCCGTTGATGATGCGCTGCCGGGCGAGGGGCTTGTGGTCGGCGAAGCGGTCACTGACCACGAGCAACCGGAAGTGGGACTCACCCTCCGGTGGGGCATTGTGCTGATGGGTTTCGTCCACCAATTCCAGGTGCAGGGGGGCTAGTTCCCGGGTGACGAGGTCTTGGATACGTTGGGCGCGTCTCATGTAATAGCAGGCTCCGTCGCCAATTCTACTGGTGAGAACCAGACAGCACCCATCCGGTTGCGGATCTTGAAGGGCAACGAGGACCTAAGTGCGGCTGGGATTTAATCCTTCGTCAGGCCGTTATGAGCATTTTGTCGAAATCTGCCGAATGCTGCCAATCCACCTGGCCTGACCCCGCTCCGCCATGGGGCGGTAAAAGGTGTTGCCTAGGTGCGGTCTAAAGGGGGGCAGGACAAGCCCTCTGGCCATCAGTTGTCGCGGCCGACCTGAAACTGGCCTAAATCCGCCGGGGTGAAACTGGCTCTTCCTGCCTATCCTCTTCCTCCTCGGAACCATATCGACCTGGCGTCTTCTTCCGGTGGCGCTGGCCATCCGCGGGTTCAGGTGCGCGCTGGTGGCGAACGACCCGATTGGCGATCGGGGCCATTCAACCGGTCCAGTCCTGACCCCCCAGCCCTGCATGCCCCCGTCCGGTGGCCCATCCCTTGATCCACTGGTCGAGCGAGAGCCGCCCGGGCCCGGTCGCCGCGAGGTACAGCAGGATGGTCGCCCAAGTGCCGTGAACCGGCCAGGCCTCTGGGTACACCAGGAATTGGATGACCGCGGTCATAACCAACAGGGCCAGGGCGGCAAACCGGGTGCCCAACCCGATCAGCAGCATCACCGGAAACAGATGCTCGGCCATGGCGGCCCCGTAGGCGGCCAGCTCCGGCGCCACCAGGGGCAGTCGGTATTCGTCGCGAAAGAGTGCGACCGTCGAGTCCGCGAGCCGCGGCCAGCCGATGTCGATGCGGCCGCTTAGGAGGTCGACGGCGAAGCCCTCGACCTTGGTCTGTCCGGAGTTCCAGAACAGGGTGGCGATACTGACGCGCCCGAGCAGGGCGATCAGGCTGTGGGGGATGTGCTCCAGCACCGCGATCGCGGCCGCTGCCCGAGCGACGAGTCGGCCGGGGCCTGCGCCCGGTCGCACGGCAGAATCAGAAGTCATGGGGATGCCTCCAGGTCAGGGTCGTTCAGGTGATGCCAGTCAGGACCTGCTCGCGCAGCAGGACGGCCAGACAGCGGGTCAGGTCGAACCCCCCGGCCGCGTCCGCGTCCTCGTCGGATGCGGCAGCCGCCGCCGTCGCGGTGGCCTCGCCGAGGGTCGCGCCCACTTGCAGGGCGCGCACGAAGCGGCAGTCGCCGCCGGACATCGGCAAGACCAGCACCGATCGTCCCCGGCGCAGGACCCAGGCCTGTTCGGGCCGGTCGGGGTTCACGGCCGGGGCTGGCCCATCACCCTGATGGGCCGCCCACAGCGACACCACCGCATAGGGCGAGCCCAGGGTGGCCAGCGATGGATGCAGCCCCAGCCGTAGCGAAGGCAGGGTCTCCGGCCGCCCCAAGGCCGCCGCCAGGGCGTCTGGATCGAGGGGCTGGGCATCCGCCGCATGGAGCGCGTCGAGGCACGCCAGCTCCAGGCGCGCCAGATCGGGCAGGTACGGCCAGGGCGCCGCCAGCGTGCATTCGGCAATGAAGTCCGCGAACCCGTGCCCGTAGCGTGCCAGTACCGGCGAGCGCGGCGGATGCCGACGCACGAAGGCGCGCGCCAGGTCGCGGAAGTGCGGCGCACCGACCATGGCCTGGCATACCGGGAAGGTCTCCGCGAGGGCTTCCATGAGCGACACGGTCACGTTGTTTCGGTAGACGGTGAAGCGTTGCGCGGGATCGGACCCATTCCAGGTCGAGAGCCCCGGGGGAACCTCGTGGTCCGGGTCCAGCAACGCGGCGCACCAGGCGGCTGGTCCGCTCATGCGCTGATCCTCCGGGCCGTGTCCCCCGCCGTCTCAAGCCCCGCCTCAAGCCCCATCAGGAGCCGATCGGCCCGCCGCGCCTCGGCGTGGAGCCGGTCGAAGACGGGCAGGTCGTTATCCCACTCTATCAGGGTCGGCTGGGGGCCGATGCGGGCGAGGGTCCAGGCATAGAGCGACCAGACCGCCTCGTCCACGGCGCTGCCGTGACTGTCGATCAGCAGCGGATCACCCGAACTGTCGGTGTCCCGATGGAAGCCGGCCAGATGGACCTCGCCGACCTGAGCGAGCGGCAGTGCGGCGAGATAGGCCAGGACATCGCGTCCGTGATTGATACACGACACATAGGCGTTGTTGACATCGAGCAGCAGGCCGCAGCCGGTGCGCGCCACCAGTTCGGTGATGAATGCGGCCTCGCTCAGGGTGGAGTCGGCAAATTCGACATAGGTGGCCGGGTTCTCCAGCAGGATGCGCCGCCCCAAAGTCTCCTGAACCTGGTCCAGATGGTCGCAAACCCGGTTCAGGGTGGCTCGGTCATAAGGCACCGGCAGGAGATCGTTCCAGAACACGCCGCCGTGGGTGGACCAGGCGAGGTGCTCCGAAAACAGCGCCGGTTGGTAGCAATCAAGCAGTCCGCGCAGGGCGTGCAGATGATCGGGATCCAGCGGGTCGGCCCCGCCGATCGACAGCCCCACGCCATGGATCGAGAGCGGATAGCGCTTAGCGATGCGGGCCAGGTCGGCATGCATGGGTCCCCCCGCCACCAGATAATTCTCGGCATGGACCTCGAAGAATCCCAGATCGGGCGCGCCCTCCAGGATGGCCTGGACGTGGGCGGGCTTGAGGCCCACCCCGGCCCGCGGTAGCAGGCCGGGGTGGGTCCCGGGCGTGTTGGCCGCGGCCCCGGGAAGCGAATCGCGGCGCGGGTTCACGGCCTCAGGCTCCCGAATGGTCCTTACGCCTTTTCCTTGAAGGCCGCGAGTTGACCGTGGCCGGTCGGGGACTTGGGCGCGGCCGTCTGCTCGCAACTGCCGGCGGGCACCAATTTCCAGGCGTCACCCTGGTAGTCCTTGGTGGAGGTCCCGGCACAGGAGGTGCCCGGCCCCGCCTTGCAGTCGTTCTGGCCCTTGAGGGCAACGCCGAAGCACTTCTCCTTGGCCCCGGTATCGGCGGCACTCGTGGGCGCGGCGGCGATGGTCATGGCGGTCCCGAGGGCGATGGCAAGGGCGGCGGCGGTGGTTATGTGGTTCATGGATCGACTCCGGTTTGTGAGGGAGAGAGGACAGGGGGTCATTAGCGAGAGACCCGCCGCGGGGCACGCGGCCAGGGTCTCAGGGTGATAGTCGAAGTCGGCGTCGATTCCTTACAGTCGGGTGACAAAAAAATTTGCGACACCGTTCCATGCGATCATTGCGCCTTGTGCCTCACCCCCGTGGAGGAGCCATGCCCATTGACGAGCAGATTCACGAGTTTGTCGGCGCGCGGCGCGCCGACCTCGTGCGTTTCGCCGCGCTCCAGTTGCGCGATCCGGCCTTGGCCGAGGACGTGGTGCAGGAGACGCTGATCGCCGCCATGCAGGGTGCCGCGGAGTTTGGCCACCGCTCCAGCGTCAAGACCTGGGTCTACTCCATCCTGAAACGCAAGGTCATCGACGCCTTGCGCACCCGTCGCCAGGAGGTCCCCGTCTCCCAGTTGGGCGCGGCCGTCGAGGACGATGACGGCTGTGAAGGACTGTTCGACCAACGCGGGTTCTGGGCGACCGAGCATCGGCCGCACCGCTGGGCAGATCCCGAAGATTCACTGGAACAGCAACAGTTCTGGCAGGTCTTCGAGGCCTGTCTCGACCACCTGCCCGAGCGAACGTCGCGCGTCTTCATGATGCGCGAGCTCCTGGGGCTTGAGGTGAGCGAGATTTGTCAGGAACTCGCCATTGTCACGTCCAACTGTTGGGTGATCCTGCACCGCGCCCGGATGGGCCTGCGGCGCTGCCTTGATGAAACCTGGTTCGCCCGCTGAGCCGACGGAGAGCACGTCCATGATGAACTGCAAACAGGCCACCGAACTGATGTCACAGGAGCTCGACCGGCCGCTCGCCTGGCGCGAGCGCATGGCCCTGCGCCTGCATAACCTGATGTGCCGCGGCTGTCACCAATATCGCAAACAACTGGCCTTCCTGCGCATGGCGTTACGCTCCCGAGCGGGGGGCGACTGACGCAGCGGCGACGCGCGTTCGGCTATCTGCCAATCGACAAGTTCGGCGCCGATGCCCTATTCCAGGTCATCAGTGTAGGATCGCTTCACCCGACAGTTTCACCCGGCATCCGCCGAAATTCACGGCCAGTCCTGGTGGCGTCGCTACCGATCCTCGCCGCGCGCCAGGAGCCGAACTACCTCGTGGTGGCCATTGGCCTGCGCCCAGTCGGAGGCGGTCCGTCCATCCAGCCCCTGAAGCGCAGGATCGGCGCCGCGAGCGAGGAGGATGGCGACGGTCGTGGCCTGGCCTTCCTTGGCCGCCCAGATCAAGGCGGTCCAGTTGCCGCTGCGCTCCTGGTGATCGAGGTGGGCCCCTTGGTCGAGCAGCAACTTTACCAGTTCGCCATGGCCCCGGGAGGCCGCCAACATGAGGGAGGCATAGCCACCCTTGTCCTCGGCATTGGGATTGGCGCCGCCCGCCAATAACCGCTGGGCCGTGGCCAGATGGCCATTGAGGGCCGCCTTCATGAGGGGGGTCCAGTGGCAACTATCCACTGCGTCCGGGGCGGTACCCGCGGTAAGCAGGCTGTCGATGGCCGGCAGATCGCCCTGTTCGGCCAGGCGGACAATGGCCGGTTCCGCCTGGGTGACGACAGGCGTGGGGGGCGTCTCCCCGGAGCAGGCGCCGAGGAGCAGGGGGGCAATCAGGCCGATGAGGCTAGGACCGCGCCGTGGCGAGATCGGAAGGGGAGTGTAGGACGGAATCATGGCGGAGATTGTCCACCGCCTGTGTCCCGGGGCCAATGCGATCCCGCAACCAGAGGACTAATGAGCGCCATGGCGCGATCGGGATCCCGGGGCCAGAAACGGGATCGCGATCGGGATGGAGGGATGCTAATTTCCCTTGGATGAGACGGCTTTCTTCGCGCCCGCAGTGGTTCCTGTGGTCTTGTTTGCGCTGTTCGTCTTGGAGGCATTGGCCGCCGATTTTGGACTGTTGGTGCCTGCGGCGGTGGTGCCTAAGGCCGACGCCGTCTTGGTGCCGGTGGTGGCGGGCTTTGCCGGCTGCTGCTTAACCGGCGTAGTCTTGCCTGGGGCCTGACCAGCGGTACTGGGCGAGGCTGGGGTAGCGGTAGGTTTTGCGGTTTTGTTCCCGGTCGCGCTCACGATCTTGGTCGCGGGCACCTTAGTCGTGGTCACGGACGCAGGGGCGGGAGTCTTGGAGGCCGCGCTCGTTGCCTTCTTGTTTCCCGCTGGTGCCGTGGTGGCCGACGCGGTGGTTCTGGTCGCTGGCTTTGCTGCGGTGGCGACGGTAGCGGCGCTACCGGAAGGCATTTTCGTCTTGGTAGTCGTGGAGGTGGCCTGTCCTGGGGACGTGACTTCGGCTTTGCCAGCCTTACCGGTCGGCAACGAAATCAGGACACGCTGATCGCCCCGGGCGGCGGAGGAGATCCCACTGCCCCCTTTGGCGAGTCCCATCTGCGGGGTTGTGGAAGCCGTACGCGGGAGGGGGGCTGGGGCCGGGCGCTGACTGAGCCGGGGATTGGCTGTCGGGGCAAGGCTGACCACCGGGGCTGGGCCAGCCTTGACCGTCGCTGCCTGTGCAGAGCCCGGGGGCAGGGCGCTCGCCCGGGCCTGCGCCACCGCGGCGGCAGTGGCGGCAGTGGCGGCGGCGCCCGCCGGGAGGGCCCAGGTGGCGGCCGAGCTGACTTGTGGTTTATCTTCGGTCTCTGTCTCGGTCTCGAACTCGGCGGCGGCTACCGGGGAACTGGTCAGGGGCTCAGCATCGTTTTGCCCTGTGGCGCTGTTGTCGGCGTAGCCGCTATCAAAGGATGAAGATGCTGGGGTGTCCGCTACCTGGCCCTCCGGGTTGCGGCTGTCCTGAAAGCCACCCGTTGGCGGCAGGGCCTTGGCGATCCGTGGACCGGCCTCATGCCAGGCGTTCTGCAAAGTGGCGAGGGAATGGCTGAGTTCGTTACGGTAGGCGTCGGTATAGTCCTGGCGCGTCTCCTTCGAGGTTCCGCGCTGGGTGATTACCTGGGCGCCGAGTTGGGTCTCCACACCGCCGGGGCGGGGGAAAAAGTCCGCGCGCACTTCCACAACGGGCGGCAAGGGGCCCCGTGAGGCCCCGGGAGCCAGGGCTTCAGCGGCGGTACTGTCAAGATTCCTCTGCAGAATCAGGCTCTCCCCAGCGGTTTCCTCGACCTTCCAGCCCTGGGTCACTGCCGCGCCCAGGGCCGCGCCCCGTACCTGCTCGATGTCGCCGCCGGAAAAGAATAGGTGGGGCTTATTGGGATCAGGTGCTGCCGCAGCGCTCACGGTGGCGTCCGCCGTTTCCGCGCCTTGCCCGGACCGGGGTGAGGAGGCACAACCTGCCAGGGCCAGCAACAGGCAGCACAAAACCAGGAGATTGAAAAATACACGCAAGTTCAATGACTGGTCCTCGCTTGTCAGGCGCTTGGAGAGGGTCTGGACGGGCGGCCAGAAATCTGGGCGGGAAAGGCAACGGTATCCGGCATCCGGGTCGCGATCTCGCTCAATCTTAATATTGATCTGAATGAAGACACCGATCGGATCGGGCCGAGATCAGGACAGGAATCGATTGACAAATCTTAACATGAGGTCTGGCCCTGGACACGGCAAACCCGCGCAAACCCACGCGAAGGCCGTTGCGGTCCAGGTGATGCGGATGACGCTTCCGGGTTCTTGGCCAGGCGGCCAGGTTGCGCATAATGTGTATTATGTTAAGTCAGGTCCGCATCTCTAACGGAGCGGACGCCCGCCCTCCCTTCTGCTCAGTTGCCCTCGTCATGTGGGCGAAGCCCATGTCTCCTCGCGGTCAACGCGTCAGATCCAGGACCTGGCGGGCATTGTGGCTGGTCTGCTCGGCAAGATACGCCACATCCTGGCCCCGGACTTGGGCCAGGGCCTGTAACACCTCGGGCAGATAGGCCGGACTGTTGCGCTCGCCCCGATGGGCGGCGCCGCTCATGTCCGGGGCGTCGGTCTCCAGCACCAAGGCATCCAGCGGCAAGGCCGTGGCCAGGGCCCGCAGGCGGCTAGATTGGGCAAAGGTCAGCATGCCGCCAAATCCGAGCTTGAACCCCATGGCGAGGTACTGCTGCGCCTGCTGCAAGCTGCCGTTGAAGGCATGGATGATGCCGCCCGGCACCGGATGGCGGCGCAAACAGGCTAGGACCTCGTCATGGGCTTTGCGGGCGTGGATCAGGACCGGCAACCGGGCGGCGGCGGCCAGATCGAGCTGGCGCGTGAACAAAGCCCGCTGGCGTTCGCGATCCAACGCGGGGAGAAAAAAGTCCAGACCGATCTCCCCTATCGCCACCGGACCTTCCCGGGCGATTAGCCCGGCGAGTTCCTCCAGGTCGCCGGCCTGGTGCTGGTCGAGATAAACCGGATGTAGCCCCAGGGCCGGATAGAGCCCGGACTCGCGCCGGCACAGGTCCAGCAGGCCAGGCCAGCCAGCGGCGTGAATCGCGGGCACCACAATGAGCCCCACGCCCCGACGACGGGCCTCGGCCAAGACTCGCTCGCGATCCAGGTCGAAGTCACTGACATCCAGGTGGCAGTGGGTATCGATCAGCACGCCCACTCACCAGATCAGGTCGTCGGGGACCTGGTAGGCCGCGTAGGGATCATCCTCGTCGGTGGTGGCTGGTGCAATGGCGGCTTGCGCGGTCCTTGCCTCAGGCTGGTTCAGGACCAGGACCAGACTGGCATTGCGCGTGAGGAGATTTTCGGCAATCTCCCGCGGCACCAGTTCGATCTCGGCATCCTGCCGGACCAAGGCCAGATGCCCGGTGACCAGTGACCGTTGCTGTTCGGGGGTAAGGTAAAGTCGCCGCAGCCGTCCACTATCCTGGAAGTTGAAGGCAATCTCTCCGCCCGCCCGTGACAGGCGATGGGCATGGATCAACTGACGGATGGAATTCTCCTCCTCCCGGCGCCGGAGCTCTTCCTGGCGCTTGAGGTTGAGTTCCCGATCCCGGCGGGCCTTTTCGGCCGCCTCTGCCTGAAGCCGCTGGCGGCTCTCGCTCTGCGCTGGAGAATGACCATGTGACTGACGGTTTTCCTTACGTTTTTCCGTCTTGGTCTGCTTGAGCTGTTGGGTGTTGACCAGCCCCGCCTTGAGTAACTGGTCTTGAAGCGAATTGCCCACCGGCATCTTCCCCAAAAAATTTCAGGATCACGCACCCGCCGATCGCGGATGCTCAGGGAGCGTGAGCATCACCCAGCGGACCTTCGGTTGCAAGTACCGCTCCGTCATGACGCCACCGCATCCCTGCAGTTCCTCAGTAAAAGGATATCTCTGCCGTGAAGTCGCCGGGGGTCCCACGCCTGATTCATGGCCAATCAAGGTCGAGGCGGGAAAACCGACAATGCCCTGGCGATGGGTATAATGGGGGCCTTATTATCCCAACCTTGCCCCTTTCAGGAGCCTTCAATGAGATTTGCCGGTCGCGCCCCTGCCCTCGCCCTGGCGCTGGTCTGCCTCCCCCTGGCCGCCGCGGAACCCGTCTCGATCG
>WBZM01004546.1_pt1 | contig 10025 bp, 8 predicted proteins | sample 5204271 | NCBI WGS metagenome assembly WBZM01 (sample SAMN12344346, study PRJNA552823) | activated sludge metagenome | biome: Activated sludge suspended growth; feature: Nitrification reactor; material: Wastewater; isolation source: activated sludge from nitrification reactor of wastewater treatment... | reverse complement strand
GTCGCGGGCCTCTTCCTGTTGAGCGGCCGCGCGCTGGCCGCCGCCAGCTGCTACATCGTATCCAGCGACATCGGCTACGTCTGCGACACCAACCCGCCGCCGTCGCCTTTCGGCAAGCCGGTCAAGCTCCATGACAGCATCCTGCCCGATATGAAGTTCGGCAAGCTGGCCGACAACGTCAACGTCTACGCCGAGCCGAACATCAACAGCCCCATCGTCCGCAACGCGGGCGACGGCTACCTTTTCCACACCATTGAGGACGTCGCCAACAACAGCGCCGAGGGCCGGCTGTGGTACATGATCGATCCCGGTGAGTGGGTGCGCGCCGAGGATATCACTCTCAAGACCAAGTCAGAGTTCACCGGGGTCGAGCTGCTGGCGCAACCGGAGCGGCCGTTCGGCTGGGTCATCGTTGACTTCGCCTACAGCGACGAACCGGCGACCGAGCCGAGTCCGACGGCCATCAAGCTGCCGCGCTATACCTTCATCGAGGTCTACGACGCCGTCGTCGACGACCAGGGTTGGATATGGTACGACATTGGCCAGGGCCGCTGGATGAAGCAGACCTACGTCAGCATCATCGAGCCTAGCCCGCGGCCGGAAGAGATAGGGGCGGACGAGTATTGGGTCGAAGTCGACCTGTACGAGCAGAACTTCGTCGCCTACGAGGGTGACCGGATGGTCTACGCCGGACTCGTCTCTTCTGGCCTGAACAAGTGGCCGACCTACGAGGGCTTGTTCCAGGTCTGGGAACGGCACATGACCGCCACAATGGCCGGCGCGGAGGGCCGCGTGGACTACTACGTGGTCGAGGACGTGCCGCACACGATGTACTTCGACTTCGACATCGCCCTGCACGGCGCTTACTGGCACGATCGCTTCGGCTACAAGCACAGCCACGGCTGCGTCAACATGCCGCTGCGCGACGCGGAGTGGGTCTACTTCTGGTCGGAAAACGCGCCCAACGACCTGTGGGTCTGGGTGCATACGTCGGACCCGCACAACTATTTTAATCGGGTCGATACGCAAGCGGGAGCGGAGCAGGCGGGGCCGTAGTGGGTAAGAAGTAAGAAGTATTCAGTAGATCAGTAGGTCAGTGGGGCAGTGCGCCGGGCGAGGGTCCGGCGCGCGTGTTTGTGGCGGCGGTTGGCGGTCGGTGGTCTGTAGTCTGTAGTCCGCTTTCCGGCGGCGGTCGGCGGTCGATCGTCGGCGGGCGGTGGTCTCTGGTCTGTCGTCCGTCGTCCCATTCAGCAAACGGGAGCATCCACCATGAGCGCAGGAGTAAGTTTTGATCTGACAGGCAAAGTGGCGCTGATCACTGGAGCGTCACGGGGCATTGGTCTGGCGATTGCCGAAGCTCTGGCCGCGGCCGGGGCGCGAGTGGTGCTGGCGAGCCGCAAGCAGGAAGCGGTGGACGCTGCCGCGGCGGGCATTCGGGACGCTGGTGGGGAAGCGCTGGCTGTGGCGGCGCACACGGGCGATGCGGCGGCTGTCGAAGCGCTGGTGGCTCGCGCCGTGGACCACTTCGGCGGGATCGACATCCTGGTCAACAATGCCGCGACCAACCCCCACTTTGGCCCATTCCTGACGGCTGAGGACAGCCATTGGGATAAGATACTCGACGTGAACGTGAAGGGCTATTTCCGCGTGGCCAAGGCGTGCGCGGCGGTCATGCGCGCCCGCGGCGGGGGCAAGATCATCAACGTGGCCTCCGTGGCCGGGCTGGAGCCGCAACCGCTGATGGGCGTCTACTGCGTCAGCAAAGCGGCGGTGCTGATGATGACCGAGGTGCTGGCGGCCGAGCTGGCGGCCGACAACATCCAGGTCAACGCCATCGCCCCGGGCTTCGTCAAGACGAAGTTTAGCCAGGTGCTCTGGAGCACCGAGGCTATCCACGACCGGCTGGTGCAGGCCGTGCCGCAGAAGCGCATGGCCGAACCGCAGGAGATCGCCGGCATCGCTCTCTACCTGGCCTCGCCCGCGTCAAGTTTTACCACCGGCGCGACCATCGTTGTGGATGGCGGTCAGATGGCCGCGGGGCTTTACAGTGTCCAGTGATCAGGGGGCGGTGATCGGTGCATAAAGTGCGTCATCACTGACCACTGATTACTTGCTCCGGTTCCGATACAACTCCGGGTCCACGACGCCGCCCATTGCCGCCGTGTCGAGCTTGCCTCCAAGGAAGGCGTTGATGCGCTCGATCTGCGGGAGCGGGTTCTCCACCATGTCGCGGTAGTGGACGTAAAGCGTCTGTACGTTCGGCTGAGCGCGGAGCCACTCCTCAACCTGCCGGACGTGCCTCTCGAACAGCGCCTTCATCTGCGCGTCGTCCTGTTTGTCCGGGTCCTCACCGCGATTGATGAGCATCTTGCGCTGCGAGGCAAGAATCTCGTCGATCTGGCGGCGGATGAAGACCACGCGGTACTTCTCGGTGCCCGGCAGGTATTTGAGCAAAGCGGAGATGACTTTGACCACCTTCCCGCGCGCCTCGGGAACCCAGGCTGTATCGCCCTTGTCGAGCTGCTTAACGCGCTCGAACTCGTAGTAGCCCTTCGGGTTGTCCACATCAGCCGTCCGCAACTGGTCCGTCAGCGGCGCGATGCCCCCAGCCTCGATCATCTTCATCATCATCGATGTGCCCGACCGGGGTAGACCGGAGACTACGGTGATGAACTCGTCGTTGCCTGATTTTGTCAGCTTCTGGAAGAGACCTTTCATAGGGCAGGAATCTACCACAGAGCGGGAATTTCACCATATAGCGGGAGTGAAGAATGGCACGCAGATGAACGCTGATGGTAACGCTGATTTCCGCCGAAGAAGACGCCGACTGTGGAATTCAATGGCCTCATCTGGGTTCATCCGCGTGCCCTCTGAGGTAGAATCATGTCATGCGAACGATACGCGAAGTCCACGAGAGCGAACTGCCCGAATTTCTGCGCATCACCGCCGAGGCCTTCCCTGGGATGAAGGTCATCACGCCCGAGGAGCGCGAACGCGCCGTGGAGCGGTTAGGCAAGGTGATGAAGGAGCCGATCGTCCACTTCTTCGCCGTCTATGAAGCAGACCGCATGGTGGGCGTTATGCGTTTCTACGACTTCAACATGCGGCTGCACGGGATCGACACGCTCATGGGCGGCGTCGGCGGGGTGGCTGTTGACCTGCGCCACAAGAAGGAACACGTCGCGGCCGACATCATCCGCTTCTTTCTCGACACCTACCGCGAGAAGGGCGCGGCGCTCGTCGGGCTCTATCCCTTTCGGCCGGACTTTTACCACCGGATGGGCTTCGGCTTCGGCGTCAAGCTCAACCGCTACAGCTTCCCGCCCGCGGCGCTAACCGCCAGGCCGAAGAAGCGCGTCGAGTTCCTGACCGCTGACGACAAGGCGGCCGTGCGCGACTGCTACAACCGCTTCCGGGCGCGCACCAACGGCCTGCTGGAGCTGCCGCCCCACGTCCTCGACAGCCTCTTCACCGACCCGGCCATGCGCCTCGTCGGCTACCGCGAGAAGGGGGAGTTGCGCGGCTACCTGCTCTTTCGATTTGACCCGGCCAAGCCCGAAAACTGGCTGGTCAATCACCTGTACATCCGGACGATGGTCTACGACGACGCGGCGGCGTTGTCAGCCCTGCTTGGCTTCCTGCGCACGCAGGCCGACCAGGTGGAGCGCGTCATCTACGAGACCCAGGACGACGCGTTCCACTACCTGCTGCCTGACCCGCGCGACGGCTCCGGCAACCTGCTGGCCGGGCTGTGGCACGAGACGAACACGCAGGGCGCGGGCATTATGTACCGGGTGATCGACGTGCCGCGGCTGTTCGACGCGCTCCGCGACCACGATTTCGGCGCCGTGACGGGGACGTTCGGCCTGACGCTGACCGACACCTTCCTGCCGGAGAACGCGGGCCGCTACCTCCTGGACGTGGTGGATGGGCGGGCGACGCTGGGCGACGGCGCGGCCGACGTCGAGGTCGCGCTGAACGTGTCGGAGTTCTCGTCGCTGGTCACCGGCGCGATCGATTTCGCGCGGCTCCATGAGTACGGTCTGGCAACCGCGTCTGACCCGGCGGCCGTCCCCTTGCTCGACCGGCTGTTCCGGGCCGAGCGGCGGCCGTGGTGCATGACGCACTTCTAGTGACGAGTTACGAGCGACGAATTACGAGTTCAGAAGTTGACCGCGAACGGGTTCTGAATTCGTAATTCCTAATTCCTAATTCCTAATTCCCCTCCAGTTGCTCCGCCAGCGCCGCCGGCTCCGCGACCGGCTGGCGGCAGACGAAGCGGCGGCAGACGTAGGCGGTGGCGCGGCCGTCCAGTTGCGGACGGTTGGCCAGCAGGGGGAGGGTCGCCGCGTCATCCTCGCCGCAGGCGACGACCACGTTGGGCCGGTAGCGGTCGAAGATCTCGTTGAGCAACGCCCGCGCGTCGCTCGCGACCGTGTCGCCGATGATGGCGATCTCCTGCGGCTGGCCGAGGATGAATGCCGCCGCGCCCAGCCAGTGGGCGAAGGCGCTGGGGTAGCGGGCCATCGCCTCATAAAGGCCGCCGACCATGCGCTCGGCCGTGTCCCAGTAGCGCCCCTCGCCGGTGTAGAGGCCGAGGCGCAGCAGGACGTGGGCGGCCATGCCGTTGCCGCTCGGCGTGGCGTTGTCCTGCACGTCCTTCGGCCGGTGGAGCAGCTCTTCGTGGTCGTCGGACGTGTCGAAGAAGCCGCCCGCCGGGTCGCGGAAGTGGTCGAGCATCCGGTCGGCCAGTTCGCGCGCCCAGATGAACCAGCGCGGGTCGAACGTGGTCTGGTAGAGCGCCAGCAGCCCGTCGGCCAGGAAGGCGTAGTCCTCCAGGTAGGCGTTGTAGCGCGCCCCCGCGCCGTCCTTCCAGGAGCGCAGCAGGCGGCCGTCGGGCTGGCGCATCGTCGCGTGCAGGAATTCGGCGTTGGCGACGGCCGCGGCAACGTAGTCAGGCCGGTCGAGCGCCCGCCCCGCCTCGGCAAAGGCAGCCAGCATCAGCCCGTTCCAGGCGGTCAGCACCTTGTCGTCCAGCCCCGGCCAGACGCGGCTGGCGCGGATGTCGTAGAGCCGGCGCTTGGCGTCGTCCAGCCCCGGCCACTCCTCCAGCGCCGCCGGGTCGGTCACGTGGAGGATGTTGTGCCCCTCCCAGTTGCCGCCCTCGCTGACACCGTAGGCAGCCATAAACCGCGCGGCGTCCGGCCCCAGCGCCTCGCGAATCTCGGCCGCTGACCAGACGTAGAACTTGCCCTCTTCCCCCTCGCTGTCGGCGTCGTAGCTGCTGTAGAAGCCGCCCGCCGCGTGGCGCATCTCGCGCAGCGCGAAGTCGAGCGTCTCCTCGACGACGCGGCGGTAGAGCGGCTTGCTCGTCACCTGCCAGGCGTGGAGGTAGACACGGGCCAGCAGAGCGTTGTCGTAGAGCATCTTCTCGAAGTGGGGCACGAGCCAGTAAGCGTCGGTGGAGTAGCGGGCGAAGCCGCCGCCGATCTGGTCGTACATGCCGCCGTGGGCCATCATTTTGAGCGTGTGCTCGGCCATGTGGAGGGCCATCGAGTCGCCGCGCTGCAGGTGCATCCGCAGCAGGAACTCCAGCGTCATCGACGGCGGGAACTTGGGCGCGCCGCCGAAGCCGCCCAGGCGCGAGTCGAAGCTGCGGAGCAGGCCGTTGAGCGCCTGGTCAAACAGGTCGTCGTTGAGCGCCCCGCCCCCACCCAGCGCCTCGGCCAGCGCCGTTTCACGAATATGGTCGGCGATCTCCCCGGCGCTGCCCTCCACCTGCTCCCGCTGCTCGTCCCACGCCTGCGCCAGGCTGAGCAGCACCTGGCGAAAGCTGGGCATGCCGTGGCGGGGGGCCGGAGGGAAGTAGGTGCCGCCAAAGAACGGGCGGCCGTCGGGCGTCAAAGCCACGGTCATCGGCCAGCCGCCCTGCCCGGTCAGGGCAACGACGGCGCTCATATAGATGCTGTCCAGGTCAGGCCGCTCCTCGCGGTCGACCTTGATGTTGATGAAGTGGCGGTTCATCAGATCGGCCGTCTGCGGGTCCTCGAAGGACTCGTGGGCCATGACGTGACACCAGTGGCAGGCGGCGTAGCCGATGGAGAGGAGGATGGGCTTGTCTTGCTCGCGCGCCGCCCGCAGCGCCTCTTCGCCCCACGGGTACCAGTCCACCGGGTTTGCGGCGTGCTGGCGGAGGTAGGGACTGGTTTCATTCGCGAGTCGGTTGCTCATAGTCGTGCCTCGCGGGGGCGCAGGGGAGAGGCGGATTACCCCTGCACCCTTACGCTCTTGCTCCCCTGTGCTTCAACTCAATGCCTCCCGCAACGAATGTACAAACGCGGCGGCGGCCGCCGGCTTGTCCTCGGCCGCGTCCACGGCGTTGATGAGGGCGCTGCCGACGATTACCCCATCGGCCAGTCGCCCGATGGCCTGAGCCTGTTCCGGGGTGCTGATGCCGAAGCCGACGGCCAGCGGGATGTCGGTCTGAGTGCGCACGCGGCCGATGAAGCCGGCCAGGTCGGCGTGAAGCGTCGTCCGCGCCCCGGTGACGCCGGTGACGCTGACCAGGTAAATAAAGCCGCGTGCTTGCCGGGTGACAGTTTCTATGCGCCGTGGGTTGCTGGTGGGGGCAAGGAAGTGAATGGTCGCCAGGCCTTCGGTTGCCGCCGCGGCTTCCAGATCAGCCGCCTCTTCCGGCGGCAGATCGGGCACGATGAAGCCCTGCGCTCCGGCGGCGCGGGCGTCGCCGGCCAACGCTGACAGCCCGTAAGCTAGAAATGGATTGTAGTAGCCAAAGAGGAAAACTGGCGTTGTGACCCCGCGTAGCCGCAACTCGCGCACCATGTCCAGGCAGCCGGCCAGCGTCGCTCCGCGCTCCAGCGCGACCTGGGTGCTGTGCTGGATAGTCGGGCCATCGGCCAGCGGGTCACTGAAAGGGATGCCTAGCTCAAGCAAATCACTATCGGCCGCGATGGCGGTCACTACATCAAGTGAGGTCGCCCGGTCGGGGTAGCCGAGCGTGTAGTAGGGCATGAGGGCGGCCCGGCCCGCGGCCCGTGCAACGGCAAAGGCGGCGGCGATCTGTTCCAATCCGGTCATGGCGCTTCTCCGCGTGGCTGTGTCAGTCATGGTGGCTGGCATTATAGACGATTGGCGCGCGGCGGCGAAACGGGCGGTAGTTGGCGTTCATGGGGATATAATGACACGGTGAAGCGGGGAGTGGGGAAGTGGGGAAGAACGACGAGTGAAGAGCGTGCGACGCGCGGGGTGAGGTGGAATTGATGAGACGGATGCTATGGATTGTGATGGCGCTGCTACTCGCCGGGTGTAGCGAGGGGGCGGGGCGGGAAGGGATAGTGGCGGAGACGCCGGCCGTGACGGTGGGCGCGGCGACGTTGGCCGCGGCCGACAGCGCGACGGCCGCGACGGCCACGCTTGCCTTGGACGCAGAGCCAGAGGCGACCGCACCTGTGCAACCGACCGTCGCAGCAGTGGCCGACGACGCACCGACAACGGCGGCCGAGCCGGGCGTGACGCGTGTTGAAGAGGCGCTTGCGTTCGAAGGCGCCGAGGGGCTGGCTATTGCCGCGACGCTCTACAAGCCGGCTGGCGACGGCCGATTTCCGGGCGTTATTCTGCTCCACATGCTGGGCAGCGAGAGCGACGTGTGGGTGCAGACGGGGCTGGTCGATGCACTGGTCGGCGCGGGCTATGCGGCGCTGGCGGTGGACCTGCGCGGTCACGGCGCGACGGGTGGGACAGCCGATTGGGCGCTGGCGGAGCAAGATGTGGGGCTGGTGTGGGACGCCTTCGCGGCGCGCGATGACATAGACGGACAGCGCACGGCGGCCGTCGGCGCGAGCATCGGCGCGAATCTGGCGCTGCGGTTGGGCGCGGCCCGCCCCGGTGTGCGTGGCCTCGTCCTGCTGTCGCCGGGACTCGACTACCGCGGCGTGGTGACAGAGGATGCGATCGAGGGCTATGGCGAACGGCCGCTGCTCATCGTCGCCAGCGGTGACGATGAGTATGCTGCCGATTCGGCCGCATCGCTGAACGCCTGGGCGCTGGGCGACTCGGAGTTCGGACTCTACGCCGAGGCAGGTCACGGCACGGATATGTTCGCCAGGGAGCCAGACCTGGCCAGCCTAATCGTCGCCTGGCTGGACAACCATCTGGCGGCGCAGTGAAACGTCACGGCGCGGCGCGCGTATAGTCCTGTAGCGCGATTCTCCAGAATTGCGTGACGACAGAAAACAGTCAGGGGCGATTCGCTGGAATTGCTCAACAAGGACGCGATTCGGGAGAATCGCGCTACAGAAGGTTCAACATGAGTCTCATCGGCAACATCATCTGGTTGATATTCGGCGGTCTGGGCGTCGGCCTGGGATACATTCTGGGTGGCCTGCTGCTATGCCTGACCATCGTTGGCATCCCGTTTGGCACACAGGCGATCAAGCTCGGCGTGGCCACGCTGGCTCCGTTCGGCAAGACAGTGACGGTTCGGGAACGCGGCGAGGGCTTCCTGTCACTGCTGTTTAACGTCATCTGGATCGTGCTCTTCGGCTGGGAGATCGCCGTGGCCCATTTGATCAGCGCCGGCGTGCTGGCGATCACCATCATCGGCATCCCCTTTGCCAAGCAGCACTTGAAGCTGATCCCGGTGTCATTTGCCCCGTTCAGCTATGATCTTAGGAGCTAGGTTCTAGGGTCCAGGAGCCAGGGGGAGGCGCCGCAGCCGGCTCCCCCTGCACCCCCGCTCGTTCAGGGGCCGCCCCACCATAAATGTGATACAGTTCGCCCATGAGCGAACTGGTCGTCACCCTGCAACGCGATTCTCTTTTCGAGATCATCCTCAACCGCCCTGACAAGCGCAATGCCATCAGCGTCGAGATGTTCCGGCAGTTCGACGCGGCCGTGACGCGCGCCAACCGCACGCCCGACCTGCGCGCGGTCATTATCCGCGGCGAGGGCGAGTCCTTTTCGGCCGGCATCGACGTCAGCGCGCTGCTGGGCCTGGCCGAAAGCCACGGCGCCCACTGGCTCCAACGCATGCGGGCCATTACCGACGAGTTTCAGGGCGTATTGACGCGACTGGAGCGGCTGGAACTGCCGACCATCGCCTTGTTGCACGGTCACTGCCTCGGGCTGGCCTTTGAGTTGGCTCTGGCCTGCGACCTGCGCGTGGCCGCCGAAGGGACGGCGCTGGGTTTGCCGGAGACGAAATTGGGCATGATCCCCGACGTCGGCGGCACGACACGGCTGACGCGGCTCGTTGGTCCGGCGCGGGCCAAGGAACTTATCTTCACCGGCCGTCGCTTTGACGCGCAGTGCGCCGAACGCTGGGGCATCGTCAACGATGTTGTCCCGCGCGAGCGGTTGGCGGCGCGGGGCGACGAGTTGGCGGCCGAGATCTGCGCCGCCGCGCCGCTGGCGGTGGGCATGGCCAAGCGGGTTATCGACGGCCTGGCCGACATCGATCGCGGCCTGCTTCTCGAAGGCTGGGCGCAGAGCCAGTTGTTCGCCAGCCAGGATTTCCTGGAGGGGGCGCAGGCGTTCATGACGCGCCGCGCGCCGCAGTTCAAGGGTAAGTAGCGTTTGGGCGGCTGGCGTGTCGCTGCTGGTTATGCTATCGTACGAGGGCCGGACGAAGTCTTTTCAAGCCAATAATCGCGGTGAATGGGAGTGCACGAGATGGGGATCAGATTTGCGACGGACGAGTGGGCCAAGGCGCTCATGCACGAAGTGAACAACAGTGAGGCCTACGCCAAAGCAGCGGCGCACTGGGAAGGCGACTTTTACTTCATCACCACTGCCGGGCCGGGTGTACCACAGGATACTTATGTCTACCTCGACCTATGGCACGGCAAGGCGCGTGATGCCTACCTCGTGGAGGGTCCTGTATCCAAGCCGGTAGCTTTCGAGTTGCGCGCTCCGCTAGACGTCTGGCGCAAGGTGATGGAGAAGAAAATCGATCCCATCCGCGGCATTATGTCCGGTCAGTTAAAGCTAAAGGGCAACATGATGAC
>WBZM01004545.1_pt1 | contig 10025 bp, 7 predicted proteins | sample 5204271 | NCBI WGS metagenome assembly WBZM01 (sample SAMN12344346, study PRJNA552823) | activated sludge metagenome | biome: Activated sludge suspended growth; feature: Nitrification reactor; material: Wastewater; isolation source: activated sludge from nitrification reactor of wastewater treatment... | reverse complement strand
GAACCCGCCAAATCGCTAAAGGAGCCTATTGACACTAAACCGCCAGTAGACGACTCCCCAGCCCCTGCCAGTACGAAATCAGGCGAGAATTACCTGCAACGCACTATCAGTAGCGACAGCTCAACGAGCGATGTTAAGCGTAGACTGATGTCTATCTCTGACTCTGTTGACAGCAACGATATTGACGAGATAATGGACAATATACCTAAGGCTAGCCAGAAGATTAAAGACCAAATCAGGAAACACTATGACACTATAGAAGCCTCTGAGCGGGGTATTAACCGTATCCAGAAAGAGTTCCGTACTGACGTAGCAGACGGCAGTACTGGCAAGATATCTCGTGAAGTAGCTGAGGAGATGGCTCACAAGCGCAATAAGTATACTCAAGATATGCAGATTGCCGAGAAGAATTTGCAGAGCCTAATACGCAAGGTTGAGGGACGACAATCGTTCAAGAAGCGTATGCTTAACTCTGCGTCTAACTTAGTATCCTATCAGCAGGGTAATATGCTGGCAGGATTGCCTACCCAAGAAAAGAATATCATCGGTGATATAGTCGCTACTGCTACTCAGGGCGTAAGACACCCGATTAAAACTATCAAGGGAGTCCCAGAGGCTAGGTTCGGCAGTGAGATGAAGAAGGCTCTTCGTGAGACTACTCAAGTACTACCTAAAACCGTATCGGAAGTACCGCGCTATATTATTCGCTCAGTGCTATCACCTGTCTACGCTGCCAACAACTCACTCGCTAACGTCCGTGGGGCTGTATTTCGTAGCACAGCTGCCCGCACAGAATTGGCCCGTGCTGGGTTCAAGAACCCTACAAAAGACCAGATAAGGGTGCAAGAGCTTAGGGCTGGTAACGCTCGTGAGGTTCTTATCAACCTGAACAAGAACGTTGGTTCAACCATCGTAGACCCATATAAGGCGGCTAAGGCTAGCGACGAGTACTTCAAGGTGCTTGACACTGCTACATCCCATAAAGACCTAGCACGGTTCGCAGAGAATACTCGCAAGTCGTCTGGCATATTGCAGGAGATGATGGCTGGCAAGAACGCCAATGGCGAGGTTACCCCTATGTCGCTGCTCGTTAACACGCTCTACCCGTTCACCAACCCTGCTATCAATGCTGGTAAGAAGGCTATATATATGCTCGACCCACGCAAGGCGTCGCACGTTAACGAGATAAAGAGCATACTCCAGTCCCCGACTCAGCGTAACGTGGCTAGAATGCAAAAAATGGCTGGTACTGCTGCCAGTATCGTCGCCATTAGCCAGCTACTAGACGATGGTGTTATTGCCTACAACGATGAGCAGACTACTGGCGATGTGTCTAAGCCCGCTGGATGGAGTATCAAGACTGGCGATGACACTTATGTCCCTGTGCGTGCGTTAGGTATGTTTGAGCCGTTTGTCGCAGCTGTTGGTGTAACCTATAAGGTTATGAATGGTGAAGTCAAGACTCCTGAGGACGGTATGGCTATGATGGCAAACTCTCTGCCTGTTGTGGGTGCTAACCAGTTCTACGGCGACGCTGTCAGGGATATCGCTAAGGGGGACTTCACTGGTTATGGGGTGCAATCCCAAGCAATTAACCGTGTTAAGAACCTTGTGCCTGGCGTGAACAATGGACTAAATCGTTGGATGGACAGAAATCAGGGCAAAAGCACCGACTCATTTTCAGCTTATGCTAGTAAAAAAGATGCCAGTGGCAAAACCGTGCCTGACTTTAGCACTTGGCTGGGCAACTCGGTGAAGATGGGCTTTGGTGATACAGAGGGCTTGAAACCTAGTTTAACTACTGCTGGACAACGCAGGACTGCAGACAATCAGGGTGCGTTTGTTAAGAAGACTACCAACGACCCAGCTACTAAACAGCACAATGGCGCAATCTCTAACCTGACTAAGTATGCCCAAGAACAGGGGCTTGGCAAAACTATGGACGATATGTTCGGCACTTTCGATAGCGATACTGGCGAGAGTAAGGGCAGTCACTTCAGCACAATTCAGTCTGCTATATGGGCTAACACTGGCAAGGGCGGCAAGGAAACTATGCTTAAGAGCGACAAGAAAATGTACGACCTATCTCAGCAGGTTCTTAATGGTGTGCGTGGTGATGGCGACGAGTTACTGACTATCGGTGGAGAGAACCTGTACTCAGATGTATCTATGCCAAATAGCAAGGGGTCTAAGAACTCAAGCAAGCCAGTGTCTATGGCATCCGTTAAGAACGCTATCGCTGCCGCTAGTCTGCCTAGCGACAAGAAAGACGAATTGTACCAGATTAGCCAAGAAGCTAGTGGACTATACGATAGGCGTAAGGCTGGTGAGATTAGCTGGGACGATGAGCAGAAAATGCGTAGCGAACTAGCCGACAGAGAGCGAGCGATTGTCCAAAGCTCTGATGGGGTTAAAAAGCTCAACGGGCTAATGGACAAACTCGAAAAGGAAGGGTTCTTCGAGGAGGGCGGCTTAGGTTCTACACGCTCTGGACAGACATATTTGTGGAACTCTCTAAACGCTATGCTAGGTGAAAAAGGCAAGACTCCTGCTGCCGACTGGGACGACAACAAATCCAGTAGTGGTAAGGGAGGGCGTCGCTCAGGTGGTCGTAGTGGCTCAGGCTCAGGCTCAGGCGGTAAAGCTAGGGGCTATAATATGCCTACTAGCCTACTATCCAGTAAGTCCAACTCAGCCCCCGACATCAAGCGTGGCGAGCGACTGTTCAAAGCACCAACGCTAGTATCTACGGCTGAGAAAACTAAGTCGAGAATACCGAACATTAGCGTTAAAAAGGGAATACATTTATAATGTCGTCAGGAGGGTATAATGGCAACTAACGCAAGGGTGATAGATTTCGTAAAACAGATAGTGTTGGCACAGACTGGCTCTGCTGACATCTCTACAGGCTCAACACAAGACCAGATAATTGAAGAGGTGATTATGTGGACTAACCAGTTCTTGCCAGAACTCGAAACTGAGGCTGATTGGAACTTCTCTCGTGCCAACGACCTATCGCTCGCTACAGCCACTACAGCCAACTCTTACGCACTGTCAGACGATGATATACGTAAGCTTGTGATTAACGAGTATCGCCCGCTATGTATCCGTCAGGACGGCTCAGTGGTGTCTACTTTCAAAGTAGTCAACCCGAACAACCTCGCAGACCCGACAGACTACGGCACTGACGACAGGGTCATCCTCGCTAACGGTAGCCTGATATTCTCACGACCACTCACATCTGCAGAGGCTGGTGGTGATATCACAGGTGATGTTATCTACAAACTGCCACAGCTGACCACAACCGACCCTACACTGCTCGATACAGTTATACCTGCCCAACTACTAGTGCTAGGTGTAGTCAAGAACCGAGTACTACCAGACCAAGTACAGGGGTCAACTACTCCATCATTCACTCAGAAGTACGCCGCTCTGCTTGACCAGTGTAAGGCTGAGAATAACGCTACATCGGCAGTGTTCGCACAACAGGGCGACAATCTGTCGTTCATATCGGGAGTAGGTTTCTGATATGGCTATCACTAGACCAGAGAAAGTCCCACCGTCTAGGATATCCTCGATTGATATCGTCAGTGCTGACGCTGGTTTAGACCAGAGAGGGCGTGAGAGCTTACGCTCTAACAGTTTTTCTAAAGGCTATAACGTTGGCATTAACGGGCAGGGGCAGGCGACTACACGCTATGTTACGAAGCGTTGGCTACCGAATATAGTTGGTACAGCGTATCAGGTGTTTCCAGTGCTTAAAAGCGACGGCAATGTACGGTATCTTGTAGCAGACGCTGGCAAGATTAAGTGGGCTGAGGAGGGCAGCACAGCGTGGACTGACTGTACTGGCGACGCTGTAACTACTACTGGTGTAGTCAACACGTTCCTGCGAGTGCTGAACAAGGTATTCATTATGAACGGCACAGACAATCTAGGGTATGTCGATATTAGCGACTGGTCGGTCAAGCACTATACGGCACTAGCTAACCCCAGTAACAAGCCTACACTGGCTGGCACAGGGCTGACTGGCTCAAACTTCAAGATATATTACTCGATAACCTTTAACGGCGTAGTCGGTACAACTGCTAACTCCTCTATCGAAACGCTGAACATCTCTAAAACTCGTGAGCAATGGGACAGCGCCACGCAGGGCGTAACAATTACTCGCAACAACACTCCACCAGCAGGTGCTACTAGCTGGAACGTCTACATCTCAACCAGTGCGAGTGGTGGCACAATTACAAACGACGATATGCTCCCACTAGCTCTAGGGCTAGATTTGGGCAACGCTACTTTCTTCGATAACGGTACTATGGCGATTAACCTGTCGGCAGGTACAGCGCCTAACACTAACGGCACATCTGGTCCAAAGGTTAAGTACGGTGTCGAGATTGGTGGTCGTCCGTTCTTGTATGGTGCGACTGATAAGCCATACTCACTGTTTATCGGTGGCAACGGTCCTGACGCTGATAAGTTTAACCCCGATGTCGGTGGTGCTGAGTTGATTATGAACGATGGCACTAACTTTGCCCCGATGTCGGTAGTCGGCTTCCGTAACGGTCAGGGTATACCTGGTCTGACGGTGCTGTTCACCAGTATCGAGGGTCTGTCTAAGCAGGCTATTATCGAGTCTAACACCGTAACCTACGGCTCATCATCGTTCGTAGTCTGGGGCTATACTGAGCAGAACTACGGTTCAGCAGGTGTGTCCAGCCCTAACGGCGTAGTCAATTACAAGGGTGCGTTACGCTTCCCGACTATGGACGGTTTCGTGCGTATGGATACTAAAGCTAGTTTACAGAACGTGCTATCAACTGAGCGTATTACTGACGCTATTATCGGTGAGGTGAACACTATTAAGCCTAACCTGCTACAGAATATCGTTGGCACAGCATGGGACAACAAGGTGCTATGGACAGTACCTGCTCGTATGTCAGACACTAATAACGAGATTATCGTGGCAGACACCACTAAAACGGATAGCGACGCTTGGCAGGTCTGGAATATCGCCTGTCAGTGGATTGGTGTAGTATCGCCACAATCACAGCCAGCATTCCTGTATGTCTGTCGTGGCAACCAGATACTTAAACTGGTTGAGGGCGAGTACGCTAGGGACGAGGACTCATCTGGAGCGTTTACCCCAGTGCCTATCGACTACGAGACGGCTATGGTCGGCTCTAACACGGCTCACAACGGCTTCTTCGCTATCGTCCAGACGGTGTTTTATTTACTTGACACCTTTGGCGACTTCGAGCTACACGTCAACTATCGTGACTATCGCTCAGGCGAAATGCGTACTGTCAGCAAGGCGATGAGTATCGACGTAGCGTCTAGCCTGCGTGGGGACGGCTGGGGCAACCTAAACACCCAGTTCGCTCCACACTTGCCTCTACCTGTATACAGCTGGGGGGATACGCTGCCTGTCGGCACTGAGTCGTCTGTAATGGGTCAGTCGCTACGTATACGCCTACCACTACGCAACGCTATTACTAACGAGGTGTCGGGGCGTGTATCAACAGCAGGCGGTCAGTCGAATATAACAGTTAAGGCTATATCGTTTGAGGTTAAGCACTTGGGCGTCAACCCAGATGTTAGGAATTAAAATGATTGTGGTAGTATGGAGATAGTATGAACGCAGAAGATTTAATCAAAGAATGGCGAACAGGTAAAGCTTGGGTAGACGGCTATACTAGAGATTTTAAGGACTTAGAGAACCTCGCAGACGGTGTATCACTACACGATGTCAAGGGAGCACCAGTAGTCGGCGAGGTAACACTCGCACAGTCCATCCGTCAGATACCACAGGCTAGTATCCAGAACGTACCAGAGCTATCGGCAGAGATTAACGGTACTAAACTATCTACAGACGCTATAGTGGCTAATTTCTTGCTTAGGCGTGAGATATTCAACGAGGACACGTTCGGTGCTGGCATACTATCTAAGCTCCAGCTCGGTGCTGAGTCGGCACTAACACACGGCTTTCAGGCGTTTCTGGCTGATACTACTAAGGTGTTCAGTCGCTTCGGTACAACCCTACAGGCTGTCCACTACAACGACCTAGTGATAGAGGCAGGCGTGTTCGACGCTGCCGACAGCAGTTTCTACCAAATCAGGACTCGTGTAACGAAGGCTAAGCTCAAAGACCTGTATAAGTCTGCTAAGAGTAACCCAGACACGCTGTGGAACGTTGAGGCGTTAAAAGAGCTTATAGAGGCTGGACCGAACGCTGAGAACTACAACAACTCATACTCGAACCCACGCTCGGTTGGCAACAACGACAATGCGAACTACCAGTACGACATCATCACACGCTATGGTGTCGGTCCTGAGTACACTATCGACATATTCAGCCCACAGATTACCGATAAAGTGCTGATGAGTACTAAGAGCTTGTCGAAGTTCGGCTTCCCACGAGTAACGCTACTTGTTATCGACCCTGCCCAACTGACACCGTTCGGCATATCTCGTGCTAGATTGGCAAGCCCTATGGCTAATTACGCTAATATCTACCTACAATCGACAGCTAAAATGCAACTTATCAACGCAGACCCGCCAACGTTCAAAAAGGGCTTATTCACCACACCTACGCCGTTTAAGCGACGTGCCAACTGGGAGAGCCAAGACCCCAACGCTGACGCACGACTTATGGAGTTGAGCAACTCAACCCTCCAGCAGTTTAGCGAGGTGATGAACTTTACCTCTAACCAGATACAGGCGATGATGGGTGTTGGACAGTCCAATGGTACGACTAACTCATCGGTATACCGTAACAAGGCTCAGGTAGAGCAGTCTGATAACCTACGCTCACTCGGCTCAGCACAGGTTACAGCAATACTAGAGCAGGCAATACGACAATACGCACTAACAGCCCTAGACCTATATCTCTCAGAACAGACTGTATTAGGTGAGACTAGCTTGATAATTGACGATGAGGCTAAGAACGCTATCAACCAGATAGAGGGCGATGACTTCGTGGGCGATGATAACGTTATCAATGTGGACTGGAAAGCAACTTATGACCGTATTCAGACTATGACCGTATCAGTAGACCTCTCAATGGCTAAGAAGGACATGGAAGAGAAGAAGCGAGCTGACCTACAAGATATGTTGACTGTTCAACAGCAGATGGCTAACCCTAACGACCCTATGGCTATGGCTCGTATTAACGCTATCTCTGATGAATTGCTCCAAAACACAGTGCCAGATGTGGCGAAGGAACTGCAAAATGAGTACCAACAGCAACCACAGCCAAACGCCCAGTTCGAGCCACAAACACCAGCGTCTGTTTGACGATATGGCTACGATTATTAACGAGGAGTTCGTGTTTATAGGCCAGTCTATAGACGGAGTACTTCTGTACCAGTTATTTGTTGCATTAAAGGATATGCTAGACGAAAATCATTGACACCACAACTTGTTCGTGCTTATATTAAGCTATGAACAACGAGGAATTAGCATATGTGTCCTCTTCACCGTTACTCGATACAGCTCCAGTCGAGATTAGTTCGGTTGACGAGGATAACATCGACACACTAGAGGCAGTCTTTAAGGTTATTAAAGAACGCAAAGATTTTTACCAGACGATATTAGCACTAGAAGAAAACTCGACTACTTTCACAGTCAAAGAACAGCTCGCAACTAATAAGCGAGTAGTTCAGGTGTTGGGCGAGCTGGAGAGTTTACTAGCAGGGGCGATAAGTAAGGTTAAGGAGCAGGGCAATGGACGATAGCAACGACGAATACAGTAGTGCTTTAATGGAAGAATTGGGCAATGACGCTGACACGTCATCAGAAGCCACTGAGGACACAAGTACTGATGAGGCAGTAGACACTTCATCTGAGGGCGATGAAACGCCACAGGAGGCGTCTGGTGAGGACGAAAATCAGGACGCTATACAAAGTAAAGTAGAAGATGAGCCTGAAACGCCACAAGAGCCTGAAACGCCACAATTTGCGACTAAGCAAGATGTTAAAGACGCTATGGCTGAGTACAACCAAGCTCAGACAGCGAAAATCGACCAAGTGAACAGCCTGCGTGATGAGATTATCCAGAAATACTACCCAGATGGTATCGACCAGACCTTGCGAGCGTCAGACGGTACTGAGATTAAGACGGCTCAAGATATCGTGGATATGGGGCTGACTAAAGCGAACGGTGAAGAGTTCACCTACGAAGAGGCTGCTCAGTGGATTATGGACCAGCGACAAAGCATTAGTCGCAACCTTGACGAGATTAAAGACAACGCTGTGCTGATAGCAGAAACTAACCAGAACCTGCTAGACGGTATGGACATAATACGAGCTGAGTACGGCGACTTACTGGCAACGATACCTGAGATTAACAAGCAGGTGTCAGATATGTACCTCAAGACACTCACTATCGACCAAGAAAAAGGTATCGTAACCAACGCCCCAGTCGATATAGTTGAGTACTACCGTTCAGCACTAGCACCTTACAAACAGTTAAACGATGAGATTAGCAGGCGTAAGGAAGTTGAAGCTGAGCTGGAGAAGCGTAAGGCTGTTATCGGGCGTGATGACAGACAGGGGCTTAGTCAGCGAGGTACGAGTAAGAGTAAAAGTAACACTGGCGACCCATTCGTGGACGCCTTTATAGACGAGTTAGGAGAATAAAATGCGTATTATATTTGAAAACATCGACCCAAAGCGTAACGGTGAAAAGATTATGATTGACCCTGCTAATCAGGGGCAACTAGAGGCACGAGCGATGATTGCTGCCTACATTAACAGTGGCAACCTGAACCCTAACGGTGCCAAGCAGGACTTCGGCTGGAGGCTTGCGAGCCACCAAGCAGCAGTTGTGGACGGCTGGTTGAAAGACCCTAGCAAGGCACAAGAGATTAGCCAGAAGTACAGTATCCCGACTGACGACCTCAAGTACTACGATTACGTGATGTTCCTAGTTGACACTGCGTTCGAAGCCGAGGCAAGCAAGAACAAGGTGAGTGCGATTGACGAACTTGAAGCAGCTGAACAGGCTTACAAAGAACGTGTTAAGGCTCTGGCTGACGGTGAGGTCATCGAAACACCTAAGGTTGAGGCTGTTGAGGTAGCTAAGCCTACTACAAAACCTGCTAAGAAGTAGCTATATCAGCTCATCTAAGGTATAGCCGAGAATAGCCATTTCTAGCCCCATACGGGCGGAGATGGCTGTTTCTCTATCGTCGAAGTATAGGCGAATATGCTGGTTATCTTTCCACATAGCCGCACACCAGTTGGACTTATGGTTGAGATATTTTTTGCCGTTTTTGTGCTTGTATTTACGAAATGATACGCCCCTAAACCTCTGATTGACAGGTACAAAGCTTTCTTCAGTACGGACTAAAGTATCTCGCCTATTGTTGTTTTGAACGTGTATACTCGCCCAACGACAGTTGTCTGGTGCATATGGTCCGTTAGGGTCTATTCTGTCTAATGTCTTGCCAGCTGGTCGCTCGCCCATGTCGTCGCAAAAGTTCTTGAACCCATTGTTCTCTGGTAGCCACCTATCTACTACAACGACACCCCTACCTCCGTAAAGTGGGTAACTATCGTTATTAGGGTTACTACACCTGTTCACCATCTTGTAATAAGTGGACATAAGAGGTTTCTCCAGCCTCATTACCCGTTGATAGTGTCTATTGCACATTCCCCGTTGGAGTTGGTACGAGCCATCTCTTCTTTTTTTACCTAGACCTGTACAGTCGTCTATTTTACATCTGTTATTCATATATTTTATTATACTCAATAAATATTGCGTGGCAAGGGACTATTTGCTATAATTTGGATGTATGCAAGTACCACACCATTATCAACCAAGAGATTATCAGGCAGAGTTCCTGTCTGGTATGCGAGAAAAGCGTTTTGGGGTGTTGATGTGGGCTCGTCGGGCAGGAAAAGGTTTGACCACCTTCGTCTATGCCATACAACGTATGGTGGAAGAGCCTATGGGGGTGGTCATCGTTTATCCGACCAAAGAGCAGGGGTATAACGCCTTCTGGAATAACGTGGAGAACGATGGC
>WBZM01004544.1_pt1 | contig 10027 bp, 5 predicted proteins | sample 5204271 | NCBI WGS metagenome assembly WBZM01 (sample SAMN12344346, study PRJNA552823) | activated sludge metagenome | biome: Activated sludge suspended growth; feature: Nitrification reactor; material: Wastewater; isolation source: activated sludge from nitrification reactor of wastewater treatment... | reverse complement strand
GGGGGTCGTGGTGACGCGGGTGGCGCGAGGGCCGATGAGGGCGCCTCCCCAGAGCTCGAGGTTGGCGCGGGCGCCGAAGGGGAGGCGGGCGCCGCCGCTGAGGAGCGCGGCGTGGTGGCCGTAGGTGTCGGTGGCGGCCCCGGCGGCGCCGAAGGGCGGGGTGTAGGTGGGCGGGCCGAGGGTGTCCAGGGCGAGGTACTCGGCGCGGACGAAGCCGAGGCGGGCGTAGGCGCCGAGCCCGAAGCCGGCGCCGCCGAGGCCGCGGTGGACGGCCTGATCGGCGGCGGCGATGTTGCCGACGAGGAGGCCGCGGAGGTGGACGTAGAGCGGGCCGACGGCGCGGGCACGGAGCTCGAGGGTGCCGCCGAGACCGAGGAATCGACCGCCGACGCGGCACTCCTCGTAGGTGCCGCGCGAGAAGCAGAGCTGCTCTCCGAGGGAGCGCGGGCCGAGGACGGGCGAGACCATCAGCTGGAGGCGCGGCGGCGGGCGCTGGTGGTCGACGCGCGCGAGCGGCCGCGCCTCCGCCGAGATCGCCCCGCCGGCGATGAGGGCGAAGACGAGAGCGACGAGAGCGCGCGCTCGATGCACTTGCACAGGATGCCGCGTCGACGCGGCGCCCGCCACCTCCGAGCGCTGGCGCGCGCTCTCGCCCGCACGCGAGCGCGCCTGGCCGCCCGGCCAGCGGTCCTTGCGAATCGCGGGGCTTCGTAGTTTCCTAGCAGCGTCTGGTGTTCCGTCCTGCCACATCGCTGGCCGTGGGGCTCTCGCTCCTGCTCGGGCCCTCGCCCGCGACGGCGGCGCCGGAGGTGAGCCCGGCCCCCGCAGCGGCCGCACCGGTGACGGCCGCCGAGGCGCCGGCGAAGGCTGCCGAGGCGCCGGTGAAGGCCGTCGGGCCCGAGGTCCGCGCGCCGTCGCGGGTGAAGGTGCGATCGGCCCTGCGGGTCGGCACCACCGACTACGGCGGCTCGCGGATCTCACCGGGGCTGGTCGCGCGGATCGAAGCGCTGGGGCTCACGGAGCTCCGCAGTGCCGGCATCATCACCGCGGTCAACGGCGAGTACACGGTCGAACTGGTGATCGCGCCGCTGGGCGACGAGAGCTACGTGACCACGGTGACGGCGTTCCGCGGCGACGAGGAGATCACGAGCGCCCACCACCGGAGCCGCTGCGAGCTCTGCCTCGAGGACGAGCTGCTGGTCCAGGTGAAGGGCCTCGTGAAGTCGACGGCGGAGATCCTCGACCGCCACGCGAACCCGCCGCCGGCGGTCGCCGACACCCAGTCGACGGCGACGGCGACGAGCGCGGGGACGCAGACGACGCAGACGACGCAGACGACCACGGGCCCGAGCGGGGACGAGGCCGCGACGACCGGCGGCGACGGCGACAGCGACGGCGACGACGACGGCGAGAAGAAGCCGACGCGCCTCGGGAAGGCCGGGCGCGCGGGGGTCGGCACGCTGGTGCTGGGGACGCTGGCGCTCGGCTCGGGGATCGGGCTCTTCGTCGCCGGCGAGAAGCAGGGGGCGAACTACCAGATCCCGAGCTTCGTGCTGATGGGCACCGGGGCGCTGGCGCTGGTGACGGGGATCGGGCTCCTGGTGGTGGACCGCGAGACGCGGCGCGCGAACCAGGCGGCCGCGCACGGGCTGGCGCCGATGGTGGGTCGCGGCGGCGGCGGCGTGGTGTGGGTCGGGCGCTTCTGAGCCCCGGCGTACGCGCAGGGTGGCGCTCCAGACAGGTCCAAGTGGACATGTCCGGAGGGGCAGGCTAGGCGTCGACCGCGTCGGCGCCCTCGGCGGCGGCGGCCTCGGCCTCGAGGTCGATATCGGCGGCGCGGCGCTTGACGAGGGGGAGCGGGCCGAGGGGGTCGGCGCGCGGCGGCGGCGGCGGAACGGGCGGGCCCCGAAGGGCCTGCTGGACGGCCGGCGGGAGCTCGGAGGCGAGGGCCTCGACGGCGGCGTCGGCGGCCTCGAGCGCCGTGTCGGTGTCGGCGACGCGGGCGTCACGGGCGCTGCGGAGGGCGAGCTGGAGGTGCTCGCGAGCGCCCGCGGGGAGGCCCTCGCCGAGCTCGGCGAGGACCCGGTCGCCGCGCTCGATCCAGCCGGCGAGGCGGAGCTGGAGGTCCTCGGCGCGGGCCTGGCGGCGGGCGGCCTCCTCGAGCGCGCGCTCGTGGGTGACGAGCTCCTGACGCTCGGCGTCGTCGAGGACGCAGCGCTCCTCGACGGTGAGGACGGCCTCCTTGCCGCGCGCCCACTGGCGATACTCGAGAGCGAGGCGGCCGCTCGCGTCGACGGCGAAGGTGAGGTCGATCGCGGGGCGGCCGCGGAGGGTGCAGGCGGCGACGAGGGCCGGCGAGCGGACGCCCTCGTGGACGCGAAAAACGGCGGGAGGGGCCTCGGCGGCGCCGGGCGGCGGCTCAGCGAGCTCGATGAGCTCAGTGTGAGAGGCGGGGAGCGGGGCGGCGCGCTGGATCACGACCTCGGGCTCCACGCCTTCGCGCTCGAGGACGATCTCGCGGCCGAGGATGTCGACGACCTGGAGCTCGCGCTGGCCGCGGAGGACGGCGGCGTAGAGGGCGGCGCCGCGGGCGACCGCCTCACCGCCGAGGTAGCGGGTGTGAGGGGCGCGGCGGAGGATCGCCTCGACGCGGTCCTGGAAGAGGGGCATGCGCGCGGCGCCGCCGACGAGGACGATCTCGGCGAGGGCGGCGGGCTCGCGGCCGGCGTCGGCGAGGGCCTGCTGGAGGGCCTCGACGCAGCGGTCGATCGGCGCCTTGACCAGCGCCTCCATCTTGGCCTGGGTGATCTTGGTGTGGAGGTGGCGGGTGCCGACCTCGTCGGCGAAGAGGAAGGGGAGGTGGATCGCGGCGTCGCGGGCCGACGAGAGGGCGACGCGCGACTTCTGGGCGACGTCGCGGAGGCGGACGCGGACGGTGGGATCGGCGAGGGCGGCCTCGCCGGCCTGCTCGACGACGGCGTCGCGGAGCCACTCGACGATCCGCAGGTCCATGTCGGCGCCGCCGACGTCGTCGACGCCGCGGTGGGCGAGGACCTCGACGCCGGCGTCGCCGACGGCGACGATCGACGCGTCGAAGCGGCCGCCGCCGAGGTCGCAGACGGCGATGATCTCGTCGCCGATTCCGACCCGCTCGGCGCGGTAGAGGAGCGCGGCGGCGGTGGTGGCGTGGACCATGCGGGCGAGGTCGACGCCGGCGATCGCGGCGGCGTCGGCGAGGGCGCGCCGGTAGGCGTCGCCGGCGTGGGCGGGCACCGCGAGGACGGCGGGGCCGAGGGGCTCGCCGAGGAGCTCTTCGGCCTGGACCCGGATCTCGGCGAGGAGCGCGGCGGCGAGGCGCGGCGCGGCGTAGGTGCGCTCGCCGAGGCGGACGCGCACGTCGCCGACGGGGCCGCGCTGGAGCGCGAGGGGGGCGAAGTCGGCGGGGTCGAGGCCGTCGAAGCGCCGACCGAGGAGGCCCGCGACCGCCGGAACGACCATGCGCGGACGCGTGATCCCGAGCCGCCACGCGCGCTCGCCGGCGATGAGGCGCCCCTCGGCGTCGAGGGCGACCCACGCGGGGATCCGCAGCGGGGTCTTGCCGCGGGTCGGGATCGCGACGCGCTCGCCGTCGCTGAGGCCGAGGCTCACCCACGAGGCGCCGAGGTCGATCGCGGTGGCGAGGGTCATGCGGCCCGGGCAGGGTAGCGGAGCGGCGATCGCTGTCAACCGGCGTCGGCGGCGGCGTCGATGCGGAGATCGTGGCCGAGGTCGGCGGCGATCCGGCGGACGATCGTGGTCGCCGCGTCGGTGAGGACGGTGCCCGGCCCGAAGACCGCGGCGACGCCCATCGCCTCGAGGGTCGGCACGTCCTGCGGCGGGATCACCCCGCCGACGACGACGAGGATGTCGGCGCGGCCGAGGCGGCTGAGCTCTTCCTGCAGGCGCGGCACGAGGGTGAGGTGACCGGCCGCGAGGCTCGAGACGCCGACGACGTGCACGTCGTTCTCGACCGCCTGCATCGCCGTCTCCTCCGGGGTCTGGAAGAGCGGGCCGATGTCGACGTCGAAGCCCATGTCGGCGAAGCCGGTGGCGATCACCTTGGCGCCGCGGTCGTGGCCGTCCTGGCCCATCTTGGCGACGAGGAGGCGCGGGCGCCGGCCCTCGGCCTCGGCGAAGGCGCGGGTGAGCGCCTGCACCCGGACGAGCGCGTCTTGCCCTTGCACGGCCGCAGAGTACACCCCGGAGATCGTCTGGATCACCGCCTTGTGGCGGCCCCAGACCTTCTCGAGGGCGGCCGAGATCTCGCCGACGGTGGCGCGGGCCCGGGCGGCGACGATCGCCAGGTCGAGGAGATTGCCGGGCTCGCCGGCGGCGCAGCGGGTGAGCGCGCCGAGGGCCGCGTCGACGGCCGCCGGGTCGCGCTCGCGGCGGAGGCGGGCGAGGCGGGCGATCTGGGCCTCACGGACGGCGCTGTTGTCGACCTTGAGCACCTCGATCGGCGGCCCGGGGGGCGCGCGATGGCAGTTGACGCCGATCACCGACTGAGCGCCGCTGTCGATCCGCGCCTGCGTGCGCGCGGCGGCCTCCTCGATCCGCATCTTCGGCAGGCCAGCCTCGATCGCCCTGGCCATCCCGCCCATCGCCTCCACCTCCTGGATCATCGACCATGACTTCTCGGCCAGGTCGTGGGTGAGGCGCTCGACGTGGTAGGAGCCTCCGAGGGGGTCGACGACCCGGCAGATGCCGCTCTCCTCCTGCAGGTGGATCTGGGTGTTGCGGGCGATCCGGGCGGACGCGACGCTCGGCAGCGCGAGCGCCTCGTCGAAGGCGTTGGTGTGGAGCGACTGGGTGCCGCCGAGGGTCGCCGCGAGGGCCTCGACGCAGGTACGGGCGACGTTGTTGTAGGGGTCCTGGGCGGCGAGGCTCCAGCCGGAGGTCTGGCAGTGGGTGCGGAGCGCGAGCGACTTGGGGGAGCGGGCGCCGACCTGGCGCATCAGCTTGGCCCAGAGGAGGCGGGCGGCGCGGAGCTTGGCGACCTCCATGAAGAGGTGCATGCCGATGCCGAAGAAGAACGAGATCCGGGGGGCGAAGGCGTCGACGTCGAGGCCCGCGGCCTGGCCGGTGCGCACGTACTCGAGGCCGTCGGCGAGGGTGTAGGCGAGCTCGATGTCGGCGGTCGCGCCGGCCTCCTGCATGTGATAGCCGGAGACCGAGATCGAGTTGAACTTCGGCATCCGCGCCGCGGTGTAAGCGAAGATGTCGGCGATGATCCGCAGCGAGGGCCCGGGCGGGTAGATGTACGTGTTGCGGACCATGAACTCCTTGAGGATGTCGTTCTGGATGGTCCCGCTGAGCTGCTCCGGCGCGACGCCCTGCTCCTCGGCGGCGACGACGTAGAGGGCGAGGATCGGCAGCACCGCCCCGTTCATCGTCATCGACACCGAGATCCGATCGAGTGGGATCGCGTCGAAGAGGATCCGCATGTCGAGGATCGAGTCGATCGCCACGCCGGCCATGCCAACGTCGCCGACCACCCGCGGGTGGTCGGAGTCGTAGCCGCGGTGGGTCGCCAGGTCGAAGGCGATCGAGAGGCCCTTCTGGCCCTCGGCGAGGTTGCGGCGGTAGAAGGCGTTGCTCGCCTCGGCGGTCGAGAAGCCGGCGTACTGGCGGATCGTCCAGGGCCGGCGGGTGTACATGGTCGCGTAGGGGCCGCGGACGAAGGGCGGCAGGCCCGGCACGGTCTCGAGGTGGGTGACCGGCGCGACGTCGGCCGGGCCGCGGAGCGCCGGGATCGCGATCCCCTCGGGCGTGGTCCACAGCGGCCCCGGCTCGTGGCTGTCCGCGGGGACAGGTCGAAGGCGGCCGACGAGGGCGTCGTAGTCGAGGGCGGCGAGGCTGGCGAGGTCGATCAGGCGGGTGGCGGTCATGGCTTCGGCTCCTCTCCGGCGGCGGCGAGGCGGCCGCGGAGCTCGCCGAGGGTGGCGAGGACGTCGCAGCCGAGGTGGAGGAAGATGTCGACGCCGGCGCCGCGGAGCGCCTCGACCTGGTCCTTGGGCCTTCCGGCGAGGAGGAGGACGCTCGCGCCGGCGGAGCGGAGGCGTCCGGCGAGGGCGGGCACCAGCGCGGGGTAGTCGCCGTCGGCGCCGCAGATCACCGCGGCCGCGGTCGGGTCGGCCGCGAAGGCGGCGAGGGCGGCGTCGACGCTCGCGTCGGGGGATTCGCCGACCAAGGCGACGCCGCCCGAGGCGAGGAGGGCGCGGACGAAGTCGATCCGCGGCTTCTGGGCGGCGAGGTCGCCGACCGCGACGAGGTGAGCGCGAAGGGGCGTCGCCCCGCGGAGGGCCTCGAAGCCGGCCGCGAGGCGAGCGCGCGCGAGCGGAGCCACGCTCTCCCCTGCCCCCGCGTCGGCGCCGACCAGGGCGGTGATCGACGCGCCGGCGCGGAGTGCCGCCGCCGCCGCCGCGAGCGCGCCCTCGTGCGCGCGGCCGTCGGCCAAGGGGTCCGTTCCGCCAGGAACGCCAGGACCTGTGCCAGCGGACATGTCCTGAGGATCCGCTGGCGTCGGCGGTCGGTGGGGCGGGACCGCCTCGTCGAGGATGGCGAAGCGCGACACGCCGGTGATCGGCTCGCGGACGGTGGCGATCGCGTCGCCCTGGACGCGGGCTTGGGCGGCGATCTCGGCCTGGATCGCGCCGGAGCGGAGGACGGCGACGAGGCCGCCGGCCCGCGCGAGCCCGCAGAAGCGCTCCCAGGCGGCGCGCGCGAGGCGGTCGGTGAGCGCGTCGACGTACCAGGAGCCGCCCGCGGGGTCGATCACCCGGTCGAGGTGGGACTCCTCGCGGAGGAGGAGCTGGGTGTTGACCGCCCAGCGCTCGGCGTCCTCGTCCACGCCGAGCGCGGCCGAGAAGGGGTGCGTGGCGACGCTCTCGGCGCCGCCGACGACGCCGACGACCGCGGCGGTGGTGCCACGCAGGAGGTTGACCCAGGGGTCGAAGCGGGTGAGCTCGCGCCAGGAGCCCTCGACGTGGAGGGCCGGCGCCTGGGCGGCCGCGTCGTCGCCGAGGGCCGCGACGAGGCGCGACCAGAGGAGTCGGGCCGCGCGGAGCTTGGCGAGCTCGCCGAAGACGTCGCGACCGACCGACATCGCCAGGAGGATCCGCGGCGCGACGCGATCGACGGGGAGGCCGCGGGCGCCGAGGCGCTGGAGGTACTCGACGCCGACCGCGAGGAGCAAGGCGAGCTCGAGCGCCGGGCTCGCGCCCGCGTCGGCGAAGGCGATCGACGAGGCGATCACGCTCCGCGCCCGCGGGGCCGCGTCGGCGAGCTCGCGGACGACCACCGCGAGGTCGTCGAGGGCGCGCTCGAGGTCGACGCCGAGGCCGCCGAGGGCGAGGGCGCCGAGCGGGTCGCCGCCGACGGTGAACTCGAGGGCGCCGAGGTCGAGGCCGAGGGCCCGCGCGCGATCGAGCACGGACGCGGCCACCGGCAACCCGGCGGCGCCGACCTCGAAGACCGGCGCGCATGTGAGATCGACCCCGGCGAGGAGGGCGTCGAGATCGCGTGCGTCGCGAAGGGCCACGCCGGGGCGGACGCCTGCATCACCCGTTCGGCCGCGCTGGGCTCCTTCATCGAGGCGGATCCAGAGCGAGTCGGCGCCGGCAGCGAGCGCCCGCCTGGCCGACGCCGCCGCCGCGGTCGCGGACGCCTCGTCGATGGGTTGGCGGATCCGCCAACCCGCGCCGGCGCTGGCCGGCCGCACGCCGCGGACGAAGGGCGGAGCCCCGGGCGGGGCGTCGAGCCCTGGATCGGCCGATCGGAGGTCGACCGTGTAGAGCGGGGCGACCGCGATCCCATCGCGGCTCCGAGTTGCGAGTCGCTCCAGCGGGGCCCCGGCGAGCTCGCGCGCGGCGGCCTCGCTCCAGGCGTCGCGGGAGGTCGGCGGGAAGTCGCAGAGGCGCGATCGGGGGGCGCTCGGCTCGGACACGGCGGGACTATAGCGCCAGCGGGCGCTCGCCAACGAGCCTGGCGAGGATTCCGCGCGGCGCGCGCGAGGGCCCCGACCGCCGCCAGTTCGCCCGAGAGCGCCGCCGCGTGGTAGGAATCTCCTCCGATGTCGTCCACGCGACCCGCCCGCCTCTTCGCCTGGTCCGTCACGGCCGCGGCCCTCGCCCTCGGCACCAGCTGCTCGGCCATCACCAAGTTCCAGGATCCCTGCACCGACAACGTCGGCTGCCGCGAGGCCTTCGGCGTCGGCTGGGTGTGCGGCGACTCGGGGCTCTGCGAGGAGGCGGCCGAGGAGCCGCTCTGCCCGGAGAGCAAGTTCTACCCCAACAAGCCGAGCGACAAGGACACGATCCTGATCGCCAGCCTCCTCGACAACGACGCCGACGTCGACATGGTCGACGCCGCGGTGCTGGCGATCAAGCAGACCCTCGACGAGACCGCGCCGCCGATCCCTCGCTCCTTCGCGCTGATCCGCTGCGGCTACGGCGGCGACGAGAACACCCAGGTCGACAACGCCAAGAAGGCCGCTCGCTACGCGATCGACGACCTCGGCGCGGTGGCGATCGTCGGCCCGGGCACCTCGCGCCTCGCCGAGGCGGTCTACCAGGAGGTCGGCGACCGCGCGCTCATCATCTCGCCGTCGGCGACCAGCGACAGCCTGACGATCATCGATGGCACGATGAAGAGCGCCGACAACCCCGGCCTCTTCTGGCGGACGGTCGCGCCGGACGCCTACCAGGGCGAGGTGATCGCCCAGCTCATCAGCGAGGCGCTGCGGACGCACGTGGCCCTGGTCTTCAAGAAGGGCTCGTACGGCGAGGGCCTTGCCCTCCAGGTCACCACCTCGCTGCAGCAGCTCGGCTTCACCGGCATGGTCGACCAGTGGCCCTTCCAGTCGGTCACCGGCGACCTCGCGGGTTTCATCTCCGACATCGACGCGTCGGCGGCGGAGGAGGTCATCTTCATCACCGACTCGACCGACGACGTCGTCGGCTTCCTCACCGGCGCCGCCGGCAAGCCGGGCTTCAGCACCAAGTCGATCCTGCTCAGCGACACCGGCTACAACGACGCCGTCCTCGCCGCCGCCACCGGCTTTGGCGACGGCCAGATCCGCGGCGTGCGGCCGAGCCCGTCCGAGGGCCCCGTCTACGACACGTACAAGTTCGCCTACAAGGCGCTCCACGGCCGCGACCCGACCGCCTACACGCCGGAGACCTACGACGCGACCTGGCTGGCGATCCATGGGGTGACCTGGGCCGAGCTCCAGGAGGACGATCTCACCCCGAAGTCGATGGCCCGCGGCCTCCACAAGGTCAGCGCCGGGACGCCCGCCAACATCTCCGCGCTCTCGTGGAAGACCATCGGTCAGCTCTTCGAGGAGGGGCAGACGGTCAACCTCGTCGGCGCCTCGGGCGAGCTCGACTTCGACGACGTGACCGAGGAGACCCGCTCCAAGATCGAGGTCTGGTCGATCACCGGCGGCGCCTTCCAGCGCGTCACGGTGAAGTAGGCCGGGCGGCGCGGAAGCGGCCGCCGGGCCTTTTCGCCCCGCAGAAGAGGCGCGGGACCGGACGAGTCGGCGGGCCGGCGCCTGGCAGGAGGCGTCGCACGCTGATTTGGCGAGGAAGCCAGCCGAGGCTCGTTGCCCCCGGATAGATCGTGTAGGCTGACAGCGGGCTTCGAACCGTGACAACAGAGCCAAACAAGACGATCGTCGCGTCGTCGGCGGTACCACAGCCGATCACCGGCGAGTTCGCCAAGATCCCGTCCCCCGCCGACCTCATCGGCACGGTGCTCCTCGGTCGATACCGGGTCCTCAGCCACATCGGCGACGGCGGCATGGGCTCGGTGTACCTGGTCGAGCACACCACCATCCTCAAGAAGCTCGCAATCAAGGTCCTGAGCCGGGCGCTCTCCAGCCGCGCCGACTACATCGATCGCTTCCTGCGGGAGGCGCGGGCGGCGTCGGTGATCAACCACCCGAACGTCGTCGAGATCACCGACTTCGGCACCACGGCCGACG
>WBZM01004543.1_pt1 | contig 10027 bp, 10 predicted proteins | sample 5204271 | NCBI WGS metagenome assembly WBZM01 (sample SAMN12344346, study PRJNA552823) | activated sludge metagenome | biome: Activated sludge suspended growth; feature: Nitrification reactor; material: Wastewater; isolation source: activated sludge from nitrification reactor of wastewater... | reverse complement strand
TGCCACCGAGACGGTCACCCTCACTCCGAGCGGTGTCGTCAAGATGGTCAAGACCGCTGGAGCGCAGTCGGTGTCGGCCGGTGCCTCGAGTGCCGCGACCGATGCGGGCGACACGATGACCTACACCTTCTCGGTGACCAACACCGGCAACGTCACGCTCAACACCATCGCCGTGACTGACGCCCAGTGCACGACGGCGCCGTCGCCCGCGAGCATCGCCTCGCTGGCTCCGGGAGCGTCGGCGTCGGTGACGTGTAGCCACACCATCACGGCGGCCGAGTTCTCGGCCCTCAAGGTGGTCAACACCGCCAGCATCTCGGCCAAGACGCCGAGCGGCGGCGCGGCGACGACCGACTCCACGTCGGTGCTGTCGATCACCACTCCGATCGTCCCGCCGGTCGACCTGCAGACCACGGTCTCGGGCCCTGGCACGGTCTCCGGTGGCAGCACCGGGACCATGACGGTGAGCGTGGACAACATCGGTCCCGGCAACGCGGCATCCGACGCCACGACGACCGTCACCGCCCCCTCGGGCACGACCATCACGGCATACACGGTGCCTGCTGGGGTGACCTGTACGCCGGCGAGCCCCATCGCGGCACCCGGCGCGACGACGGTGACGTGCACGATCCCCAAGGCCATGCTCGAGGTCAGCGACCCCGCGGTGGACCTGGCGATGACCGTGTCCGTGCCGGCGACGCTCGCTCACAACACCTCGCTGGCCTCTGGTGGCGCCTCGACCTCGAGCCCGGACCCGGACCCGGTGGTCATCAACAACACCGCCTCCTCGACGGGCACCGCCGTGGACACGACGCCTCCAGTGGTGTCGTTGGTGGTCGACCCGGTGACGGCGGACAACATGCTCAACGCTGCCGAAGCGGGCGGCAATGTGGTCGTCACCGGCACGGTGTCGGGTGAATTCGTCGCCGGTGACACGGTGACCCTGACCGTCAACGGCGTGGCCTACACAGGCACCGTCGGCGCCGACGGGATCTTCGCCATCGAGGTGCCCGGCTCGGAGCTTGCTGCTGACCCGGACACGACGGTGGATGCCTCGGTGTCGACGACGGACGCCGCGGGCAACGCGGGTTCCGCGACGGCGACCAAGGTGTATGCCGTGGACACGGCGGCTCCGGCGATGACGATCACCGTCAACGACGTCACGGCTGACAACGTGTTGAACGCTGCCGAGGCGGGTGCTGACGTGGCGATCACGGGCACTGTCGGTGGTGACTTCACCGCTGGTGACACCGTGACCTTGACGGTGAACGGCACGGACTACACGGGGACGGTTGCTGCGGATGGCACGTTCTCGATCTCGGTTCCTGGTTCGGCTCTTGCTGCTGACCCGGACACGACCGTGGACGCGTCGGTGTCGTCGACGGACGCTGCCGGCAACACGGGCACGGCCACGTCGACCAAGACGTACACGGTGGACACGACGGCTCCGGCGATGACGATCACGGTCAACGACGTCACGGCTGACAACGTGTTGAACGCTGCCGAAGCTGGCCAGGACATCGCCATCACCGGCACGGTGACGGGCGAGTTCCTCGCGGGTGACACGGTCACGATCACCGTGAACGGGACCGATTACACCGGGACCGTTGCTGCGGATGGCACGTTCTCGATCTCGGTTCCTGGCAGTGCGTTGGCTGCTGACCCGGACACCACGGTCGACGCGTCGGTGTCGACGACGGACGCTGCTGGCAACCCGGGCACGGCCACCTCGACGAAGACCTACGCGGTGGACACGACGGCTCCGGTTGCTCCGGTGGTCACGGGTCCGGTGCCTGGTTCGGTGACGAACCAGGATGTGACGACGGTGTCGGGCACTGGGACTGCGGGTGACACGATCACGCAGGTCACGGTCGATGGCACCCCGGTGGCGTGCACCAATGCGCCGGTGACGGTGGCTGCGGATGGCACGTGGTCGTGCACGTTGGCGACGCCAATCAGCTCGGAGGGTGCGCACACGATCGTGGCGACCGAGACCGACCCGGCTGGGAACAGCACGCCGTCGGCTCCGGTGACGGTGACCATCGACAAGACCGCTCCGGTCGTCGCCCTGGTCATCGACCCGGTCCCCGCCCTTGAGGGGCCGACCGTCGACATCACCGGCACGGTGAGCGGAGAGTTCAAGGCCGGGGACACGGTGACCTTGACGGTCAACGGCGTCACCTACACCGGCACGGTCGCCGCTGATGGCACCTTCTCGATCCCCGTCGCGACGTCGGACCTGCTCCAGGACCCCGACACGACGGTGGACGGTTCGGTGTCGACGACCGATGCTGCCGGCAACACCGGGACCGCGACCGCCACGAAGCCCTACCCGGCGGACAGTGACGGGGACGGCATACCGGATGTTGTTGAAGTCGGTGACCCGACCAACCCGGTCGACACCGATGGCGATGGCACCCCGGACTACCTCGACACCGACTCCGACGGGGACGGCATCCCGGACCAGGTCGAGGCGGGCTCCGACCCGACCAAGCCGGTCGACACCGACGGCGACGGCACCCCGGACTTCCAGGATGTCGACTCCGACAACGACGGTCTGCCTGACCAGACCGAAGGGACCACCGACACCGACGGTGACGGGATTCCGGACTACATCGACGCCGCGACTGCGACCATCACGGGCCATGTCTTCAACGACCTGAACCGCGACACGGTGCTCAACGGCGGAGAGCCCGACATCAGCCTGGTCGATGTCGAGCTGGTTGATGCAGCCACGGGCAAGGTCCTGGACACCCAGACCACGCACAGCCCCTACGTGTTCAAGAACGTCGCGAACGGGTCCTACATCGTGCGGGTCATCGAGGGCGCATCGTTGGCCGGATGGACGCCGACGACCGAGCCGGACCGGGTCAAGGACGTGGCGATGGTCAACCAGGCCGACGTCGTCGACCGCAACTTCGGCTACTACCAGGCGGCTCCGCTGCCGCACACCGGTGCCGAGGTCGGCGGGATCGCGGCTGGCGCGGCGGGGTTGATCGCCGTCGGCGGACTGCTACTCCTGGCAGCTCGCCGCCGCAAGGAGCAGGAGTCGGAGCAGGTCGGCTGAGTCCTGACCTGACCTGACCAGACTCGGCCCGCCCCTTCGGGGGTGGGCCGAGTCTGCTTCTGTTGCAAGGAAATACGGGAAGAGCCGGTATGCCGGTGGGGCCCGATGCGCCGCCGGATCCATAGCACCGCCTTGCACGGCATACCGGCGCTGGTCAGTCGGTGTGGGTCCGAGCGTCGGCGAGCAGGCGGCGAAAGCCGTCGAGCAGCAGGTCGAGGCCGAACTCGAACTCGGCCTGGTCGTCGCAACCCGGCCCCACGATGCCAGTGGGGTCGTGTCGGGCGGCCGCGGCGATCTGGGCGACATGCGGGTATGCCGTCGCGAGCTGCCGGAACATCTCGGCTTGCGCCGCGAGGGCGGCAGGATCGGCGGCCTCGGCAGGGTCCAGTGACGGAGGCGGCGGGCTGGGGAAGGCCTCGAGGTTGAACCCCCATACCCGGCTGCCGAGGGTGTGCATCACCTGATGGGTCAGCGTCGGAGGGAACCCGCCCGTCGTGAAGGTGGCAATGACCGAGTCGAGGTAGCCCAATGCCGCGGGGCCGGGTTGGCTGCGGGTCGCCAGGAGCGCAGAGGCCCAGGGGTGGGCGAGCATGACCCTGCGGGCGTCGAGGATGCGCGCTCGGGTCGCGGTGTGCCAGTCGGTGTCGGTGGGTGCAGGCGGGATCTCGGCGATGACGGCGTCGACCATGCCGCCGAGGAGTTCGTCCTTGTTGGCGACGTGTTTGTAGAGCGCCATCGGCACGACCCCGAGGGTCCGGGCGAGGGTGCGCATGCTCACCTCGGCGAGGCCGACGCGATCAGCCAACTCGACGGCCGCCTGCAACACGGCCGTCCGGCGCAGCGGGGTCCGCTCGGGTGCGGTGTGACTATTCACGGCGCTCACTCTTCCGGATCCACTTGACGGGTGTACAGCGTACACGTACCGTCATCTGCACCTGAGGTGTACGCCGTACACTCTCCATCCCTGCAGATCCCGTCTGGAGCTCGCCCATGACCCCCACCCGCCGCACGGCCCTCATAGCCGGCCTGTTCTACCTCGTCACGTTCGTGTCGATCCCCACCCTCACGCTCTACGCCGACGCCAAGACCCGCGGGTTCACCACTGGCCTCGGCGGCGACTCGGGAGCAGTCCTCGGCGGCTTTCTCGAGGTGGTGGTTGGGCTGGCCGGTATCGGCACCGCCGTGACCCTCTACCCCGTGGTCCGGCGACATGGCGAGCAGCTCGCCCTCGGCTTCGTCGCCGCGCGCGTGTTGGAAGCAGCGATGATCTTCACCGGGGTCACCGCCATCTCGTCGCTCGTCTCCCTGCACCGATCCGGCTCTGGCGCAACGGATTCCGCGGCCCTGGTGGTCATGGGTGACTCCCTTGTCTCGACCTACAACTGGGCCTTCCTGCTGGGTCAGAGCCTCATGCCGGCGCTCAACGCTCTGCTGCTCGGGACCCTGCTCGTCCGCTCCGGTCTGGTTGCCCGAGCCATCCCGCTCATCGGCCTCGTCGGCGCCCCCATCCACCTCACAGCCGTCGTGTTGAGCTTCTTCGGCGTCATCGCGCAGGTCTCTACCTGGACTCTGCTCGCGGCCCTGCCCATCGCCGCCTGGGAGTTCTCCCTCGGTGTCTACCTCCTCGTCAAAGGCTTCCGCCGCATCCCGATGGCACCTGCTGCCGAATCGCTGCGAGTGGCTCAGAGCGAGGTGCCGGCCAGGTGATCGCGTAGTCCCTCGATCCGCGACTCCGGATGCGGCCCCCACTCCAGGATCTCGGCGGTCACCCGCACCGGCTCGGTGGTCCGGTACCACGGGTATGCCGTCCACGGCGCGTGTCCGCTCCTCGACCCGATGGCCACGGCCGCGAACGGCCCGGTCGGCACGACCCGATAGATGCGGCCGGGTTCCTCGCCCGGAAGCAGCTGCGCCCGCCAGGTCGCACCGTCCACAGCCGTCGTGAAGTGCAGGTATGCCGTGCCGCCGCCGAACGTGGGGTTGGTCACCTGGTCGGGGCTGATGACGGCGCCGATGGCCAGGTCGGCCTTGCTGCCGAAGAAGAACGGGCCGGGCGCCGGACCCAGCACTGATCTGGGCACTGATCTGGGCGCTGATCTGGGCGCGGAGCTGGACGCGGAGTGTGAGGCCGTCGATCTCATGGCGTGCCGCTCAGGATCGACTCGAGAACGGCCGCCTCGCTGAGGTCGCTACGACGCGATGCGGTGAGCAGGACGATCGGTCCGGTGGTCATGAGTTGCCGGATCCCCGCGAGCGCGGCCGCGTGAGTGTCGTCGCGGAGTTCGGATCGATATCGCGTCGCGAACTCGGTGAACTTCGCGGGGTCGTGGGCATACCAGCGGCGCAACTCCGTGGACGGGGCCACCTCCTTGCACCACAGCGTCAGGGCGGCGCGTTGCTTGGAAAGTCCGCGTGGCCACAGCCGGTCGACGAGCACGCGCTGACCGGCTGTGGGATCGGGCGGGTCATAGACCCGGGCCACCCGCACCGGTGAGCTGCCCGGCATGCCGTCAGCCCCCGGTGCGTGGCGGATAGACCGGGCCGCCCTCCCAGATCTCGCGGGAGATCGCGCGCTGCTCGTTGAACCCCGCGCCATCGGAGGTGTCACGACGGGCGTCCCCCCGAGGGGCGTCATCCGCAGGAGTGTCCGCACGAGGGCGATCCTCACGGGCTGCTGTGGGGGCTGCGCGGTCCAGGGCCGTGATCGCGAGCACGGAGTGGGCGTAAGCGCCCCCGGCGCGCATCTCGGCCGCGACCCAGATCGCCTCCATCACCTGCTCGTCCGTGGCGCCGGCCCGGTGAGCGAGTGTGGTGTGACCGGTGATGCAGTAGGGGCACTGCGTCGTGTGCGCGACGGCGACCGCAATGAGTTGCTTGGTGCGTTCGTCGAGGGCGCCGTCAGCAAAGACCGCCGCGCTGAAGGCCTCGAAGGCCGCGTGGATATGCGGCGCGAGGGCCACCCGCCGGCCGTGCAACTGCGGGGTGACTCGGGGATAGGGGCTGTCGGACATCTCGATTCTCCTATCGCGTCGGGATCACCAGGTGCCCCGGGCATTGGCGCGGGCGCGCCCAGCACCGGCAACGGCATCGTGGGCGGTGGCCGCGACGTAGAGGCACAGGGCCGCGACCAACAAGCCCGCATCGCGCAGCGCGACGTCGTAGAAGCCGGAGTAGGTGAGCAGGTTGACGATGATTCCGCCCAGCCACGCGGCGACGACCAACGAGCCGATGCGCGGCCGGATGGCCACGAGGACACCAGCGACGATCTCGATGACGCCGACGGCATACATCGCTTGAGTAGCAGTCCCGGGCACGATGTTGTTGATCCACGGGGCGAGATAGCCGTCCCATTGGGTGAGCACATTGGCGAACTTGTCCAGCCCGAAGACGATCGGCGCCACGGTGAAGAGCGTCTTGAGCAGGACGTAGATGTGCTCCAGCGCCCGGTCGGCGGCTCCGGACGCGGCGCGCTCGGCGGCGGTCGAGAGGGGGGTGTCGAAGGACGGTTCCGGGACGGACTGTTGGGACATGGGTGTCGCCTCCTGCTGGTGACAGGGGGTTGCCCGGAACCGCCCCAGCTCAAACCCGTCAGACGTGCGGCCCCTCGCCCAGCACGGCGGGGGGCGACCCGGCGGAGGCCGACACGGCATACCGGGTGCTCTTCCCCTCGCGCCGGAAACGTAAGATCGGACGATGCTCGACGTGCTGCGCTCGTGGTCGCGGCGGCGGTGGATCGCGGCGGGGGGCGCGGCCGTGCTGACGGTCCTGGTCATGGCGGTGCCGACCGCCCTCATCCCCACCCCGGTGTTCGGCCGAGAAATCCCGCCCACGCCGTGGGCCTGGCCGGTGCTGCTCGTGAGCGCGGCGCTGAGCGGGCTGCTCTTCGCCACCTATGTGCGTGAGCGGGGGTCCGTCGATCCACCACCGGAGGGCGCCGGAGTGGACGGTCGCGGCACAGCGGGCGCGCTGCTCACCTTCTTTGCGGTCGGGTGCCCGGTGTGCAACAAACTCGTGCTGCTGGCGCTGGGCTATGCCGGTGCGCTCCAGTGGTTTGCCCCGGTGCAGCCCTATCTGGCTGGCCTGGCCATCGTCCTGCTGATGTGGGCGCTGGTGGTGCGGTTGCGCGGTCAAGTCGCCTGTCCGGTCACGTCTTCCGAGGTCGGAGGCTGAGGTGGCGGTCTGGTTGTCCTTGCTCCTCGGAGTGGTGGTCGTCGTGGCGATCACCGCGCTGACCGCCTACTTCGTCGCGCAGGAATTCGCCTACCTCGCCGTCGATCGACCGGCCCTCGCAGCCGCGGCCGCTCGTGGTGATGCGCGCGCCGAGCGGGCATTGGCGATCACCCGGCGCACGTCATTCATGCTGTCGGGGGCGCAGCTCGGCATCACCGTGACCGGTCTGCTCGTGGGCTATGTCGCCGAGCCGCTCATCGGCGAGTCCCTCGCGGCGTTGCTCGGTGGGTCATCCACCGGGTGGGCGCTGGCCATCGGCGCGACCGTTGCCCTGGTCTTCTCGACACTGGTGCAGATGCTCTTCGGCGAGTTGCTGCCCAAGAACTACGCGATCGCCCGGGCCGATGGCTCGGCACGCGCCCTGGCTCGCTCGACTCGTCTCTATCTGGCGGTCTTCGGGCCGCTCATCTGGGTCTTCGACCGGGCCTCCGAGCTGTTTTTGCGGGTGCTCGGGATCCAGGCCGTTCATGACGTCGACCACAGCGCGACCCGAGACGACCTCGAGCACGTCATCGCCCGCTCCCGTGAGGAGGGCCAACTCACTGCGGAGCTGTCCACGGTGCTGGATCGCATCGTCGACTTCCCACGCCAAGACGTCGAGCACGCCATGATTCCGCGCGTGCGAGTCGATGCGCTTGCGGTCACCGATTCGATCTCCTCTGTGCGCACCCAGATGGCGGCCGGTCACACCCGGTATCCGATCCTTGACGACGACTCCCGCATCGTCGGGGTCATCCACCTCGTCGACCTGCTGCGCTATCCCCCCGACTCGGCGTGGCCGGTGGGCGAGTTCGCCCGCCCGCCGCTGGTGCTCGCTCCCTCCATGTCGCTGCCCGATGCGCTCACCAGCATGCGCGCTCGAGGGGAACAACTGGCCTGCGTGGTCGATGAGTACGGCGGGTTTGACGGCATCATCACCATCGAGGACCTCGCCGAGGAGGTCGTCGGCGAGATCACCGACGAGCACGACAGCCACCCAGCGCCTGACCTGCCCGTCAGTGTCAGTGAACCCTGGCGCGTGCCGGGCGACCTGCCGATCGACGAGGTCGAACGTGCCCTGCTCATCGATCTTCCCAAGACCGAGCGCGAGACCATCACGGGACTGATCATCGAAGTGCGGGGCGCGTTGCCGACCGTGGGCGAGATCATCGACGTCCCGTTGCGGGCGGACCCACTGGCCCTGGACGACGACCTTCCAACTTCACGCCAAGTGCTGCGTGCCGAGGTCCTGGCCATCGACAACTTCGTGCCGGTGTCGCTGGAGTTGGCCGTGGTCGACGTGCCGCTGGCAGACGGGGATGACGGGGCGGAGTCATGAGCGTCGCGCTGGTCACTGTTGCGCTGATCCTGCTGAGCGCGTTCTTCGTCGCTGTCGAGTTTTCCCTCATGGCGGCTCGACGTCATCGTCTCGAAGAGCGCGCGACCCACTCCCGGTCGGCGCGCGCGGCCCTGCGCAGCTCCGCGGAACTCACGCTCATCCTCGCCGGCGCGCAACTGGGCATCACGGTCTGCACGCTGGCTCTCGGGGCGGTGACCAAGCCCGCGGTCCACCACGCGCTCACCCCCCTTTTCGAACGCACCGGTATGCCGTTCGCCGTGGCAGACGTCGCGGCCTTCGTCCTGGCGTTGGTCATCGTGACCTTCCTGCACCTGGTCATCGGGGAGATGGCGCCGAAGTCCTGGGCGATCAGTCACCCAGAGCGTTCCGCTATCGCCCTGGCCCTGCCGATGCGGGCCTTCATGCGGGTCACTCGTCCGGCGCTGCGCGCGCTCAACGGGGCCGCCAACCGGATGCTGCGCTGGCGGGGAATCCAGCCGGTGGACGAGTTGTCGGCAGGTCAAGACGCTGCTGGGCTGCGTCACCTCGTCGAACATTCGGTCAACGTTGGTGCCCTGAGTCCGGCGTTCAGCGTGCCGTTCACGACCGTGCTGGACCTACCGCGAGCCACGATCGCCGACTTGGTATCGGACGAACCGGTGGCCTGGCTGCCGGAAACGGCAACCGTGGGCGACCTCCAGCGACTCACGCGCGAGAGCGGCCACCTGCGAATCCCGTTGGTGCGCGCCGGGGTGGCTACTGGTCAGGCTGCTGACGGCGGCGGACAGGGTGCTGAGCGTGTTGAGGGTGCTCGCCGTGGGTCACCGGTGGCACCTGGCGTGAGCGACGTCGTCGGGGTGGTCCACGTCCGCGACACCTTGGCCATCGCCGACCTGGATGCGCCGATCGCGTCGCTGGCTCGTCCGGCCTTCGTCGTTCCCCCGGAGACCTCGCTGCATCGCGCTTTGACGCAGATGCGCTCGACGCGGCATCACCTCGCCGTGACCTCGGGCCCGGAGGGGTTCACCGTTGTGACCATCACCGACGTGCTCACTCATCTCTTCCCGCCGCTGCCAACTGGCACCGTCTGAGCCAGGGCCGCTCGCGAGCGGTCGGCGGGCCGTAGCCGTCGCCGCTGGTCGACAGCGGCGGGTCCTCCAGCAGCGAGGGAGCGATGTGCGGGTATGCCGTCGCGACCTGCCGGAACATCTCGGCTTGCGCCGCGAGGGCGGCAGGATCGGCGGCCTCGGCGAGGCCAGTGACGGTGGCGGCGGGCTTCTTCGGCGTCATCTCGCAGATCTCCACCTGGATGCCGTCCGGCCGGCATACGCGCTATCCAGGCTCCGACTCGATAGTGAGGCGCGATGTCAGACGTGCGGCCCCTCGCCCAGCACCACCGACGCCGGCTTGGC
>WBZM01004542.1_pt1 | contig 10028 bp, 9 predicted proteins | sample 5204271 | NCBI WGS metagenome assembly WBZM01 (sample SAMN12344346, study PRJNA552823) | activated sludge metagenome | biome: Activated sludge suspended growth; feature: Nitrification reactor; material: Wastewater; isolation source: activated sludge from nitrification reactor of wastewater treatment... | reverse complement strand
AAAGACACACCCAACTTCATCGGCAATCGCTTCTTTGCGGTAGCCTCGTCCTACGGGTTGGAGTACGCGCTGGAGCAGGGTTACACCATCCCCGAAGTGGATGCGATCACGGGGCCGACCATCGGCCGGCCAAAGACGGCTACGTTCCGTCTGCTGGACCTTGTCGGCCTCGACGTCATGGCTCACGTCAACAACAACCTCTACGACGCCGTACCGCACGACCCGTACCGCGAGATGCTGCGGCCGGAGCGCGCCTCCGCCCTGATGCAGGGGATGCTTGAGCGCAAGTGGCTGGGCAACAAGGCGAAGCAGGGATTCTACAAAGAGGAGCGCGTGGCCGGCAAACGCGAGTTCTGGGCCTTGAACCCGACCACGATGCAATACGAGGCCGCGCCCAAGATCCGCTTTGATTCCATTGGAGCGGTGCGCAACGTGGAAGATCTGGGCGAGCGGCTGCGCAAGCTACTGGCATTTGACGACCGCGCCGCCAATTACGTCCGGCAACTCCTCTACTATGGCTTTGCCTATGCCGCCCACGTCGCGCCCGAGATCGCCTACCGGCTGTCGGACGTGGATGCAGCCATGCGCTGGGGTTTTGGCCACCAGGCCGGCCCGTTCGAGATGTGGGACATGCTGGGCGTGGCCGAGACGGTCGAAAAGATGGAGGCGCAGGGCTTCGAGGTCGCGCCGTGGGTCAAGGAGATGCTGGCGTCGGGGCACGATTGCTTCTACAGAACGAACGGCGCCGCCAGCGACTATGACTTCGAGACGAAGCGCTACCGGCCGCTGGAACGCGACCAGAACATTATCCTGGTCAGCGACCTGCGGGCGGCGGGCAAGACCGTGGAGCGCAACGAAAGCGCCAGCCTTCACGACATGGGCGACGGCGTGGCGCTCTTTGAGTTCCACGCCAAGATGAACGCCATCGATCAGGATATCATCGATATGGCGTTTAAGGCCCTGGAGCGGTTGGATAGCGACTTTGATGCGCTGGTCATCGGTAACAACGGCGAGCATTTCTGCGCCGGGGCCAACCTGTTCGCTGTCGGCGTCGCCGCCGCCAGCGGGCAGTTCGAAGCGCTCGACAAGATGATAAGGGCGTTGCAGACGGCCACGTTCAATCTGCGCCACGCGCCGAAGCCGGTCGTCACCGCGCCACACCAGATGGCCCTGGGGGGAGGGGTAGAGATGGCGATGGCCGGCTGGGAGGCGGTGGCCGACCACGAGGTCTACATGGGCCTGGTGGAGTTCGGCGTCGGCCTGATCCCGGCCGGCGGCGGCTGCAAGGAGACACTGCGTCGCAAGGTCAACCCGGCCATGCGCGCCCCCAACGCCGATGTGCTGCCGCCCCTGCAAGAGGCGTTCGAGCAGATCGCCCTGGCTAAGGTTGGCGCGAGCGCCTGGGAGGCCAAGGGTATGGGCTACCTGGCCCCCGGCGATGCGATCGTCATGAACAGTGACCATCGCCTGGCGCGGGCCAAGCAGCGGGCGCTGCAACTCGTTGCCGTGGGCGCCCGTCCGCCAGAAGTCGAGAAGATCTACGCTGCCGGGCGAGACGCGCTCTATGCGCTCAAGCTCGGCGTGCGCTCGCTGGCCTGGGGCAACTTCGCTTCGGCCCACGACGCCAAGATCGCCGGTAAACTGGCCTACGTTCTGACTGGCGGCGACCTGAGCGCTCCGGCGTGGGTCGATCCGTGGTACATCCTTGACCTGGAGCGCGAGGCGTTCCTGTCGCTGCTAGGCGAGGAAAAGACGCGCGAGCGCATGATGCACATGTTGCAGACGGGCAAGCCGCTGCGCAACTAGGGAAGAGGAGTTCATAGAGTATGACACGAGAAGCTGTAATCGTGGCCGGGTCGCGGACGGCCGTTGGCAAGTCCAAGCGCGGCACGACCCGCAACTGGCGCTCCGATGAGATGGCCGCGGCGGTCATTCAAGACCTGCTAAAGAAAGCGCCCGCGCTCGACCCGGGCGAAATCGACGACGTGATCATCGGCTGCGCCATGCCGGAAGGGGCGCAAGGGCTCAACTTCGCCCGCACCATCGCTCTGCGCGCCGGGCTGCCGGTGAATACGCCAGGACAGACTGTCAACCGCTTTTGCTCCAGCGGCTTGCAGACTATCGCCATGGCCGCTGAGCGAATCATCGCCAATGGGGCGGATGTCATCATCGCTGGCGGCGCGGAAACCATGAGCCTCGTGCCGATGACCGGCTACCGCATCAACCCCAACCCCTACATGGTGGAGAACATGCCCGAGGTGTACATGGGCATGGGCCTGACGGCCGAGCAGGTGGCCGAGGAGTACGAGGTCACACGCCAGGCGCAAGACGAGTTCGCCGTGCGCAGCCACCAGAAGGCGGCCGCCGCCTATGAGCGTGGGGCGTTCAAGGACGAAATTGTGCCGCTGGAAATCGAGGAAGTCGTCGCCGGGCCGAACGGCCCGCAGCGGACAACAACGCTGTTCGACCGCGACGAACACCTGCGGCCCGATACGTCTCTCGAAGGTCTGGCCAAGCTGAAGCCGGTCTTCAAGCAGGGGGGAACCGTGACGGCCGGTAACTCTTCACCGCTTAGCGACGGTGCGGCGGCGGTGATCGTCATGGAGCGCAGCAAAGCCGAGGCTCTGGGCCTAACGCCCATCCTGCGTTTTGTCGGCTTCAACGTGGGCGGCGTGCGGCCGGAAATCATGGGTGTAGGCCCGGTCGCCGCCGTGCCCAAGCTTCTGAAGCGGACGGGGATGAGCCTGGATGATATCGACCTGATCGAGCTAAACGAGGCCTTTGCGTCTCAGGCCATTGCGGTCATTCGCGAACTGGGCTTCGACGAGAGCATCGTCAACGTCAATGGCGGCGCGCTAGCGCTTGGCCACCCACTGGGATGCACCGGCGCGAAACTGACGGTGCAGATCATGCACGAGATGCAGCGCCGCGACGCCCAATTCGGCATGGTAACCATGTGCATCGGTGGCGGCATGGGCGCCGCCGGGATTTTTGAGCGCCTGAACTAGAGCCAGCGCGCGGGATTCAGTATGCAGTGTTCAGCACGACGGTGTTGAGCACTGCATACTGTCATACTGCTTTTCGCCTATTCCCCGCCCTCGTATTTAAACGATACCATCACGCGCGCCCGGTATTCGACGATTTCGCCATCGTCGAGCCGGATATCGAGCTTGGTGACCTCGGCCACGCGCAGATCCCGTAGCGACTCGCCGGCCGTTTCAATTGCCGCTCGCGCCGCCTCTTCCCACGAAACCTTACTCGTCCCCACCAATTCAATCACTTTGTAGACGCTCATTGGAATACTCCTTGTTCGCGGCTCAAGGCCGCGTCGGGCGCGATCCACCGGATCGCGCTACTCATGGTCTGCGAAGCATCGCACGGCCCGCTACTGGAGAGCGAGGTACTCACGGCCGTGCAACCGGTCGGAGATTCGCTGCCAGATCTGCTCCAAGTGCTCGTCATACTGCACGTAGTCTAGATTATCGGTATCGACTGTTAGAACAGGGCTCAGGGTAAAGCTGGCCGCCCACTCATCGTACAGATGGTTCAGGTCGGAAAGGTAGGTGTCCGCAATATTGCGCTCGTATTCGCGTCCGCGGCCGGTGATGCGGCGTCGCAGGGTGGGCACCGAGGCTCGCAGGTAGATGACCAGGTCCGGCGGCTGTAGCAGATGGGTCAGGGTCTGGTATAGCTCGAAATATGCTCCCCAGTCCCGATCGCTCAAGTGGCCTTGCCGGTACAGGTTGCGAGCGAATATCTCGGCATCCTCATAAACGCTGCGGTCCTGCAAGACCGAGTTGGGTTGCTGGAGTAGATCGTGGTGTTGCTGGAGGCGTCGCACCAGGAAGAACACCTGCGAGTGGAAACTCCAGCGGTTCATATCGCGATAGAAGTCGGCCAGATAGGGGTTCTCGGTAACGGCTTCTAGTACCGGTTCCCAACCGAGCTTGCGCGAGAGCAGTGACACAAGCGTGGACTTGCCGACGCCGATGTTGCCCGCGATGGTGACGAAATAGGTGGGCATGTTTCTACCTTAGACGGGGATGGCCCCAGAGGATCATGACAAATCGTATGTCAAAACCTGACATTTGTCACTATTGCCGGGGAGTCGTTGTGCTATTGTTGACAATGGACAGTCTGGCCGCGTGAGCAAGACGCGACCGGCGGCGCAAGTCCATATGGGACAAGGAGTGGAATCATGCGAGTTGTAATCGATCGTGATTTGTGTGATGCCAGCTTGCCATTCTGCCAGCGCTGCTCGGCGGCGTTCATCCGCTATCCCGAAGGCAGCGACCGCCAGTGTATTCGCGAGATTGTAGACGATGGCAGCGATCTGCTGACCCTCGTGATGCATACCGACAATCGCGAACTGGCAATTCAATTGACTGATGAGGAGCGGGAGCTGGCGAGCGTTGAGGGCTGGGAAGTTTTGGCCGATTTTGACCCGGCGCTCTTCCGCAGTGGCGCGATGGAGCGTTGGCACCATCTGAGCACGCTGCCGAATACCCGTTAGGCCGGCCTTGCTTCGCAAGCTAACGCCGCGCGCGATACGCCAACCGTGCAGGTCGGCCGTATCGCGCGCGGCTTTTTGCGGCACACTCTAGGCTCGGCTAATGAGCCGGTAAATCAGAAAGGCCCACAGTCCGGCGCTGAGCAGGATAATCGGCAGAAATAAGGGATGGGCGCGCGCGTTGATCTTGTGACGAAAGACCAGCATGCCCAGCAGCGCGCCGGCAAACCCTCCCAGAAGCGACAGCACGTGTAGCAATGTCTCGGGCACGCGCTTGATGCTGGCCTTAGCCAACCCCTTGTCAAACGCGTAGAAGCCGAACGCAGTGATGCTCATGGAAACTACCTGACACCAGTACCACGCCCAACTGGTTGTAAATTGCAAAGCCAGGTAGATAGCCATTGAGGCCAGCGCGGCCAGCGCGCCGTAAATGATCAAGTAGCGAAATCGGGTGTTCATTGTTCCTCCTGTGTGGGCGCACGGTGGTGCGGATCGATAGCGCGCTGATGCGGTTTGCCTGCCTTTGTGGGCGCGCAGCCCATGCGGTAACGGACTTCCTCTTCCTCAATGATTTCGAAACCTAGTCGTTCGTATAAGCGCCTTGCGGCAATGTTGGTCTTCAGCACGTGCAGCGTGAGAGGAACGCCGCGTTCGCTCGCGGCGCGCTCCAGCATCTCGACGATTCGTGTCCCAATGCCTTGACTTTGGTCCTCCGGTCGCAGTTCAATCAGACCCAGGTACAGTTCGTCGGCGCGCGATTCCACAACCAAAACTCCCGCGTCGTGCCCTTCGACCACGATGATCTGATAACGTTCTGGCGCGTACTTACGGCGCTGGTACTCCTCTTGCCAATCCTCGTGCCAGCCCCAGATGGGCTCGATGTATTCGCGCATTGCCGCGCGGTGTAAGGCAAAGACGAAGTCGAAGTCCGCGGCGGTCGCCGCGCGGAGCCGGTACTCGCGGGTCAATGCGACAATGCTCCCTTCGTTCGCTGGAACGGATTCGTTTCCATTCCAATCGCCTTCAAGTCGGTGCGAGGACGCGCTAGAATGTGATCAGGCCGCGGGCAAGCTCCCCGCCAAGCATATCGGCATACGCTTCATTGATTTGCTCCAGTCGATAAACGCGCGAGATCAGCCGGTCGAGGTCAAGCCGGCCGCGGCGATACAGGTCGGCGTAGAGTGGGAAGTCGCGGGCCGGGTTGGCGCTGCCGTAATAGGAGCCGGTGACGGTTTTCTCCTGGCGAGTGATGATCGCGCCGGGCAGGTTGGTTGCGCTGCCCACGGGCGAAATGCCGGCCAGTACGACCATCCCGCCGGGCCGCGTGGCCGCCAGACACTCTTCCTGCACCTGAGGCAATCCGATGGCTTCGAACACGTAATCCGCGCCGCGACCTCCGGTCATTTCTCGAATCGCGCTGACGGTGTCCGGGCCCGCCATCAGCACGTCCGTCGCGCCAAACGCCCGGGCGATGTCGCCCTTGGCCTCGTGGGTATCAACCGCGATGATGCGGCCAGCCCCGGCCAGTTGCGCGCCCATGATGACGCTCAACCCAACCCCACCCGCGCCATAAACGGCGACGCTGCTGCCGGGTTTGACTCGCGCCGTATTGAGCGCAGCCCCCACGCCGGTCGTGACAGCGCAGCCGATGAGCGCGGCGACACTGAGTGGAATGTCCTTGCTCAACGGCACGCAGCACTCCTGGGGTACGACAGTGTGGTCGGCGAAGCACGCCAGCGCGCTGAAGGCATAGACCGGCGCACCGTCCTTCGATAAACGGGTTGTGCCGTCCATCATCGTTCCCGCCCAGATGGGGCCAATATAGGTATCGCACAGGCTGGGCCGCTCATGCAGGCAGTAGAAGCACGCGCCGCAATTAGGCGCCCAGTTCAGCGCCACGTGGTCGCCCGCGCGGACGCGAGTCACCCCCGGGCCAACGGCCACAACCACGCCCGCGCCCTCGTGGCCGGGCACAACGGGAGTGGCGTGTTGGGTCGCGCCGGTCATCAAGTGCCAGTCACTGTGGCAAACTCCGGCTGCGGCCACGCGCACCAGGACCTCGCCCGCTTGCGGCGGCGCCAGATCGAGCGTCTCGATGGCAAAGGGAATGCCTGGCGCGTAGAGAACGGCCGCATGGATTTTCATCGTTCCAACTCCAGAGGCAGGTTGGATCGCCAGAAGCGACGCCGGCAGCAGATCAAGTCAGGGAACATGGTGGAGATCCAAAAGGGAAGGGTGGCTACGTCTTGACCGCTTTCGTGCGGGCGTTCCCGCCGCGCCTGGGCTAGAGGCCTGACCTTGTCGTCACAGGAGATAGTTCGTGGCAGCCAGTCAAATGGGCCGCCAGCGCGTCAGACGCCGGACGGTTTACTCGACGGATAGGATATGGAGCTTCGCATGCGGAACAGTCTCGTACCCCCCAATGTGGAACTTGATCGTGAAGCCCTTATGCAGATCGGGGTGGTCGTCCACGCGCCCCCTCGTCTCGCTTATCGCATAGTCAACCAGCTGAAGGAAGCGCTCGCGCTCGTTTTGTTCCATTTCCTCAGTGCTTTGACCCGCTTCGAAGGGCACTGCTAGCCAGTGAACAGCTGCCTCGGGTTCCAGGCTGGCGATGATCGCGAAGCGCCGGTCATCGTCGCGGGCAATTACCGCCCCCGGTTCGTCGCCGCGCAAGATGGCAGAGAACGGGCTGTCTACAGGGGTGCTACTCATGTCGTTCCTCCTTGTGAAATTGCCGGTTGTGGTTCGCCGCCTTAAGCCAGCGCGCGGCGTCGATTGGTGAAGACGCTAGCCGCCGCTAACAATCGGTTCGTCGTCGATGGCGAAGGCGTGGGGCATGGCGGCGGTGTTGAAGGCCCAGCCGACCCGGCCGCGGGCATCGACCGCGATCAGTCCGCCCGTGCCGTCGGTTCGTTCTTCCAGTAAGCGAATGGCTGCCTGGCACGCTGACGCGGCCGAGAGCCCCATGCTGACAAAATCGCACACACGTTTGCTGATGACGACCCGCATTAACGCTTCGCCATAGCCCGTGGCGCTGGCGCCAGCTGCCCAGTTGTCGGCATAAGCGCCGCAACCGACGAGCGGGCTGTCGCCCACGCGCCCCGGCCGCTTATTGGCCGTACCGCCGGTGGAGGTAGCCGCGGCTATATTGCCGCCACGGTCAAGGGCCACTGCGCCGACGGTGTCACCCAGCGCTGCTGACGGTTCGGCGCGCAGGAATCGAGGCGACTCCTCATCGCCAGCCACAAGCAACTCCCGCACGTCGCAGCGGGGAAACCGAATGCTTTCAGCGAACGCCTCGGCCCCCTCGGCGACGAGGAAGTGGTGGCCGCTGCGGATCATGACCTGGCGCGCCAGGCTGATCGGGTGGCGCACGCGCTGGATTGCCGCAATCGCGCCCAGCTTAAGATCGCGCCCATCCATGATCAGCGCGTCCATCTCGACGGCGCCCGCCGCGTTCGGGTAACTACCGCGCCCCGCGTCGAGGACCGGACAGTCTTCGAGGATGATGACAGCCGCTTCAACGGCGTCCAATGCTGTGCCGCCCCGGGCCAGGATGGCCCGCCCGGCGGCGGTTGCCTCTTCACACGCGCGCTGGGCTTCCAGCCGTTGCTCAGCCGGTACGTCCCAGCCGCCCGCGCCGCCGTGGACAATAATTGCAATAGCCATAGATACCTCTTTGCGTCAGGATTATTAACACCGATTGCGGGTTTTGTCGAAGAAACGCGCTCGTCCGGGAGGGGGGTCGCCCGGGCAAGCGTGGCGTGCTGATGATGCAAGTGCTGCCGGTGAACGCGACTAGGTGGACGGTTTCTGGCCAAACAAAGCGGCTTCACCAGGGCCACCGGCCTATCATTCTGCCGCCCTCGGGTGAACGACATTGCCATGAAAAACGCGCCTCGAAACTTGACATGAGTCGAGAGCCGGCTATAATCATCGTTCGACGTTCCTCAGTAGCTCAATGGCAGAGCGTGCGGCTGTTAACCGCAATGTTGTTGGTTCGAGTCCAACCTGAGGAGCCAGTTGAACAAGCGGCAGGCGACACGTCTGCCGCTTTTTGTTTGACAGAGCGCCACGCCAAAGCGCGGCAAGGAGCGTTGAGACGATGAAAGCCTACAGGCCGGTGGCCCTAATTATTCTGGATGGCTGGGGCATTCGCGAGAAGGAACATGGCAATGCCGTGGTGCAGGGCAAGACGCCCAATTACGATCGCTGGACGCGCGAACTGGAGCGGTCGGTAGTCGATGCGTCCGGGGAAGCGGTCGGCCTGCCGGACGGCCAGATGGGCAACTCCGAGGTGGGCCACTTGAATCTCGGCGCCGGCCGCGTCATCTATCAGGACCTGACTCGCATTAACCTGGCCGTCGACCGGGGCACGTTCTATGAGAACGAGACGCTACTAACCGCCCTGGCCGCGCTGAAAGTTCGCGGGGGCAAGCTGCATTTGGTCGGGCTGTTCGGCGAGGGCGGCGTTCACAGCCACAGCAAACATATGTATGCGCTACTGGCGCTGGCCGAGCGGCAAGGAATCGAGCCGATCATCCACGTCATCACCGATGGCCGCGACACGCCCCCGGAAAGCGCTCTGGGCTTTGCCTTGAAGCTGGAGGCTTACCTCTCGCAACATCCCGGCGTCGTCGCCTCGGTCAGTGGTCGCTATTACACGATGGATCGCGACAAGCGCTGGGCGCGCACGGAGATGGGCTACCGTGTGATCACCATGCATGAGGGCTATCGCGCTGAGGGCAGCGTCGAACCGCGCACAGCGCTTTCGCTGTCGGCCGCCTTGCGCGCGTCCTATGCGGAGGGCATAACCGATGAGTTCGTGCTGCCGGTGGCTGTGGACGTTGGCTCGCGCGATGTCCTTGTCGAGCCGGGCGATATGGTCATCTTCTATAACTTCCGTGCTGACCGCATGCGCCAGATCGTGACCGCGTTTGCCTACCCCGATTTCGCCGGCTTCGAGCGGCCGTACATCCCCGATCTAGACCTGCTGACGATGACGGCTTATGAGGCTGGCTTGCCGGTAAAGGTTATCTTCCCGGAGGTCGAGATTACCAACCCATTGGCCGAGGTGCTGAGCAAGCAGGGCTGCCGCCAGTTCCACGCCGCGGAGACGGAGAAATACGCCCACGTGACCTACTTCTTCAACGGTGGTCGCGAGACGCCGTTCGACGGCGAAGAGCGCCATCTGGAGCCGTCGCCCAAGGTGGCAACGTATGACCTGCAGCCGCAGATGAGCGCCCGGCCGTTAACCGAGGCGCTGCTGGCGCGGCTGCGCGACCACGACGATGACTTCATCCTCGTCAACTACGCCAACCCCGACATGGTCGGCCATACGGGTGTGCTGGCGGCGGCGATCCAGGCGGTCGAGACGGTCGACGAGTGCGCCGGCCGGTTGGTGGCGGCCATTAATGCCAAGGGTGGCGTCGCCATCGTCACCGCCGACCATGGCAACTGCGAACGGATGATCGACGAGAAGACAGGCGAGCCGCATACGTATCACACGACTCAG
>WBZM01004541.1_pt1 | contig 10028 bp, 6 predicted proteins | sample 5204271 | NCBI WGS metagenome assembly WBZM01 (sample SAMN12344346, study PRJNA552823) | activated sludge metagenome | biome: Activated sludge suspended growth; feature: Nitrification reactor; material: Wastewater; isolation source: activated sludge from nitrification reactor of wastewater treatment... | reverse complement strand
CGGGGAGCAGCGGCACGCTAATTAGATACTCGCAAAACCACCGAAAACCCACTTTTGAATCAACCCTACGGTCAAAATTCGGGATGACTCATTTTTTTTTGGCAATGCATCAAAAGGATTGAAGTCAGGTGGTTATTGCTGTCCAATTTTCCGTGCCGCTCCTCGCTGGAAGGGGTGAAACGAAAATTTTGCTTCGCAAAAAAACCGATTTGCCGCCCCCTCGACGAGTCCCGCCAATTTGCCGCTGGCTGGCACTCCGGTGATACGTAGAGCAACTGCAAACAGGTACTCTAAAAGAGTGAATGACACAATTCTGCGCAACTCAAGTTTCGAAGCAAATCCCGTAACTATTTTATGTAATAAATTACAAGAATAACCCTTGGCTTTCATAGATTTAGCCCTTCAAACCAGTTGACGAAAAGCCATCTGTACGTTTTTCTTCATCAAAAATTAAATCCAAATGAAAAAGCCAGCATTCAAAATCCTTTCCATTGACGGGGGCGGCATCCGGGGCATCATACCGGGCATGATAGTGGCCGAGATAGAGCGGAGAATGGGCAAACCAGCCTGCAAAATTTTCGACCTCATGGCAGGAACCAGTACGGGCGGCATCATCGCCTGCGGCCTGGTCATCCCCGACCCCGACGATGATGTTGAGCCGAAGTATTCTGCCCAACAATTGGTAGAGTTGTACCAAAAAGAGGGCAAGCGCATTTTCGAAGGCGGCAGCAGCAAGTTTTTCAGCATGTTGAGCGCATTGGTGGAATGCACCTATGCGCACAAGGGCATCGAGGAGGTGCTGGCCGAGTATTTTGGCAATACAGAGTTAAGGGATGCCTTGAAAAACATCCTGATAACCTCTTATGACATCGAGTTACGCAAGCCGATGTATTTCAAGTCGAGGCTGGCCAAGAACAAGGATTTGGCTGCCGATGAGAATTTCAAAATGAAGGAGGTGGCGAGGGCTACCTCCGCAGCGCCCACCTATTTCGAGCCGACCCGCATCCTGTCCCCCAAGCAAATCTATTCGCTGGTGGACGGTGGCGTGTTCGCCAACAATCCCGCTGTGTTGGCCTATGCCGAGGCAAAAGAGCTTTACAAATTGAGGTCGGGCAAGGAAATAAACGCCATGCCAACACCTGAGGAAGGTATCCCGTACTTCATGTTGTCGCTGGGCACGGGCCGCACCTTCAACCAATACAAGTACGAGGACGCAAAAGGCTGGGGTGCCCCAAAATGGATAAGGCCAATGATTGACATCCTCATGCAGGGCGTCTCGGAGACGGTGGACTATCAAATGCAGTACCTGCTCCCGAACGACCCCGACGGCACGCCGCACTACCACCGCATCAACCCGCTTCTGCCTGACAAACTCAGTGAAATGGACAATGCCGATGCCGAAAACATCCGGGGCTTGATGGAAAAGGCGCAGGAAACCATTGCAGAGAAAAGTGATGAAATAGACCGGGTTTGCGAAATTTTGGCTTAGAACATGTTTGGGGCAAACCAAAGTTGCGAAGCACCATAACTTACCAATCTCATTTTCAGCTGCTTCGCCGTAAACCTATTTAGCAGCCTCCACGCATCGCCGAAAGGCCTGCCAGTGGGCAGTAAACGGGACTCCTAAAGTTGCGTCAAATTGTTTTTTTGCTGAGGCAAAAAACCAATTTGACGCAACTAAAAAATTCTTCTCGGCGGCTGGCGGCTCCGCCGCCAGCCGCCGAGAAGAATTTTTTAGGGTGAAACAAAGTTTTGCTTCGCAAAACTTTGTTTCACCCTTCCCGGTAAGCTGTGGCGCACTAAACAGATACCTCGCTGCCGAAAAAGAGATTTAAAGAGAATATCCACAACTTGAATAAAAACAAATCAAATGAAACCCACCCTTCATGCCCTGCTCATCGCCATTGCAAAATACCCTCGCAAGGAGGACTGCCTGAACGGGCCAGCCTATGATATTGAGCATATTCAAGAGCACTTGACCGCTTTTTGCGAAAAAAATGGCTTCGAACCCCCGGTTTTCCACCTTTTGGAAAACGAGAAGGCCACCCGCCAGGGTATCATTGATGCATATGCCCATTTTTCGGATGCAAAACTGGGCGACACCTGCCTCGTCTATTACAGCGGGCACGGCTACCGGCTCAAGGCGCACCCTGCTTTTGCACTGGATTCCAACGGCATGCACGAGGCGCTTTACTGCTACGATGCTGGCGACGAAGGCAAATGGGGGCTGCTGGACAAGGAACTGGCCTATCTCGGCTGGAAGTATGTGGAACAGCAGAACAAGAACCTCCACTTCGTGGAAATATTTGATTGCTGCCACGCTGGAGGCATTACCCGTGCCCCATCTGACGACAAAGTGAAGGCAAGGTCGAGGGAATCGGCGATGGGCCTCAGGCTGAAGCTGGAACAATACCTTGGCTATAAGGAGTACTCAGGCTACGAGGCATATGTGGCCAATGAAGGCAAGGGCTTTGTGCAGGCACCCGTTGCGAAGCGGATACAAATGGCAGCCGCCAAATCGGATGAAACAGCGAAGGAAAAAGACCTCCAGGATGCCAGGGGAAACGTGGCCGGGTATTTCACCACGGGCCTTTGCAGGGCCTTGAAAACCGCTGACTACCAGCTTTCCTATTCCGAGCTATTGGACAAGACTTGGTTCAAGGTGAAGGAATACGCCTTTGATACCAAAAACATCAGTGGCGACCAGTCGCCCGTCATGGACACCGAGCGGGTGGACCCTTATGGCGGATTCCTGACGGGCAAGCCAATGGCCGTCAACCGCAGCTTTGCCGTTGGCTACAATAAAATCAGTCAACAATGGGAAATGCGGGCAGGAGAAGCGATGGGCATCCCCGCCGTGGGCAAGACGACCGTCATGTTTGATGGGGATTCGGCCATTTATCCGCTCACAAAAGTCTATTCGGATGTCTCGTGCCTGACCCTGCCCGACACCTACAAGCCCGGCAAGGTCTATGCGGCCACCATCCATGAAATGGAATGGGAAGGCAAGCTGAAACTGACCCACGCACCCAATACGCCACCCGATGCTAAAGCAGCTTTCGATAAGGCGTACAAGGTGGCCTTTATGGACAAAAAGCCGATGTACATTGAATGTACGGACGACGACAAGGCCGCCCATTTCTATTTGATTTATGAAGACGGAGCCTATTACATGGTGGAAAAAGGGGCGAAAGTGCCGCTGTTCAAGCGGTGCAATTTGGAAGAACTGCCAGCCTTTTTTGGCAATGCCGACAAGGCGGCAAAATGGTACTTCTTGTCAAAACTGAACAACCCCGACCCGCAGAAACAAATCACGGAAGACGATGTGGAAATTAGCATGTCGCTCCATTGGAACAATGTGTTTGGAAAAGAACCCAAGCAAGTGAATTGGCGGGAAACGGTCACTTGCGAGTACTCCATTGACAAGGGTGAATATTATTACCCCGGCATCAGCCTTTCCGTGAAAAACAAAGGTGATGTTCCATTGTGGGTGAGCATCGTTTGGCTGAACGGCGATTTTTCGATTGACACGAATTATGTACAATCTGGAAAGGCGGAAATAGCACATGGCGAAGTAGCGCAGATGGCAGCTCAGGATGAAAATGTTTGGAAAACAGTCATTTGGGCCTCCATTCCCAAGGTGTACCAACCGTACAACGTGTCGGAATTGAAAGAATACTTGAAGGTATTTGTAAGCACCAAGGACTTGGGCCAGCAAATCAATGGCTACAAGCAAACTGCCTTGCCCATTGACACAGCATATTATAGAGGCAACACGAGGGGCGGCGGCACCAGCGAAAAGGAAGAACTGACCGTAGAAAACGAGGAAAAATGGTCTGCTTTCACCATCCCACTCCGAATAGTTAAGCCATTAAAAAGCAGCAAAATCGGTGGAAATGGCCAAGGCGCCCAGGTCTTTGGTCAAGCCGTGACCGTGCCCGCAGGCTTCACGGGCAATATCGAAGCGGTCACGCAGGGCGGCGGCACGAGAGCGGCAGGGATACCTGTGCCAACTGCTCTGGCGGACAATGAAATCATCCAGCCCTACAATATTTCTGGTGGCATCGCCAACGGTGCCTCGAACAGCGTCCTGAAGTTCACTGGGGTGGCAGGCAAGGAACTCGTAACGCCCGAATCACCCATCAAGGTCGGCTTGCAGCCCGTGGGCCAGAAAGAGTTGGTTTTCTCCGTGGGCTACGATGCCGAAACAGGCATGTACTTCCCGGTCGGCTATGAAACGGGCAACCAATTGGTCATCGAGGAGCTGCCCGATGAAATGTCGGAAGGGCAGCGCAGCCTCGGCGGCTCCATCGTGCTTTATGTGAAAAAAGTGCTGTTGGAGACTATCAAGCTAAAAGTAGAGAGTGTCTATAAACTAAGGAGCGTAGGGCTGCCTGATGACCTCGCAGATGAAGCAAGTTTCGAAGAAGACTTGACCACCGTACGGGGCAAAGTGAAAGACGCAAATCGTATCCTACTCTGCACGCACGGCATCATCGGCGACACAAAAGAGATGGTGAAACTCGTCAGGCGCATCCAGCTTGAGCAGGGCTACGACTTGGTCTTGGCCTTTGATTATGAAAACCTTGATACGGAGATAGAGAAGATTGCTGCGCAATTGAAGCAAAAATTGGAGGCAGTGGGCCTTGGCGAAGGCCACGGCAAAACGCTGCACGTTGTCGCCCACTCAATGGGCGGGCTGGTCAGTCGTTGGTTTGTTGAACAAATGGAGGGGGACAAGGTCATCAGCCACCTCATCATGGTGGGCACGCCAAACAATGGCTCCCAATGGGCCACCGTGGCGCAGTTCGTCAGCGTGGGGCTTGGCTTTGCAATGAACTTCCTCGAACTGGCCAAACCTGTGCAACTGCTGCTCAACTTCCTCGGCAAGTACGGCGACCGGGCACTGACCTCCCTTCGCCAGATGCACCCCGATTCTGATTTCATGAAAAACCTGAACGGCAATCCGGTGGCTGCCTCCATCCCCTATTCCATCATTGCCGGAGATGTGATGTCCGTCCGCTCTGACGGCGAAAAAAAGTTCTTCGAGAAACTGTTCCTGCGGGCGAAGCAGGTCATTGCCAAGCCGCTTTTTGGTGAGGCGAACGATATTGCCTGCACGGTGAAGAGCATCAACGGGGTAACGGCGGCGAAGGTCTCCGACCCGATTGCCTGCGACCACTTGAGCTATTTTGTGGATGAGAAGGGGCTGAAGGCGTTGGAGGAGGTGTTGAACAAAGCCTAATGGTCGTAACTAACTATCCGTGTCAATTTCCACCCCTCCTCTTTTTTCTGCCACACATGCACGAACTTGAACGTGCCGCAGTCCATTTTCCCGTTTTCGGGGTGGCAGAAGCGGTGCTCGCCGATTTGCATGGCACCGAAGCCCGGCACGGGATAGACCTCCATTCCTCCCCGGATTAATTCCCGTTTGGGCCAGTTTGGGTTGGCAAAATTCGCTTTGAACGCCTCCATGTTTTGGGCATAGTTCGTTAGGCCGCCTTTGTCGTGGTAGAACTCCAGGTCTTCACTGAAAACCTTGCTCAAGGTTTCCATATCGTGGTTGTTGAAAGCGGTGAACAACACGCTGTCCATCGCAAGTATTTCCCGGTAAAGTTGGTCGTTGCTGAGGGATTGCTGCGCCATTGCGGCAGCAGAAAAACCGATTGCAAAGCAAAGTGTGCCAAGGAGATTTTTCATCATAAAAAATTGATTATCAAAAGAAAACAGGGAAGCCGTTTCAAACGACTTCCCTGTTCGACAAAAAGAGGTAAAAGCCATCTCTCACCCTCTCACATCTCTCACCCTCTCACCCCTCTAAAACAGTCGGGTTATTGCTCATTCACTACAGTCGTTTTCAATTTGGAAACAAAAGTGCTCGACTCGTCAATGTGCTGGTTCAGCGTATCAACAGGAGATATTTTCACCCAGCTATCATTGGAAGCGGTGATGTCCGCTACCCGCACCGCAAGCTGCTCGGCGTCGAGTCGGGCCTCGTGGTCGAGCGTGGCGGTCAGGTAGTTGCAGTTGCCACTGAGTTGGGCCTTGTTGTCACCCGTGAGCACCAGTTCAAGTTTGTTCACGTTCGCCCGGAAGTCCAGCCTGCACTCGCCTTCGTTCATGATTTTCAGGTTGGCAAGGTCGAAATCGTGGATGCTCACCTTGTCGGCATCGGAGATGTTCAGTTCGGTCAGGTTGGGCATCGTTATTTCCAGTTCCGTTTTGCCTTCCAAATCTTCGTTCAGGGAGATGTGCAGCTGGTCGCCCTCCTGGTGCATGTCAATGGCATCCGGTCTGCCATTTCCATCGGCGAATTTCACGCCGTACTCGCCGCCCTGTTTGATGTCGAGGATGATGTCGCCATGCAGGTTGATTTTCGTGAAGCCGGAGAAGTCCGTTTTGCCCTCGGCTTCGTCATGCTGCTTCGCAAAAGTGGCGTTGAAAAGGCCGTCCTTGCCCATTTGCCAAGGGTATTGGCTTTCCCACCAAGGGAAGGAGTATTGCTCGTCCACTTGAAGGTCGAGGTCTTGCCAATGGAACTCGCTGCCGGGGCGCACCCACTTGCCTTCGGGCACTTTCAGCGTCAGGTTGACGCGTTGGCCGCGCCATTTCTCTCCTTTTGGTATTTCAAAATAGCTTGGCAGAACAAGGTGGTTGCCTTCGATGCGGTATTCGTATTTGATTTTGCTGGCCAATTGCTGACCTTCGGTCATGCCCTTGCCCCTTGCGTAATTGGTGTGGAACACCTCGAATTTTCCGTTCTCCGATTTCTCGACCCGCAGGTGGATGTTCTCGGAAATCAGTTTTTCATCAGAAATATAAAGGCCGTCGCCAAACTGCACGATGCTGCGCTCGAAGGGGTTCTTTTCATAGTCAATCACCAGGGTATCGGTTGGGGCAATGTCCACTTTGTTGGCGCCAACACTAAAGTCGGCACCTTGTGAGAACTCGCTAATGGTTTTCGTTCCCACGAACATCAGGCTCACCAAGTTCAGCGACCAGAAAAGCCAAAGGCCTGCTGCCCAGCGTGGTTTGAAGTTGGTGCGCATGAACAACCGCATCACGCCAAGTGCCAGCATCAACAATGGCACACCGAGGAATATCAGGATATTGACGACGCCCAGTGTGGTCATGGCTGTGGAACCAGGGTGCAGGAAGCTCGAGAATGGCAGGCCAAAGAACAAACCGCCTACCGATACTACCCAAAAGAAAACGAGCATTACGACCAAGGCCACTCCGATGGCGAACAGCACGGGGCGCAAGACCTTTGACAAGACCTCAATCACTGTGCGGATGGCACCGCCCACAGCGGCAAGGATGCCGCTCAGTACCTGAGCACCCTCTGCGGCGGCAGCTCTAAACTGATGTCCTCCAGCGGAAGCATTCCTTCCTCCATCTCCATCTTCTTCCGACCCGTCCTTAGGCTGCGACCTTTTGCTTTTTTTTTTCGAACCGAACTCCATTTTGAGTTCGTCGCCCAATTCGGCCACTTTCTTCGAAACGTGGTCCATTTCCTCCTCGATGATTTTGCCGATATTCGAGGCATTGATAGGCTCGCCCCGCATGGCCAGTTTGTCGCTGGCCGTCTCGGCCTTTGGCACAATGGCCCACAGGATGAAATATAGCGGGATGGCAAAACCACCGGTGAATGCAAAGACGACGAAGACGAGCCTTACCCACAGTGGGTCTTGTATGCCGAAATAGGCCGCAATACCGGAGCACACGCCTTCGACGACCTTGTCGTCGGGGTTGCGGAACAGGCGCTTGCCCGTTTTCAGCCGGAATTTTTGCTCGGAAGACTTGCTGCCAGTGCTACTGAACCTTGGCTCCTCCATTGGCTCTGCCCCGAAGTCCTCCGGTGTGCCCATGATGGAGATGACGGCCTGCACATCCTTCAAGGAAACAATAGGCCGACTGCCCAGTTTCTCCTGGAATAGCTCGCCCATCCTGGACTCGATATCGTTGGTAATCTCCTCATACCCCTCCGAACTGCGGAAATGGTTGTGGATGGTCTTCAGATAGCTGCTGAGTACCTCGTAGGCGTCTTCGTCAATCGTGAAGGGCATGCCGCCGAGGTTGATATTGAATACCTTAGTCATTGTAAGATGAATTGATTTCGTTGATTGTTTTGTCATTCGTCATTGGTCATTAGTCATTGGATTTAATGACCATTGACCCTCAATGACCAATGACTAATTGGTCGAGAGGCTGTTACTGGAATTGCTCACGGCGTTCACCAACTGGTGCCAGGTGGTGACGAGGCCGTTGAGGAAGTCCCTACCGTCGGTGGTGAGGGTATAGTACTTGCGGGGCGGGCCACTGAGCGATTCCCGCCAGGTGTAGTCCAGCAGGCCAGCGCTTTTCAGGCGGGCCAGCAGGGGGTACATGGTGCCCTCCACCACCATCAGCTCCGATTTTTCGAGGCGCTTGATGATGTCCGTCGGGTAGGCCTCCCCCTCATCCGAGATGATGGACAGGATGCAGAGTTCCAAAATGCCCTTCCGCATCTGTTGGGTCGTATTGTCTAAGAGTCCTTGAACTTTCATTGCTTCTTCAAGATAATAGGCATTAGAAAATAGATTTTAGACTTAAATCGGCTGCATCAATTTGCTTTCTACTGTCTAATGTCTCTTGTCTAATGCCTGAATCACGATGCAAACCTACGACAAGGCAAGCTACTATGCAATACCAAGTAGCTTTTTTAGCAAGGATTTTTTGATAAAAAGGTAGCTTGCTTCGACGAAGGGTGTGAAAAATTAGTTAAAATGCATGGGTGTTAACGACCTGCGGTTAAGGTTAAAAGGATTACTTACTACCTTTCGCAGCGCTTTTGCTTTATAATTCTCGTTCGCAACCATCGCATTCAACAAAATTTCTAAAAATGAAGACAACGCTTCTTACTTCTTTAATTCTAATTTGCGTCTATTCCTGCAGGAGAGGTCCCTTGGAATACGACCCTATCAACTACCTCCCCCTACCGAAAATTGAAATATCTGAAATCCCGATTTATATCAATGAAGGATGCCGTGAAAAAAGTGTTGTGGTCAGAATTGATGAAAGCATCTTGAAAGACCTTGTTTTTCAATTGGATGGAGAGAATATGGCTGTATCGGAGATGCCAAAATCAGGTTCTGTCAATTCTTTTTGCCTGCTATTTCCCGAAGAAAAGCGACATCACGAATTGACGATTAAATCTTCAGATGAGAAAGGCATTCCAGTTTCCTATGAAGTTCCTGTGCACTATTTCAAAGAAGGCGATACATTAGATTTTTACCATTCAAGTTCTTTTGATTTGCAAAGGGAAACTTTTTTATATCCATTGGAATGTTGGCCCAATTACAAGGGGGGAATGATCAAAGGTCCAATGGATTATGGTATCAGCTATAACTACATCAGAAACGATAAAGTGGTCGGCGATACCTTACACAGAACAGTTGCTTTAAAAAACGTAAAGTTCAGCAGCTTGGATTCCGATGAGGAATTCTTAATCGAACCTCCAATAAGTCGGACATTTTCGGTTAAGAACTATGCAGGGCTTGATCCTTCAAGTAGCGTTTTTAGCAGTACGCATAAGACAGTTCCGGGAAAAGAGTTAGGCATCAACACTGAGTTCATCGCTGGATTGGGTTTTGCAGCACAAGAAAGTGGTTTCCCCACTTATTTTATGATGGGATTTGTTCAAGGCAATCAGTATAAACTTCGGGCGAATGATTGCTTTCAATACGATACTTTAGAAACAATTCCACTCAAGATGCCAGGTTCTTTTCAAATCGTGCTCACAAAATGTGATTGGGGAAAAGAATAGGAAGCAAATTCAATTAGCCAAAATTGTAGATATCATATTTCTTATAGAAGGCTTTAGGCAATTTAAGCGTTGGGCTTTGAATTCGGCGGCTATTATGCATCGCCAAAGGCGGGACTCCTCAAGGTGCAGCCAATTGTTTTTTTGCTGAGGCAAAAAAACAATTGGCTGCACCTAAAAAAATCTCCTCGGCGGCTGTTGGCAGAGCCAACAGCCGTCGAGGAGA
>WBZM01004536.1_pt1 | contig 10040 bp, 12 predicted proteins | sample 5204271 | NCBI WGS metagenome assembly WBZM01 (sample SAMN12344346, study PRJNA552823) | activated sludge metagenome | biome: Activated sludge suspended growth; feature: Nitrification reactor; material: Wastewater; isolation source: activated sludge from nitrification reactor of wastewater... | reverse complement strand
GAAGAATCGTCCCTCGGCGTCAAGGTCGGGGCAGGCCATTTCGGTCGCAGTCAGGCTTGCGATCGTGAAGGCGGGGGGCGGCGCGGTCAGTTTGGCCGAATAGCGGTTGCAGGGCGCGCGGCCCGAGATCAGCCAGGTCGTGTCGAAACGCAGCGACGCAGGCGCCGTGAAGGGCAGGCCGTTCATCGCCACAAGCCGCCACGCGTCCTTGTCTGCGACCGGGTCGAACGGGCCGGACGGCTCGGCCACGCAGGCGGCAAGCAGCAGGGGTGACAGAAAACCGAGGTTCTTCCACATGCTGCGACTCTGCCACCGCGCCGGCCCCCGATCAAGATTGCGCGGAGGTGTCGGCGCGCGGCGATTGGCGACATTCGGCGTCGTATTCAGCCGCGACGTTCCGGCCGCCGCAAGACTTGCTGTGCATGCAGGAGACATCATGCCCGATCGCGCCATCCCCGACATCATCAATCCCGTTCTCATGGACCGCGAACCCGCGCCTGGCTTCCGCGACTTCGCGATCCTCGGCGGGCTGGAATCGGTGGTGCGCGGGCTTCTCGTCTCGGTCTGGCCGCTGGCGATGTACCAGGCGCTCGGCAACGCCGAATCCGTCAGCCGCATCTATTTCCTCGTGGGGATCGCGTCGCTGTTCTACGGGATGGCGGTGCCGGGGCTGAGCCGCCTGATCCCGCGCCGCTGGCTGTACACGATGGGGGCGGGGCTGTACCTGGTCGGCGCCCTGCTGGCCATGATCGGCGGCGCAACGTTCACGCCGCTGGCGCTGCTGTCGATGGGCTGGGCGACGGTCACCATCCAGAGCTGCGTCAACGCCTACCTGATGGACTACATCGCCCGTGAGGACCTGGGCAAAAGCGAAACGCTGCGCCTGTTCTACAGCGCCGCGCCATGGGCCATCGGCCCGGTGATCGGCGTCTGGCTGTGGAAGCACTGGGCGCCGCTGCCCTTTGCGCTGGCCATCGGCGGCACGCTGGCGATGACGGCGTTCTTCTGGCACCTGCGGATGGGCAACGGCAAGACGATCATGCGGGCGCGGGGCCCCGCGCCGAACCCGCTGGCCTATCTGGGGCGGTTCTTTGCCCAGCCACGGCTGATCGCCGGCTGGCTGTTTGCCGTGCTGCGATCGTCGGGCTGGTGGGTCTTCGTGGTCTATCTGCCGATCTTCTGCATCGAAAGCGGGCTGGGCGACCGGGTGGCAAGCTATGCCTTCGCGGCGTCGAGCATGCTTCTGTTCCTTGCGCCCTTCATGCTGAAATGGATGCAAAGGGTCGGGCTGCGGCGGGCGGTGCGCACGGCTTTTGCCTGCGCGGCGCTGTTCTTCCTTCTGGCTGCGACGGGCGGTTTCTGGCCGCCGCTGGCGGTGGTCGGCGTCTTCTGCGCCGCATTCTTCCTTGTCATGCTCGACACCTTCGGCAGCCTGCCCTTCCTGATGGCGGTGCGGCCGGCCGAACGGACCGAGATGTCGGCCGTCTACACCAGTTTCCGCGACGTGTCCGGCATCCTTACGCCGGGGGCCGCGTGGCTGGTGCTGCTGGTTGCGCCGGTGCCGGCGGTGTTTGCCGCCTGCGCGGGCGGGCTGGGCGTGGCCTGGGCGATCGCCGGCCGGTTGCACCCGCGGCTGGGCGAACAGCGGGGCTGAGGGCCGCAAGGCATCGGCGGCGTTTGCCGGATTGGCAGGTCGTTGCGCGGATGGCAGACTGATCCGGGGTGCCGGACAGGGATGGGGCGGAGGCTGCGATGTTCACCGACCGGGCCGAGGCAGGCAATGAACTGGCCGAACGGATTGCCGCGATGCAACTGGCCGATCCGGTGGTGCTGGCGTTGCCGCGCGGCGGCGTGCCGGTGGCCGTGCCGGTGGCAGCACGGCTCGGGGCGCCGCTCGACCTGATCCTCGTGCGCAAGATCGGGGTGCCGGGGCACGAGGAACTGGCCGCCGGCGCGCTGGTGGAAGGGGCCGAACCCGTCTTCAACCCCGATGTCCTGCGCATGACCGGCCGGACCGAGGCCGATTTCGCCCGCATGGTCGAACGCAAGCGCGCCGAAATCGCCGCGCGCCGGTCGCTTTACCTGGCCGGAAGGGCGCCGGTGCCGCTGGCGGGGCGCACTGCTGTCGTCATCGACGACGGCATCGCCACCGGCGCCTCGATGCGGGCGGCGCTGAAGGGGCTGGCGCAGCGTGAGCCCGCACGGATCGTTCTGGCCGTGCCCGTCGCCCCGCGCGACGCGCTTGAGGCGTTGCGGGCGCTTGTCGATGACATCGTCTGCCTCGAGATGCCCGATTTCTTCTACGCGGTCGGCGCGCACTATCGCGAGTTCGGCCAGGTCAGCGACGACGAGGTCGCGCGGGCGATGGCGGCGGCGGCCTGACCGTCAGTTCCGGGGCGGCTGCACGAGGCCGCGCTGCACGGCCGGGCGGGCGAGAAAACGGTCAAGCCAGGCCGGCACGTTCCGCAGGTCGTTCCAGCCGATCTCGTTGCCGGCGTGATAGCCGAAGACCACGTTGCGCAGCCAGGGACAGATGGCGATGTCGGCGATGGAATAGTCGCCGCAGACCCACTGGCGGCCCTCCATCTGCCGTTCGAGCACGCCCAGAAGGCGCTGCGCCTCGTTGTAGTAGCGTTCGCGCGGGCGGGGATCCTCGATGTCCTTGCCGGCGAAATGGTGGAAATAGCCCACCTGCCCGAACATCGGCCCGATGCCGCCCATCTGGAACATCAGCCACTGGATGGCGGACCAGCGGCCCCGTGCGTCCTTCGGCAGGAAAAGCCCGGTCTTCTCGGCAAGGTAGAGCAGGATCGCGCCGCTTTCGAACAGCGGCAGCGGTGCGCCGTCCGGGCCGTCGGGGTCGATGATGGCAGGGATCTTGTTGTTGGGATTGAGCGCCAGGAATTCGGGGCTGAACTGTTCGTTCGCCTCGAACGAGATGCGGTGCGCGTCATAGGGCAGCCCGCATTCCTCGAGCATGATCGACACCTTCACGCCGTTCGGCGTCGGCAACGAGTAGAGCTGGATCGCCCTGGGATTGCGCGGCGGCCAGCGGCGCGTGACGGGAAAATCGGCCAGCGTTGTCATGCGGCTTCCTCCTTGGCAGCATTTGCGCAACGGGGAAAATCCCGTTCAATTCCCCGTTTCGTTCGGGCTGTTTCCGGTATCATGCAGTGTGGTATGCAATAATCGTCGCCCCGGCAAAAGGGGGCGCGGTCTTATGGGGACAGACATGATTCAGGAATTCAAGGACTTCATCGCCAAGGGCAATGTCATGGACATGGCCGTCGGCATCATCATCGGCGCGGCTTTTACCGCCATCGTGACCTCTCTGGTGTCCGACCTGATCAATCCGATCATCGGGCTTGTCACCGGCGGGATCGACTTCTCGAACCTGTTCATTAATCTCGGTGAAGGCGACTACACCTCGCTGGCTGCGGCCCGCGACGCGGGCGCGCCGGTCTTCGCCTACGGGGCGTTCATCACCGCGGTAATCAACTTCCTGATCATCGCGTTCGTCGTCTTCCTGCTGGTCAAGATGGTGAACCGCGTCAAGGACGCTGCCGTCAAGAAGGAACCGGTGGCCCCCGCGCCGGCGGGTCCGACCGAACTGGACGTGCTGAAGGAAATCCGCGACGCGCTGAAGCGCTGAGACGGCCGCGAGACGTGAAAAAGGCCCGCCGCAAGGCGGGCCTTTCGTATTACGGCCGGATCAGCGCAGAACGTCGTCGGCGCTGACCGCAGGCAGGCCCAGCGCCTGGCCGACCGCCGCATAGGTCAGCTTGCCGGCATGCACGTTCAGCCCCGCCTTCAGGTGCGGGTTGTCGGCACAGGCCTTCTTCCAGCCCTTGTCGGCCAACGCCAGCATGAAGGGCATCGTCGCGTTGCCCAGCGCCAGCGTCGAGGTGCGTGCCACCGCGCCCGGCATGTTGGCCACGCAATAATGGACGATGCCGTCGACCTCGTAGATCGGATCCTGGTGGGTGGTGGCGCGGCTCGTCTCGAAGCAGCCGCCCTGGTCGATGGCCACGTCGACGATGACGGCACCGGGCTTCATGGTCTTCAGTTGCGCGCGGGTCACCAGCTTGGGCGCCGCCGCGCCGGGGATCAGCACGGCGCCGATGACCATGTCGGCGTCCCTGACCAGGTCGGCCGTCGCTGCCTGTGTGGCGTACTGGGTGGTCAGCTTGCCGTGGAAGATGTCGTCCAGATAGCTCAGCCGCGGCACCGACCGGTCGATGACTGTGACCCGCGCGCCCATGCCGACGGCAACCCGCGCCGCCGCCGCGCCGACCACGCCGCCGCCGATGATGACGACCTCGGCCGGCAGGACGCCCGGCACGCCGCCCATCAGCACACCGCGCCCGCCGTTGGCCTTCTGCAGCGCCCACGAGCCGACCTGCGGCGCCAGCCGGCCCGCGACCTCGGACATCGGCGCCAAGAGCGGCAGCCCGCCGTTGCGGTCGGTCACGGTTTCGTAGGCGATGGCTGTCACGCCCGACTTGAGCAGGTCGTGTGTCTGGTCGGGATCGGGGGCCAGGTGCAGATAGGTGAACAGGATCTGGCCTTCGCGCAGGCGGGCGCGTTCGACGGCCTGCGGCTCCTTCACCTTGACGACCATCTCGGCCCTGGCGAACACTTCCTCGGCATTGGGCAGGATGGTTGCGCCGGCCGCGACGTAGTCGGCGTCGGCAAAACCGGCGCCGGTGCCTGCATTGGTCTCGATGTAGACGGTATGGCCATGCGCCACCGCCTCTCGCGCGGCGATGGGCGTCATGCCGACGCGGAATTCCTGCGGCTTGATTTCCTTGGGACAGCCGATCTTCATTGGGGAACCTCCCGGGGATTGTTGTGGCGCGAGTTTCGCACCGCTTTTGCGCAATTGCCTTCAAACATCTGTGGTGGAGCACGGGATCTGTGATAGGAAATTGTCACAAACCGCCCGGAAGCCGCAGAAAGCATCGCTGCAATGCAGCTAGACGCCACGGATCGCCGCATACTGGAAGTTCTGCAGAAGCAGGGCCGCATCTCGAACGCCGAACTGGCGGACCGCATCAACCTGTCGCCGTCGGCCTGCCACCGCCGGGTCGAACGGCTGGAGGAAGCGGGTTTCATCGACGCCTATGTCGCGCTTCTGAACGCCCGGCTTCTGAACCGCACCACGACGGTCTTCGTCGAGATCACGCTGTCGGGTCAGGCCGACGAGGTGCTGGATGCCTTCGAGCGCGAGGTCAAGAAGGTGCCGGCCGTTCTGGAATGCCACCTGATGGCGGGAACGGCGGATTACCTTCTGAAGGTGCTGGTCGCCGACACCGAGGATTTCGCCCGTATCCACCGCCAGTATCTGGCGCGCCTGCCGGGCGTGGCGCAGATGCATTCCTCTTTCGCGCTGCGCACGGTGTTCAAGACGACGGCTATCCCGGTCTAGTCTTGCCGGTCGCCGTTCAGGGGCCGCGCCGTGGCGGGACCGAACAAGGCGAAGCCGAGCAGGCCGATCGCCACGATTGCGAGAAATGCGCCGAAAGGATCGGAGCAATATCCGACGGCAACGCACGGGTTCGACGGGCAAGGCTGCGACGCCCGGTGCGTGACGGCAACCGGGGGACGCTTCTGGCGGCGGCCGTTTCGCGGTAGACTGACATTTGGCAGGTCATACGCAAGGCGAGTCGAGCTTCCGTGCCGGGAAACGGGGGGGGACGCGCGATGGCTTATGTGGACTGGGAAATCCGGGGGCCGAAGTTCAGCGGATGCAGTTGCGACTATGGCTGCCCCTGCGAGTTCAACGGCCGCCCGACCGAGGGCTATTGCCGCGGGCTGGAGGCCCACCGCATCGACACGGGGCACTTCGGCGACGTGCGGCTGGACGGGCTGGTCTTTGCCGCGTGGTATCGCTGGCCCGGCCCGCTGCATGAAGGCGGCGGGCTGGTGCAGGGTATCGTCGACAGCCGGGCCGACGCTGCGCAGATTGACGCGCTGTTCGCCATCCTGAGCGGCAAGGAGCAGCAGCCGGATACGGTTTTCAACATCTACGGCTCGACCATCGAGACGGAGCTGGAGCCGCTGTTCGCAGAGATCGACTTTGCCTGCGACATCCCGGCACGGACCGCGAAACTTCGCATCGGCGGGACCGTCGCACTCGACATCTCGCCGATCCGCAATCCTGTCACCGGCCTGCCGCACCGGGCGCGGATCGTGCTGCCCGAGGGGTTCGAGTTCACGGAGGCCGAAATGGGCAGCGCCGATTTCCGCGTAGACGCGGACGGTGCCGGCTTTGCCCACCGGAACTGTTACGGCGCGCTGTTCTGGGGCGCCTATGGCCCGCATGGCATCATCCGCGAGGCAACATGACTGGCGCGGCCGCAGGCCTGACCGAGCGGTTGCTGCGCCGTGACCGCGCGGTTCTGGCGGGGGCGCTGGGTCTGGCCGTCCTGCTGGCATGGGCGTGGCTGGTCCGTGGCGCGGGCACCGGCATGACGGCGTGGGAGATGACGCGCCTTGCGCTGTTCCCCCATGCCGCGGGCCTGCCGGAGGATGCGGGCGGAATGGCGGGGATGGCGGGGATGGCGGACATGCCCGGGATGGCCGATGCCGGCGGCTGGACGGCGGGCAGGTTCCTGCTGATCGTCGCCATGTGGTGGGTGATGATGGTGGCGATGATGTTGCCGTCCGCGGCCCCGCTGATCCTGCTTCATGCCCGGACGCTGCGCCATGCGCAGGCGAAGGGCCGGGTGACGGCGGGCCCGGTGCCATGCCTGTGGTTCGTCGGCGGTTATCTGGCGGTCTGGCTGGCGTTTTCCGTCGGCGCGGCGTCGGCGCAGACGGCGCTTGGCGCAGGCGGGCTCATCTCGGCCGCGATGCTCTGGTCCGAAAGCCGCTGGCTGAGCGCGGGGCTGCTGGCGGTGGCGGCGCTGTGGCAGGTTTCGCCGGCCAAGCGGGTCTGCCTTGCGCGCTGCCGCAGCCCGGCCGAGACGCTGGCGCGGGGCTGGCGGCCGGGGGCATGGGGCGCCTTCCGCATGGGTGTCGGGCATGGCGGCTGGTGTCTTGGCTGCTGCTGGGCGCTGATGGCGCTTCTGTTTGTCGGCGGGGTGATGAACCTTGTCTGGATCGCCGCCCTGGGGGTGCTGGTGCTGGTCGAGAAGCTGGCCCCGTGGGGCGGACGCATGGCGCCGGTCGCCGGAGGGGTGCTGGCGGTCTGGGCGTCGGCGACGCTGCTGGTCTGAGAAAAGCAAAACCCCCGCGCGGGGCGGGGGCTCACTTCGCGGGTTTCCCCGCCAACGTTCCAGTCGCTGCTTAAAGCGCGCCTTCGCGCTGGGCCTTCTTGCGCGCCAGTTTACGGGCGCGGCGGATGGCCTCGGCTTGTTCGCGGGCTTTCTTCACGGACGGCTTCTCGAAATGCTGCTTGAGCTTCATTTCACGGAAAACCCCCTCGCGCTGAAGTTTCTTCTTCAGAGCACGAAGCGCCTGTTCGACATTGTTGTCACGAACGCTGACCTGCATGTGGTTGTCACCACCTTCCTAGGTTAAAGTTGCAAAACGTTGCAGGAAGCGGCCCTATAGCAGGGAAGGGGCCGTTTGTCCACCGGGGGTGGGGCGAAAGGAAACGGGCATGGAAAACAACGCGATGGACGTGGCGCGGCAAAGGGAATCGCTTCTCGATGCGATCTTGCCGCATGTGGCCTTCGATGGCTGGTCCGACGCCGCCTTCCGCGCTGCGGCGCAGGATTCGGGGCTGGGCCTTGCGCTGGCGCGGGTGATCGCGCCGCGCGGCGCGCTGGACCTTGCGTCCGATTACCACCGGCGGGGCGACGCGATGATGGCGGCGCGGATCGCGGGGGCCGATCTTTCGGAACTGCGGTTCCGCGACCGCGTGGCGCTGGCCGTGCGTTACCGTCTGGAAAACGCCGACCGTGAGGTCGTGCGCCGCGGATCTGCGCTTTATGCGCTGCCGATGAATGCGGGCACCGGCGCGCGGCTGATCTGGGGCACGGCCGACGCGATCTGGCGGGCGCTGGGCGACAATGCGACCGACATCAACTGGTATTCCAAGCGCGCCACGCTGGCGGCGGTCTACTCGGCGACGGTGCTTTACTGGCTGGGCGACGACAGCGAGGGCCACCACGCCACCTGGGAATTCCTCGACCGCCGCATCGCCGATGTGATGCGCTTCGAAAAGACCAAGGCGCAGCTTGGCGAAAACCGGCTGGTGGCGCGGTTCCTGGCCGGGCCGCTGAAACTGCTCGACCGCATCCAGGCGCCCGCGCCCGTTCCCGACGATCTGCCCGGACAAATGAAAGGCTGACCAGACCCATGTCCCTTCCCGAAACCATGCGCGCCGTGGAAATCAGCACCCCCGGCGGCCCCGAGGTTCTTACCCTCTGCACCCGCCCGGTGCCGGAGCCCGGCCAGGGCCAGATCCTGATCCGGGTCGCGTTCGCGGGCGTGAACCGGCCCGATGCGCTGCAACGCGCCGGGGCCTATGCGCCGCCGCCCGGCGCCTCGCCGCTGCCGGGGCTCGAGGCGTCGGGAACGGTGGCCGCGGTGGGGCCGGGGGTGACGGGCTGGCAGGTTGGCGATGCGGTCTGCGCGCTGCTGCCGGGCGGGGGTTACGCCGAATATGTCGTGACGCCCGCCGCCCATGCCCTGCCTGTGCCCGAGGGCATGGCGATGGACCAGGCGGCGTGCCTGCCCGAAACCTGCTTCACGGTCTGGTCGAACGTCGTGATGCGCGGTGGCCTGCGGGCAGGCGAGCGGTTCCTGGTGCACGGCGGATCGTCCGGCATCGGCACGACCGCTATCCAGATCGCCCGCAATCTTGGCGCGCGCGTCTTCACCACCGCCGGCTCGGACGAGAAATGCGCGGCCTGCGTCAGCCTCGGCGCGGAACGTGCGATCAACTACCGCAGCGATGATTTCGTCGCCATCCTGCGCGCCGAAGGTGGGGCGGACCTGATCCTTGACATGGTGGGGGGCGACTACCTGCCGCGCAACGTCAAGGCGCTGGCCGATGACGGGCGGCTGGTGCAGATCGCCTTCCTGTCAGGCCCGCAGGTGACGCTGAACTTCGCCCCGGTGATGACGCGGCGGCTGACGATCACCGGTTCGACCCTGCGCCCCCAGTCCGATCTGGCCAAGGCGCGGATCGCCGGTGAACTGCGCACCCACGTCTGGCCGATGATCGCGGCGGGGCGGCTGCGGCCGGTGATGGACAGCGAATTCGCGCTGGAGGATGCGTCGCAAGCGCATGCGCGGATGGAAAGCTCGGGCCACATCGGCAAGATCGTGCTGCGGGTCGCCTAACCCCACAGCGACGGTTCGGGGGGATACATCGTGCTGCCGTCGTAGCGGATGGGGGTGGCCCGGTCGCGCGCCAGCAGGAGCGGTCCGTCAAGGTCGACGAAATCCGCGCCCTGCGCCACCAGCATCGCCGGGGCCATCGCCAGCGACGACCCGACCATGCAGCCAACCATGACCCCGAACCCCGCATCGCGCGCGGCGTCGCGCAGGGCCAGCGCCTCGGTCAGCCCGCCGGCCTTGTCGAGCTTGATGTTGACGGCATCGTATTTGCCGCGCAGCCCGGCCAGCGAGGCGCGGTCAGGCAGCTTTCGTCGGCACAGACCGGCACGGGGCGGGCGATCTCGGCCAGCATCCCGTCCTGACCCGCTGGCAGCGGCTGTTCCACCAGCACCACGCCCAGCCGCACCAGATGCGGGGCAAGGTCGGCGTAGACATCGGTCGTCCAGCCCTCATTCGCGTCGACGATGATCGCCGGCCCGGGCGCACCCGCCCGCACCGCTTCCAGCCGCGCCATGTCGTCGGGGGTGCCGAGCTTGACCTTCAGGATCGGCCGGTCTTGCGCCCGTGCCGCCGCAGCGCGCATGCGATCGGGCTCATCGAGCGAAAGCGTATAGGCCGTGACAAGCGGTTGCGGCGTGGCAAGGCCCGCCATTTGCCAGACAGGCCTTCCCGAACGTTTTGCTTCTAGATCCCACAGCGCGCAATCGACCGCGTTGCGCGCCGCCCCGGGGGGCAGCGCCGTCTGC
>WBZM01004535.1_pt1 | contig 10042 bp, 13 predicted proteins | sample 5204271 | NCBI WGS metagenome assembly WBZM01 (sample SAMN12344346, study PRJNA552823) | activated sludge metagenome | biome: Activated sludge suspended growth; feature: Nitrification reactor; material: Wastewater; isolation source: activated sludge from nitrification reactor of wastewater... | reverse complement strand
AGGGCGCCATACCAGTCGTCCATGCGCGCCAGGATCTCCTCCGGGGTCAGGCCATTGGCCAGGGCGGTGAGGATGGGGTCAAGCAGGCGCTCCATGGCGGCCTGCTGTTCCTGGGTGGCGTCGCGGTCCAGCTCGGCGTCGATCAGGTCCTGGCCGTCCGGCTTGGCGGCCCGGCGGGCCAGGGTCGCGGCGAGGTCGAAGGCGGCGAGGTTGCGCGAGCCGGCCGGGCGGCGGGGCCGGGCCGGCGCCCGGGACAGGGCGCGGGTGATGGCGCGGGCCAGCGCGGGATCGGCGGTGAGGGCCGCCTCCAGGCGGTCGTCCAGGTCGTTGTCCATCCGCTCGCCTCGGTCGTTGTCCAGGTCGTCATCGGGGCCGTCATCGGGGCCGTCGCCCCGGTCGTCCCGCTCCCGGGCCAGGGGGCCCGCCCCCCCCTGGCGCGCCAGGCCTGCCACCCCGGGGCTGTCGGGCATGCCCGCGGGATTGCCCGCGTCCAGCGCCTCCTCCGGCGCCAGGTCGTCCTCCTCCAGGTCGTAGGTCTTCAGCCAGTAGGCCCGGGTGAGGCGGGCGCCGGCTTCGGTCAGGAGCTTGTCCCGGGTGGGGCGCTGGGTGTCGATCTCTTCCTGTTCGCGCAGGGTCCAGACGGGGGGGCGGGCACCGGGCCAGTTGGCGGCGACGATCCAGCGGATGAGCTGGTTGACCACCGCCTCGACCATGCGCGCGTCGCCATCACGGATGTCGCGGGCGACCTCCAGGGCCGCGGTGGCGCTGGCCAGGGTGCTGGTCTGTTCGGTGCCCTGGTTGGTGCCGAGGAGGGCGATGCTGATCTCGCCGCGCCAGTAGAGCAGGAAGCGCTCATGGGCGTCGGTGCTGGCGCCCTTGCTGGCGCTGGCCAGGACCTCGACACTGCCATCGTCGGGGATGGCGGCGACGCTGTCCTGGATCATGGCCTCCAGTTGCCGGGCCAGGTCGTCATAGTCCTCGGGGCGATTGGCGCGGGGCAGCTTGCCGATGAGGAAGTCCCCGCCGTAGCGTTCCAGCCAGGCGACCCAGAACTTGGCGGCGCGGCGGAACTGCCAGGGCCAGTAGCACATGGCGAGATCGGGCACGCCGTAGGGATTCTGGTAGCTGGGCTCCTGGCGGGCGAGCAGGAACTTGCGCCCGGGCAGGAGCTCGCCCTCGATGCCGCCCTCGCGGCTCTTGAAGCGCAGCTGGTTGTCAGCGTCGAAGTGAAACCACTCCGGGGGCTTGGCCTGCACCGCCACCGGCACCAGCAGGGCCCCGGTGCGGGCCCACTGGATCTCCAGGGGCTGATAGCCGAACAGGGCGCCGTCGAGGCAGGCGGCGATCAGGGCCGGCAGGCCGGGGGCGGCGCCGGGCTCGTCGGGGTCGGGGGTGGCCCAGAGATCGGCGAGGATGGACTCGATGTTCTTGACCACCCGCGCCGGGGCGTCCCCTTTATCTAATAGTGTCTCCAGCCCCCGCACCGCGGTCTTGCGCCGACGGATGCAGCCGCCGATATGGGCGTCTGACCGCATGTCCTTGTAGGTGGCGATGTCCTTGCCCAGGGCCTTGAGGATCGGGTCCGGGTTGGGCAGCCAGCCGGCCAGCGACCAGGCATCCCAGGAGCGGGCGCGGGTGGCGACCTGCCCGGTCAAAAGGCGGCGCTCGGCGGTGGGGAGGTTGGCCGGCAGGGCGGCGTCAAGCGGCATGGGCGGGACCCCCTTTAAAAACGATTGTGCCTACTTTAAAAACGTCCGGCGCCCCCCGGTTGGTAGTTGGGTAGCGGGTCGGGTGGCAGGGGCCTTGTAGGGGCTTACAGCGGGTCATGGGCCATAGCCCCGCCGGCTCGCCCGGAACAGGCGATCGTCCCCCCGGGAGCGGTCCCGGAGGTCGAAGCCGAGCAGCAGGTCGGCGCTGTCCCGGCGGCCGGTGCTGACCAGGTGCAGGGGGCCGGCATCGGTGGCGGCGACGGACACCGCCAGGGCCAGGGCCCAGAAGCGATCGGCGTGGCCGCTGGCGTCGCGCTCCGCCACCAGGCGCGGAATGCCGGTGGGGCCGGCGACGCGGCGCACGGCGTGCAGGTCGGCGCGCAGGGGGCGATCCCCGGCGGTCAGGCGCAGCCGGCGGTCCTCCAACGTGTCTTTCAGCCGGGTGGCGAGGTCGAGCTTGGCGGCCGGGCTGAACAGCACGCCGTGGACGCGGCTGAACCCATGGCGCTCCTGGGCCTGCTGGACCACGGCCTCGCCCATGCCGGTCTGGTCGAGGGCGGCGCGGATGACGCGGTAGTGGCCCATGAGGCGGTCGAGCTCGGCGAGCTGGACGGCGAAGGGGGCGCGGCGCAGTTCCACCCGCTCCCGCTCCCAGAGGACATCGCCCACCTGCTCCAGGGCCCAGAGGACGGTCAGGTCACCGCGGGCGGCGATGTCCATGCCGACGTAGACCGGGCCGCCCTCGTAGCGGGCCGGGTCGCCGGCCAGGGGGTGCTCGGCGGCGTCGATCAGCTCGTAGGGCAGCCAGGCGCTGGCCTCGTCCAGCCATTGCAGCTCGAACTCCTGGGCCCAGGCGTCGGCGTCGTTGATGCCCTCGCGCAGGGCGTCGATGTCCCGCGGCAGGCCCTCGGCCACGGCCTGGTAGATGTCGACCACGTGCCGGCCCCAGCGATCGGGGGCGCGCAGATCCGCCCCCTGCCCGGCGGGAGAGGCCAGCCAGGTGGCGGCGGCATGCTGGACCTGGCCGGCGGTGGCCAGATCGTAGAACTGATTGCCCTTGCCGTTGGGGGTGCTGACCAGCCGGAGCTGGTGCCCGGCGGAGATGACGGGGAAGAGGGCGCGCCAGATGGCGCGGCTGTCCTGGTGGAAGGCGAACTCATCCAGGAGCACCGAGGCGGAGAAGCCGCGGGCGGTGTCGGGGTTGGCCGGCAGGGCGGTGATGCGCGAGCCGTTGGGCAGGGTGGCCTCGTGGGCCTTGACCGCCGGGGACCAGTCCACGTCCAGGCTGACCTTGAAGGTGGCTTGCAGGGCCTGGAGGTGACGCTGCACGCCCTCGGTCATCGCCTCCCGCGCCTGGCGTTCGCCGCGGGAGAGGATGACCCAGCGGCGTTTGCTGCCGGCAGCCTCGGCCTGAAGGCAGTCGAGGACCAGCTCCAGGGTGCAGGTGAAGGTCTTGCCCACCTGGCGGGACATCATGCCCAGCTTGAAGCGGCTGGGATCGGCCAGCCAGCGTTGCTGGTAGGGGTGCAGCAGGGGGGCGGTCATGACCTGAGGATGTCCCAGATCATGACGGCCACCAGGACGACCGGGATGACCACGGCAACCAGGATGTCAAGGCCATCAAGGGGGGTGCTGCTAAACACCGTAGGCCTCGCTGATGATCTGCCGCAACTGCTCGGGGCTGATGGCCCCCCCGCCGGTGGCGGTGACGCGCTGTTCCAGCTCCTGGGCGAGTTGGGCGCGCAGGGCCTGGGCGTGCTTGGCGTGGCTGATGGTCACCCGGCCCAGGTCGGCGAGGGCGCGGCTGACCTGGCTCATGTGCCGGGCCATCTCCTGGGGCTCATGCGCGCCGGCCTGTTCGGCCTTGCGCAGGCTGAGGAGGACGCGCAGCAGGGACTCCTGGGCCATGCGGGCGATGGCGCCGGTGAGGGCGGCGCCGTCGTCGGCGTCCTCGGCGGTGTAGGCGCGGGCCAGTTCGGTGGCCTTTTTGACATCGGCCATGGCGGCGGCGTATTCCGACTCCAGGGCCTGGCCGTAGCGATGGACGGCGGACTTGCTGATCTCGAAACCCTGCGCCTGGAGCCAGGCGGAGAGGGCCTCGTAACCGCCGAAACCGGACTGGACCAGGCGGGCGTTGAGCTGGTCGCGCAGCTCGGGGGGCAGGGTGTGGATGGCGCTACGCGGGGGCATGATTCAGCGACCGGGCAGCTTGCGGGCGACGCCGGGGACGTGGGTCAGGCCACGGGCGGCATCCTCGCCGCGCAAGGTCAGGGTGGCGACGGGGATCTCGCCGTCGGCGAGGATGAGCAGGCCCTGCTCGTCCAGCCAGGCCAGATCGCCGCGCAGCACGTCGAAGGCGACCTGATGCCCCAGGCCGGCGAGGGCCTGGCGCAACAGGTGGGCGGGGGCGGTGTAGTCCGGGGCGCCGGCCAGGCTTTGCAGCAGGTGCAGGCGGCGGTCCTCGCGCAGGGTTTCGGTGTAGCTGATCTGGCTCATGGTGGCGGGGGATTAAGGGTCCTTTACAGGGGGCCTAAAGCCGTCTTTAGGGGTGGTGACTGAGGCCGCGCAGGTGGTGGTCGATGGTCTGGAGCAGGTGGGTGCTGGCCTTGACCTCGCCACGCAGCTCCGCCAGGCCCTTGTCGATCTCGTCGATGCGGGCATGGACGCGGCCCAGGTCGGCGGACTTGATGGCGCCCTTGAAGGCCTCCTCCAGGACGGCGACGCGCTGCTCGTGGATGCTGCACTTGCTCCAGGTGGGCTGGGTCTCCAGCCGCGCCTCGATCTTGTGCAGACAGGTGGAGAGGGCCTCCAGCCGGGTGTCGACATCGTCCTCCAGTCGCGCCAGGGCCTCGCGGCGCACCTGCTCGCGGTTGGACCAGTAGACGTAGACGGCGACGATGCCGGTGAGGGTGAACTGGGCGATGTCCCAGCTCAGTTGCCACCAGGAGGGGTCTTGGCCCGCGGCAGGGTCGAGCATCAGGGCCTCCGGCTCAGACGCCCTTGAGCTTGAGCAGGACCACCTCGGCCACGGCGCGGACCAGGGTCTCGCCCAGGGTGGCGGCCTCGGTCCCGGCGAAGGCGAGCAGGGCCTGCATCTTCTGGCTGCCGGAGAGGTCCGGGTTGGCGAAGAGGTTGCCGACCTCGGCGGCGATGCGGTCGAAGATCCCGCTGCCGACATAAAGCCGCAGGGCGGCGAAGAGGGTGGAGAAGAGCAGGGTTTTCATGGGGGTCTCTGGTGGGTAAGGGTTGAGGGCTGACGAGCAAGGGGTCAGAAGTCGCAGCGCAGGGTCAGGCGGTATTCACTCGGGAGTAAAAGCGCCGCGGGGGTCGGGGCCGGGTCCGGCACGGTGGGCTGGGGCGTCGCCAGGCGGTTGACCAGGGCCGTCACCGGGGCCGGATCCCAGCGCGGGGCCACCCGGGGCGCGCACTGGCAGCCGCAGATCAGCACCACCAGGCAGGCGGGCCACCAGGCCCGGGTCGATGGGCGCCGAGCGGCGCAGGGTGCCGACCAGGGCGAGGAGGCCGCTGGCGAGGGTGGCGGCGGTGACGGCGAGTTCGGTGAGCTGGCTGGCGTCGAGGGCATAACCGGCGAGGCCTCCCAGGCTGGCGGCGAGGGTGGCCAGGGCGCCCCAGAGGGCGCGACTGGTCCACCAGGGTTTGGCCGCGGGCGGGGTGACGTTGGGCACCGGGGTGCGGTCGATGGCGTCGAGGTGCGCGCGGTGGGCGGCCTGGGTCCGGGGGCCATAGATGCCGTCCTCTTCCAGCGGCGCGCCTAACATCCGATAAGCCAGGCCGGATTGATTCAGGGCCTGTTGCAGGGCGACGATCTCGGTCTTGGTCATGTCAGCGGGTCTCCGGCAGCCAGACATAGGGCCGGCGCAGGCCCTCGGCGAGGAGGGCGCGGGGCTTGGCGGCGGCCTCGCCTTTGGTGATGCGGGCGTCGCGGTTGGCGTCCAGGCCGCGGTTGGCGGCGTAGGCGGGGACACCGATCGGCCAGAGGAGGTGGCTGGCGGGCTTGCCGACGGCGGCGGGCCAGAGGATGGCCAGGTAAAGGTCGTCCAGGGTGTGGATACGATCGGCCTGGGCCTGGAAGTATTTCTCCACCCAGGCGAGCTGCTCCACGGCGTCCATGCGCGAGAGGGCGGTGATGCTGGTACCCAGGGCGCGGGCGGTGCCGGCCATGAACTGGATCAGCCCGGTGGCGGTGCTGCGCGGGTTGCGCACGCTGGGGCTGAAGGTGCGGCCGGTCTCGAAGGCGATGCAGGCCATGAGCCAGGAGGCATGGTCTTCGGTCCAGCCCAGGCGATCGCACAGGGTGTAGACGCGGGCGCGGAAGGCGGGGCTGACGACGGCGCCCCAGGCGAGGGGCTGAGTGGGGGTCATGGGCGGGCCTCTGGCTGCGGGATCATGCCAGGGTGCCGCGGGGGGCGGGAGGGGGTCGATTAACCGCGGTTACAAACTCCCGGCAGCCAAGCGATCAGGACGCGGAAACCTCGGCGAAGGGGCGCCCCTACCCCGCCGCCTCCAGTCCGGCGAAGAGGTCGGGCTGGCGCTTGCGGCGTTGGGCCTCGCGCTGGGTGGCGAGGACGCGGTAGACGTAGATGGTGCTGAGCCCTTCGCGGCGGGCCAGGGCCTCGATGCCGCGGGGGCCGTCGACGGTGCCGTCGTAGTCGGTCCAGATGCGCAGGTCGCGCAGGGAGCGTTCCAGGGCCAGGCCCTTGGGCAGGTAGAGGGTGGTGCCGCCATATTCCCGCCCCAGGCGAGCGACCAGGCGCCCGGCGAGGGCGCGGGCGGTGGCGGGATCCGGGGCCGGGGCGGCGAGGCCCGGCAGGGCATGGGCCAGTTCGTCGGCCAGGTAGTCGGTAAGGTCGGCCAGCTCCCGCGGCCAGGTGGCGGGGTCGGTGGCGAGGACGGCGGCGGCGGCCAGGTAGTCGTCCAGGGTCGGATCGCGGACGGGGGTCGACGCGGGGGCGGGTGTGGGGTCCGGGGCGGTGGCGGGGTCAGTCATGAGCTCTCCCTGGTTGGCCGGGCTATTATCCCGCATCCCCGCGGGTTAGGCCGCGTCGGGACCGTGCGGCGGCCCGGGGGGCGCGGTGCTGGCCGGGCGGTGGGCCCGTCCTTCGCCCGGGGCCGGGGTGCCGACGAGCCAGGCGGTGGCGGCGTCGACATCGCGGGGGGGCGAGGGGTGCTTGGCGCGTTCGCGCTGCAACTGGCGGTAGAGGGCGGCGATGACGCCGCGCAGCTCGTCGGCGGTGGCCAGTTCCAGGGCGCAGGCGACGCCGGGGGGCAGGCCCTTCTGGCGGCGGAGGATGCCGACGGCGTAGTTGAAGGTCTTGCGCTCGCTAACATCGGTCAGGTCGTTCAGTTCGCGCAACAGGGCGCCGATCTTGGGGATCATGCCGGCGGGGGACTGCCAGCGGGTGGCTGGGGCGGCCTTGGCCGCCGCGCCCGGGGCGGGGGTGGGGGTGAATCCGCAGGCCTTGTACTCGCGCAGGATGCTTTCCAGCTCCCCCAGGGTGCAGTCGCGGGCGCTGGTTGCGCGGCCCTGGGTGAGGCGGCGGACGCGGGCCTGGTGGGCGTCGTCCGTCACGCCAAGCTGGCGACGAGCGATGCCGATGAGTTGGCGCAGCTTGGCGCCCCGGGCGGGGTCGGGCCAGTCGGTGGTGGTCATGCGTGAAATCCTCCGCGGGGTGGGTCGTCCGGGTCGTCGTCGTCGGACGGGTCGGGGTCGGTAAACAGGCCTTCGAGGATGACGATGAGGATAAAGGCCCCGCCGAGGATGAAGGCCATGCGCGTCAGGGCGTCCAGAAGGGCGGAGAGGTAGGCGGTCATGCGGCCTCCGGGTGGATGGGTGCCGGCGCGGGGCCGGCGGAGGGGCTGCTCATCAGGCCCTGGCCACCACGCCAGAGCGACCGCCCCCCGGTGGTCCGGGCAAGCGGTTTCGCGGGGTCGATCTAGTTGAGGTCGATCAGGTCCTTGAGGGCCTTGGCGGGGCGGAAGACAACCTTGCGGCCGGCGGGCTTGCTCCAGGGGCCGAAGGCGCCGTTGCCCTCGCGGGCGGCGGTCTCCTGGACCTTGAAGACGCCGAAGCCGGCGACGTGGACCTCCTGGCCGTTGGCGAGGCTAAAGCCGATGTCGTCGAACAGGCCGACGAGGAGTTGCTCGGCCTGCTTGTGGGTCAGCTTGCCGCTCTCTTCGGCGACGCCGACGGCGAGGGCCTTGCGGTTGACGGGGGCGGTGGGGTTGAGGGGGTCGGTCATGTCAGGTCTCCTGAGGGAGGGGGTTGGGGTTGAGGGTCGGAGGTTGAGGATTAGGGGTAGCGGGCCCGGGCTCGGGGTCGTCCCGCGCGCCGCGCCGTCCCAGCAGGGCCTGGGCCAGGGGGCCGATGGCGGCGAGGCCGGCGGCGCGGCTGGCCCGGGGGACTGGGGCTGGGTCCTGGCTGGCGGCCGCCGGGGACGGTGGCACGGGCGGGACCGGGCTGGCGGCGGGCGCGGGCCGGCTGTCGCCGCTGGCGGGGTCCTCCGCCGGTCGCTGCCAGTCGCGATGGCTGGGGTGCAGGGGGGCGGTGGCGCGCTGGGTCTGGGTCTGGCGTTGGCCGGCCTGGCGGTGGACGATCTCGGCGAGGAGGCCATGCCCCTGGAGGGGCAGGGTCAGGGTGCCGGCCTCGGCGAGCTTGAGGACCTCGGCCAGGCCGGCGCCCCAGGCGGTCGGGTCGGCGGGGCGGGTCTCGCGGTGGCGGGTGACGGTGCCGGAGCTGACCAGTTCCACCAGTTCGTCCAGCAGGCGGGCGAGCTTGGGCAGGCGCAAGGCCTGCTTGGCCGGGCGGTGCAGGGCCAGGTAGCCGAACAGCGGCGCCGACAGGGCCGGGGGCCAGAGGCTGAGCGCGGCCTTGAGGGCCTGGCGGGCGGCGGCGTCGTGCAGGCCAGCCTCCACCGGGAAGGTGGCGGCGCACACCGGGCAGACGAGGGTCAGGGCGGTCATGGCTCCCCTCCCCTAGTGGCGCTTGGCGCCGACGCGCCCGGCGAGGATCTCGACCAGCCAGGCGCGGTCGCAGCGGCCGGGGTGCCAGTCCAGGGGGTAGGTGATGAGGAACTCGCGCAGGTCGGCATGGGCGATGCGGTAGATGCCGACCTCGCCGCCGGGGGTGCGCTGGGGGGTGGCCTTGAGCTGGCCGCGCTTGATCCAGTTGAGGACCTGGTGCGTGTCGATACCCAGGGCGGCGGCGGCGCTGGTGGCGCTGTACTCGTCGCCCTGGTCGCGGACGGCCAGGTCGCGGGTGCGGCAGCGTTCGGCGATGGCGGGCTCGGTGCGGTCGCGGTAGCCGGCGGCGATCAGGGCGCGCTGCATGGCGCGGGTGCCGCGGCCCTCCAGCCGGGCCAGGATCGCCTCCTCCTCCTCCGTCCAGCGGCGACTGGTGCCGGTGCTGCCGACGACGCGCAACTGGATGGCGCGGGAGCGCACCCATTGGCGGCTGCGGCCCCAGGTGCGGCAGAAGGCGAGCATGGCGCCGGGCTTGAGGCGGCCGCCGGCGTAGAGGCGGCGGATGGCGGCGTCGAGCTGGTCGGTGCTCGGCGGCCATTGGCGATAGCCCTCGTTATAGCTCAGCCCCAGCTTGCGCGCCCGGGCGCGGATCTGGGCGTCGCTGCGCGCGGGGAGGAAGGGCAGGCAGGCGCCGGTGCCGCCCTGGGGGTAGCGGTCCATCAGGACTTGCAGCTCCGCCGGGCTCCAGCCCTGGCCGCGGCCGATCTTCTCGGTCAGTGGCAGGGCGGGGGTGACCAGGCAGGGGGCCAGGTGGGTCGGGGTAGCGGGGTCGCTGCCGTCCGGGGTGGCGCCGGACGTGACGCCCGCCGGGGTGGACGGGGCAAACGGGGAGCGGGCCAGGGCGGTGCTCATCGGGTGACCTCCGGGGTGGCGTGACGCGGGGTGGGGCGGAGACGTGGCCAGCCGGCCCGATCCTGCCAGGGGGCGGGCGGGGTGGCGGACAGGGACGCGGGCCGCGGCCAGGCGGCGGCGGGGCCCCGGGGATCAGGGGTGGGGCGGGTCCAGCCACCCGGGGGCGGCGTGACCCGGACCTGCCACTCGATCGCGGGTCCCGTGGCGGTGGCCGAAGCCGGGGCGTGAGCTGGGACCGGGTCAGGGGCGGTTGCCGGTCCCGCGCTTGGGGCGGCGGCCGTGGCCTCCCGGGTCCCGGCACGGAAGCGGTCCCCGGCGGGGGCCTTGGTGCGCGGGCAGCATTCCAGGCACTGGGTGACGCCCTTGCGGATGCGCCCGGCCAGGGTCCAGTGGCTGAACCAGCCGACGGCGCCACAGCAGTCGTAGCGCACCTGGTAGGT
>WBZM01000496.1_pt2 | contig 10042 bp, 4 predicted proteins | sample 5204271 | NCBI WGS metagenome assembly WBZM01 (sample SAMN12344346, study PRJNA552823) | activated sludge metagenome | biome: Activated sludge suspended growth; feature: Nitrification reactor; material: Wastewater; isolation source: activated sludge from nitrification reactor of wastewater treatment... | reverse complement strand
CACCATCAGCCTCACGCCGGTCAACGACGCGCCGGTGGCTTCCTCGTCCACCATCACGGTCGCCGAGGAGTCGGTCAACACGCCGCTGGGTCTGGCGGCTCCCACCGATGTCGACGGTAATCCGCTGACCATCACGGTCACCGGTCTGCCTTCGGTGGGTACGGTCACGCTCGCGGATGGCACCCCTGTTGTCAACGGCCAGGTGCTCACGGGCGCCCAGCTCGCCGGGCTGCAGTTCGACGCGCCGGCCGATCTGCTGGCGGCCACCTCGACCTCGTTCACCTACTCGGTCAACGACGGCACGGTCACCGTCAACGCCGGCACGACCATCAGCCTCACGCCGGTCAACGATGCGCCGGTCGCGTCGAGCAGCTCGATCAGCGTCGCCGAGGAGTCGGCCAACACGCCGTTGGGGCTCACCGCGCCGACCGATGTCGACGGCAACGCACTGACCATCACGGTCACCGGTCTGCCCGCTGTTGGCACCGTCACCCTCGCGGATGGCACCCCTGTTGTCAACGGCCAGGTGCTGACGGGCGCCCAGCTCGCCGGCTTGCAGTTCGACGCGCCGGCCGATCTGGCGGCTGCCACGTCCACGTCGTTCACCTACTCGGTCAACGATGGCACGGTCACCGTCAACGCCGGCACCACCATCAGTCTCACGCCGGTCAACGATGCGCCCGTAGCCCAATCTGGCAGTTTCTCGGTGGCCGAGGATGCGACTGTCGTCACAGGGTCTGTGATCGCCACCGATGCCGACGTCGGCGCCACGCTGAACTTCACGCTGAACGGCGTCGCTCCGGCGGGCCTCACCTTCAACAGCAACGGCACCTACAGCTTCAACCCGGCCAACGCCGCCTACCAGTCGCTCGCACAAGGCCAGTCGACCACGATCACCGTGCCCTACACGGTGACCGACAACGTTGGCGCGACTTCGACAGCGAACTTGGTGATCACGGTCACCGGCACCAACGATGCGCCCGTCGCTCAAGCCGCCAGCTTCACCGTGGCCGAAGATGCCGCGGTGGTCAACGGCTCGGTGACCGCCACCGATGCGGACACCGGCGCGACGCTGACGTATACGCTGAACGGTGCTGCACCAGCAGGCTTGACCTTCAACCCCAACGGTAGCTACAGCTTCAACCCGGGCAACAGCGCCTACCAGTCGCTCGCGCAGGGTCAGTCGGCCCTCATCACCGTGCCCTACACGGTGACCGACAACAACGGCGCCACGTCCACCGCCAACCTGCTGATCACGGTCACCGGCACCAACGATGCGCCGGTCGCCAACGCGAACAGCGTGGCTGCGACCGAAGACAACGCGCTGACGCTCGCGCCGGCCACGCTGCTGGCCAACGACACCGACGTCGACAGCGGCACCACGCTGACCATCACGAGCGTACAGAGCCCGGTCAACGGCACGGTGGCACTGGTGGGCGGCAATGTGGTCTTCACGCCGACGGCCAACTACAGCGGGCCGGCGTCGTTCACCTACACCGCGTCGGATGGCCAGGGCGGCACTTCCACGGCCACGGTCACGGTCAATATCGCTCCGGTGGCCGACGCCCCGACGCTCGTCGCCCCGACGCAGCTGATCAGCGTCGTGCCCGGCACGGCCTCGCTGAGCACCACGGCCGCCACCTCGCAGGCCGCACTGGAGGGCGCACTCGGCCTGCCCGCCGGCCAGCTCGACACCTTCAGCCCGCCAACCGGCCCGGGCACGAACGACCCGGGCGCCGTCAACGTGATCGACGGCCAGCTCTCGAACTACACGCTGACCCTGGGCAGCGGCAACACCGCGTCGTTCAACTGGCAGTTCTTCAACGGCGAAGACACGGTCAGCGAGATCAACAATGGCTTCAACGACCTCGTCGTGCTGGTCATCACCGACCCGAACGGCAACAAGCAGTACGTGCAGCTGACCTCGTCGGAGCAGACCGGACGCAACACGAACGGCACGGCGGTCGACGCCACCGGCACCTACACCTTCACCGCCACCGGTGCCGGCGAGTACCAGTTCTCATGGATGGTGCTGAACGGCGGCGACGACGGCAAGGATTCGTCTCTGACCGTGTCGGCCCCGACGGTGACGGTCGGCGGCACGGCGTACGGCCAGCCGATCGACCTGCCCATCGTGAACGGTCTGGTCGATCGCGACGGCTCGGAGACGCTCAGTGCGGTCACGATCTCCGGCGTGCCCGCCGGTGCGGCGCTGTCGGCCGGCACCAACCTGGGCGGCGGCAACTGGAGCCTGACCGCGGCGCAGCTGGCCGACCTGAAGATCCTGCCGGCCTCGGGCTTCACCGGCTCGTTCAACCTCACGCTGTCGTCCACGGCCACCGAGAGCAACGGAAGCACCGCCACCAGCACGCAGACCGTCGCGGTGACGGTGTCGTCCACCACGGCGAACCAGAACGGCACGCAGGGCGCCGACACGTTGACTGGCACCGCCGGCAACGACTCGCTGCAGGGCTTCGACGGCAACGACACCATCAATGCCGGTGACGGCAACGACCTGGTCTATGGCGGCGCGGGCACCGACACGATCAACGGCGGCAACGGTGGCGACCTGATCTACGGTGGCGCCGGCAACGACACCATCGACGGCGGCGCCGGGGCCGACCGCATCTACGGCGGCGCGGGCAGCGACTCGCTCACCGGCGGCGCCGGCGCGGACGTGTTCGCGTGGACGCTGGCCGATCGCGGCACCACGGCCAGCCCGGCGGTGGACACCATCGCCGACTTCAACACGGCCGCGCCGTCGGCCGGCGGCGACGTGCTCGACCTGCGCGACCTGCTCAGCGGCGAACACGGCGCCGGTGCCGGCAACCTGTCGAACTTCATCCACTTCAGCACCGACGGCACCTCGACGACGATCCAGATCAGCACGACCGGGGCGTTCAGCGGCAGCAACTACGGCACCGCGACCGACCAGACCATCGTGCTGCAGAACGTCAACCTGTTCACCGGCGGGCTGACGACCGACCAGCAGATCCTGCAGGACCTGCTGACCAAGGCCAAGCTGGTGGTGGACGGCTGATCTGCCGCGGCGCCGCCGGGCGGCGCCGCGCTCAGCCCGCCTGGGCGCTGACCCAGGGCCCCGTCTGCCCGTCGACGCCGCAGCGCCACAGCGCGGCAGCGTCGTCGGCCTGGACCACGCCCTCGGCGATCACCTGCACCGACAGGCTGTGCAACATCGCCACCACGCCGGTGACGTAACCGGCTCGGTGCGTGTCGCGGCCGATGTCGCGCGTGACCGAGGCGTCGAGCTTCACGTAGTCCAGGCCCAGCTCGAACAGGCGTTCGATGCGTCCGATGCGCTCGCCGGCATGCTCCAGCCCGAGGCGCGCGCCAGTGGGGCGCAGCTGCCGGCCGAGCTCCAGCACCAGCTCGAAGTGGTCGGCCGCGGCCGATTCGGGAACCTCCAGCCAGACCTGTCGGGCCGCCCTGGGAGCCTGAAGCAGCTGTGCGCGCAGGCGCGCCGCGAAGCCGCTGTCGGACAGCGAGGCCGCGGCGAGGTTCACGGCGCGGGCCTGCCCGTCGAGCGTGATCGCGCCGATCGCCAGCGAGAGCGCACGTTCGTCCAGCGCGGCGGTGAGTCGCGCGCGGCTGGCCAGCGGCAGCCAGCGCGCGGCGGGCTCCGGTTCGCCGTCCGGATCGATCTGCACGCGCAGCGGGCATTCGAGATGCAGCAGGCTGCCGGCCTCGCTGCGCACGGGATACTCGATCAGCGTGGCACGCCCGGCGCTCAGCGCTTCGTGCAGGCGCCGGCGCCAGCCGCCCTCGCCCAGGCGGGCCAGCGACGGGCCGGCCTCGCCGGCCGTCTCGACGGCGAAGGCCCCGCGTGCCTCGGCGCGCGCCAGCGCGAGGTCGGCCAGCGACATCAGTGCCGCCAGCGGCGTGCCGCGCGCTGCCTCGACGGCCCCTGCCGCCACCGCGGCCTGCTTGCCGAAGGCCGGCAGCACGGCCTGCAGCGCACTCGCGACAGCGCGGGCCGTTTCCTCGGCCAGCCCGCCCACTGGCAGGCACATGGCGAAGTCCGAGCCATTGAGCCGTCCGATGAAGCAGCCGTCCACGCGTGCGGTGTAGGCCTGCAGCGCCTGCGCGATGGTGGCGATCATGCGGTCGGCGCTGTCGTGGCCGATCGTGCGGTTCAGCTCGGCCAGGTCGAGGATGCGCAGCAGCACCAGGCCGCTCTCTGCGCTGCCGTCCTCGCGGTGCAGCGCGGCGTCGAGCTGACCCATGAAGTAGGCCCGGTTCGACAGGCCGGTGAGCGCGTCGCAATGGGCCTGGCGGCGCAGCGTCTCGACCTGCGTCGCCTGGCCGTCGAACACCTGCTTGAGGCGGGCCACCATCGAGTTCATCGCGCGCACCAGGCGGCGCAGCTCGGGCGTCGAGGGTTCATCCACCGTCACGTACTCGCCTCGCTCGAGCGAACGCGCCTGCTCGACCGCGCGCTCCAGCGGCTCGCGGATGCGGCGCACGATGACCGCGCCAGCCAGCGCGGCCAGCAGGCCGAGCACCAGCATCGCCGCCCCGCCACGCTTGACCGCGTGCCACAGCTCGTCGTGCGCGAAGGTGTCGTGGCTCTCGACCTCGATGCGGCCGAGTGCGCGCCAGCCATCGGACACCTGCGCCACGCCGGGCGGCGCCTGGATGGGCAGCATCGTCTCGAACCAGTGCGGGGCGTCCAGCGGCTGCGGGCGCGCCTCGCGCAGGAATCGCTGCGCGCCATCGGCGCCGACGAAGCGGATGCGGCGGTAGTAGCCGGTGTCGAACTGGGCCGACAGCGCCAGGTCCATCAGCGCCTCGTCGCCCTTCTGCTGCGAGAGCACGAGCGCCATCGCGGTGGCGTTGTCGGCGTTCTTCAGGCGCAGCTGGGTCTGCAGCGTGTCGCGCATCGCATCGGTGTGGACGACCACGCCGCCGACGAACGCGAGCAGCACCACCACGAGCAGCTTGAGCCAGATCTGGCCAATCAACGACATGCACTTCTCCCTGTACTCATTGGAACCCCTCCGCCCGCGCCTTCGCAATGATCTCGCGCCAGCGCGACAGCCGGCTTGACGGATCGCCGGCCGAATCGCTGCCGGTGCCCTGCCACAGACCTTCGCTGTTGAAGCTGAACACCGGCGTCAGGTCGGGCCGGCGCGATGCGGGTCGCACCTCACCGACCAGGTTGTCCAGGATCAGCGGCTCGGCGCCGGGCTGCGCGTACCAGGCGAGCACCATGTGCGCCTGGGTCAGCCCGCCGGGACCGCCGATGGTCGCGCGCACGTACACGAGGCGCAGCTTGCCCACCGGCACGCCCGCCGCGAGCAGACTGAAGTACTTCGCGATGGCGTAGTCCTCGCAGTCGCCCATGCCCTTCTCGAGCGTCTCCAGCGGGCTGGCCCAGTAATCGTTCTGACCCCAGGCGGCCTGATCCTCGGTGAAGACGATGCGACGGTTGAAGAACTCGTTGACGGCCGCCAGCAGCGTGGCCTCGTCCCGTCCCGCCGCCTCGGCCAGCAGCGGCTGCAGCGCCTTGACGCCCGCGACCGCACGCGGCCCGAGGCGCTGCGCGGCCTGCGTCATGCGGTCACGGTCCCAGGCCTGGCCGACCGAGGACAGCAGCGTCGCGGCCGCCAGCGCCACGGCCATGCCGCGGCGCAGCCAGCGGCTGGCCGAGGCAGGCGGGAGGCAAAGGCGCGCCCGCGGGAGCGTAAGAAGGCGCATCGACGACTGGTTCTCGTCCGTTCACCAGGGGGCTTGAGCGTGCCGCGCTTGCAGCAGCTCACGATCCTGGACGCAATCTGTTGCAAAGCGGCCGGATCGTGCACTTCAGCCGTGAAAAACTTTGGGCATTGCATCATCGCTGGTGGGCTGCGCGTCAGTCCTCACTACACTCGGCAGCGTTTGAGCACCGTCTTGGGCGCTGGCGCGCCCCTCGAGCATGCAACTGACCCCCAAAGCGATCTGCGCCGCCGTGGCGCTCCTGTTCATCGGCGGCACAAGCCTCGCCCAGTCGGCCGACCCGCTGCGCGATGCCGCTCAGAAGGCGGTGCAGACCAACCCGGAAGTCACGGCACGCTTCAATGCCTACCGTGCCGCCGGCGACGCGGTGCAGGTGGCGCGGGGCGGTTTCCTGCCGCGCGTGGACCTGAACGCCAGCGCCGGCCGTGACAGCGACCGCATCACCGGTCGACTGCCCGACGAATCGCAATCGCTGACACGCAGCCAGGTCGGTGTCTCGCTGACCCAGCTGCTGTGGGACGGCCTGGGCACGCGCAAGGACGTCGACCGCCTGACGCACGAGCGGCTGGCGCGCTACTTCGAGTTGATGGAAGCCACCGAGCAGACCGTGCTCGAGGCCGCGCGCGCCCACTACGACGTGCAGCGCTTCCGCCGCCTCGTACAGCTGGCCGAGGACAACTATGTCCAGCACCGCTACGCTTTCCTGCAGATCCAGTCGCGCGTGAAGGCCGGCGTCGGCCGCGGCGTCGACCTCGAGCAGGCCGGCGCGCGCCTCGCCCTGGCCGAATCCAATCTCGCCACCGAGCAGGCCAACCTGCACGACGTCACGGCGCGCTACCAGCGCATCGTCGGCGACCTTCCCCCGTCCGCGCTGCCGAGGCTGTCGATCCTCAAGGACGGCGTGCCGGGCAGCGCCGGCGAGGCGGTGACGCAGTCGCTGCGCAACAGCGCTGCGATCAGCGCCAGCATCGAGGGCCTGCGCGCCGCGCGCCAGGCCGCTGGCGGCCGCGAGTCCGCGTTCCAGCCGCGCGTCGAGGCACGCCTGTCGGGCGCCACCGGCCGCAATGTCGACGGCCTCGAAGACCAGAAGCGCACCGGATCGGCGCTGATCGTGCTGAACTGGAACCTCTACAACGGTGGCTCGGACGTGGCCCGCGTGAACCAGCAGAAGAACCTGCTCACCCAGGCGGCCGACGTGCGCGACCGCGTCTGCCGCGACACCCGCCAGGTGGCGGCGATCGCCTTCAACGACACGCGCAAGCTCACCGAGCAGCTCGTCTACCTGGAGCGCAACACGCTGGCGATTGAGAAGGCGCGCGACGCCTACCGCCAGCAGTTCGACATCGGCCAGCGCAGCCTGCTGGACCTGCTGAACGCCGAGAACGAGGTCTACACCGCGCGCCGCGCCTACGCGAACGCCGAGCACGACCTGGCGCTCGCCTACGCGCGCACCCATGCCTCGATGAACCGCCTCGGCACGGCACTCGGCATCGCCCGCACCGACCAGCTGGCCGACGAGGCCGCGGGCTGGGCAGCGGGCGAGGACGCGCCTTCGCGCTGCCCGGTCACCGTGGCCGAGGCCGGCACGACCGACCGCTCGGCGCTCGACGCCCGCGCCGAGAGCCTCTCGCGCAGCGCGCCGGCGCCGCGCTAGTTCACCGCTTCACGGGCGGCAGGTCCGTACAGGCGCCCTCGAAGGCCTCGGCCGCCAGGCCGATGCTCTCGCCCAGCGTCGGGTGCGGGTGGATGGTCTTGCCGATGTCCACCGCATCCGCGCCCATCTCGATGGCCAGCGCGATCTCGCCGATCATGTCGCCGGCGTGCGTGCCGACGATGCCGCCGCCGACGATGCGGTGCGACTCTTCATCGAACAGCAGCTTGGTGAAGCCCTCGTCGCGGCCGTTGGCGATGGCGCGGCCCGAGGCCGTCCAGGGGAAGAGGCCCTTCTTGACCTTCAGGCCCTTGGCCTTGGCCTCGTCTTCGGTGACGCCGACCCAGGCCACTTCGGGGTCGGTGTAGGCCACGCTGGGGATCACGCGCGCGTCGAAGGCCATCTTCTGCCCGGCGGCGACCTCCGCCGCCACGTGCGCCTCGTGCACCGCCTTGTGCGCCAGCATCGGCTGGCCGACGATGTCGCCGATCGCGAAGATGTGCGGCACGTTGGTGCGCATCTGCACGTCCACCGGGATGAAGCCGCGCTCGCCGACGATCACGCCCGCCTTCTCGGCGCCGATCTTCTTGCCGTTCGGCGTGCGGCCGACGGCCTGCAGCACGAGGTCGTAGACGCCTTCGCTCTTCGTGCCGTCCAGGCCCTCGAACTGCACGCGGATGCCGTCCTTCGTCGCTTCGGCGCCGACTGTCTTCGTCTTCAGCATCAGCTTGTCGAAGCGGTGCGCGTTCATCTTCTGCCAGACCTTGACGAGGTCGCGGTCGGCGCCCTGCATCAGGCCGTCGAGCATCTCGACCACGTCGAGCTTCGCGCCCAGCGTCGAGTAGACCGTGCCCATCTCCAGGCCGATGATGCCGCCGCCGATGACGAGCATCTTCTTCGGCCGCTGGCGCAGCTCGAGCGCGCCGGTGCTGGTGACGATGCGCGGATCCTCCTTCGGCAGGAAGGGCAGCTTCACCGCCTCGGAGCCGGCGGCGATGATGGCCTGCTTGAACCGGATCGTCTGCGTCGAGCCATCCTTGGTCAGCACGACCTTCAGGTGGTTCGGGTCGGCGAACTCGCCGCTGCCCTGCACCACGGTGACCTTGCGCATCTTGGCCATCGCCGCCAGGCCGCCGGTCAGCTTGCCGATCACCTTCTCCTTGTGGGCCTTGAGCTTGCCGAGGTCGACCACCGGCTCGGCGAAGCTGACGCCCAGCGCCTCGAAGTGCTTGACCTCGTCCATCACCGCCGCCACGTGCAGCAGCGCCTTGGACGGAATGCAGCCGACGTTCAGGCACACGCCGCCGAGCGTCGCGAAGCGCTCGACCAGCACCGTCTTCATGCCCAGGTCGGCGGCGCGGAACGCCGCCGAGTAGCCGCCCGGGCCGGCGCCGAGCACGAGCATGTCGCATTCGAGATCGGCACCGCCGGCGTAGCTTGCCGCCGCGGGCGCGGCCACCGGGGCCGGGGCGGGCGCGGCGGCCGTCGGCGCGGCCGCGGGTGTGGCGGGCGCTGCCGCCGCGGCGCCGGCCGCCTCGAGCGTCAGGACGACCGATCCCTCGCTGACCTTGTCGCCGAGCGCGACCTTGAGCTCCTTCACCACGCCGGCATGCGACGAGGGAATCTCCATCGAGGCCTTGTCGCTCTCGACGGTGATCAGGCTCTGCTCGGCCTTGATGGTGTCGCCCGGCTTGACGAGCAGCTCGATGATCGCGACGTCCTTGAAGTCGCCGATGTCCGGGACCTTGATGTCGATGAGAGGCATCAGGTTCTCCTTACAGCAGCACGCGGCGGAAGTCCGCCAGGATGGACGCGAAGTAGGCGTTGAAGCGCGCCGCCGCGGCGCCGTCGATCACGCGGTGGTCCCACGACAGCGACAGCGGCAGGATCAGGCGCGGCACGAACTGCTTGCCGTCCCAGCGCGGCTCGGTGCTGCTCTTGCACACGCCGAGGATCGAGACCTCCGGCGCGTTGATGATCGGCGTGAAGTAGCGCCCTCCGATGCCGCCCAGCGAGCTGATCGAGAAGCAGCCACCGCTCATCTCGGCCGGCGAGAGCTTGCCTTCGCGCGCCTTGGCGGCGAGTTCGCTCATCTCCTTGCTGATCTGCAGGATGCCCTTCTTGTCGGCGTCCTTGATCACCGGGACCACGAGGCCATTGGGCGTGTCGGCCGCGAAGCCGATGTGGAAGTACTGCTTGAGCACGAGCTGGTCGCCGTCGAGCGAGGCGTTGAACTCGGGGAACTTCTTCAGCGCCGCGACCGAGGCCTTGATCAGGAAGGCCAGCATCGTGACCTTGACGCCGCTCTTCTCGTTCTCCTTGTTGAGCTGCACGCGGAAGGCTTCCAGCTCGGTGATGTCGGCATCGTCGTGGTTGGTGACGTGCGGGATCACGACCCAGTTGCGGTGCAGGTTGGCGCCGCTGATCTTCTTGATGCGCGAGAGGTCCTTGCGCTCGACCGGGCCGAACTTGGTGAAGTCGACCTGCGGCCAGGGCAGCAGGCCGGGGAACGCGCCGCCACCCGCGGCGGCCGCGGCGGGCGCCTTGGCCTTCTGCGCCTGCGTCTGCACGGCGCCGCTCATCACGCCCTTGACGAAGCCCTGCACGTCGTCCTGCGTGATGCGGCCCTTGGGCCCGGAGCCCTTGACCTCTTCC
>WBZM01004534.1_pt1 | contig 10046 bp, 8 predicted proteins | sample 5204271 | NCBI WGS metagenome assembly WBZM01 (sample SAMN12344346, study PRJNA552823) | activated sludge metagenome | biome: Activated sludge suspended growth; feature: Nitrification reactor; material: Wastewater; isolation source: activated sludge from nitrification reactor of wastewater treatment... | reverse complement strand
GCGCGGCGGACAAAGATCTTCGACCGTTTCAAGCACAGGGATCTCTGAATCAGCGCAACTTCCGCAAATGTTTACAATCCCGATTCCGGATTCCCTGCATAATTCAATCATCGAATTCCTGAACTGAAAATTGATCTCCTTCATCACGCTGATCACAACCAGCGACGGTGCTAATGATTTCGTGATCAATCCTTCAAGACATCGGAGCGACATTTCTGAATGCGCAAGATAAACGTATTTCATTACATGTTCTTCTTATACCAATTGTAAGTCTTCAGTATTCCTTCATTGAGATCGACCTTAGGATAGAAACCCAGAAGTGACTGCGCCTTTTCGATGCTTGGTATTCTTAGTTCCACGTCAACATAGTTCTTGGGTACATACACAATTTTGCTTTTAGACTTGCACAGATAGACAATCTTCTCCGCCAGTGATGAAATGGTTATGGTTCCCTTTGGATTTCCGATATTAAATACTTCACCAATGGCTTTTTTGTTTGTCAGACAAAGCTCTATCCCTTCCATCATATCATCCACATAGCACCAAGACCTTATCTGATCGCCTTCTCCGTGTATTTCAATGTTCTTTCCTTTCACGACGTTCTTTATGAAGATCTGAATTGCACCTTCGCCAACTTGTCCCGGACCATAAATGTTAAAGGGCCTTATCGTCACACATGGGTATCCGTGCTGCTTATAATAACTGTGCACAAGATGTTCTCCGGTTACCTTGCTTATGGAATACGTCCATCTTCCTTCGCCCACTGGAGCAAAGTTTGTGCTTGATTTCTCACTGGACTTATACGCATATGCGCCAAGCACTTCACTCGTTGAGAAGTCCAAAAACCGTTCGAGCTTTCCGGAGTACTTTTGCAGTGCTTTCAGAAGATTCAAAGTTCCATTGATATTAACATCCAAAGTCTTTATCGGATCGATTATTACCGTATCAATCCCGGCGATAGCCGCAAGATGAACCACAATCTCCGGGCGAAAATCTTCACATGCACTCCTTAATGAATCTGCATTCAAGACATCATCTTTAACGATCTTCAGATTGCCGGACTTTATGTTCTTGTACCGAATGGAATCTCTGGAAAAATTATCGTAGATGAGGATCTCATTGTCAGCGATAAGCTTCTTTGCCAATGTGCTTCCGATAAATCCTGCACCGCCTGTGAGTAATATCTTCTTGTTCTTGATTTTCAAATTTATGTTCACTTTAGTTTTAATTCGTAAGTCTTTCTTAGGAATCCATTGGCAAGAAACTTCTTCTTAAAAGCAAACAAGCCTTCAATGAGTCCGTCTCCGGTATCCGATGTGCCGATGTCATAATAGCGGTAACCTTTTGTCTTTGACCATTCAATTGTTTTGAAGAGGATAAACTCTGCAGCTCCCTCCGGTTTAAACTCCTCAGAACCCGCGAGATAGAAATTCAAAATGACATCCTTGTTAATGGAAAACAATACGCAAATTGCCGCCAACTCACCCCTTATCCTTGCTTCGAAAAGAATTATGTCTTCAGGAAGCTTATTCTTGAGATAGATCAATTCTTCAAACGAATGTGTTGGGCTTACATTCTTCAGCTCTCTGTTGTCGCGAAGAATTGAATAATACGTTTCGAAATTTTCCTTTGTCAGCACTTCATCTAAGATATTGACTGTAATGTCCTTTTGAGATTTCTTGATGGATCTTTTTTTTGTTTCCGAAATCTTCTGAAACTCGAATTCACTCAGGTCTATGATATTTGAGATTGACACAGTGCTCACTTCGAAACCGGACTTAAGCAATGCATATTCAGTTTCTTCATTTGGCGACTTGTGATAAAGGAATGGCGGGTTCTTGATTATGCACTTTTCAAATCCATTGTTCTGCAGATATTCTTTGAGACCCTTTATTACCTCTCTGAAGTTCAATAGATCTGAACGTTTTTTCCAAAGAAAACCTGCAAAGCTGACACCGTCGCAGGAAACAAAAACCTTTCCCTCTTCAGTCTGTTTTTCAGAGCCGAGCATGATTGCTATTATTTTTCCCGTATATTTATCCCTGAACTTGAGCGAGTGAAAACTTATTCCCTTCCCGAATACATCATGGTATGAATTGAATCTGTGATCATAAAACAAGTTGTACTGATTTCTCAGAAATTCCTTCCACTCGATCTCATTCTCAATGTCTGTAACTCTGGTTACTTCAATCATCTTCTCTCCTGTAAACTTCATAACCCGTTTCCTTATGAAGCATTCTGAAACCGGTCGGTACAAACAATTCACTAGGCGGATATACAGCCCTGTTGATCTTGTCTCTTTCAACCACAACGACAGAATTCTTATCGACAAGGTTCAATCTTGCTCTGATTTTCTCTGTTCCTACATTTGTATCCATGAATTCATATCCATATTTAGGATCTTTCCACCCAAGGTCAATACCGTTGAAATAGTAGCTGAACTGAGGATTGTATCTGTAATCTGATCCAACATAAACTATTTTTTCAGCACCGGATTCTTCAATTACATTCACCGCGTTCTCAATATGAAACCTGTCTTCCCATAAAGGTTTGTTGATCAGGTAGAAAATATTTGAGACTGCAAATGTCAATACAATGAACATTGCAATTACACGGCCTGTATTCATTTTGCTTTGAAAAAAGTATCCCGCCAACAAAACTAAAATCACCGTTACAATAAATACTGTCCCTGAAAAAAGAAGACCTTTTTCTGAAACGAAACTTTTGATGGCAGGACGGTAATTTTCAGTGGTATACCAAATAATATTCAGAAGCACTGATGAAAGCAGCAATGCCTTGGTAATTTTTCCTTCCTTATTAATTTCAGACAGATAATTCGCGATCAGCAGCGACACAGCGGGGAGCACAAGCAGCAGGTATGATTCAAGTTTTGTTTTGAACATAGTAATAATAGCGAACCCGCATACCGTCCATATCCACATGAATGCAACAGGAAATTTCATGGCCTTCATGTTTCGGAAACTTCTTATGAAGGCAAAGAGCAACAGAATTCCAAAGGGAATTATAGTGAGCAAATAATTGAAATAATAAAGCGGTCCCGATGCCTTCTCATTCATTTCCACACCCGCAAATGCCCTGTCAATGAGATGAAATCCAAAAAAATAATCCGTGAATGACTTGCCGTGTTCGATGTACATATAAACATGCCAGGGCATTGCTACTAATAAACCTACTGCTGAAATAATGAAAAGATCTTTGATGCTTATGGGTGAATTGCTTCTATACACAATAATAGTTGCCAGTATCACCATGGGTATAAACAAACCGACCAGTATCTTAGACATCAGACAAATCCCAAAGAACATTCCGGCAGCAAAAGCATACCGGGTCTTCTTTTCAGAAGAAAGCTTCAGGGCAAAGTAAAATGAGGCAAGCATGAAAAGCACGTACGGTATGTCAAGCTGAAATCTCTTTGAGAAGACATTGAAGAGAATATTTCCGGAGAAGATAAGTGCACCAAATATTCCTGCCACCTGACTGAGGAAATTTTTACCGATAAGATATATCATCATTACCGAAAGAAGCGACAGTCCAAGTATCAGAAGTTTGAGTGAAACAGGATTGAAACCGAATATTACTGAGAAGAAATAGCCAAGCCATATCAAAGCAGGTGGATGAGAACCGGAATAGAACCTGCCGACAGAGTGCGAGCTTTGGTCTATAAAATCTCCGTTAATGTGAATGGAATTAACTCTGGCTGCATACATGGCTTCATCCCACGGCTGAATGTCAGAATTTAATGTTGAAGGGATCTTCACGGCTGCAAGGAAGAGCAGTATCAGCAAGATGACCGATGCCGATCTTTCACTATTCAAGAAAAGTCTTTCCGAACCTGAGGGTGAGAACGGCATAATAAGGCTTGACCGCCTTTAGAAATTTATTCCGAGTGAGATAGCGTTTCCTGTTCCGAAACCGTCAGTGTATGGCACAAAAGCATAATCAACAAACCATGCCTGATATCTGAATCCAATTCCCGTTGTAAACCCTCTGTTGTCATAACCTGATTGATATCCGAGTCTGAAAAACAGAAAATCCTTATAAGATGCTTCGGCACCGGAATGAAGGTGAAAGCCGCCTCCTGAAAGGACCTGAAACCCCTCGGCTGCTGCAAGCACAGAAAATGTTTTCGATGCCTTGAAACTATAGCTTCCGCCAAACCTTACGAGTGCCGGAAGTTTAGAGCTAACATTCTTGAGTGCGCTGACTGAACCGATATTTGAGACAACAAATGAAAGACTGTAGTTGTCCTTTGAATAGTTAGTTCCGAAATCAAATCCAAAACCGGTTGCATCATCAACATAGATCTTCTCATAGATCATTTTTCCTGTTATGCCTATGGAGAGATTGGTGCTGACAAGATATCCCAATGACAAACCGGTTGAAAGGCTTCGGGCATCAAACGACTCGATTGCAGCTCCGGGCGTATTCCTGACCTCGATGTCATTGACCCCTGTTGTGAATACTCCTAAACCGAATGCAAGCTTCTTGCCGGAAGGAAATTTTGCGGCAATGTAATCCGTGCTGAGATCTTGTGCGGAGAAATTATGCATCAGTGAAACGTTCCCATTGTTTCCAATTATGAGTCGTGCCGGATTATAAATGTAAGCGGTCGCGTCACTCGTTACTGAAGAATATGCTTCTCCCATTGCAAGTGACCGTGCGCCTGCTCCGAGTTTGAGAAAAGCCAGCCCGGTGCTTGCTGCTCCGTCATTCTGAGCAAACAGTGCTAACGGACTTATCATTAACAAAACTGCTATTATTGAAATCTTTTTCATCACTTGAATTTGAATGCTACTGTAATGTTTTGAATTGCATCGTGAGTGAACGGCTCAAGCTGGAATGAATAATCAATTCCAAGATTCATGGTCTTGGAAAAATTCTTGTCAAGGCCGATACCAAACGACGGCTTCAGGTTTCCTCCAAAATCATCTGCGGAGAAATCAATCCTGTCAAGTCCTGCACGGAATTTTACCTGCGGAACAATGTTGATCTCCGTACCGATTCTGAGAACCGTGTTACTGCTCTTATCCGGAACTATACCGTCCGGTCCCGGTTCTGATTCAGGACTAAAATACTGCTGCAAAGCAACAGACACAACACCGTAATTCTTCGGAAGAAGATAACTTGCCCCCAGATCAAGCATTTTCGGAAATTCATCTGTTGTTGTATTGCCAAGACTGCCATAGATCTCAGAAGTTCTCCACTCATATTTTGCTCCAAGATCTTTAAGAGATATTCCAAGAGATAAATTTTTTGAAGCCTGATAGACAGCTCCAAGATCGATTGCAAACGAAGTGGATGTTACTTCCTCAAAGAGCTTGGCATAATAAAGTTTGAAACCAACTCCGAGCGCAACATTGTCACCAAGCAGAAATGCCGTACCAAGATAAAACTCATTCTCAAACGTTGAGAATAGACCTATCTGCCTCGTGTCGTTATCCCTTCCGTCAATATCGGAAACACCTGCATTGACCCATGCCAAAGTTATTCCCGCGCCGCCTTTCTCCTGCTTTGGCAATTTGAATTTCTTAGTAAATCCCAGGAAGTTCAACTTCCGGTCAAGACTCAGGAAAGTATATCCGAGGTTCACATTGCCATCAGTCTGAAATGCAGATAGTGCAGGATTATAGATGCCGTTAATGTTGCCAAAAATATCTGACACCATTGCATTACCCATTGACAAACCCCTGGCTCCGAATCCCATGCGGGAGAAACTTCCGGCATAGCTTCCGAGCTGTGCATTTGCAGATGCAGTTATGCAGAATAACAACACTATTAATACTGTGTATCTTCTCAAATTATTTCCGGTATGCTTCATTCTCATTTTATTGAAGCAAAAGAATTTTTCCCCAGATATCATCTTCATCATCGATCTCAACTCTGTAAAAATAAACTCCGTTGGCAACAATTGCTCCGTTGTCATTCTTCCCATCCCATGCTGTGAACAGTTCACTTGTTCCGGATCTTGTCGCATTCTGAATCAGAACCCTGACCGGGTTCATGGCAAAGTCAAAGATCTTTATGGTAACCTTTGAAACATCCTTTGTACTCTTGTAGAAAATCCTTGTCACTTCATCATCCGGTGCAAAAGGATTTGGAGCCGCATAAGTTTTAATATCAGATGAAAGATTAATCGGATCTATTCTTCTGTAGATCTTCCATTTTCCTATCCATGGCTGTCCATATTCCTGTGTCTGAAGTAATCCGTCCGCACTTCCGAAGTAGAGTGTATCTCCGAAATGATTGCCTGCATAAAACTGATTTGTCCTAAGCTGATCCTTCGTTCTTTCATCGTAAATTATTCCCGGCTTTGCCCAGTTGAATGCACCGAAGTTGGCTCTCCACAATCCTGCATCGGTAAAACCATACACTATCGAATCTTTGAAAGACATTCCGTTTGGTTTCAGATCAGCCAGAGTTGATATCCAGTTTGCACCCCCGTTTGAAGTAAAGCTCAGTGCATCAAATTCATCTGATGATTCGGCCCTTCTTGTAGCTCCCCATACTATCTCTTTTCCGGCATATCTCTGCACGTCAAGACTTACCACAAAATTTCCGGAAATTCCGTTGCCTGAACCCAGCGGGTCAGTGTTAAGGAAATTGTACTTCCTCCAGTTTACTCCCCAGCTTGTTGTCTTGTTGATTCCGTTAGCCGTTCCAACGTATAGTGTGGAATCATTCACGGCTGCAACGGTAAAGACTCTGTGATTGAGATTATCCCTTGGATTTAGCTCAAAGTTATATCCGCTCACATCAATGTTAATGCTGTCAAGATCATCCGGCGGAAGTAAGACTCTCTGCCAGCTGGCGCCATAATCTGTTGATTTCCTTAATCCGCCGGCAAATGAACAGATCCATATTACATAGTTATTTGGATCGTTCTGTGCACGGGTTACTGCTATATCATAGGTTAGATTCTGTTGCCTTACAACAACCGGCAATGAGTAAATTCTATTTGTGCCATACATTAATACACTGTCTGCCTGTGTATCAATTGGTTGCGGATAAGCTGACCAGTTCAATCCAAAATCCGTTGAGACCTTTATGCCCGTGCCTGTCGGAACAGACTCGCCGTTGATCTCTTCGCTGACGGCTGTTGATGCGACAAACATCTTACCGTTCAATGTGAAGCCTGCTATGTCATCCTCTCCAAAAGGATCTATTCCGAAGTAACCGTCGAATGAATTGAAATTGTCAGTTGTTCTCATCAGTCCGTTACCTGTAGCAAACCATACGGTATCTCCGCTCTTGAGTATGTCTGTAATGAAGTTGCTTATTGGGGTTGCAGACTTCACGGGATTAACAAGTACTGTCGGGAAAAAAGGATTGTCTGATTGCCTCGAAGTGATCTGCGGTTTGAACCTCAGCACATTGAATCCTTCAGGTAAGCTTATGAACTGAGTCCGTGCATCAGAACAAATTATCAGAAGGACAAATATTATTATTAACTTCTTCATCTTGGTGCAATGAATTTAATGCTGTCCCTTACCGGCACGCTGAGCAGGTTAGCTCTGTCTCTTGCTGTGAAAGTATATTTAAAATATCCATAGGAACTCGGGTCTGAACTGTACGAGACATAATTTGAAAATGAGAATACACCATTTCCTGAATTGAACATTGGTATGGCAGGAAGAGTTACGCCGTTTGGCCTTACAGTGACAAAAGAAACATCATTGAGATCACAAAGCCCGTCAGGATCACTTACATTGACTGTGATTGTAAGCAATGACGAATCTCCCGGCAGCGGTCTTACAATACTGTCCGGCAAAGCAGTTGAATTTATTACAGGCGGTTGATTGGCAGTATTGACAACTCTGAACACTGATGTAATCAAATTACTGAATAGCCCGGAAGTATTTTCTGCAACTACTTCAACTGAGTAATTCCCAACAAGCAGGCACTGAATGTTGTCTATGTTTATGGAGCCGGTATAGTTCTGATCTCCCGGGGTAGTATCTGGTGAAGCGCCGTTGTCGTTCAATTCAAAGACACCCGCTTGTTCATTATTGGGATCAAACACTGTGCATTTGACATTGCTGATCTGCTCTCCGTCATTTGTGCTGACGTTAACTCTGACTATCAGATTGATCAGCGGCGATGCTGAGTTTGTAAAGACAGTATCTTTGGAAAATAACAGATCGGATATCACAGGAGATGTGAATGACGGATCAATTATCTCATCACTTTCCTTCTCACATGATACCAAAAAAAGCGCTGCGATCATTGCAATAACCGCAGCGTTTACAAACCTGATTTTTGATGAAATTTTAATAACCGAGATTTATTTAAAACGCAGTACTTGTTTTTTCGTTGTTCTTGATTTTAGTTTCTTGTTGAACCCGGAACTACTTCTTAATGATCTTCTTTACATCCGGATAAAGATTCAAACCAAAATCAATGCTTACCATTCCCATGTATCTTTTAAATCCGGGACCGGAAGCCGCATCATCGCCGTCGTTAAGACTAAGATTTTCAGTTTGACCAAGAGTAGGAGTTGCATTGTCATCGTTAAACAGGTTCATGAGATTGTACCTGGCTCCAATTACTATTCCTAGATTTCTCTTGTCATTTTTTAAGACAAATTCCAATCCGGTTCTCAGTTCAAGTCCAAATCTTAAAGAAGATTCATATTTCTTTTCGAAATTTGTCTGACTTGCAACACCCGGTGTGTAAGTTCCTGAAATAATGTTACCCGTGAGTCCGCCGCCGTAATAGCTTCTGAATCCGTATGTACCATAGAAAACATATTCATAACCTGCTCCAACAGTGATAATGTCATAACTTGTCTTATTTGCATCCGATTCAAAATCGCTGTTGGTCATGCCTTTATAGTCAAATCCAAGGTAGATCCTGTCAACTCTTTTCTTGCCCGGACTGTACTTTCCGTTTATATAGGCTCCCCATCCCCATCGCATTCCGTAGTTATCTCTCAATACTTGATCCTGGGATGAATAATTTGCCCTTCCGTATGCATCATTAGTAGCAAGATTCCATACACCTCCGACTCCAATTGTCCATGCCGGTCTGGTATAAGAAACTAATTGCTTGGTTGTTGTGGTGGTTGTCTGCTGCGCAAACAAATCTCCTGACAACACAATACAAGCAAGTAACAACAATGCAGTGAGTGATCTTTTCATATGCTTCCTTTCGGTATTAAGAATAAGTAAGGTTTAATTTTTGAAGCCAAATTAGTATTTTGACTTCTAACAATCAAGTAAGTATTCGTATTCAACCGGGCAAAAAAGTTTGTGCAATGCAACAAGCAGAAGGCTGTAGATAGAACATCTGCTTTTAAGAATTTTATCTCACTTAATTTAAATCAACACATACATTTTGAAGCTGTTTAACAATGATATTCCGTACACACTCACAAGTCTCTTTACGAGTTATTTTGAAACTGCATCTCATGAAAGAAAAATATTCTTTTCAAAGGATTCGGAAAATGTATACTCCGGCTTTGGGATAGGAGACCTTGCTACCGGTGTTTTTGATCTGTGTGAAAAATTTCTGGAGTTTGGCCTGAAGAAAGGTGATAAGGTCGCAATAATTTCAGAGAACAGATTCGAATGGGTAATTACTGATTTCGCTTGCATGTTCTGCGGACTCATAAGCGTCCCGATCTACCTAAGCCTCTCAACTTCACAAATGTCTTTCATACTCAATCAATCAGAGTCAAAGTTGTGTTTTGTTTCAGGACTTTCTTTGCTTGAGAAAATTGTTTCCATACAAGGGAATCTTCCGCAACTGAAGAGAATCATCATTTATAATTCCCCTGAGAAGACTGTCCTGCCTGAACACACATTCTATTTCGGAGACTTTGTCAGAAAAGGCATTCCGAGAAAGTACGAGCTTGTTATGAAGATGCTTTCGGCAATGTCAGAAAGCATATCCCCCGATGACATTGTCACGATCAATTATACTTCCGGCACAACAGGCGTTCCAAAAGGCGTAATGCTCACGCATCGGAATCTCTTCACAAATATCAAAGCTTGCACCAAGGTTTTGTCAATAGATGAAACCGACAC
>WBZM01004532.1_pt1 | contig 10047 bp, 4 predicted proteins | sample 5204271 | NCBI WGS metagenome assembly WBZM01 (sample SAMN12344346, study PRJNA552823) | activated sludge metagenome | biome: Activated sludge suspended growth; feature: Nitrification reactor; material: Wastewater; isolation source: activated sludge from nitrification reactor of wastewater treatment... | reverse complement strand
GCTGATGTTGCGGCCGAGGGTATAGTCCTCGAAACGCCCTTCCATCGCCAGCAGCGCCGTTTCCGCCAGACAGGCGTAAGCTGTCTTGGGCGGCAGGCCGATATCGTAGCCGAAGTCAATGTCGCCGGGGATCAGCACCTCGCCGCTCTCAATTACCAGCACGTCCGGCCGTAGCGCCGCTTCTTGCTTGCTGATATCCGGCGGCCGGGCCACGTCGCAGATGACCGCGCCCGGCTTGCACTTGGTGATGTCCACAATGCGCTGGCCGAAGGCCGAGGTCGCCGTCACGATCAGGTCGCACTCGCTCAGGTACTCATCGGCCCGCGTGGCAATAGTCACCGCTGCGCCCGGCGTCTCGTCCTGGATGGCGCGCTTGAGCTCGATCAGCCGCTCCGGCTCGATCGACACCAGCACCACGTCGTGGATGGCCTGGGCCAGCAGCCGCGAGCAGACCGAGCCGATGGAGCCCGTCGCGCCGATGATCATGACCTTGCCCTTCGTGAGGTCGGTCGCGCCCATCTTGACCACCGCCTGTTTGGCTGCCTCCAGCGTGGCCGCCACGGTCAGGCTGTTGCCGCTGGTGATGGCGATATCGGCCTCGTGGGCCACGGTGATGCCGGCGTCGCCGACGACGCTGGTGAACGCGCCCAGGCCCATGATGCGCGCGCCCTTGCGCTCGGCAATGCGCGCCGCCTTGTTCAACTGGTCATAGGTGAAGCGCTCGCCGTGGTTCATCATCTGCCGCGGGGTGGCCCCCAGCGAGATGAGGTGGCCCTCGATACGCTGCCCCGTCGCCGGCGAGACGCCGCCGGTGATACGCGACAGATACATCGGCGGCAGCCGGGCGGCAAAGGACTCCACCAGCGTATCGGGCAGCAGCTTCGTCCAGCGGAAGCGCTTGTCGTTGTGGATGAACTTGATGCTGAGCGGATGGATGACGAAGGCGAAGCGGTTGACGCCCGCCTCACCCGGTTGCAGGTAGCGGATGGCCGGTGTCCAGTCGAGATCGGCCATCAGGTCGAGGTAGGTGTCTTCGGTCAGCGGAGCGTCGGGATTGGCGCGGATAGCGACCATGATCGCCTCGATGGTCGCCGCGGACCAGCGGCCGAGTTCGCCGCGGCCGTCCAGCGCGGGCATCATCGTCACCAGGATGCTCGCGCCGCGCTGCCGCAGGTCGTCCAGGTCTTCCTCCGTCGCCCACTCGACGACGATGGTCTTGCGTTTCAGGTCGGCCGGGGCGTAGCGGCGAATGGCCCCGACGTCGCCGGCCAGAATGTCGGCGTGGCGGAAGGCGTCGGGGTCGCGCGGCTTTTCAGGCTCGCCCGGCAGCGGCTGGATGCGGTGGAAGGGCGCGCTCTTGAGCTGGTCAAGGGTCGGGCCGGCGGCCTGGCCCAACGTCTGGCGGCCGCCAATCAGCGGGGCCGATGGCAGAGCGAAGTAGATAAAGGGATCGGCGAAACGCAGCTCGGCCGCGCGGCGTTCCAGCGCCCCGGACAGGCCGTTGTGGTTCAGGCCGGGAACCATCAGAACGTGCTTCTGGGCGAAAATACCCGGCTGCGCCCGGTCGGCCAGGATGACGCCCCAGCGCTCCAGCCCGGCGCGGATGCCCGCGCCGTCGACCACGGGCGTGCGTGTGGCCACCGCCGGCAGCGTCGCGCCAAGCTCGTGCGGCCGGTGGGCGTCGCCAAGTTCGAGATCAGCCGGCATGCCCTCCAGGGCGATAGCGTCAACCTTACCGTCATATTCCTGGATCAGGGCGCGAGCGCGTTCGGCGTCGCCTCCGCAGCCGGCGCGGCGCAGCCGCAGGTCGTGACCCATGAAGGTGTGCTGGGCGCTGTCGTTGCCTTCGCCAGTGTGGATAACGAGGAGTTGCTTCATTGTAACCTCACGAAACGGGGAGTTTCAGACCCCGAAATGTCACCATATTGACACCGTAATGACCCTCATGTATACTTTGCTTGAAATCGCACCGGGCTCGCCGCCCCCGGCGGCAAGCAGTCACGGCCCACCGGGGTCTCTCTTCCCCCGGCCGTGACCGGCCTCGCGCTGTGGGAGGTGATGTCGTTCGATAAAAAGAGCGGGTTCCATAACTTTACCACAAGCAACGCCGAACCGTTGAACGTCAACCGGGAATCATCGGGGCCGGTGCGCCCTACGTGGTTCGCAATTTGCAAGCAGACTTAGTGAGAGGAGACGCGACATGTCCAATCAGAAGCAGATCAGCCTGTGGCTGGTCGTGATGGCGCTGGCGGCGGCCGTTCTGGCCGCCTGCCAGCCGCAGAGCCAGGTCGTCGAAGTGACCCGCGTGGTCACCGAGACGGTCGTCGAGGAGGGCCAGCCGGTCGAAGTGACGCGCATCGTCACCGAGACCGTCGAAAACATCGCCACGCCGACGCCCGAACCCGGGGCGGCGCCCGCCGGCCCGGCTGACCCCACCGTCTGGCACGAGGTTTCCTTTGGCGAGCCGGACTCGCTCGACCCGGCGCTCGATTACGAGACCTCCGGCGGCAACGTCATCCAAAATGTGATGGAGCCGCTCATTATCTATGACCACACCAGCCCGACCGATTTCGTTCCGGCGCTGGCGGTCGAAGTGCCCTCCCTGGAAAACGGCGGCATCTCCCAGGACGGCAAGACCTACACCTTCCAAATCCGCGAAGGCGTTACCTTCCATGCCGGCGGCACGCTGGAGCCCCACGACGTGGCCTACAGCTTCCAGCGCGGCCTGCTCCAGAGCGACCCCAACAGCCCGCAGTGGCTGTTGATCGAACCGATCATGGGCTTCAGCTCGGGCGACATCACCGAGGCGCTCGACCCCGAGGGCACGCTCATCGGCGACCCGGCGGCCGTGCAGGCCTTTGACCCGGCGCAGCTGGCCGCCGTGTGCGAGTCCGTGCAGGCGGCCGTCGTGGCCGACGACGCCGCGGGCACCGTCACCTTCAACCTGGCCCAACCGTGGGGCCCGTTCCTGGCCACCCTGACCTCGACCTGGGGCTCGGTCATGGACATGGAATGGGCGGTCGAACAGGGCGCCTGGGACGGCGACTGCGCCACCTGGCAGAACTGGTACGCCCCCGGCACAGAGAATGCTGAACTGTCGGACAAGCTCAACGGCACCGGCCCGTTCATGCTCGACCACTGGACGCCCGGCGAGGAAATCGTCCTGACCGCCTTCGAAGATTACTGGCGTACGGCCGAGACGCCCCGGTGGGAAGGCGGCCCGTATGGCCCGGCGGCCCTCAAGACGGTCATCTACACCGTCGTTGACGAATGGGGCACCCGCTTCGCCATGTTCCAGAGCGGTGACGCCGAATACGTGCAGGTGAACCCGGAGCACGAGGTGCAGGTTGACCCGCTGGTCGGCGTGATCTGCGATGCGCAGACGGGCGAGTGCCAGCCGAACGAGGAAAACCCGGAAGGGCCGTTCGTGAAATACGTCAACCGCCCGGGCGTGAACCGCACCGACATCTTCCCGACGTTCAACATCGCCGCCGGCTCCCCCTATGTGGGCAGCGGCCAGCTTGACGGCAACGGCATTCCGTTGGACTTCTTCAACGATGTGAACGTCCGCAAGGCGCTGGCGACCTGCTTCGACTATGAGACCTACAACGAGCAGGTGTTGCTGGGCCAGGGCGTGCGCAACAACGGCCCGATCATCAGCGGCATGCTGGGCTACAACCCCGACGGCCCGATGTACGAATACGACCCCGACGCGTGCGCCGGTTACCTGGAAGCGGCCTGGAACGGCCAGCTGCCGGAGACGGGCTTCCGCTTCCAGATCGGTTTCAACACGGGCAACACCACGCGCCAGACCATCGCCGAGATCATCCAGGCCGAGTTCGGGGCGCTGAATGAACTGTACCAGGTTGAGGTCGTCGGTCTGCCGTGGCCGAGCCTGCTGCGCGCTGTCCGCGCCTCGCAGGTGCCCATCTCCATCCAGGGCTGGCAGGAAGATATCCACGACCCGCACAACTGGGTGCAGCCGTACCTGGTCGGCACCTATGCCAGCAACGCCGCGATCCCGGAAGAACTGGTCAGCCAGTACCGCGAGCTTGTCAGCCGCGCGGTGCTGGAGTCTGACCCGGCCGTGCGCGAGCAGACCTACTTCGAGTTGCAGCAACTGGTGTACGACACCGTGCCGCAGGTGTACCTCTTGCAGCGCGACGCGCCGTGGTACACGCAGCGCTGGGTTGACGGCTATTACTACCGCGTCGGCGCCTTCGGTCGCGACTACTACGCGTACTCGCTGACTCCGGCGACCGAGTAACAACGGTTTGTCCTCCTTCTTCAAATGGGTAACGCGTCGATAAGCACTTATTAGCCCTGTTACCCCCGACCCCCTCCCCTGCCAGCACAGGGGAGGGGGTTTTAGGTTCCAGGGGGAAGGGGCCAGGTTCCAGGTTCCAGGGAAGAGCGCGCTTCTCTAGAACCTGGCCCCTGGCCCCTGGCCCCTTTCTTCTGACCTCTTTTTGTCACTATCTTGTCACCGTAACTGTAAACTGTTATACTGGCACGGTCATGAGCGTTACCGTTGGGTCACGTTTCCATAGTGGCGCGGCGCACAAGCAGTAACAAGAGTTAGCTGGCGCTTGGCAAGCGAACGTTTTGCGTTATTATTTAGCGGGCTTTAATGCAACACCTGTGAAGTAGTCGCCCGAATGACTCAGCCGTCCGCAAGTCGAGGAACCAGCCATGACTCCTGAACTTTTCCAGCGCACGCGGGGACACGATGACTAAATTACTCGAAGTCCGCAACCTGGTAACCAGGTTCTACACCGAAGACGGCGTCGTACATGCGGTGAACGGCATCTCGTTCGACCTTGGCGAAGGCGAGTCCATGGCCATTGTCGGCGAGAGCGGTTCTGGCAAGTCCGTCGCCATGAAATCCATGATGGGCCTTATTCCCTCGCCGCCCGGCAAAGTCGAAGACGGCGAGGTTTTGTTTAACGGCCGCGACCTGATCAAGCTCTCTGCCGAGGAAATACGCCGCGTTCGCGGGCGCGAGATGGCGATGATCTTCCAGGACCCGATGACTTCTCTCAATCCGGTCCTGACCGTGGGCATGCAGATGACTGAGGCCCTGGTGCTCCACCTGGGCATGAAGCAGGAGCAAGCCAACGAGCGCGCCGCCGAGCTGCTGACGATGGTGGGCCTGCCCAACGCCGCCGACCGCCTGAAGGACTACCCCCACCAGTTTTCCGGCGGCCAGCGCCAGCGCATCGGCATCGCCATGGCCCTGTCGTGCAATCCGTCGCTGCTCATCGCCGACGAACCGACCACGGCTCTCGACGTGACCATCCAGGCCCAGATCGTCGACCTGGTGCTGCGGCTGAAGCAGCAACTGGGCATGGCCATCATCTGGATCACCCACGATCTTGGCGTTATCGCCGGGATGGTCGAAAAGATCGCCGTGATGTATTCCGGCTTCATCGTCGAACTGGCCCCTGTCCGCTCGCTCTATAAGGAAACGGCCCACCCCTACACCGTCGGGCTGCTGGAGTCGCTGCCCAAGATCGACGCCCAGCGCAAGGAGCGGCTCATCCCCATCAAGGGCCTGCCGCCGGACTTATTACACGAGCCTGACCGCTGCCCCTTTGCGCCGCGCTGCCGCTACAACATCGAGCGCTGCTGGCAGGAGAACCCGCCCCTGATGGCCGTGGCCAAGGACCATACCTCTGCTTGCTGGCGGGCGGAAGAGATCTACGACGGCCTGCGCATCGTTGACTACAGCAAAGAAATCGCCGTCGACGCGATCGCGGCCGTAGCGGAGGTGCCGGCGTGACCACTGAAACCCAGACTATTACCACCCCGGTCGCCCAGCCCGTCACGCCGCCCACCCCGGCTGTCTTCCCCAACGACCGCCCGGCGCTCGTCCAGGTGCGCGATCTGAAAAAGTATTTTCCCATCAAGCGCGGCGTCTTGCGCCGCACCGTGGGCCACGTCCAGGCCGTTGACGGCATCACTTTCGATATCTACAAGGGTGAAACATTGGGCCTGGTGGGCGAGAGCGGTTGCGGCAAGTCCACCGCCGGCCGCACCATCCTCCAACTGGAAGAGCCCACCGCCGGCACGGTGCGCTTCGCCGACCGCGAACTGACAAGCATGGGCAGCAACGACATCCGCAAGGCGCGCCGCCACATGCAGATGATCTTCCAGGATCCCTACGCCTCGCTGAACCCGCGCATGACCGTCGGCAGCATCATCAGCGAGCCGCTGTCGATCCACGGCATCGGCGACGGCGCCAGCCGCAAGGAGCGGGTGCAGGAGTTGCTGCGCGTCGTCGGCCTGAACCCCTACTTCGTCAACCGCTACCCGCACGAGTTTTCCGGCGGCCAGCGGCAGCGCATCGGCGTGGCCCGCGCCCTGGCGACGAACCCATCGTTCATCGTCGCCGACGAACCCATTTCCGCCCTCGACGTTTCCATTCAGGCCCAGGTCGTCAACATGCTCGACGACCTGAAGCAAGAGCTGGGCCTGACCTATTTGTTCATCGCCCACGACCTGTCCATGGTGCGCTACATCAGCGACCGGGTCGCGGTGATGTATCTCGGCCGCATTGTCGAGCTGAGCACGCGCAACGAGGTCTACGACCACCCGTTGCACCCCTATACCCAGGCGCTTCTCTCCGCCATTCCCGTGCCCGACCCGGACAAGGAAGCGCGGCGGCAGCGCATCATCCTGGAAGGGGACGTGCCCAGTCCGGCCAACCCGCCGTCCGGCTGTCGCTTCCACCCGCGGTGCAGCTATGCCACCGATGTGTGCCGCGAAGTCGACCCGGAATTCCGCAACCTGGGCACAGCAACTGTGCCCCACATGGTGGCCTGCCACCATGCGGAGAAGTTCATGTAACTCGCAGGTTTGTAGCCAGGCGCTTCAGCGCCGTTGGCGTCCGGACGGCGCCCAAACGGACGGCGCTAAAGCGCCTGACTACGAACCGCCGAATTTGGAGGTGCTATTGAGGAAAACTTTGCGCGATGAGAAGAAGACGGTAGAGAAGCCCGAACGCGTTGCTGGCGCGCCAGGGCGTGGCAGTAGAACCCATTTGAAGATGGAGGAGACACGAAACATGTTTACTAAGAAGAGCATCGGCCTGTTGCTGGCCGCGCTGCTGGTGGTGGCCCTCGGTTTGGCCGCCTGCCAGCCGCAAGCGCAGGTTGTTGAGGTGACTCGCGTCGTCACCGAGACCGTGACCGAGGAAGGTCAGGCGGTTGAGGTGACGAAGATCGTCACCGAGGTGCAGGAAGTCGTCGTGACGGCGACGCCGGAGCCGGCCGCGGAAGTCTCGATGACCGCCCCGGACCCGACCACCTACGTCGTCCAGACGTTTGGTGATATGGACACGCTCGACCCGGCGCTGGGCTACGACACGGCCAGCAACGGCACGATGATGAACATCTACGAGACCCTGATCTGGTACAACGGCGCTGACCCCGTCAGCTACGTTCCGCTCCTGGCCAAGGAAGTTCCCTCGGTCGAGAACGGCCTGATCTCGGAAGATGGCCTCACCTACACCTTCAACATCCAGGAAGGCGTGACGTTCCACCAGGGCCAGACCCTGGAGCCGAGCGACGTGGCCTACAGCTTCCAGCGCGGTCTGCTGCAGAGCGACCCCAACGGCCCGCAGTGGCTGCTGCTGGAGCCGCTCCTGGGCTACGTCTCCGGTGACGTCACCGAGGAGATTCAGGAAGGCGCCTACGCCGGCGACCCCGAGGGCCTGAAGGCCAACGCCACCCCCGAAGAGCTGGCCGCGACCTGCGAGAAGGTCATGGCCGCCGTCGTGGCCGACGATGCCGCCGGCACCGTGACGTTCAACCTGGCGCAGCCGTGGGGCCCGTTCCTGGCCACCATCGCCCAGACCTGGGGCAGCGTCATCGATAAGGATTGGGCCATCGAGCAGGGCTCGTGGGATGGCGACTGCGCCACGTGGCAGAACCACTACGCCCCCGGCGCGGAGAACACGCCGCTGGGCGCCGTGACCAATGGCACCGGCCCCTACATGCTCGACCACTGGACTCCCGGCGAGGAGTACGTCCTGACGGCCAACCCGAACTACTGGCGCGCTGGTCTCGACCAGCCGCTGTGGGAAGGTGGCCCGAGTGGCGCGCCCAAGATCCAGACCGTCATCACCCGCCTGGTCGATGAGTGGGGCACTCGCTTCGCCGCCCTGCAGGCCGGCGACGCGGCCAGCGTCGCGGTCAACATCTCCGACCGGCCGCAGGTTGACCCGCTCGTCGGCGAAACCTGCACCGCGGATGGTGGCTGCCAGGCCAACGCGGATAACCCCAGTGGCATGATCCGCAAGTGGGACGACCTGCCCAACCCGTCGCGCACCGACGCGTTCCTGACCTGGAACATCGCCGCCGACTCTCCGTACATTGGCTCCGGCCAGCTGGACGGCAACGGCATCCCGGCCAATTTCTTCAGCGACGTCAACGTCCGCAAGGCGATGAACACCTGCTTCGACTACGATACGTACATCCAGGAAGCCATGCTGGGTGAGGGCGTCCGCAACAACGGCCCCATCATCCTCGACATGCTGGGCTACAACCCCGACGGCCCGATGTACATGTACAATCCTGAGGAGTGCGCGGCGTACCTCGAGCAGGCGTGGGACGGCCAGTTGCCGGAGACCGGCTTCCGCTTCCAGATCGCCTTCAACACGGGCAACACCACCCGTCAGACCGTCGGCGAAATCTTCCAGTCGGAGTTGGCCGCGATCAACGAGCTGTACCAGGTCGAGACCATCGGTCTGCCGTGGCCGACCCTGTTGCGCTCCTTCCGCGCCTCGCAGCTGCCCGTCGCCATCAGCGGCTGGGTTGAAGACATCCACGACCCGCACAACTGGGTCCAGCCGTACACCTACGGCACGTTCGGTGGCCGCCAGGGCCTGCCGGATGACATCATCGCCAAGTACCAGGAACTGGCCTCCGCCGCCGCGGCCGAGACCGACCCGGCCGTGCGCGAGCAGATGTACTTCGACATCCAGCAGCAGTACTACGATGACGCCGTCAGCGTCATCCTGGCCCAGGCGACCGGCGCTCGCTACGAGCAGATGTGGGTGAAGGGTTACTTCTACAACCCGATTACCCCCGGCACCTACTACTACGCCCTGTCTCTGGACGGCGGCGAGGGCTAAGCCAACCTTAGTCCGGCGCTACCGCCTTAGGGCATGACTGAACCCGGTGAGCTTTCCTTCGGGGAGGCTCACCGGGTTCACCACCCGGTAAGGCTGTAGCCAGCGCCTCAGCGCTTCTTGCCGAAGGAGCCTTGAGCCGCCGGCTACAGGGTGCGCGATTCTACGGATTCGCGCCTGTAGAGCGATTCTCCAGAATCGCTCCTGACTGGCAAACAGCGCGATTCTGGAAAATCGCGCGACAGGCAGATGGCGCGCTTCAAGGGAAGCGCGCTACCAGACGGGAGAATAAACCGATGACCGCCTATATCATCCGTCGTCTCTTGATTCTGCCGATCATCCTGATTGGCGTGACTTTGCTGATCTTCGCCATGCTCCAGGTGCTCGGCCCCGTCGAGCGGTCGGCCCTCTACGTCCGCGACATTCCCAAGAACGAGCACCAGGTCGACGCCATCATTCGCCGTTATGGCCTGGACAAGCCGTTCTACGTCCAGTACTGGAACTGGCTGGTGGGGGTGACGGATGGCGGCACCGGCGAGCGCGTCGGCGGCGTGCTACGCGGCGACTTGGGCTACTCGCGCTCTGGCCGCGAGCCCGTGATTGACGCCCTGCTGCGTCGCCTGCCGGCCACGCTGGAACTCGCGCTCTGGAGCATGATCCCGGTCATTGGGTTTGGCATCTGGTTGGGAATCAAAGCGGCGCTCAACCACAACAAACCCATCGACCAGATCACGCGCATCTTCGCCATTCTGGGCTGGTCGGTGCCGACCTTCGTCTTTGCCCTGCTGCTGCTGCTGGTGTTCTACGCCAAACTCGACTGGTTCCAGCCCGGGCGACTTTCGACCGGGTTCAGCCAGGAAGTCATTAAGGCGGGTTTCACCAACTACACCAACATGGTGACGATTGACGCCCTG
>WBZM01004531.1_pt1 | contig 10048 bp, 6 predicted proteins | sample 5204271 | NCBI WGS metagenome assembly WBZM01 (sample SAMN12344346, study PRJNA552823) | activated sludge metagenome | biome: Activated sludge suspended growth; feature: Nitrification reactor; material: Wastewater; isolation source: activated sludge from nitrification reactor of wastewater treatment... | reverse complement strand
ACCGACCAGAATTCCGAGAAGGCCACTCCGGCCATTCTGACGGCATACGCCCAGCCGAACGGCCGTGTCGCGCTGCACTTTCATGAGGCCGGTCTGGTGAGTGCGCCGCTAACCGCCCCTTCACACGGCGAAACGCAAACGGCCGTGGGCGTCATCACCCCCGCCAGTCTGGCAAACGGCCGTTTCGAAGACATCACATTTACCACGCTTGCGCCCATGCTGCGGCGACACGGCTACTTTTTGCTGCACGCATTTGGCGTGACCAAAAACGGCCGTGCCGCCCTGCTGGTGGGCGCATCCGGCAGCGGCAAAACAACCAGCGGGCTGAGTTTGGTCCTGAATGGATGGGAGCTGCTGAGTAACGACGTGGTCGCTTTACAGGCTCGGCCAGAAGGCATTTTTGCTTTGCCCGTGCCGGATATGGTGAGCTTACGGCCGTTCACCTTTCACCTGCTGCCGGAGCTTGCCCGGCGGCTGGGCATCCCGCCGGCAGCCGAACCGATCAGCATGCCGGCCAGCGCGCTGACAAACGGGAGTTGGGCTGAACCGGCTCTGGTTACGGCCGTATATTTTCCTACGCTTAACAATGAAGCAACCGGCGCAGCAATCCCCCTGAGCCGGGCCGTGTGTCTGGCACGATTGATGGAACAAAGCATTGACCAGTGGGATACGGCCGTGCTATCCGATCATATGAACGCGCTGCAAACCCTCAGCCGCCAGGCAATCCCCTACACCCTACACCTGGCAAAAGACGTCGCTCATTTGCCCCTGCTTATCCAAACCTGAATCGAAAACTGGCGATTGGCATCAATACAAGACCCCAAGGGTTTGCTCCTGTTTGTTGAGCATCAAACCCTTGGGGTCTGTAGAACGAAAAAACTCAACGCAAAGGGGCAAAAGGAAAACCGCTTTGCGCCCTTGACCCCTTTGCCCTCTTTGCGTCGAAATCTAAGTCTACAATCCCACAATCAAACCGCTTACCGGCAGCTATCCAATGCGATCAAAACGCAGGATTTCCTGGCCAGCTGTGTTGCGAATAATCAACTGACTGCCAATGATCTGGTAACTGGCGGCGGCCTGCAAGGCAATTGTGTAGGCGAGTTCTTGCTGCATTAATTCGTCCTCGCAAAGAATTTGGGTGCCCGAAAGACTGCCGATGATGATTGAACTGCCGTTCACGGTGTAGGTTCCGTTCAGGGTATTGCAGCCGCCATTGACATTGACACGGCCGTCTGCGCCAAAAAAGGCGGTCAATACAGAACCAGGAACCGGCACATTGTCGCCATTGAGTGAAGCCAAACGCCAATTGGTGTTAGCCAACGGGTTGGTCACGTTCACCTGGATGGTGAGCTGCTGCAAAACCACGCTGCCATCACGCTGCAAAACACGCATTTCGTAAGTGGTGGTAACTGTCGGGCATTCCGTGCGCGAACCTACGCCGGTCACCGGGAAGTTTTGGTAAGGCTCGCCCAGGCGATACACCCAGACAGCCTGGATATTTTCCACTTGCCAGCGCAAGGTTGTGCACTCGCCCTGATTGATGACGGTGCGATCGGCGGTGAAGGCGATGGAGGGAACGGGCGTGGCCGTTGGGGTGGCAGTGCTGTTGGGCGTGGGCGTGGGCGGCGCAGGAATAATCGGCACGCCGCCGACATTGGTTACATCCACAAATTGAGCCGAGACCCAACCTTGCGCGTTCGGCGCATTGGGCACAAATACCACCCACCACAAGCCGTCTACGCTGCGTCCGGTTACGCGCCCTTCGGTGCCAAAACGGGCAACGCCAATGACGGGATAGACCGAACCAGGACCGGTACGGACGTTGACGCCATTCGCAGCGTTGACCACGGCCGTGGGGGTTTGCGGTTCAGGTGTGGGCAAAACGGCCGTGGCATTCGGCGTGGGGCTGGAATTGGGCTGCGTTGGCAGCGGAGTCAATTCCAGCGTCGGCAAAACGATATCTGCGGGCGGCAAGCTGGTGGCTTCCGGGGCAGCATCACCACCGCGCAGGCTAAATGCAGCCACCAGGGCTATCACGCCAACAATGATCAAAACGACCACTGCGCCTATGAGAATATAAAGCAGGGTCGAATTACCACCTTGCTTATTGTTACCATTGTTGTTTTCGTAGTTGTCTTGCGATTCCATAACTCCTTCCTTTTTATTTGGCATTCTTGCATTAACTTTACTATCTTAAGAACAGAGAGGCAATCATTCTATCCAATCGAGGTAGATCTGGATAGTAGGCAGATGCAGACAATGCGTTGAGAAGCGCCTCGGTTTCTTGCAGATACACGGGATATGTCGTCGGATTGGTAGCCTGGGCTTTAACAGATTCTTCCGCTTCTTCGAAGGTGTCGGGCAATGCGTCGGTATGCACCGGCCAGATGAGCGAAATGTAATACTTGCCGTCCTGGCTGAGTCCCTGGTAATAGTAGGCTGTGGTTTCATTCGTCCAGGGGCCAATGGCCTGGCGGTCAGGGGAATCGGCCAGAAAACGCACGCCGTGTCCTTGCGCAAATGCCAGGTCGGCAAATTGGACCCAGCGATCCATCACGCCAAATGGGGGTGGTAAAAAGGGCATCGGGCCGCCGGGCGAACCGACACGGCCGTCTGCCTGTGCCACAAGTTCCGCCAATCGATCAACCTGATTGGTCACCAAACTGCCAGCCAGCGTTTGATACGTTTCGATTGGGAAAATGTAAAGGCGACGGCCGTTATTGGCCAACACCTCCTGCGCATCCTCCCCATCAAACGTCACCAGGATGTGAGCCGGCATAGCATGACTGCCGGGCGTAGAGGGCGTGAGCAGCGCCGGTTGAACTTGCCAGGAATACGAACTGGCTACATCCTGCACATCAAGCTGAATGGTTCGGGCATTTAGTGTGGATGGATTTTCTTTGGGCAGCGGCTGCCCGTTGGAAATTGTCTCGGCGCTGACTGCCTGAAAACGCATCGTCCCGGTATCCATGGGCAGATCAAACAGCAGGTCGGTTTCGTCCATAAACCAGATGGCCGCTGCCTCAAGATAGCGCAAAAAATCGTCGGAGCGGGAGCTGGCGGGGCAAACCGTCTGCGACACGTCTTCTATGGTGATGGTGATGCCGCCGCCGTCCAGCCGGTAGACGCCGCTGCCCATGTTGCAATCAGCCTGAAGGGAAACACGGCCGTCTGCCAGCAGCTGCAAAGTGTACAAATTCGGCTCGACGATCGCTTCCGGGCCGGTGGCCGGGTTGATAAAACGGACCCACTGCCAGGTTTTGCCCACCAGCGGCGCAGGTTCGGCGCTGATGGCGGCTTCCGTGGCCGCGCCGCCGCTCTGAAAGCCCATTTCCCCGGCTTCCTCACTCAGCGCCAAAAGCAAACGGCCGTCCTCCAGACCAACCTCCCTCGATTTGCCCAGCAGCGACAAAAACTGTTGATCCAAAGACTCTTCGCCACAAAACGATAAGGTCTGCGCTCCCAGGTCAATTGTCAGAAGATTGTTTTCCAGAATGTATATGCCGCCGGCCGAATTACAATCAGCCTGCACACTCACCAGACCATTTGGATGAAAGATCACGGTGTATTTGCCCGGCTCGGGCACCAAGATCGGGTCCAGCAGCGCATTTTGGCTCATTTCGGTCCACTGCCAGGCAATGCCCGCAAGTTGGTCTACCGCGATGATATCTTTAACGGCCGTCGGGCTGGGTTCTGCCGTGGGGATGGGGATTTTTGTGGGCGTGGGAACGGCCGTAGGCGCTGGCGTGAGCGTGGGCGTGGGTTGGGGAACGGCCGTGAATGCAGGCAAAGCGTTCGTCGGCCGAGGCAGCGGCGTAAGCGTTGGCGCCGGTTGGGCGCGGCAAGCCGCCAACCCCACCAGACATAGGCTTAATATCAGCAACGACTGATACTTCTTCATGCCAAAAAGCCTCCAAAACATTCTATCGACCCTAAGGTTTTTCTCGAAAAGGTAGATTTTGGGGAACTTCACCCTTTAGGGTCTTCCCAACGGCCTTAAAAACGAACCTCGCCCCTGAAAAGGAACGAGGTTCCGAAAGCTGTGCAGCTAAACGAACAAGCCGGGCAAAATTCCATAGCGTCAACCGGCAAAACGGATTGTGACTTATTGGAGGGAATTTGTAAAGTGTAGTGGGCTAACGAAATTCGCTGGCCAGCATCGCATACCAGTATTCGCTGCTCCAACGACCCTTAAACCAGGCGCTTTGCACAAAACAAGCCTCCCGGCGCATGCCAACCCGTTCGAGCAATCGGCTGGAACCCGTGTTCTCAACATCGCAAATGGCTCGCACGCGATGCAATTTCAAGTCTGTAAACAGGTGAGCCAACAAACGGCGCACAGCCTCTGTCGCATAACCCTGGCCCTGATGAGTGCGGGCCAGGGTGAAGCCAATTTCGGCCTGGCGGGCATCCTCCAGCAGGCGATGAAACGCGCAGTCGCCGATGATTGGCGCGTGGACATCCTTTAGCTCGATGGCCAACTGATACCATTCGCCGTGTGGAATGGGCGGCATGGTCGCCATTTCGGCGACAAACTGGGTGGCCATGGCCAGAGTGTACGGCGTTTCCCAACCCTGAAACCGCGCGACCAGCGGATCTGACCGATAGGCGGCAAAAGCGGGAATATCGGCGGTGGTAAACGGCCGTAACCGCAACCGCCTGCTCTCTAACATGATCGGCGCATCATTTTCCATCTATCACATCCTATATTTCAAAAGTTCACCCTTCTGAAACTCAAACAACGAAAGGATTCACAGAGACGCTTGAATCGTCGCATATTTTGTTGAAATCGCCAGAAAAAACAGCCATTCTATTGGGCATTTTTAAAACAAATCCAGGGTTGACGCGTTTCCGACAACCTGATAACATGCTTCACATGATGACGCACGTTGTAAACAGCTTTTACTTTTATTTTTTTACCAACCCACTCAGGCCGCAACCGGCTGAGGAGGTTGTTTCGCTTTAGGTAAAAGCCAGGCAAAACAAGCAAACTCAACAAGACGCGGCCCCAACAGGCCGCGTCTTTTTTGTTTCCCACCGCCACAAACGGTAAGCAGATTGACAACACGAACTGGTCATAAAATTGTCAGAGGAGACGACATGAGCGCAGGCTCAACACCATCAATGAAAATCCGCAGATTTCGCCGATGACGCAGATTTTTTCTCTGCGCCTCTGCGCCTTTGCGTTAAATTCTTTTCAGAGGAGGAATTGAATGAAAAACGGCCGTACCCCATCTCCCATCCCCCCCAATGCCCCCCTGTTGTGTCGGGGCGTGCGCGGAGCCACTGTCGTGAGCGAAAACAGCGCCGAAGCCGTCCTATTCGCCACCCGCGAACTGCTGTACACAATGATTCAGGTCAACCAGATTGACCCCGACATGGTCGCCAGCGCCTATTTCACCACCACCGAAGACATTACCGCCACGTATCCCGCCGTAGCCGCCCGTCAATTGGGCTGGTTCGATGTGCCCCTGTTGTGCGGCCACGAAATGAACGTCACCAATGGCCTGCCCCACTGTATCCGCATTTTGCTCCACTGGAACACACCCAAATCCGCCAAAGAAATCATCCACGTGTACTTACACGAAGCCGCCGCGCTGCGACCAGACAAAGAAGACGTGCCGCCCGTGCCGGCCGAAGAAATCGAAATGGTCATGAAGCATTGGCAGCAAGAAACAATCAGTCGTTAAACAATCGCATAAAACAACAGCAAAAAGCTAAAAAAGGAAGAGAAGAAAATGATAGTCGTGATGGAACCAACCGCAACAAAAGAACAGGTGAATGCAATTATCGAACGCGTCGAAGCGGTGGGCTGCAAAACCCACCCCATTATTGGCGCAGAACGGACGGTGATTGGGGTAATTGGCGACGGCCGTGTCATTGACGCCCGCCAAATCGGCCGCATGATCGGCGTGGAAACCGTGATGCCCATCTCCAAGCCCTACAAAGGAGCCAGCCGCGAATTTAAGCCGCAAGACACCATCATCCAGGTGGGCAATGTCACCATTGGCGGCAAAGAATTGGTGATGATGGCCGGACCCTGCTCGGTGGAAGGGCGCAGCCAGCTTTTGGAAGTGGCCCACGCCTGCAAAGAAGCCGGCGCGCACATTTTGCGCGGCGGCGCGTACAAACCGCGCAGTTCACCCTACTCCTTCCAGGGATTGGGCGAGGAGGGGCTGCGGTATCTGGCGGAAGCCCGCGAGGCCACCGGCATGCCGGTGATTACCGAGGTGATGGAGCCGGCGCTGGTGCCCCTGGTCTGCGACTACGCCGACATCTTGCAGGTGGGCGCACGCAACATGCAAAATTACGCCCTGCTCAACGCCATCGGCAAATCGGGCCATCCGGTGCTGCTGAAACGCAGCTTCAGCGGCACAATCGAAGAATGGCTGATGAGCGCCGAATACATTCTGAGCCACGGCAACAACAACGTCATGCTCTGCGAGCGCGGCATCCGCGCCAACGAGACAGAAACGCGAAACACGCTGGACATCAGCGCCGTGCCGGTGATTAAGCACCTGTCGCATCTGCCCATCATCGTGGACCCCAGCCATGCCACGGGCAAATGGGAGTATGTGGGCGCCACGTCAAAAGCGGCCGTGGCCGCCGGGGCGGATGGCGTGATTCTGGAAGTACACCCCAAACCTGACGAGGCATGGTCCGACGGCCGTCAATCTCTAAAACCGGAAAAATACGCCGCGCTGGTGCAAGAAATGCGCGCCGTAGCCCTGGCTGTAGGCCGGAGCGTGCCTTCTAACCAGACAACGATCGGGCAAAACGGGCATGGCAAACGGCCGTTGCTCGTCCCCACGCCGTAAAAATGATGCGTGATGCGTGAAACTTCTTTTCACGCATCACGCCTAACGCCCCCATTTCTCCTAAAACAAAATAGTGTGCCGGAATACGGCCGTTTCTCCCGTTTATCTATTCAGACAAGCATCACATTTTCGGGAGGTGATCGACAGCCGTTCTTTTTTAGCGCCCATTTCTGGCCAACAAAGCACACAGCCCTTGCCCCCACAGCTTACCAACTACATGCAGTCCTATTTTGTTTCAGGAGAAACCATGCGAAAAAATATTTTGCAAATCGGAATTGGATTTCTACTCATCCTCGGTCTTGTCTCGGTCGTCGTCCCCAGCATCGGCCATGCCCAACCGCAGCCCCCAACAGCCCCAGACCAAATCAACAGCCCAGAAGACGACGGCGGCACGGCCGAAATTGGCGTGGAGTGGATCACCGATTGGCCCGGCACTGCCGACGACCGCGCCAACTGGTATTATTCGGCCAACAACCTTTACAACGAATTAGGCGGCGCTGGTTGGATCAAACGCTTTAACTATGGCAACACCAACGCCTGGGAAAAAGATTTCAAGGCCGCCATGTACGGCGGCATCAATGATTATGTGATCGACAGCGTTGACCTGGCGATGATCGGCACGCACGGCTCCAGCGCCTGGGACTCACGCTATGGCAAAACCCTAAGCTCCGTTTACTTCAGCTCCAATCACGACGATTGGCATCTTTCCCCCGGCGAAGCGTACCGCGCCTTCGGCAACAACGACCTGGAATGGCTGGCCTTTGATTCGTGCAGCGTGCTGCGCGACGACAGCATGTATTACTGGCACGAAACGTTCGACGGCCTGCACCTGATGCTGGGCTTCGCCAACACCATGTACGTGGTGTATCCCGGCGATGGCGGCGTGTGGGGCGACCAGATGCAGCAAAAGGGCTGGTGGATTTTTGGGCATGGGGCTAAAACGGTGACGCAGGCGTGGTTTACGGCCGTCGAAGACCAGCAGCCCTCCGGCGTCCGCGCCCGCGTCCTGGCCGAAGCTCTAGACAACTACAACGACTACATCTGGGGCCAGGGCTACGTCAGCCCGGACTACCCCAACAACGGCGCGTACTGGTATTGGGACCACGTCTCCGGCACGCCTGAGCCGCTGGCCTTAACGGCCGTGCCCACCTCCCTGCCCATCATCACCATCAACCAGCGCCCGGTGGATCAGACGTACACCGCCGAAGTCGGGCGGGCTTTCGGCCTGACCGGTGACGTCTTCCAATCCGGCGATGGCTCGGTCTTTGTGATGGTTGGCGGCCCCAACGACAATTTACAGCTCCGTGTGGATGCAGCCAGCGGCGGCTTCTTCTTCCAGAATTTAGACGAATTGTGGACCGATCCGGAACGGCCGCGCTCACTCCCGCAATCCAACCGCGAGGCAGCCGCGCTTGTCAGCAACTTCCTGGCGCAAAACGATTTTCTGCCCGGCGCGTTTGATTTTGATCCGCAAATCCCGCCTACCATCGAGCTGGAAGGGCCAACGGATGGCTTGCTGCTGCCAGCCACAATTGCACCTACCACGCCCACCACGCCCACCAATTACGCCGTTCACTATGCCCGCACCGTCGATATTGGCGGCGGGCAGCGGTTGTCGATTGTCGGCCCCGGTTCGCGCCAGAATGTGTATGTGGGCGACAACGGCGACATTATCGCCTTCAAAGGCGGCTGGCGATCGTTGAATTTGCAGCCGGGCATGCAAATACAAGCATCTACGGCCGTTACCGTCCCCATCAAAACCGCCACCGAAGCCTGGGAACAATTCCTGGCCGACCCCACCATCGCCCTGGCGCAGCTCCCCGCCGCCGACACCTACGACACCACCGGACAGCCAGAACCGACATTGGCCTACTACGAACAACCTCAGGTCCTCAACCAAAACGAGTTGATCCCCGTCTGGATTTTCCAGGCCAATTTGTACGTCGACGACGCCAATGCCCCCGGCGGGCAGGCGCTGGTCACTGAAAACAGCAAAATCTACATCCCGGCCGCCGCCGATCCGGCGACGCTGCCCAAAGCCAGCATCACCAGCCCGACCACCGGCGCAATTGTGATGCCCGGCGAAACGTTGGACCTGGCCGGCGCAGTCACCGGCGGGCAAGGGCCATACACGTTTGATTGGTCGGCGGGCATTGATGGCGCTTTGGGAACCGGCCCAACGGTGAACGGCGTCACCTTAACGCCCGATTTGCGGGCCAGCGGTTTGCAGCCGACAACCATCACGCTGCGAGTGATCGACGGCAACGGGGCCATCAGCACGGCCGAAGTGACCGTGATTGTGATGACGCCGGTCTACCTGCCCATGCTGGCGCAAAACTAGCCGCTTTTAGAAGGGTAGATTGGTCCAATCTCGGAGATTGGACCAATCTACCCGCCAAACCGACCCGATCCGGGCAGAGATAAAATTTAGGGTGGAACGGCCGTCTCATGCTATACTTTGCGCCCAAAAGGAAGCAAAAAATGGCCCCACAATCCCCCAATACCTTCACCAACCCCATCCTGCCCGGCGGCTACCCCGATCCCTCCATTTGCCGCGTCGGCGACGATTTTTATCTGGTCAATTCCTCGTTCGAGTATTTCCCCGGCCTGCCTCTGCATCACAGCAAAGATTTGGTGAACTGGGAACTGGTCGGCTATGGGCTGCACCGCGAAGCGCAATGCACCGGCGAGATGAATCTGGTAGACGTACAGTCGCGCGGCGGCATCCACGCGCCGACGCTGCGGTATCACGAAGGCACGTTTTACCTCATCACCACCAACGTCTACGTGCCGCCCGGCGATAATCAACCCACCCAATTCATCAACTTCATCCTCACCGCCCAGGAGATTGCCGGTCCCTGGTCCGACCCCCACATTTTGGCCGGCGCGCCGGGCATCGACCCTGACATCTTTTTCGATACGGATGGCAAAGTGTGGGTGGCGGGAACCCATTCACCGGCAAAGCCCAATTTCCCCGGCGAAGGCGAAATCTGGCTGCAAGAAATCGATCTGGCCAACTGGCGGCTCATTGGCGAGCGCCATTTTCTGTGGCGCGGGGCCTGCGGTGGGGTGTGGGTGGAAGGGCCGCATTTGTACAAACGAGACGGCCGTTACTACCTCCTCGTGGCGGAAGGCGGCACCAGCTTTAACCATGCCGTCATGGTGGCCGTCAGCGACGCCATCACCGGGCCGTATGTGCCCAATCCGCGCAACCCCATTTTGTCCACGCG
>WBZM01004530.1_pt1 | contig 10050 bp, 6 predicted proteins | sample 5204271 | NCBI WGS metagenome assembly WBZM01 (sample SAMN12344346, study PRJNA552823) | activated sludge metagenome | biome: Activated sludge suspended growth; feature: Nitrification reactor; material: Wastewater; isolation source: activated sludge from nitrification reactor of wastewater treatment... | reverse complement strand
CGGCCACGAGCGCGGCCCTGTCTCGCGTGCGGAACTCCAGAAGCTGCGTCCCGTTGAAGTCGCCCTCGAAGAGCTGGAGCTTGTAGCTCCCCTGCTCGAGGTCTCCCTCGGGAGACCAGCCCAGGTCGAGGAGCCGGTTGAGTCGCACGTGCTTCAACTGCAGCATGTCGCACTTGAAGAAGTGCCACCGGATCTCGTACGGGGATGACCACGGGGTCGGGGTCGAGCTCGTAGAGCGCGCTGTTGTAGGCCATGAGCCACCCGGCGCTGACGCGCAGGGGCTGAAGGGGCGGATTCTTCACGCGCGGCACGTTATCGCGAGATCGATCCCGATTTTCGTGTTCGCGATGGGCCGACGCGCGCAGTGCCGGAGGCCGCAGGCGCGAAGCGTGCGGACCGTCGGTGTAACCAGGCACTTGCGCGCGGAGTACCCACGCGCACCATGAGGAGAGTTCTCTGTGCCATCGCCCTCGCGGGCGCGCTCGCCACGCCCGCGGAGGCCCTCGCGTGGGGCTGGTCGCAGGCGCGCGGCGCCCACTACCTCAAGGTGTGGAACCGCTCGCTCTTCGGCGCGCGCGCCTACTTCGCCGACGGCACGGCGCGCGCGCTCCCCTCGGGCTTCGGCGACCACCAGCTCAACTACTACCTCGAGTACGGGCTCACCGATCGCGTCACGCTGGTGAGCTTCGGGAGCCCGCTCGGGTACTCCGTCCACAACGCGGCCGACGCGGTGTACGTCGGCCCGCTCCAGGTGGGGGCGCGCTACGGCATCCTCCAGGGCGTCTGGAATTTCGCCGTCGAGGCCCACGGCGGCTACGCGCCGCCGGTGGGCGAGCGGGCGCTCGGGGCGGCCGCGGTCGACGGGCAACGCTACGTCTGGCTGCCCGCGCTGGAGACGGGATCGCTCGACGCGGAGCTTCAGCTCGGGCGCGGCCTCGGGCGGGCGTGGGTCACCGCGCGCGCGGGCTTCCGCTGGTATTCGAGGACGGGCCTCGACCCGGCGGTGTTCGCCGGGGTGCAGGGCGGATACACGTTCTCGTTCGGGCTCCAGGTGGCGGCGAGCGTGCTGACCCACCAGCCGATCGGCGCCGTGCGCGAGACGGTGGCGACCGGCGCAGGGCAGACCCGCTACGTGGGCTTCGCGGTCGACGTGAGCTACTGGATCACGCCGCGCTGGTCGGTGACCGCAGGCGTCGGCGGCGTGCTGCTCGCGGAGTCGAACGCCGGCGCGCTCCCCATCCTCGTGGGCTTCGAGCACCGCTGACAGCCCGCCGTTGGGCGCGCCTGGACGAGGGACCCGCGGGTGCGGGTGCGCGTCGGGCGCGTCGGGCGGCGCGTCGCGTCGGGCGTCGCGTCGACCGACAACGTCGAGCGCTACGTGCAGCCGAAGCTCGGCGAAGCTGCTCCATCTGCGGCGCCTCGCGCTCGCGGGTCACGGCTCCCGTGGCGGCCCGATGCTGAGGTAGAGGTCTTCGCACTGCGCGCGAGCCCAGGGGGTGCGCCGGAGAAACTGCAGGCTCGACCGGATGCTCGGGTCGAACTTGAAGCACCGGATGTCGATGCGCCGCCCGAGCTCCGCCCAGCCGAAGGTGGCCACGAGGTGGTGGAGCATCATCTCGAGCGTGATGCCGTGGAGCGGGTCGTTCGGGTGCTGCTGCGCCATGGTGCCTGGCGCAGCAAGTATCCCAACGTGCCGGCGCCGTCCACCCGCGCCGGCCCGCGGCGGTCGCGGCCCGCCCCCGAGGCGGTGAAGGCCTTCGCGCTGGAGAAGGGTGCGCCGCGCCCCGCCCTGCGCAACGAGCACCTCACGGGGCGCGAGTGGCTGCTCGACGGCTTCACCGTGGCCGACGCTCGCGGCGCCGCCCTGCTCACCCGCGCGGGGCTCCTCGACGAGCTCGCTCGGGTGCGCGCCTCCCGGGGCGTGGATAGGATACGGGAGAACCGCGCGGGGTCGGGGCGCCACCCTGACAGAAAAATCACGCCTCCACCCCCGGGCGTGAACCCAGGCACACGCCGGCGCCACCGACGCGGGCGAGGAGCGCTCCCGTGCGTCGTCCCTTGTGCTCGCCGCTCGCGGTGGGGTGGGTGAGTCTTGCCGTCGTATTCCTCGCCGCATGCGTGCCCGCGGGCGAGCCGCCGTCGCGCGCGCACCAGCCCGGGCTCACCGAGCCCCGCGGGGCGGAGGTGACGCCCACCCGCTACCTCCGCCAGCTCTCGCTCGACCTGCGCGGGGCGCCGCCGTCCCCTGAGGAGTACCGGCGCGTCGCCGCGGAGGGCGCCGTCCCCGACGCGGTGGTCGACGGGATGCTCCACGACCCGCGCTTCATCGCGCGGGTGAAGCGCTGGCACGCCGACCTCCTCTGGCCGAGCATGGCGGGCTTCGAGTTCTTCGTCGGCGCGCGGCTCGCCGTCGTGCCGGGGCGCAACCGCGACCTCGGCGTCGACCGCATCAACCCCGAGTGGCTCGTCGAGGCGATGGACCGCCGCACCGACGAGCCCGCCTGCCCCGCCGCGGGCACGCCCGAGCACCTCACCGCGGCCTCGTGCTGCACGGCCGCCGACCCGAACCACCCCGCGTGCTGCCTCGTCCGCAACCGCGCCTACGACCCCGACGACCCCGCCTGCGTCGCGAAATCCGCCGCGCTCCCCGCGGTGTTCGACTACGGCATCGCCGACGGCGACCAGTCCCTCCGCGGCGGCCCGCTCACCTACATGGGCTGCGACAACGACCTCGAGTACCCGCCGCCTCGCGTCGCCGCGGACGACCGCCGCTGGCCCCACGACGCGGGCGGGCGCCCCTACTACACCTCACCGCGCTCCGGGAGGCGCCGCTACTACTACGACGAGCTCGAGATCCCGCTCCCCTACGACGACGTCGTCCACTGCCCCGACTACTGCCGCGCGTCGTCACCGTCGGGCCCCGGCGGACGGTGGGCGGCGACCGACTTCGCCCCGAAGCGGCGCGTCATCGACGGGCAGGTCCGCCACGGCGACGGCCCCGGCTTCGCGTGCCCCGCGGGCTTCGTCGAGGTCGCCAACCCCTGCGACAACACGCTGGAGGCGCAGCGCCCGATGCGCGGCGCCGAGGTGCGCCAGGAGGGGTGGCGCCTCACGCGCCCGTGGTGGGCCCACGGCCACTGGGTGAAGACCTGCGCCTACGAGGCCCAGGAGCGCGCCGAGAGCCCCCACACGCGGCTCCCGTGCCGGCGCGGCGTCACCGCGGACAACGCCTGCGGCTGCGGCCCGCAGGGTGCGCGGTGCGCGCCCTTCACGGGCGACGTCACGCGGCTGACGGCGAGCGTCCAGCGCGTGCTCGACGCGATCAACCAGGAGCCGCTCGAGATCGTCGGCTCGGTGGTCGAGCGCGACGAGGACTACGCCACCGTCCTCACCACGCGCCGCGGCGTCGCCAACGGCCCGCTGGCCTTCCTGAACCGCCACCAGACCGACCACGTCGGCGAGCTCGATTTCAGCCCGTCCGCGCCGCCCGAAGACCTGCCCGACGTCCCGCCCGACGACCCGACGTGGCGCCCCTACCTCCGCCACGAGGGCCACGCGGGCGTCCTCACCACGCCCGTCTTCCTCGCGCGCTTCGGCACGCTCCGCGCGCGGATCGACCGCTTCCGCACGGCCTTCCTCTGCCGGCCCTTCGTCCCCTCCGCCGACACGGCGCCGCCCGCCGAGGACGCCTGCAACCGCGAGTCGAACCTCGCCCGCCGCTGCGGCTGCCAGCACTGCCACGCCGCCATCGAGCCCCTCGGCGCCGCGTGGGGCCGCTGGGCCGAGCGCTCGACCGTCTACCTCGACCCGGCCCGGCACCCGCCCTTCGACCCGGTCTGCGCGACCTGCGCCGCCGCCGGCTGCCCGCGCCGCTGCCGCGACTACGTCACCGCGCCCCTCGACGGCAACGCGGCCGCCTTCCTCGGCACGCTCCAGGCGTACCTCTACCGCGGCCCCGAGGAGGTCCGCCGCATCGAGGCCGGGCCCCGCTCCCTCGTCGACGACGCGCTCCTCAGCGGCGAGCTCCAGTCGTGCGCCGCCCGCACCGCGTGGGCGCGGCTCGTCCACCGGCCGATGTCCGAACGGGAGCTGGCCCGCGTGCTCCCGGCGCTCGTGCGCGACTTCGAAGCGAGCGGCCGGAGCTACCGCGCCCTCGTCCGCGCCATCGTCACCTCCGCGGCCTACCGATGGATCGATTGACCCCGCGCGCGCTCCTCACGGCGGCCGCGCTCCTCGGCTGCGACGGCCCCGCGGCGACCCGCGACGTCCCCGACGTCCCCGACGTCCCCGACGTCCCCGACGCGGCGCGCGACGAGGGCCCCTGCCCCCCGCTCGCCCTCGACCCGCCGCGCCTCCGCGTCGCGACCGGCTCGTTGACCTTCCTCCGGGTGAGCGGCGGCAGCGGGCGGACGGTCCTCTTCCGCGCGGAGGACCCGTCGGCCCTCGGCGCGGCGACCGTCTCCCTCGCGGGCGGCGTCGCGGCGGGGGGGAGGGCCGCGCGCTTCGCCGTGGTCGCCGACGACGCCACGTGCGGGCTCCGCGCGCGGGCCGAGGTGGAGGTGATCGGCCCCTTCGCGGTGACGCCCGCCCGCGCCGCCGTCGCCCCGGGCGGGTCCGTTCGCTTCAGCGTGACGGGCGCCCTCGGGCCGACGCGCTGGAGCCGCCTCAGCCCCGCGCGCGTCGGCGAGGGGACCCTCGCCCCCGACGCGTCGACCTTCACCGCGGGCGCGACGTCCGGCACCTCCGCGTGGATCGTCACCGACACCGGCAGCGGCGCCGAGCTCCCGGTGAGCGTGACGGTGGCGGAGGGCGCGACGCTCCGCCCGCGCGTCCCGACCCTGCTCGTCCCCGCGGGCGGCCGCGTCCGGCTCGACTGGGTCGGCGGCTCGTCCGCGCTCGACGTCACGGAGGCGGGCGCGGCCGGCGCCTCCGTCGCACGCGAGGGCGGCGCGCTGTGGTTCGACGCCGCGGGCCGGCGCCCCGGCCCGGTGGAGCTCGCCGCCGTCGACCGCGCCACCGGCGCCCGCGCGAGCGTGCGGGTGGTCGTCGGCGAGGCGCTCGCCGTGGAGCCCGTCCCGCGGGGCGAGCCCTCGCCCGTGGGCGCCCTGGCGTGGGGCGATTTCAACGGCGACCGCCGCCCCGACCTCGCCGTCGGCCAGCCCACCGCGCACGCCGCCGCGCCCTACGGGGGCCGCGTCGCGGTCCACCTCGGCGGCCCCTCGGGGGCGCCGTCCCCGCGCGCCGCGTACGCCCTCGAGGGCCCGCGCGCGCAGGACTTCATGGGGATGGGCCTCCGCGCGCTCGACGTGACCGGCGACGGCCTCGACGAGCTCGTCGTGGCCTCGCCCGAGCGCGACCTCCACCGCGCCAACGTCGGGTCCGTGGAGGTGTGGGCGGGCGACGGCCAGCGCGCGCCCGCCGCGCCGCGCCAGACCCTCGTCGGGTCCGTGGAGCACGAGCGCTTCGGGGCCTCCATCGCCGTCGAGGAGTGCACCGGCGACGGGCTCCCCGACCTCGTCGTGGTGGCGCCCGGCGCGCGCGGACCGGCCCTCACCGCGGGGCCCTGCGCGCCGGTCGGCCGCGTCTTCCTCCACGCCGGCACGCGCGACCTCGCGCGCCCCTTCGAAGCCACCGCCTCGCAGACCCTGGAGCTCATCGTCCCCGACCCCGGCCGCTGCCACGACGCCGAGGTCGCCGCGTCGCCCGCGTCGCCCGCGCTCTTCGACGTCGACGGCGACGGCGCGCGCGACCTCGTCCTCGGCGTCCCCGCGCTGGGCGGCTCCGACCGGGCGGGCTTCGCGGGCCGCGTGGTCGCGTGGCGCGCCGTCTCCCCCGGCCGCTTCGAACGTCGCCCCTCGCTCGTCCTCGCGCCCGCCGACGCCGACGAGGGCATCGCCTTCGGCCGCGGCGTCGACGTGGTGGCGACGGGCGCGGGCGACGGCCTCCTCGTGCGCGCGCCGGGGCACCGCCGGCACCCGACCACCAACGCGCTCGGCCCCGAGGCCCGCGGGGCGGTGTTCGTCTTCGCCGCGGGCTCGCTCGGGGCCTTCGGGACGGCCGACGCGCCGCGGGTCGTCACCGCGGCCGTCGCGCGGGCCCGCTTCGTGGGAGACGGATCGGGCAGCGCCGGGACCTCCGCCGCCGCGGGCGACGTCGACGGCGACGGCGCCGCGGACTACCTCCTCGGCGGCGGCGTGGCGGGGCTCGCGGCGCCGGGCCGCGCGTGGTTCTTCGACGCCGCGAGCCTCGCCCGCGCGCTCCGCGGCGAGGCGTTCGCCCCCACCGCGACGCTCCAGGGGGCCGCGACCGAGGCGCTCGGGAGCGCGCTCGCCATCGACCGCTCGGCGTCGACGTCCGCCCGCGCCGTGGCCGTCGGCGCGGCGCAGCGAAGCACGCGGGCGGGGCACCTCGCGGGCGGCGTCGACGTGCTGGCGCCTGGCCCCGCGGCGACGTTCGAAGCGCGCTGGGCGCGGCGCGTCGCGATCGAGCCCCCGCTGCGCGCGGGCGGCGACGCGTCCGGCGCCGCGGTGGCCGTGACCTCGCCGCGCGTCGGCGGCGTCGGGGACGCCCTCGTCGGCGCGCCCCTCGCGCACGTCCGCGCCGGCGAGTCCGTCCGCGCGCGCGCCGGGTCGGTGACCCTCTTCCCGGGCGACGGGGGCGCACCCCGCACGGCCGCGGCGGGCGACCGCGACCACGCGCTGGCGGGCGCGTCCTTCGCGGCGCTCGACTTCAACGGCGACGGGCGCGTCGACCTCGCCGTCGGCGACCCGGCCGCGCCCGCGGGGGGCTGGGAGGTGGTCCGCCGCGACCAGGTGGCGCCGCCGCCCGACGCCCGCTGCTTCCTCCGCGACGCCGCGGGCGCCGCGCAGGACGCGCCGGCCCCGCAGCGCGGCGTCGTGCGGGTGTACACGCAGCAGGCCGACGGGCGCTTCGTCGAGCGCTTCCACGTGTACGGCCGCGAGCCCGACGCCGAGCGGGGGCTGCGCGGCGGCATCGGGCAGACGGTCGCCAACGCCCTCGACACCAACGGGGACGGCCGCGACGACCTCGTCGTGACGCACGCGGGCGCCTACCGTGGCGCGGGGGCCGAGGTGATCCTCGGGCGCCCCGACGACGCGTCGGGGCGGGTCACCGTCGTGTGCGGCGACCCCGCGGAGGCGCCCTGGTGGCCGGCGCGCGCGGACGACGCGGGCTTCACCGACGCGCGCGGCGTGGGCGACCTCGACGGCGACGGGTGCGCGGAGGTCGTCGCCGGCGTGGCGGGCAGCACGCGCGCGGGGGCGTCGGTCCGCTTCGGCTTCGGCGCCCGCTGCGCCCGCGGGCACGCGGCCCCCTTCGACCTCGGGCTCGTCCTCGACGCCCGCCGCTTCGACGACAACGCCCCGGGCGTCGCCGCGGCGCGCGCCGACGACGACCTCGACCGCGCGCAGCGGACCCTCCTCGGCGCCGTCCTCGGCGCGCCCGGCGACGTGACGGGCGACGGTGTCGCCGACCTGCTCCTCCGCAACAATTCCTGGGCCCTCGGCGACGGCTCCGACCCCGCCGTCGAGGTGATCTCGGGCGCCTGGCTCGCGGGGCTGTGCCCCGAGCGGCGCTGCCCCGCCGGGCGGACGGGGCCGCTCTGGAGCGACGGGGACTACCGCCGCGTCGGGCTCCAGGACGTGGCCGCTCCGCACCGCGTCGTGCTGCGCAGCCCGCTCGTCGTCGACCCGGGCTTCGGCTCCGCACTCGCGGGCGCCGACCTCGACGGCGACGGCGTCGGCGAGGTGATCGTCGGCTCCCCCGAGAGCTCGCTCGGGGGCGAACGCGCGGGCGCGGTCCTCGCGTGGCGGGGCGGGGCGCTCGGGGGCGACGCGTGGCTCCTGGCGGTCGGCGACGTGCAGGCGCCCGCGCGCTTCGGTCAGAGCGTGGGCGCGGCGGGTCCGTGGCTCGTCGTGGGGGCGCCGGCCGCCGACCGCCAGGGCCCCTCGACCGGGGTGGCCTTCCGCTGGCGCCTGCCCCGATGACCGCGGTGGGACGCCGTCGTCGGGCGCGTCCTCCACCCCGCCCACCTCACCGCGCGCGGTAGAAGCGGATCGCGTCCGGGAGGCGGAGCCAGAGGCCGAGCAGCGCGGCGAGGGTGGTCGCGAGGGCCGCGGTCCAGCGCGCGCGGCGTTGCTGGGTCGGCGTGTGGGCGAGGGGCGCGGCGTCGTCGAGGCGCATCGACCCGTAGAGCGCGGCGGCGTGGCGGGTGAGCGTCGCGCAGCCGCGGTCGGCGGCGGGGACGGGCGCCGCTGCGAGCGCGGCGAGGGCGCCGTCGAGCGCCGTGAGGGGGGCGCGGACGTCTGCCCACGCGGCGCGGCACCGCTGGAGCTGGCCCCCGAGCGCCTCGATGCGCGCGACCACCGCGTCGCTGCGCGCGTGCCCCTCGGGCGCCGCCGCGGTCTCGCCGCACAGGGGGTCTTCCACGACGTGCAGGGGCGGGAGGACGGTCGCGTCCCGCTCGTGCGCGACGAGCCACCGCAGCGGGGACTCCTGCGCGCCGAGCAGCAGGCCGAGTTCGACCACCACGCGGCGCCACGCGTCGACCGGCGCCGCGTCGAGCCATCCGCGGTCGACGGCGAGGCCCGACGGGCCGAACGAGGGCGGCAGCGCGAGGCGCTCACGCTCGCGGCGGAGGGCGATCCAGTCGGGGGCAGCGATCCTCCGCGCGTCGAAGCCCTGGAGGGCTTGCTGAAACGCCCCGAAGGCCTCGCCCCCGAGCGCGGGGTCGTACGCCCAGCGGTGGACGGTGCGGCTGCACTGGTCCTCCAAGGTGCACTCCTCGCTCGAGACCCCCTGAGGGTCGCGGGTGGTCTGGCACACGCGCCGCAACTCCATGACGCGGTCGTGCGAGACCCTCCGCGCCCGCTGCAGCGTCGCCGCGCCGCGCGTGACGGGCGCGACGCTCCGCTCCACCGCGTCGAGCGCCTCGAGGGCGACGCGCACGCGTTCGGCCACGGCGGGGGTCTGCCGCTGGAGCGCCGCGAACTCCTCGCGCGCGACGGGGCCCTCGCGGCAGCGGTTCGCCAGCCGGAGGGCGCGGCCCGCGTGGTTGAGCACGGCGGCCGCCGCGTGCAGCGCCGCGGGCTGGGCCCCGGGGAGCGCGCCAATGTCGCGGGCGAGCCCGGGGGGATCCACACGCCGCGGTAGGGGGACCGGCTGCATCCGCCGCAGCGCCTCCCGCCGCACGGCGAAGGGGAGCGCGACGAGCGCGGCGACGAGGGCGACGTCGGTGAGCACATGGCCCCAGAAGCGGGGCGACCGCCATCGCGGCGGGGAGCGATCGGGACGGAGGGGGCGCATGCGGGCGACGCCAGTGTGCCGCCGGGCGGGGCTCCTGCGGAGGCCTTTCTCAGGGGGACTTCGTGAGGACCCGACGCCGGGACGCTGGGCGGGGGCGGTTCATCGGGCGCCGACCCACCAGGGAGATTCTCTCCGGTCGGGGGCTCAGACGAGAGGGCGTCCCACGCGCCCGGCTGTCGACACCCGCCGCCCGGTGCTCTCTCGCGCCGTCCACGCGCGGGAGGGTGTGTGTACACCGGCTGTATGACGCGCAGTGTCACTGTGGTGATCGAATCCAACGGCATCCCTGCGGGCAGACGTCGCCTCCGACGCACCCCTTCGCGCCGTCCCTCGTCCGATTCCGTAGGCCACATCAGCTCGTGTCGTCCCACCGCCGCGCGGGGGCTGGGAGCATCTCGTCGGTCGGCAGTCGGAGGTGCGCGAGGATGCGGACGATCACGATGCGGTCATGGATCGTCGCAAGGAACTTCATCGGCCCTTCGCAGCGAGGGCACTTCCGCGTGTCGACGCCCCACACGCGGCGCAGCAGCGTCGCCCAATCGATGCGCGTCGTCGGGCGCGGCGGCTTCGCGACCACCACCCCATCCGCCACGGTGAACACGTCGCCGCCGTCTGGATGGCGCTGCGCAGGCCCCATCGGCACCGCCCGCGGGGGCTCCTTCCCTGCCGCATGGCGTGGCGTCTCGCCGGATGACGGGCACCCACGCGCGGCAGGTGGCGCGGTTG
>WBZM01004527.1_pt1 | contig 10051 bp, 9 predicted proteins | sample 5204271 | NCBI WGS metagenome assembly WBZM01 (sample SAMN12344346, study PRJNA552823) | activated sludge metagenome | biome: Activated sludge suspended growth; feature: Nitrification reactor; material: Wastewater; isolation source: activated sludge from nitrification reactor of wastewater treatment... | reverse complement strand
TCGAGGTCGAGGTCGAGGTCGAGGTCGAGGTCGAGGTCGAGGTCGAGGTCGAGGTCGAGGTCGAGGTCGAGGTCGAGATCGCAGCCCCCCCACACACCTCCACCACCCAGCGCGCACCTCCCGCCCCCACCCGTGTCCCGCCCGCATGGCCTGTCGCGCCTCGCTTCACACCAATCACGAGGATTGTCCTCAGGATGGCGCACGCCAACCTTCCCCGTGTGCCGCCGGGATCCGCCCGGCCCCGGCACCGAGGAAGCCACCATGCGCAGCACCACGCGGTCTCCCAGGCATCAGGGCCTCGCGCCCCGGACCTTGGCGTTGGCCGCCGCCGCCACGAGGCCTGCCCTCGCCTCGGTGCCAAGGGACGCCGACGCCGAGGACCCAAGGGCGCGCCGGGGGGCGCTGGAGGTGCCGGGCATCACCTTCTCGCTGGACCACGTCGAGCTGGTCGCCGGGCGCGGTGCGCCCGATGGCGCCGGGAGCTCCGCGGCCTTCCCGGCCGCCTCGGGGCTCCCGGTGGCCTCCGCGGGCGCGCGCACCGGCGCGCCCGGCGGCCCGCTCGCGGGGCCCTCCGGGTGAGGCGGCGACGGCGTGCTGGGCTTCGGGGTCGGGGCATCGGGCGCCCCTGGCTCCAGCGGCGCGGGGGGCGGCGCGGGCGGCGCCGCCTCCTGCGCCGGTCTCCCGGGGATCGCCGGCGACCACGGTGCGGTCGGGCCTGCCAGCGCGGATGGCGCGGGGCAGGCGGTACCGCCGGGGCGCTTCGAGGGCGGGCGCTGGCTGGCGGGCTTGGCGCCGGGGCCTGCCAGGCTGGCGAGGCCGGCCGGCCCTCCGCCGGTCAGGCGCCCGCCGGCCGGAAGGCCTCGGAGCGGACGCGGTACTTCCGCAGCAGCCGATGGAGGTTCTCCCGCGTCATCCGGGCGTGGTCGGCGGCGCGGGTCACGTTGCCGTGGAACCGCTGCATGAGGGCCACCAGGTAGTCGTGCGAGGCCTGGTCGCGGGCCGCGGTGAGCGCCCCCTTGAAGTCGCCGTCCACCTCCTCGCCGCGGCCAGGCACGGCGGCCGCCCCCTCGCCGGGCCGCGCCGCCTCGGCGCGGTGCTCCAGCGCCCGCAGCACCGCCAGGCAGATCTCCTCGGCCTCCAGCGGCTTGGCCACGTAGTCGAAGGCGCCGCGGCGGATGGCGCGGACCGCGTCGGGGATGCTGGCGTACCCGGTCATCATCACCACGCTGGTGCCGGGCGAGACCTGCTTCACCGTCTCCAGCAGGTCGAAGCCGGAGGCGCCGGGCATGCGCACGTCGGTCAGCACCAGGTCGAAGGGCCGGGCGACCAGCAGGGCGGTGGCGGTGGCGGCGTCGGCCGCGGTCTCCACCCGGTAGGCCTCGCCGAGGATGGCCGACATCACCTCGAGGACGCTCTCCTTGTCGTCGACCACCAGCACGCGGGGGCGCTCCGTCATGGCTTCCTCCGTCAGGGTCGGGCCGCCGCCAGCGGGACGCGGACGGTGAACCGGGCGCCGCCGGTGGCGGCGCCGTCGAGCACCAGCTCGCCGCCGAGGGAGGTGGCCAGGGCGCGGGAGAGGGCCAGGCCGAGCCCGGTCCCGTGGGGCTTGGTGGTGAAGAAGGGCTCGTAGAGCCGCGCCCGGACCTCGGGCGGGATCCCCGGCCCGCTGTCGGCGACGGTGAGCTCGGCGCGCGCCGCCACCGCCGCCACCTCGACGGCCACCGCGCCGGCCGGCCCGGCGGCGTCGGCGGCGTTGCGCAGCAGGTTGAGGACGATCTGGCGCAGCCGGCCCGGCGCCCCGAGGGCCTCGGCGGCGCCGCGCACCTCGATGGCCGGGGCGCGCCCGCCCAGCTCGGCCCGCACCGCCTCGGCCGCCTCCAGCGAGAGGGCGCGCAGGTCGATGGCCTCCGGCGGGGGGGCGGCGGCCGGGCGGGCCAGCTGGAGCAGCGCCTCCACGATCTCCCGGCAGCGCAGCGCCTCGCGCTCCACCCGCTCCAGGTGGCGCCCCACCTCGCCGCCCACCTTGCCGCGGTCGAGCGACAGGTAGCCCAGCATCACCTGGAGCGGGTTGTTGAGCTCGTGGGCGATGCCGGCCGCCACCCGCCCCAGGCCGGCCAGCGTCTCGGCGCGCACCAGCGCCTCGTGCTGGCGCTCCAGCGAGGCGGCCATGGCGTTGAAGTCGGTGGCCAGGGCGCCGAACTCGTCGCGGTGGTCGAGGGCGATGCGCGTGGAGAGGTCGCCGCCGCCGATGCGCGCCGCGCCGGCCCCCAGGATGCCGAGGGGGCGGGCGATGGCGTGGGAGAGCCAGGCGGCCAGCAGGCCGGCCAGCAGCAGCGTGCCCGCCACGAAGGGGATGGCGAGGCGCAGGGTACGGCGCTGCAGGTCCCCCACCGCGCCGCTCTTCTCGGCCACCCGCTCCCGCAGGAAGGCGCAGAACCGGTCGGCCTCCTCCTCGACGGTGAAGAGCAGGTCGCGGCGGAGCGCCTCGTCGCCCCCGCCGGCGTCGAGCGCCCCCAGCGCCGCCGCCACGCGGGCGATCCACCCGATGGCCTCCGGCTCGTCCACCTCGGCCACCAGCCGCGCCAGCCGCGCCTGGAGGCGGGCGCGGGCCTCGGGTGGCGGCGGGGCGCCCTCGCCTCCCCCCCGGCCCGGGAAGTAGACCGCCCGCGCCCCGGCCTGCAGCTCCAGCGCCAGCTGCATCTGCGCCTCGTGCTCGTGGAGGTAGCGGAGCTGCTCCTCCATGCCGGCCAGGCCGGCCAGGAGCCAGCCGAAGGCGGCGGCGAAGGCCAGTGCCAGCGCGCCGAAGGCCAGCAGGAGGCGCGCGCGGGTGCCGGAGCGGGCCGACCGGGCGGCCGCCGCGCTGCCGGCGGCGCTGGGGAGTGGGTCGGCGGGCATGGGCGCCCGGGGAGGGCACCGCTGGATCTGGCGCCGCGCGCCGCCCGCGGCAGCCGCGCGACCATGTGACGCCAGCGGCCGCTGACGACCCGCCGGGCGCGCCGGGGATCCCGGCCGGTGCCCGACGGCGCGTCGCGCCCGGTCCGGGGGCGCGGTCAGCGCAGCTTCGCCAGGTACTCGTCCGCCTCCTCCACGCCCTCCGCCAGCCCCTGCTGCTGGTGCAGCGCCCGGCCCCGCTGGAGCGACTCGCGGGCCTGGGCCCGCTGGCCCAGCTCCAGCTGCGCGGCGCCCAGGCCGACCCAGGCGTCGCCGGAGTCGGCCTTGAGCCGGAGGGACGCCTCCAGGAGCGGCACGGCCCGCGCCGGCTGACCCAGGTAGACCCAGGCCCAGCCCTCGCGGCAGGGCAGGTCGGGATCCCGCGGGTCCTGCTGCGCCAGCCGGCGGAAGTGGGCGGCCGCCTTCTCGAGGTGGGGGCGGGCCCGGGCCTCGTCGCCCAGCTTCCGCAGCGTCATGGCGGCCATGAGGTGGCTCTCGGCCGGCGCCTGGCCCGCCGCCTCGCCCGCCGCCGCGGCCTTCTCGTAGTACTCCACGGCGCGGCGCGCCTGGCCCAGCTCCCCGTAGCAGAAGCCGACGTCGTGGAGCGTCCCCTCCCGCGGATCGAGCTCGGCGGCCCGCAGCAGGTGGCGCAGGGCGCGCTCGGGATCGTTGGCGTCCAGCTTGAGCCTGCCGAGCCAGTAGTGCCCGGCGGCGTAGCCGGGATCGAGCCGGACCGCCTCCTCGAGCTGGCGCGCCGCCGCCGGCCCCTGGCCCAGGCGCAGCAGGGCCAGGCCGAGGTTGCCCCGCGCCTTCACGTAGGTGGGGGAGGCCGCCACCGCCCGCTCCAGCGGCGCGCGGGCCTCGGCCGGCCGGCCGAGGTCGAGGAGGACGGAGCCGAGGTTGTTGAGCGCCAGGGCGTCGTTGGGATCGACCTCGGCGGCCTTGCGGTAGGCGTCCCGCGCCGCCTCGAGGCGCCCCGCCTCGGCCTCGGTCACGCCGAGGTTGTACCAGGCGTCGCGCATCCCGGGCCGGAGCGCGGCGGCCTTGCGGAAGGCGGCCGCGGCGGCGTCGTGCTGGCCCAGCTTCAGGCGCGCCAGGCCGAGGTCGAGGGCGGCCATGGCGAAGGCCGGATCGGCCTGCAGCGCCCGCTCGAGGTACGGCAGCGCCTCCGCCGGCCGGCCCGCGTCGAGGAGCTGCTTGCCGAGGCCGCGGTTGGCGAAGGCGTGGCCGGGGTCGGCCTCCAGGGCCCGGCGGTAGGCCGCCGTGGCCTCCTCGCGCCGGCCCAGGCTGGCGTAGGTGCCGCCCAGGTTGTTGTGCGCCATGACGAAGCGCGGATCGCGCTCCAGGGCCCTCAGGTACCAGGGCAGCGCCTCGGCGTGGCGCCCCTGGCTGGTCTCGACCACGCCCGCGTCGTAGTAGGCGCGCGCGTCGCCGGGCTTGGCCTCGATGGCCTGCCGGTAGGCGTCGAGCGCCTCGGCCCAGCGGCCGGCCTTGGAGAGCTGGTGGCCCAGGTCGAGCCAGGCGGGGTGGTAGCGGGGCGAGAGGGCCACCGCCTTCCGGTAGGAGGCCTCGGCGGCCGCGTCCTGGCCGAGGGCGGCCTGGCAGGCGCCGAGCTGGTACTGCGCGCGGTGGTCGCCCGGCGCCGCGGCCAGCGCCCGGGCGTAGTGGCCGGCCGCCTCCTGGTAGCGCCCCTCGTGAAAGGCCCGGTCGCCGCGCTCCACCGCGTCGCCGCTGGCGCCGGCGGCGGGTGCGGGTGCGGCCGCCGCGGCCCCGGCCGGCTGGAGCGACCGGATGCGCGCCCGCACCGCCTCGGCGTCGCCGGCGTCGGGCCTGAGCTCCAGGTAGCGGGCGAGGGAGGCGGCCGCGGCCTCGCGCTGCCCCACCGCCGCCTGCGCCGTGCCGAGGTAGTACCAGGGCTCGGCGGCGCCGGGGGCGAGGTCGCGCGCCCGCTCGAACTGGCGGATGGCGGCGTGGATGGTGACGGCCGAGGGGGCCGAGCCGAGGGTCTGCTGCCCGTCGGAGAGCGCCTGGCGCGCCTCGGGCGGGAGCGGGGCGTCGGCGCGGGCGGGGCTCGCCGCCGCGAAGACGGCGACGGCGGCGGCGACGAGGACGGCGGCGGCGGGGCGGCGAGGGGTCATGGGCTGGCCTTCCTGGGCTGGCTCGGGGCGGCGCGCAGCGGCTCCAGCCCGGTCACCTCGACCACCGCGAGGGAGCCGCGCAGGAGCAGGGAGAGGGTGTCGCCGTGGGCGCGCAGGAGGAGGCCGGGGGCCTGCACGAACTCCACCGGGCCGCCGGCGGTGAGCACGCCGGCGCCGGAGGGCGTGGCGTAGAAGAGCAGGCCGCGCGCCGAGCGGGCCAGGCTGGTGATGGGCTCGCGGGCGGTGAGCACCGGCTCGAGCCCCTCGGCGCCCGGGCGCAGGCGCACCACCTGCTTGCCGCTGGCCACGTAGGTGACCTCGCCGTCGCCGGCCACCGCGGCGATCCGCTCGGTGGTGGCGAGGAGCCGGCGGAAGGCGCGCAGGGCCCCCGGGCCGCCGCCGGGCGGGCCCTCGGGGGCGAGGAGGTAGAGCGCCTGCCCGCCGCCCGGGGCGAGGCCGTGGACGTAGAGCCCGCCGCCCGCGACCGGGGTGAGGCGCGGCTCCTCCACCGGCAGCGCCGCCAGGGGCTGGAAGGCGAGGCGCCCCGGCGCGTCCGGGCCGGCCGCCGGATCCGCCGGCTCGGCGAGGAGGAAGCCGATGGCGTCGGCGGTGGCGGCGGCGAGCCCGCCGCCGTCGAGGCGCGCCAGGTCCTGGAGCGCCACCGGGGGCCGGGCGCGGGCGCCGCGGGGGCCGACCAGCAGGCCGGACTCGAGGAGGAGCCAGGCCGAGCCCCTGGGCCCGGCGGCGAAGCCGGACACCTCGGCGGCGGGGGCGGCCGACGGCGGCACCACCACCTGGACGGTGGTGGCCGCGCCCGGCGGCAGCGCGATGGTGAAGTCGGGGAGGACGCGCGGGGCGGCGGGCGCCGCCGGACCGGCCTTCGCGGGCGGCGCCGCCGCGAGCGCGGCGGCCAGGAGGCTGGCGAGGGCGGCGCTCACATGCCCACCCACTCGGCCACCATGCGCTGCGGCAGGGGCAGCTCCTTCTTCATGCCGTCGAACCAGTCCTTGCCGGTCTCGCCGGGAGCCAGCATCCCGGGGACCAGCTTGTCCGACTCCTCCACCAGCCGCTCGATGGAGTGCCGGGCCAGGCCGGCGGTCACCGCGCCGCCGGCCTGCGCCATGCCCACGCCGAGCCCGAGGGTCGGCGCGGCCTCCACCGCCTTGCCGAGGAGCCAGGAGACGCCGGCCCCGCCCAGGGCGGTCGGGTCCCTGTCCTTGGCGGCCATGTAGACGTTGCCGATGAGGAGCGCGTCGCCGAACTGGAAGACCTTCTTCCCCTCGGCGGTGAGGCGCACCGCGGCCAGCTCGGCCCCCTGCTCGCCCAGGTGCTCGAAGTAGGCCTGCGTGCCGGCGGTGACCGAGGCCTCCACCAGCTTGGAGCTGGCCGACAGCGGCAGTGGCTGCTCCGCCCGGGTCCCCTCCTCGCGCGCCGCCAGGAAGGCCCGCGCGTCGGCCACCAGCCCGCCGGCGTCCACCGCCGGTATGCGGAGCAGGAGGGCGTCGCGGGCCTGCTGCGCCAGGCCCGGCGTGGCGGCGGCCCGCGCCCAGCGGGCGTTGCGCCGCGCCTCCAGCGCCGCCAGCTCCTTCGCCTCGGCCGGCGTGAGGGTGCCCTTCCCGCGGAGCGCGTCGATGCGCGCCTGCCAGGCGCCGGCCTCGGCCCACTCGGCGCCGGTGAGGGCGCGCCCGTCGAGGAGCGGCGGGACCTTCCCCATGCCGAGGTGGGCCGGGCCGCGCTCCCCGCCGCGGAGCAGGGCCACGGTGGTGCCCAGGCCGTCCGCGCTGGCCGGCCGGCCGGCGAGCTGGCCCGAGGCGGCGGCCTGCGCCTGCTGGAAGTCGGCCCGGGCCTTCCGGTCCAGGGCCGCCTTCCGCTCGCGCTCCTCGGCGTCCCACTGGGCCTTCACCTGCCGCCGGACCTCCTCGCCGTCGGGGCCGGCGGGGGCGTTGAGGAAGGTGAGGAGCGAGTCGAGGAGGGAGCCGACCACCGCCGCGGCCAGCTGCTGGCCGACGGTCCCGCCCGAGGCCGGGCGCCCGCCGCCGCCACCGCCTCCTCCGCCGCCGCCCGACGCGCCGCCGCCCTCGCCGTCGCAGACGCAGGTGGTCCGGTGGAGGAGCTTGTCGTGGCGGTACTGCGGATCCGAGAGCATGGCGCGCAGGTGGGCCTGGCACTCGGCCATGGTGGCGACGTGGCCCGAGCGCTTGGGCGGCGCCTGGCCGAAGGTGCGCTTCATGCTGGCGAGGAAGGCGTCGTCGTAGAGGTAGCCGCAGTCGGCGGCGCGGGCGGCGGGCGGGGCCGCCAGGGCGGTGGCCACCAGCAGCGCCGCGGCGACCCGCCGTGACCGGTGCGCGAACCTCCGCGGTGACGCGAACGCCATCGTCCCCCCCTCCCCGCGCCTGGCGCGGACCCGTGGCCGGCAGGATAGCCGCCGGCCGAGGTGGGAGGACAGGCGCGGGTTCGCCCGAGGGCGCCGCCCGCCCGCCTTGGAGGTGGGTCGGCGGGGGTGCGGCGGGCCCCGCACGGACGGCAGGGTTGCCCCCGGCCGCGCCCTCCGCGATGCTGCCCTGCCGGACGCACCGCAGGGGGAGCCTCGCCATGCTCGACGACTGGCGCCAGTGGAGCGCCGCACCGACCCGCCTCGAGGGCCGGCGCGCCACGCTGGCGCTGGTCGCGGCGGACCTCGCCCTGGCCGTCGGGCTCCTCCTCGGCGCGGTGGCCTGGCTGGAGCTGCCCGACGGCGAGCCGGGGCTGCGGCTCGGGGTGGGGGTGTTCACGCTGGCCTGGGTGGGCGGGTGCGCCTGGGCCATCGTCAAGCTGGGGCGGGCGGGCCGGGCCGGCGGGTAGCCGCGGCGCGTTCCGGAAGTAGGTCCGCTCGAGGCGCGGCGCTATCCTTGGCGGATGCGCCAGCCTCCGTTCATCGCGGGTGTCCTCGCCGTGCTGGTCCTGGCCCCGGTCCCGGTGTCCTCCGCACCGGCCGCGGGCGCGGCCATCCCATGCGAGCCGGGGATGGAGGTCGGGCCGGACACCGCCGGGCACTGCTGCTGGCCCGGGCAGGCGTGGTCGGGGGCCCGGTGCGTGGGACGGCCGACCTCGTGCCCGTCGGGGCGCTCGCCGAGCCTGGAGCAGGACGCCTGCGTCCTCGAGGCGTGCCCTCCGGGACAGGCTCGCCCGAGGGAAGGGGACGGCTGCTGCTGGCCCGGACAGGCGTGGGCGGCGTCGCGGAAGACCTGCGTGGGCAAGGCCGCGTGCCCGGCCGGCTTCAGCGCGCTGCCGTCGCTCGAGGGGTGCCAGGCGGACTGCCCCGCGGGGACGGCACGCCATCCCGGCGGCGCGTTCACGATGTGGTCGGCGGGGCAGCAGGGCGTGGCGGTGACGCCGTTCTGCCTGGACGTGACGGAGGTGACGGCGAAGGCGTACCAGGAGTGCGTCGCCGCGGGGAGGTGCACGCAGCCGGGCACGGGCGGGGCCTGCACCTCCGGCGTGGCCGGGAAGGAGGACCACCCGGTGAACTGCGTGGACTGGCACCAGGCGGTGGCGTACTGCGCGTGGCGTGGGGCCACCCTGCCCTCGGAGCAGGAGTGGGAGTGGGCGGCCCGAGGGGGCGAGCACGGCTGGGTGAACCCGTGGGGGAACGAGGAGCCCCGGGACCAGCTGTGCTGGAGCGGGCCGGGCCACGACCGGGAGTCCCGGGGCTTCACGGCCACCTGCGCCGTGGGGAGCCATCCCCGCGGGGACACCGTCCAGGGCGTGAAGGATCTCTCCGGGAACGTCGAGGAGTGGACCAGCTCCAGGTACGACGCCGCCCAGCTGGTGAGCCGCGGCGACAGCTGGCGACTCGCCAACCCGAAGATCCGCCTCGGCACGGTGCGCAGCCACCGCACGCCCGACAGCCGCGACGAGGTCCTGGGCTTCCGCTGCTCCCGGGCGCCTTGACCGCGCGAGGAGGGCACGGCGGCGCAGGGCTCGCCGGGCGCCTCCGGATCGCGCGGTCGCGTTGCAGGCCCGGGCGCCCGCGCTACGGCGTCACCACCGAGAACCCGAAGACCGCGACGGTGGGGAAGTAGGCGTAGTCCCCCGCCGGCAGGCAGTGGCCGCCCTCGACGGTGAGCGGCTCGCCGAAGAGCGAGGGGTAGCCGTCGCAGTGCTCGGCGGAGAGCGTGAACACGAGCTGGAGCTCGTGGACGCCGGGCGGCAGCGGCCGCAGCCTGGGGACGAAGACCAGCCAGGGCGTCGGGTTCAGCTCGGGGAGGCCGGCGTAGCCGGCGGGCCCCCAGTAGTCGCCCGCGGTCACCATCCGGCCGACCTCCAGCGGATCGTCGAGCAGGTAGGCCCGCTCCCGGGGCGTGCCGGGATCGACCACCAGCCGGATGGACTGGAGCTTGCCCGCGAAGTCCTCCATCGGATCGGCGGGGTTGGCCGGGACGTAGCCGTCCCGGTAGGTGAGCGGGAGGCCCGGCAGCCCACCCGGCGCGTTGGTGCCCCAGACGGCGAAGGGCGTCCACCGGGTCCCGACCGGGAGCGGCGCGCCGCCGGCGTCGGTGGGGAACAGGAACGCGGTGAAGACGCCGGTGGCCGCGCAGAGATCGACGCCCCACGGCGCGGTGCAGAGGGCCGCCGCCTGCGGCCGGCCCCATCCACCTCCGTGGTGGCCGGGGCAGGAGGCCTCGGCCGAGGCGGCGCGGACGTCGGCGGCGGTGAGGGAAAGGGCGCACAGCATGGCCAGCTTCGAGAGGCGCATGACATCTCCTTGGGCTTGGATGCGGTGGCGGCACGGCCGTCGGTGCCGTGCGCGCGCGGCAGGGGACGTCGCCCGCCGTTCAACCGATGGTACGCCTCGCGATCGGGCCCGGTGCGACCCTGCGGCGTGCAAGTGGGGGCCGCCCTTCCTGCCTGCCCCGGCCCTGGCGCCGCGCGGCCCGGGGAGCGGAGCGCTCCACTTCCCCTCCGGTGAATGGCGCGAGGGCGCTGGCGCGCCGCGTCGGGAG
>WBZM01004525.1_pt1 | contig 10061 bp, 8 predicted proteins | sample 5204271 | NCBI WGS metagenome assembly WBZM01 (sample SAMN12344346, study PRJNA552823) | activated sludge metagenome | biome: Activated sludge suspended growth; feature: Nitrification reactor; material: Wastewater; isolation source: activated sludge from nitrification reactor of wastewater treatment... | reverse complement strand
TCCCGTGCCAGGGGGAAGGGGCGAACAGCCATGAACCAGGAAGCTCTTCTCACCCTCGAAGGCGTGCACACCCACATCGGCGCCTACCACATCCTGCACGGCGTGGACCTGGTCGTTCCGCGCGGCCAGCTCACGATGCTGCTGGGGCGCAATGGCGTGGGCAAGACCACCACGCTGCGCACCATCATGGGCCTGTGGGGCGCCTCGCGCGGGCGCATCGTCTTCAACGGCCAGGACATCACCCGGCTGGCCACGCCGCAGATCGCCGGACTCAACATTGCCTATGTGCCCGAGAACATGGGCATCTTCTCCGACCTGACGGTCAAGGAGAACATGCTGCTGGCCGCCCGCTCGGCCAAGCGCGCCGAACAGATGGATGGCAAGCGGCTGGAGTGGATCTACCAGTTGTTCCCCGCCGTCGAGAAGTTCTGGAACCACCCCGCGGGCAAGCTGTCGGGCGGCCAAAAACAGATGTTGGCGGTGGCCCGCGCCATCGTCGAGCCGCGCGAGCTGCTGATCATCGACGAACCGAGCAAGGGCCTGGCGCCGGCCATCATCAACAACATGATCGACGCCTTCCAGCAGCTCAAGGCCAGTGGCGTGACCATCCTGCTGGTCGAACAGAACATCAACTTCGCCAAGCGCCTGGGCGATGCCGTGGCGGTGATGGAAAACGGCAAAGTGGTTCACGCCGGCTCGATGCAGGCCTTCGGGCAGGACGAAGCGCTGCAAACCTCGCTGTTGGGGCTCGCACTATGACGAATTTCAAGTCTTTTTGGCCGGATTCCGGCGTCGATTGGCCACGACATGCTATCCGTCTTGAATCCATCGACAACGGGGGAGGCGCCGCATGAACACCCTGGACTTCGACTGGAAGCCGCTCGCCCTGGTGCCGGTGCTGGCCTTGGTGGCGCTGCCCCTGGTGGGCTCGGGCTCGTCCTGGCTCACGCTCACGGTGGCCGGGCTGGCCATGGGCATGATCATCTTCGTGATCGCCTCGGGCCTGACGCTTATTTTCGGGCTCATGGACGTGCTGAACTTCGGCCACGGCGTGTTCATCGCGTTGGGCGCTTACGTGGCCGCCAGCGTGCTGGGCGTCATGGGCGACTGGACTGGCTCGCAGGCGCTCTGGCGCAACCTGCTGGCGGTGCTGCCCGCGATGCTGGTGGCCATGCTGGTGGCCGGCGCCGTCGGGCTGGCCTTCGAGCGCTTCATCGTGCGGCCGGTCTACGGCATGCACCTCAAGCAGATCCTGATCACCATGGGCGGCATGATCATCGGCGAGGAACTGATCAAGGTGATCTGGGGGCCGCTGCAGATCGCCCTGCCGCTGCCCGAAGGATTGCGGGGTTCGCTGCTGTTCGGCGAGGCCTCGATCGAGAAGTTCCGCCTGGTGGCGGTGTGCGTGGGCGCGCTGGTCTTCGTGGCGCTGGTCTGGGCGCTCAACCGCACCAAGATCGGCCTGCTGATCCGCGCCGGCGTGCAGGACCGCGAGATGGTCGAATCGCTGGGCTATCGCATCCGGCGCCTGTTTGTCGGCATCTTCGTGTTCGGCAGCGCGCTGGCCGGCCTGGGCGGCGTGATGTGGGGGCTGTACCAGCAGAGCATCACCCCGCAGATGGGCGCGCAGGTGAACATCCTGATCTTCATCGTGATCATCATCGGCGGGCTCGGCTCCACCGGCGGCGCCCTGATCGGCTCGCTGCTCGTGGGCCTGATGGCCAACTACACCGGCTTCCTGGCGCCCAAGGTGGCGCTGTTCTCCAACATCCTGCTGATGGTAGGCGTGCTGCTGTGGCGCCCGCAGGGCGTGTATCCCGTCGCCAACCGTTAAGGACGACCCAGAGATGCTCAACCGGATTCTTTCCAACGATTTGCCGCGCAGCCGTCTGCTGGCGGTGCTGCTGGTGGCCATCGTGGTGGGCCTCGCGCTGGCGCCGTTCCTGTTTCCCGGCGTGAAGGCGCTGTCGGTCGCCGCCAAGGTGCTGGTCTTCGTGGTGCTGGTGGCCAGCTTCGACCTGCTGCTGGGCTACACCGGCATCGTGAGCTTCGCCCACACCATGTTCTTCGGCATCGGCGCCTATGGCATCGCGATCGCCAGCACGCGCCTGGGACCCACCTGGGAGGCGCTGGCCCTCGGGTTGGCGGCCGCGCTGGGGCTGTCGTTCCTGCTGTCGCTGGCGGTGGGGCTGTTCTCGCTGCGGGTGCGCGCGATCTTCTTCGCGATGATCACGCTGGCGGTGGCGGCGGCGTTCCAGACCCTGGCCTCGCAACTGTCCGACCTCACCGGCGGCGAGGACGGCCTGAGTTTCAAGGTGCCCGATCTGCTGATGCCCAGCCGCGAGTTTCTGGCAGAACCTTTCCTGGGCGTGTCGGTCGACGGGCGGCTGCTCACCTACTACCTGTTGTTCGTCTGCGCGGTGCTGCTGATGCTGGCGATGCTGCGCATCGTCAACAGCCCCTTCGGCCGCGTGCTGCAGGCGATCCGCGAGAACGAGTTCCGTGCCGAGGCCATTGGCTACCGCGTGGTGGTGTACCGCACCACCTCCAGCGTGCTGTCGGCGCTGTTCGCCACGCTGGCCGGCGCGATGCTGGCGCTCTGGCTGCGTTACAACGGCCCCGACACCTCGCTGAGCTTCGAGATCATGATGGACGTGCTGCTGATCGTCGTGATCGGCGGCATGGGCACGATCTACGGCGCGGCCATTGGCGCGGTGCTGTTCCTGATCGCGCAGAGCTACCTGCAGGACCTGCTCAAGCTCGCCAGCGAAGCCGCCTCGGGCGTGCCGATGCTGGCGGCGCTGCTCTCGCCCGACCGCTGGCTGTTGTGGCTCGGGCTGTTGTTCGTGTTGTCGGTCTATTACTTCCCGACCGGGGTGGTGGGCCGGCTGCGTGCCTTGCGTGCGCCCGCTGCCTGAATTTCAACCCCACCAGAAGGAGACATTGGCGATGACAAACCCGCAAGAACAACAGACGCGCCTGCGCACGGGGCACGCGGGCCTCAAGACACGCACCGCAGCCTGGGCCGGCGCCATCGGTGCCGCCTTGCTGCTCTCGGCTTGCAGCGACGGCAGCGGCAACGACCCGCTGCTGCGCAAGACGCATCTGGGCGATATTCGCGGGGCTGTGGATCTCGGCTCGGCTACCTACGCCTGGAAGGGCATTCCGTACGCGAAGCCGCCCGTGGGCGCGCTGCGCTGGCAGCCGCCGCAGGAACCCGAGGCATGGTCCACGGCCCGCACCACCACGGCCTTCGCCAACGCCTGCGCGCAGTACGGCCGCATCTACGGCCCGGGCAGCAACAACCGGCACGACGAAACCATCGCGACGACCCTGAACCAGGCCGTGGGCAGCGAAGACTGCCTCTACCTCAACGTCTGGCGTCCCGCCAACAACGACTCGAACCTGCCGGTCATCGTCTTCCTGCATGGTGGCAGCAACGTCTCGGGCTACACGGCCGATCCGGTGTACGACGGCGCGAACCTGGCCAGGACCGCCAACGCGATCGTGGTCACGCCCAACTTCCGGCTGGGCATTCTGGGGTTCCTGAACCTGCCGCAGCTCAAGACGGGCGACGCGTCCACCGACTCCGGCAACTTCACCCTGCTCGACAGCATCAAGGCGCTGCAGTTCGTGCGCACCAACGCCTCCACGTTCGGCGGCAATCCGGACAACGTCACGGTCGTCGGCCAGTCCGCCGGCGCGATCAACGTCTGGGCCCTGCAGACCTCGCCGCTGATGACGGCCGCCAGCCCGAAGCTGTTCCACCGCGTGATGCCCCTGTCGGGCGGCATCTCGCTGGCGACCAACCTGCCCCCCGGCAGCCTGCCCACCCTGAACCCGGCCTCGGTGTACCTGGCCCAGGGCAACGCGCTGCTGCAAAACCTGGTGATCGCCGATGGCCTGGCGACCGACACCGCCTCGGCCAACGCCTACATCGCCAGCCGGACCAACGCGCAGATCGCCGAGTACATGCGCGGCAAGTCGGCCTCACAGCTCTTCACCACGCTGCTCACCCGCCTGGCCTTGCTGGGCCTGGCCGGATCGGGCCCGATTCCCGATGGCGCGGTGGTGGCGAGCGACCCGATCGGCGCGATCCATGCGGGCAACTACGTGAAGGTGCCGGTGCTTGCGGGCAACACCCGCGACGAAGGCAAGCTGTTCCCATCGTTCCTGCCGCTGGTGGGCGGCACGGGCAACGCGCGCCTGGTGACGGACGCGCAGCTGTTCACCAACCACTTCAGCTACAAACCCGACGCCGCCGCCCAGACCACAGTGGAGCAGTGGATCGCCCCGAACTACTTGCCGGTGGGCGCGCCGACCACGGGTTTCACGGCCCGCGCGGAGTCGCTCAACCGCATCTTCTTCCTGAACAGCCGCGACAACGTGCTGAACGCCTTGAAGGCCAAGCAGGACAACGTGTGGTACTACCGCTTCGACTGGGACAAGCAGCCGGCTCCGTGGAACGACATCTACGGCGCGGTGCACGTGGTCGACCTGCCTTTCCTCTTCGGCAACTTCGGGCCGGCGCTGTTCAGCAACGTCTGGTTCAGCACCGCGAACCGGCCCGGCCGGCTTGAACTCTCGAACGCGATGATGCAGACGATGGCGAGCTTCGCGCGCAACGGCGACCCGAACAACGCGGCGCTGAGCGCGGCCTGGGCGCCGTGGCCGCGCACGATGGTGTTCGACGCGAGCCTGTCCGCCAAGTCGATCCGCACCGAGTAACCCACCTGCGCCGGGCCTGGACCAAAGGGGCCCGGCGCAAGCTGCCGAAGCGGCACCCCGCGGCATGCCGCCGATCAGAACCAGGAGGACAACTCCATGCCCTACACCTCTAACTACCTGACCTGTGCCGGCCGCGAAATCCATTACGTGGACTGGCCCGCCGGACCGCTTGCGCCGGCCAGCGCCTGGCCCGGCGACACCGCGGAACCGGCGCGCTCGCGCGGCACCGTGATCGCCTGGCACGGTCTGGCCCGTACCGGGCGCGACATGGACGAACTGGCCGAACACCTGAGCCAGCGCGGCTGGCGCGTGATCTGCCCCGACACGCTGGGCCGCGGCCTGTCGCAGTGGAGCCCCGACCCGGGCAACGAATACTGCCTGGCCTTCTACGCCCGGCTGGCGCGCGAGCTGCTGGACCAGCTCGGCATTCAGCGCGCGCACTGGGTCGGCACCTCGATGGGCGGCGCCATCGGCATGGTGTGCGCGTCGGGGTATTTCGAGCCGAGCCTGAAGCCGCGCATCCGCAGCCTGGTGCTCAACGACAACGCGCCGCAACTGGCGCAACCGGCTATCGAGCGCATCAAGGCCTACGCGGGCAATCCGCCCGCGTTTGCCACGGTGCTCGAACTCGAAGCCTTCTTCCGCCAGGTGTACGCACCCTACGGCTGGCTCAGCGACGCCCAGTGGCGCCGCCTGACCGAAACCTCCACCCGGCGCCTGCCCGACGGCCGCGTCACGCCGCACTACGACCCGGCCATGGTGCGCCAGTTCACCGACCACCCCGATGACTACCGGATCTGGGAGCATTACGACGCGCTCGACCTCCCGGTGCTGTGCCTGCGCGGCGCGCAGAGCGACCTGGTGCTGCCCGACACCATCGCCGAGATGCAACGCCGCGGCCCTGCCCTGCGCGCGCAACTGCAGGTGGTGGAAGTGCCCGGCTGCGGCCACGCGCCGGCGCTGAACGTGGCCGATCAGCTCGATGGCGTGACGGCGTTCATCGAGGCGGCGGGCTGAATGTTGCTCAGCCGCGCAAGCGGGTCAAGGATTGCTGCGATGGGCCATAAAACGGGGCTTCAAGCGCGTGCCGGGCATTTTTTCGTGCCAGAAAGGCCTGAGCCCATCGCCGAATGGCCATCAGGCGCTTCTTTTTCAGGAGTGATTTCAAGCCTCAGCGCGGCGCCCCCGCCGCCAGCGCCCGCGCGCGCGAGGCGGCCAGCGCAGCCTCGTCGGGCTGCTCGCGCGTGGGCCAGCCGGCCAGGTGGCGCTCGGCCACGTTGGCCAGCGCGGTGATCCAGGCGTTGCTGTCGTTCAGGCAGGCGATGTAGTCGAAGCGCTGGCCACCGGCGTGGAGAAAGGCTTCGCGCGCTTCCTGGGCGATCTCCTCCAGCGTTTCCAGGCAGTCGGCGGTGAAGCCGGGGCAGATCACCTGCACCGACTTGACGCCCCCCTGCGCCATCGCCACCAGCGTGGGCTCGGTGTAGGGCTGCAGCCATTTCGCCTTGCCGAAGCGTGACTGGAAGGTCACGCGCCAGCGCTCCGCCGACAGGCCCAGGCGATCGGCCAGCAGGCGCGCGGTCTTCAGGCACTCGCAGTGGTAGGGGTCGCCGAGGTGCAGGGTGCGCTCGGGCACGCCGTGAAAGCTCATCACGAGCTGATCCGCCTGGCCTTCTTTCATCCAGTGGTCGCGCACCCGCCGGGCCAGCGCGTCGATGTAGGCGCTGTCGTCGTGGTAGCGGTTCACGAAGCGCAGTTCGGGGATGTGCCGCACCTTCGCGGCCCAGGCGTAGACGGCGTCGAACACGCTGGCCGTGGTGGTGCCGCTGTACTGCGGGTACAGCGGCAGGATCAGGATGCGCGTGGCGCCCTCGGCCTTGAGCTTGTCCAGCTCCGACGCGATCGACGGGTTGCCGTAGCGCATCGCGTAGCGCACCGTCACGTGATGGCCGCGCTCGCCGAGCCAGCCGCGCAGCAACGTGGCCTGCTTGGTGGTCCAGACCTTCAGCGGCGAGCCCTCGGGCGTCCAGATCGAGGCGTACTTCTTGGCCGACTTGGCGGGCCGGGTGCGCAGGATGATGCCGTGCAGGATCAGCCACCACACGGGGCGCGGGATTTCAACCACCCGGTGGTCGCCCAGGAATTCGGCGAGGTAGCGGCGCAGCGCGGGCGCGGTGGGCTCGTCGGGCGTGCCCAGGTTGCACAGCAGCACCGCGGTGCGCTGCGGCTGGCCATGGGGGAGGGCGGGTTCGGTTTGAAACGGCATGCGGTATTCTCCCGCAAGCCCTGTCACCCGCGCCGTCCCTGCGCCATTGTTTCCGCCCATGCTCGACCCAGCCCGCATCCGCGCCATCACCCTGGACCTGGACGACACGCTGTGGCCGATCGAGCCCACCATCCGGCGCGCCGAGGCCACGCTGCAGGCCTGGCTGGCCTTGCACGCGCCGGCCACCGGCGCGCTGTGCGCGGCGCCAGGCGCGGTGCGCGAGGTGCGCCACCGGATGAACGCCGAACGGCCGGACCTGGCGCACGACATGAGCGCGCTGCGCCGTGAGTCGATCCGCGTGATGCTGGTGCGCGCCGGCGACGACCCCGCGCTGGCCGAGCCCGCGTTCGACGCCTTCTTCGCCGCGCGCCAGCAGGTGACGTTTTACGACGACGCGCTGGCGGCGCTGGAGTTCCTCAGCAGCCGCTACCCGGTGGTGGCGCTGTCCAACGGCAACGCCGACGTGCGGCGCGTCGGCATCGACCACCACTTCTGCGCAGCCTTCAGCGCCACCACGCTGGGCGTCGGCAAGCCCGATCCACGCATGTTCCAGGTGGGCGCGCGGGCGGCCGGCGCCCCGGTGGACGCGGTGCTGCACATCGGTGATGACGCGCACCTCGACGGCGTGGGCGCGCTGAACGCCGGCATGCAGATGGCCTGGGTCAACCGCGGGGGGCTGGCCTGGGAGCATCCGGTGCACCAGCCGCACGTGACCGTGGCCGACCTGCGCAGCCTGTGCGAACTGCTGGCCTGACGCTGGTGCCTGTTTTCTCCATCCACCGGGGTGCCCCATGAGTCTGACCCTTTACGGCATCACCGCCTCGCGCGCCACCATGGCCGTCCCGATGGCGGCAGCCTCAACCCGGCCACGCCGCGCGGGCTGATAGCGGCGCATCCCCGGATTGACGCATGGCTGCAGGCCTGCCTGGAGCGCCCGGCGTCCAAGAAACTGCGCAGCGACGGCTGAAAACACCGTTTTTCAGGCCTTTTTCTGAATCAGATCGGCCTGATCCCGGCGCGGATCGGCCACAGGCAGCTATGATTTCAGGAGTCTTCTGGCGCCGCCTCGCATCGCCCGGGCGTCAGGGGGCGGGCGGCTGAAGCGCCAGCGGCCGGTCCTCGAACTCGGTGTTCAGCACCACGGTGCTGGTGGTGCGCGCCACGCCCGGGATGGACTTGATCGCGTACAGCACGTCTTCGAGCGCGCGGGCGTGGGTGGTGCGAATCTTGGCCAGAAAGTCGTATTCGCCGGCCACGCTGTGCAGTTCCTGCACCTCGGGCATCTCGCGCAGGCGCGGCGCCACCTCGCGGCAGTGGATGCCGCCGTCGTTGCGGATCGCCACAAACGCGGTGAACGCCAGGCCCAGCGCCTGCGGCTCTACGCTCAACGAGAAGCGCCGGATCACGCCGCGCTCCACCAGCTTGCGCACCCGCTCGTGCACGGCGGCCGTGGAAAGCCCCACCTCGTTGCCGACGTCGGCGTAGGAACGTCGGCTGTCTGAGCTCATGGCCGAAAGAATTCTGGCATCCATCTCATCGATCTGAATATTTGCTTGCATCATGGCCAGATTTGATTGAAAATCGAAAAAACCGGACGTCACCCGGAAAATTTACGGAATTCTCGCCATGATTCAGATGTTTTTCAATAGAGCGTGGTTGGTCGGTCTGCGGGCCCGCATCGCCCTGGCGCTGCTGCTGGTCTACATCGTCTGGGGTACCACCTACTTCGCGATCGGCATCGCCCTGCGCGAAATGCCGCCGCTGTGGCTCAACGCGAGCCGCTTCGTGGTGGCCGGTGTGCTGATGATGGCTTGGGCACTGTGGCGCGGTGATCGTCTGCCCACCCCGCGCCAGTGGGCGCACGCCACGCTGGTGGGCGCACTGATGGTGTTCGCCGCGATGAACCTGGTGGTGCTGGCGCAGCGCGCGGGCATCGGCTCGGGCCTGATGGCGACCGTGGTGACGACGATGCCGATGTGGCTCGCGCTGTGGAGCCGCCTGGGCGGTGAGCGGGTCAGCGCCACCAGCTGGGCCGGCCTGGCGCTGGGCGTGGCCGGCGCCTTGCTGCTGGCGCGCGAGGGCGATTTTTCGGCCACGGTGGCCGGCGGCCTGATGGCCTTCGGCGCGCCGCTCGCCTGGAGCCTCGGTTCGTACGCGAGCCGCAGGCTGGAGCAGCCCGCGCCAGCCATGGCCGCCGGCGTGCAGTGGTTCACCGGCGGCCTGCTGGGCGCCGTGGCGGCGACCCTGGTGGAGTCTCCCGCGCCGCTGATCAACGCCAGCGCCACGGCCTGGCTGGCCTGGGCCTACCTGCTCGTGTTGGGCACGCTGGTCGCGCTCAACGCCTACCTGTGGCTGCTCCAGCACACGGCGCCGGCGCTGGCGGGCAGCTACAGCTTCGTCAACCCGGCGGTGGCGCTGGGGGTGGGCACCTTGCTGGGCGGCGAGCACCTGACCGGTTGGGTCTGGGCCGCGCTGCCGCTGATCTTCGGGGCGCTGGCGCTGATCCTGTACGGCGGTGCGTTGTCGCGGGCGCTGGCGTCGTGGTGGTCGGGCCTGGGCCGGCCGTGGGCGCGTTCAGCCCGGACGCTGTGATCCCCTGGCCGCGCCGCGAGCCGGGGCAGCCGCGATACCCGGGCGCCGGCGGCGCGACAGCCCCGGCGCGACAATGCGCGTCATGACCCAGAAACTCTCCGACATCGCCCTGTCCATGCTCGACCTGGTCGCCGTGCGCGAGGGCGGCACCGTGGCCGAGGCGCTGGCCATCGCGCTGCGCACCGCCCAACACGCCGAAGCGCTCGGCTTCAAGCGCTACTGGCTGGCCGAGCACCACAACATGGCGGGCATCGCCAGCTCGGCCACCGCGGTGCTGGTGGGCCACATCGCGGGCGGCACGAGCACGATCCGCGTCGGCTCCGGCGGCGTGATGCTGCCCAACCACGCGCCGCTGGTGGTGGCCGAAGCCTTCGGCACGCTGGCCGAGCTGTACCCCGGCCGCATCGACCTGGGCCTGGGCCGCGCGCCCGGCACCGACCGCCTCACGATGCGCGCGCTGCGGCGCGACCGCGTCGAG
>WBZM01004523.1_pt1 | contig 10063 bp, 9 predicted proteins | sample 5204271 | NCBI WGS metagenome assembly WBZM01 (sample SAMN12344346, study PRJNA552823) | activated sludge metagenome | biome: Activated sludge suspended growth; feature: Nitrification reactor; material: Wastewater; isolation source: activated sludge from nitrification reactor of wastewater treatment... | reverse complement strand
AAGCGACCCCGACCGGTGAGAGCTTCGAGCCGCGACCCGAAGCGGAGGAGCTGGCCGGTGTGGAGGGCTGGATGAGTGACGGCCAGGTGCCCGAGGCCTCGGTCGCGAGGGTCTGGGTTTCACCCGAGCGTTCCCGCTGGATGCGCGAAGAGCGGAATGTCGTCGAGGAACTGGCCGACGGTGCCGTCGTGGTCGAGCTTCCCTACGCCGGAACCAGCTGGCTGGTCCGGGAGATCCTGCGCGGTGCCGGTGACCTCGTCGTGCTCGAGCCTCCCGAGGCCCGCGAAGCGATCAGCCGCGAACTCGCTGCCTGAGGAGCAGCCCTGCTCGTGATTCTCCCCTTCAGGGAGCCGCCGAGACCGTTGTGACGGTCCCGGGGAACCCGAGGTCGAGCAGGTCCTGACGGTGGTACCACTCGATGTTGTCTGCCTTGTCGCTGAGCGTTATCTGAAGATCGTAGGTGCCATCGGGGAGATCGGACGGCACCCAGGCCGTCGCCTCATAGGTGCCGTCCAGGTCGTCACCGCTGATCCGGGTGACCCATCCACTGTAGCCCCAGTTGTCCGGGCCCTGGACCGAGAAGCCAATGCCTCCAGCGTCGAGCCCGGAAAGGTTGTCGGTGGCCCTGAAGGTGGCCACCAGAGCTTCACCTCCTGCCGAGAAATCAACTACCTCCGGGACATTCAATGAGCGCAGGATTGGCGCCTGCGAGTCCCCAGTGCTGGTCTGGGTAAGCCGGGTCGGTGAGCCCTGCTTGATCAGCTCGGCTTCAGAGAGGTAACCGACGTTCCCGGCAAAGTCGATCGCGCCTGGCTGGATCTTCCAGGTCGCCCTCGGGGTGTAGCGGGGGAAATCGATGGTCCCCTCGTAAATCCCGTCGAATTTGTCTCCGGAAACCAGTTCGAGCCGGACCTGGCGGTACATGCCACCGTCTTCGCTGTGGAGGTTGATCTGGACGGGACCCGGGAACCAGTCTGATCCAACACCCGAAACATCGTCGGTCACCCGCACCCGGAAGTTCAGGGTCTGGGACGAAGCGGAGGTGTCGAAGGTGGCGCGGTCGACGGTCAGGTTGGAGAGCGTGGGTCCGGTTTCGTCTCCCACGCCGACCTGATCGAACCCGGAGGCCAGGCCAGCATCCTTCAGCTCACGCGGTCCGGTCATGCCGTGGTTGTCCTGCCGGTCAGTGGCCGTCACCCAGAACTCCCACCGCCCCTGTGGGGAGTTTTTCGGCAAGGTGATCGAACCGGTCCAGATCCCATTCATGGCATCGCCGGACTCCAGGTTCGGGTAGATCCAGCGGCGCTGGCCGGTCTTCTTGTGCTGAATTTCGATCACTGGGTCCCGCCGGATCCCCGCTATGTCATCGGTCATTCGCAGCGTGACGGTCACGGTCGCGGGAGCCGTGTGGGTGTCGATCTGCCCGGGGTCGACACTGAGGGAGGCAACCGCCGGGGGTGTGTCGTCACAGCCCGGCGTCACCGTGTCAGTCTCGCGGTCAATGCACTTGTTGTTGCCTGGTCCGGTGAAGAATGAGTTCTCGCCTGGGCCGCCGTCCAGGTAGTCGTTGCCGAGGCCGGCGTAGAGAGTGTCATCGTCGGGCTGGCCGTAGAGGTGATCGTTGCCCTTTCCGGCCCGAATCACGTCGTCGCCGCGACCGCCCCGGATCACGTCGTTGCCCTTCAGTCCCCAGATCACATCGTTTCCGGCGAAGCCGCAGATCACGTCTGGGCCTTTGGTGCCGAAAAGCCGGTCCTTGCCTTTGGTGCCCTTGATTGTGCAGCGTTTGCCGTTGGCAGCCTGCGTCTCCGCGGCGCCCGTGCCGATGAAGGCAGCAGCGATCAGCGCCAGCGCCGTGACCAGTACTGCAATCTCCCTGGGACTCCTGATGACCATGAAACCTGTTCTTTCCGGGAACTTCCCTTTTGCCTCTTGCGGTTCCCATACTACGGGGAAGTCGGGTTACGACTCTAGGCTTCCAGCATGAGCAACGAAATGGCCGATGGGCCGGCGCCCGGGCATCCGGAGATCTGGAGGGTGATGGCGGACAACCCGGGGCCGATGACCCTGACCGGCACGAACACCTATCTGTACGGCAGTGATCCCTGCTGGGTGATCGATCCCGGACCCGAGGATGAAGCCCACGTTGTCGCGGTGAAAGAGGCGAGTGACAGAAGGGGCGGGGCTGCCGGGGTGCTCCTGACCCACTCGCATGCCGACCACACCGGCGGGGTCGAGCTGCTCGGGATCGATCCGGTGGAGCTCGCTGACGGCGAGACCTACGGTGGACTCGAAGCAGTGGCTACTCCGGGCCATTCGACCGATCACTTCTGCCTCTTCACCGAAGACGGGGTCTGCTTCTCCGGTGACCTGATTCTGGGCTGGGGTTCCACTTACGTTCCCCCCGATGGCGGGTCGCTCGCCGCCTACATGCTGTCGCTCCGGCTGCTCCAGTCGCGTGACCCTGCGCTCATCTGTCCAGGGCACGGACCGTGGATCAGTGATGCGCCCGGCAAGATCAACGAGTACATCGCCCATCGTGAGGCCCGCGAGAACGGACTCCTCGAAGCAATGGCCAGGGGCGAGCGCTCCCGAATGAACCTGCTCGAGGAAGTCTGGTCAGACGTGCCGGAGCAACTCAGGCCCGCCGCCAACGTGGTCATGGAAGCCCACCTCCAGAAGCTCGAAGCCGAAGGCAGACTCCCGGACGACCTTGCGGAGTAGGGTCCAGACATGGGCAACAAGCGCAAGCAGATCGAGATGAGTGAAGAGGAGATCCAGGCCTTCCTCGAGGAGGAGCGGGTCGCGATCGTGTCGAGCTTCGGACCGCGTGGCTGGCCGCATTCGATGCCTCTCTGGTACCAGGTGGTAGACGGACGGATCCGTTCCTGGACTTTCGCAAAGTCGCAGAAGGTGAAGAACATCGAACGTGACCCCCGGGCCACGGTTCTGGTCGAGGCCGGGTACGACCAGTACTCCGAGTTGCGTGGCGTCATGTATGAAGCCGAAACAGTCATTCATTCCGATCTCGACACCGTCGTCGAGTACGGGCTCGGGGCGGCGGCAAGGTACACACCCGGAGGAGGGGAGCCGACCCCGGAGATGGTTGAAGCATTTCGGGCCCAGGCCCCCAAGAGGGTGGTCCTTGAATTCTTTCCCCTCCACACGGTCAGCTGGGACCACCGGAAACTGGGCGGCGTCTATTGATCGTTGAAGCCGTGGCTTACCCTGATTGGCCGTGCGGGGTTCTCGACTAAGGCGCAGCTCTGTTGGTTTCTTCTTGTTCTGGGTAGTAGGCAGACAATCCAGTTCAACCCCCTGTCGAAAACAGGTCTCGGGCCAGCCACAGCAAGCATGAAATCTTCAGTCAGTCAATTCGTCGAATCCACCAAGACGCTAACTCTTTCTTTTCGAGTTGCTCGGACCGCTTCTTTCCACCCGACGGATCGGTACGGGCGGGGATTCTCGCCGAGGCTACGCGGGGGCTCGGCCATTGCTTTGTTGCTCTCCACTTTGCTCGCCAGCCTGGCTATCTCTACGACCCCCCAGTCTGCGCCGGCTGCGCGTCCGCTTGCGACCGGTGTAACCGTGCCGGATACCGGCCTGGTCGAGCAGAAGGGATATGACCGCATCAAGAGTGCGGGAGCCAAATACACGCGGGTTGCTCTGGTCTGGAGCATGATTGCCCCCCCAAACAAACCGAATCAATGGGACCCGACCAACCCTGCTGACCCCCATTACGACTGGACATCCGCCGACCACCAGGTGGTGCGGGCGATCAAAGCAGGGCTGGTCCCGTTGGTCCAGGTGAACACCGCACCGCGGTGGGCCGAGCGTTGCGTCGCCAAAGGCGAACCCGGGATCTGCAACCCCCATCCGGTCGCGTTCCAGCGTTTCACGAGGGCTGCGGTACGGCGCTACAGCGGAAATTTCGGGGGGCTGCCGAGGCTCAGGTACTGGGAGCCGTGGAACGAGCCCAACCTTCACATCTTCTTCAAGCCCCAACGCAAAGGCAAAAAGCGCCCGTCCCCGGCCCTTTACCGGAACCTGCTCAACCGCTTTGCGGCCGTCGTCAAGAGCAGCAGCTCGAAGAACATTGTGGTCGGTGGCGGGCTCGCGCCGCTCGGCGGCACGAACTCGACACATCCTCTCGATTTCACCCGGCGCCTCCTCTGCATGAAAGGGCGCAAGAATCCCGTTCCGATCCGGGGCTGCAAGGGGTTCGGCAGATTCGACATCTGGGCGATCAACCCGTACACGACAGGTGGACCGACCACAAACGCGACCCACCCCGATGACGTCCAGCTCGGCGACGTGGCGGAGATGGTCAGGTTGATTCGAGCTGCCCGCAAGTTCGGCAAAATCAAGTCCCTAAAGCGATACGTTCCGGTCTGGGTGACTGAATTCAGCTGGGACTCGAAGCCCCCCGATCCACATGGTCTGAGGATGGGACTGCTGAGTCGGTGGACATCCGAAGCGATGTTCCGGTCTTGGAAGGCCGGGGTGGACAACTTCTTCTGGCTTTCTGTCCGGGACTGGCCCAGGGAAGGACTACCCTTCAGCGAAACGATCCAGTCCGGCCTTTGGCTCAGGGGGGCGACTATCGCCAAGGATCGACCGAAGCGTGTTCTGAAGGCGTTCAAGTTCCCGTTCGTGGCTTTCCGGCAGCCTCGCGGAATCCTGATTTGGGGAAGAACCCCCAATTCGAAGTCCGGAAGAGTGACAATCAGGTTCGGCCGCAGCTACGGAAAGGTGAACCGCCGGATCAAGGTTGTGAGGACCAACCGTTTCGGAGTCTTTCAGTCCTTCATTCGAACCAGGCTAGGCCGAGACTTTCGCGGCTTCCTGAGCGCCAAGTACGGGAAGGCCTCGCTGCCATTCTCGCTCAAACGGGTCAGGAACTTCCGCCACCCGCCGTTCGGCTGAACGCGGTCAGAAACGTCCGGAGCCAGCGCTCCGCGACCAGCGGGTGTTTAGGCGCCAGGTGGTCAATAGAACCTCGTCTAGTACATGCGTCGGGCGAGCCGGACGTTGAGGTGCTGCACCAGCCGAGCGGGCTCCAGCTGATCGAGTGGCGCAGTAACCCCCGGGCTGTCGCGGCCAGCCTTCCATCCTGCCCAGCGCCCGGACAGGCCCGCGGCCGTCCGGTCGGCGAGGATCTGCGCCAGTCCGGCCGGGAGGTCACTTGCCATGACTTTCAGGGCCAGCGCCGGGTGGCCCATGATCCCGTACTTGCGGAGCAGGTAGCCCCGGCTGAACCCCGTCTGCCTGTATTTCGCGGCTGCCCGCCGGCCCAGGGTGGCCGAGCTTTCGTGGATCGCCCTGGCGTCCGAAGCAAGACGGCACTCATGGCCCGCGACACGCATCCTGAGCGCCAGGTCGAGGTCTTCGTAGTAGAGGAAGATCCGCTCGTCGAAGCCGCCTGCCTTCACGAAGGCATCACGGTCCAACAGTGCGGCACCACCGGTTGGCCCAAAAGGGTCGGGGGCTCCGGCGAGCCGCTCAGCGGGTTCTCCGGTCATGTAGTCCCAGGCAGTCAGGGTGCGGTCGCAGCGGATCCCGGCGGAATCGACCAGGGATGGATCGGAAGCCTTCAGCAGAACCCCGGCGATCATTGCTGCTCCACTCTCTTCCCTGGCGGAGACCAGATTTCCGACGAATCCGGGACCAGCAACGGCATCGTCGTTCAGGAAGATGACCGGTCCCTTGCCCTCGGCCAACACGGCACGATTCAGGGCTGTGCCGAAACCCAGGTTCCTGCCGTCGAAAGCGACCCTCTTTACCCGGGGAAACTCTTCGGCCAGCAATTCGGAGCAGCCATCCCCGGGCCCGTTGTCGGCGACAACGACGTCGGCCTCGACAGTCTGGGCTTCGAGCGCTCGCAGGCAGGCCGCAAGGCGCTCACCTCCTTGGAGGGTGGGGATGTACACGGTGGGGGTGGCGGCGCTCATTCAGGCTATTCTTGACGATTCATGACCGAGATCAAGGGTCTGATCCTCTCGGGCGGCTCCGGAACGCGCCTGCGCCCGATCACCCACACATACGCAAAGCAGCTCGTGCCAGTGGCCAACAAGCCGGTTCTCTTCTACGGGATCGAGGCGCTGGTTGAAGCCGGGGTCACCGACATCGGCATCATCATCGCTCCGCAAACCGGCGATGAAGTGCGTGAGACAGTTGGTGACGGGTCTGCATTTGGCGCAAAAGTGACCTACATCGAGCAGGACCAGCCAGCCGGTCTCGCGCATGCCGTGCTGACCGCCGAGGAGTTCCTCAGCGACTCCTCCTTCGTCATGTATCTAGGCGACAACCTCCTGCGGGAAGGGGTTCCGGGTTTGGTCGAGCGCTTCCGGGCTGAGTCTCCCGACGCGATGATCCTGCTGACCAGGGTGGATGACCCGAGCGCATTCGGGGTCGCCGAACTGGATGGGAAGCGCGTCGTGCGCCTGGTCGAGAAACCGGAGAACCCGCCCTCGGACATGGCGCTGGTCGGGGTCTATCTGTTCTCACCGGCGATCCTTGAGGCGGCCAAGGGGCTCACTCCATCGGATCGCGGCGAGCTCGAGATAACCGAAGCGATCCAGACCCTGATCGACGAGGGCCGCGAGGTCCGCTCCGAAGTCGTTACCGGATGGTGGAAGGACACCGGACAGCTTTCCGACATGCTCGAGGCCAACCGGCTCGTGCTGGACGACATCGAAACAAGTCTCGACGGAACGATCGAAAACTCCCGGGTGGAAGGCCGGGTGATCGTCGAGGAGGGTGCGGTGCTTCGCGACTCGCTGGTCCGCGGGCCGGCTGTTATAGGTCGCGGAGCGCTGGTCGAAGGTGCCTACATCGGCCCCTACACCTCGATCGGCGATGAGGTTCGCGTGATCAACTCGGAGATCGAACATTCCATTCTTCTGGCCGGATCCTCGGTCGAGAATCAGGCCGCCCGTATCGAGGCCAGTCTGCTCGGTCGTGAAGTCCGGGTTACCCGCAGTGAATCCCTGCCAAAGACCATGCAGCTCCTGGTCGGCGACCGGGCGGAAATCGAGATCGTCTGATGAAGGTCACCGTGCTCGGAGCCCGCGGGATGCTCGGTCATGACGTCTTGCTGGCGGCCGAAAACGAGGGCCACGAAGTCCACGGGTACGGCCACGGCGAGGTCGATATCACCGATCCCGACCAGGTCGCCAGGCGGCTGCGTCTGGACCGCCCGGACGCGGTGGTGAACTGCGCCGCCTGGACCGACGTCGACGGGGCCGAAGATGAGCCTGAAGGCGCCCTGGCGGTGAACGGGACCGGAGCCGGGGTCGTCGCGGAGGCGGCGGCTGCGGTTGACGCCAAGGTCCTCTACGTCTCCAGCGATTACGTCTTCGACGGCAGCAAGACCACCCCCTACCTCGAAACCGACCAGACAGGCCCGATCTCTGCCTACGGGATTTCGAAGCTTGCCGGGGAGGTGGCGACGATGAACGCAAACCGGCGCTGCTTCATCGTCCGTTCCTCCTGGCTTTTCGGGATCAATGGCGGCAACTTCGTAGACACCATGATCCGACTCGGATCGACCCAGAAGCAAGTACTCGTCGTAAGCGATCAGACCGGCTGCCCGACCTACACATGGCACCTCGCTTACGGGCTGGTGAGGTTGCTCGATTCCGATGCCTATGGCATTCACCACATGGCCGGGAGCGGATACTGCACCTGGTACGACTTCGCTCGGGAGATATTCCGGCTCTCCGGAATGGAAGTGATGACCCTCTCCGCCACCACCGAAATGTTCAACGCGAAGGCTCCCCGGCCGGCCTGGTCGGTTCTGGAGAGTGCGGCGGAACATGCGATCACGCTGCCGGACTGGCAGGAGGGTCTCGCCGCCTACCTCGACCAGCGCCGAAACCAGGAAGGTGGCGAGACATGAAGCTGCTGGTAACCGGCGGAGCCGGCTTCATCGGGTCGAACTTCGTCCACCACATGGTCGAGTCAGGGCGTGGCGAGGGGATCGTGGTCCTCGACAAACTCACCTACGCCGGCCGCCCCGAGAACCTTGAGGGACTCGGGGTGGAACTGATCGAGGGTGACATCTGCGACCGGGAACTCGTTCGCGAACTGGTTGCCAGAGTGGACGCCGTGGTCAACTTCGCGGCTGAATCCCACGTTGACCGTTCGATCGAGTCCCCCGGCGAGTTCATCACCACCGATGTCTACGGCACCTTCGTGCTTCTTGAAGCCGCACGGGACGCCGGCATCCGCCATCTTCAGATCTCGACAGACGAGGTCTACGGTTCGATCGACGAGGGATCCTTCACCGAGGTCTCGCCGATAGTTCCCTCGTCGCCCTACTCGGCCTCGAAGGCGGGCGGCGACCTGATCGTCGGCGCCTTCCAGCACACCTACGGCGCCGACACCCTGATCGCCCGGGCATCCAACAACTACGGTCCCCGGCAGCATCCAGAGAAGCTGATCCCCCTGGCGGTCCTGAACGCCCTTCACGGCGATCCGATCCCGGTCTACGGCGACGGCAGCCAGGTTCGTAACTGGCTCTTCGTCCGGGATTTCTGCTCCGCGATCGAGAAGGTGCTCGCCGATGGAGAAGCCGGGCAGGTCTACAACGTCGGAGGGCCGGATGAGCTTCCGAACATCGAGGTCGTCCGCATGATTCTCGGGCTGACCGGGCGGGACGAATCCCTCATTACACATGTCGGAGACAGGCTCGGCCACGACGTTCGCTATTCGCTGGCTTCGAAGAAGACCGAAGGTCTCGGATGGAAGGCCGAGGTCGGATTCCGTGAAGGCATTGGCAGGACCGTGGACTGGTACCGGGAGAACGAAGCCTGGTGGGGGCCGCTCCGCTCCGGCGAGTTCCGCGAGTACTACCAGCGCCAGTACGGTCAGGCTCTTTCCGACTGAGATGGCGAAGCGAATCGAAACCGGCCTCGAAGGCCTCAGCCTCATTGAGCCGCAGGTTTTCGGTGACGAACGGGGCTTCTTCGTGGAGACCTTCAGCCAGGAAACGTGGGCTGAGATGGGTGTCGATACCGACTTCGTCCAGCACAACCACTCGCGCTCATCGGCCGGAACGCTGCGAGGACTCCACTTCCAGACATCGCCCGGGCAGGCCAAACTCCTGCGCTGCCCCCGCGGAAAGATCTTCGACGTCGCCGTGGACCTGAGGAGTGACTCGCCCACCTATGGAAAGTGGGAGGGGTACATCCTCGATGACGAGAAACATCATCAACTCTTCGTGCCGGTCGGCTTCGCCCACGGCTTCTGCGTTCTTTCCGAAGTCGCAGACGTGACCTATCTGGTTTCCAGCGTCTACGACCCACAGACCGAAGCGGGAATACGCTGGGATGACCCCGAGGTCGGGGTCGAGTGGCCGGTAGCCAAGCCGCTGCTTTCGAAGCGCGACATCGAGGCCCCGACCCTCAGCGAAGTAGCCGGCGACCTTCCCTGGTGATCAGCCGAAGGGCGGCTGGTAGAAGTCCTTGGTCTTCCAGAGACCAAAGGCGAGAGAGTTCTGCCCGCCCCTGATCTTTGCGTAGACCGAGCCTCTGGCAGTGAAGCCATTGCGGCGGATCAGGCCGGTGAAGATGCCGTTTGCATTGGCCTTGACGGTGCCGACCCGGCTGTAGCCGCCGGTTGCTCCACGACGGGCGAAGAGGTCGATCGTCGCGGTCTTGCTATCCGGTGTGCGACCCCAGAAGCTGAAGCCTTTGCGTCCAGCCAGCTGCGAGTAGAACGGAAACCTGAATGCCTTCAGAACCGGCTTCGGCCGGTCCGAGGCGATCGAGTTGCCGCGAAGGTAGAGGCCGGATTCGAAGGATTCGCTCCACTTCTGACCGGGGTTGCGGGCCTGATCCCGAAGACCGAACCACGCCATCGCCTGGACGCCCGCTTTGTACATCATGTACATCGCCTGGGCGACCCAGCGCGTGTGAAGCCGCGCCGGAAGTCCGCCTGGATCGGGGGGGCTCGAATCCCAGCTGAACTCGGTCACCCAGAGCTGCGTCTTGCCGGTCTTGCTGATCAGCCGGTTCGAGTTGTTGGCGGCCCACAGAAGCTTGGCCATCCGGGGTAGCGC
>WBZM01004521.1_pt1 | contig 10068 bp, 8 predicted proteins | sample 5204271 | NCBI WGS metagenome assembly WBZM01 (sample SAMN12344346, study PRJNA552823) | activated sludge metagenome | biome: Activated sludge suspended growth; feature: Nitrification reactor; material: Wastewater; isolation source: activated sludge from nitrification reactor of wastewater treatment... | reverse complement strand
CCGCCGGTCTGGATGATCGCCAAGGTGCTGATTCCCGCCCAAGGCGTGTATGCCGTGGCGATGCGCGTGGCCGCGGTCTTGCTGGCGTTCATGAGCGCGGTGCCGCTCAAAATGCTGGAGTCCACCGGCAACGACCTGCTGGCGGCCGCCCCCTTCCTGTGGGCGGTGGCGCTGGCCTTCCAGGCCATCGCGCCACCCGCGCCCGTCCCACCCAGCCGGATTACCCGGACGGCGGTGATTGCCGGTTTGCTGACGGGGCTGGCGGTCACGTTCAAGCTGAGCCATGGCCCCCTGGCGGTGTTGCTGCCTCTGCTATTCGTCTTCTGTGATGGCCCTGGGCGCGCCCGGGCCAGATGGGTTGTGCTTTGCGCGCTCGCTATCGTCATCGGCTATGTCGTCACCAACGGATATTGGGGCTATCAGCTCTGGCTTCAGTTCGGCAACCCCGTCTACCCGTTCTATGACGGGTACTTCCAACTCTGGCGCAACGACGCGGGTGTTCAGCCATGATTCGATTTCTGGCGGACACCTGGCGCGATGCCCTGTTGCGACCCATGGCCATGGCGGCGCCAAACAGCTCGGTGTACATCGAGATCGCCGCACCCGACTTCCGGTTCATCTTGGCACTGGGTCTCGCCGTGCTGGCGCTGATTTCAGTCCGAATGGCCAGGCCCCGTCCCCCCGGTTGGATGCCGACACTGGCGCTCTTTGCCTTGGTATTCCTGTCGTTCATTCCCTGGATGCATACGACGGGCAATGGCCGTTATTTCATGCCTTATCTGATTTTGATCGGGCCGTTGTGCATCGGTATCATCAACCTGATCCGAAGCACTACGAACATGAAGGCCTTCCTGGTCACAGCGGTACTTGGGATTCAAGGGGTCGCTTTGTTCCAGAACACCCCCTGGAGACCCATGGATGGTTGGGAGTGGATCCCCTGGAAAGGAGCCCCCTATTTCTCGCTGGACCTGCCCAAGGAAAACCTTGATCCCGATACGACCTACGTGACCATCGCCGTGCCTACCTACTCCCTGGCCGCGCCACTGTTCCCGGCCTCGTCGCGCTGGATCAATATCGTCTCCTTCGGCAGTTCGGAATCAGAAAAAGAGTCACCCCTATACGCCCCAGTCAAAAAGGCACTTCAGGAAAGCAAGTCGTTGAAGGTGTTCATGACAAGTGCGCCACGGTTCATGATTGAGGGCTCCGTTCAACCCGATCAGACCGCGACATACACCATCAACAGTTACCTTGAACCCTACGACTTAAGGCTGAAAGCACCCACCGACTGCCAGTTGGCAACGTCTACATCGATGGCCCACCGGGCTTTTTTTTATGCAGAGGACACGGCCGAGCAAAAGGAACGTATACGTGCTCTGAGCGGTTTCTGGATCTGCTCCATCGAGTACGCTGTTTCACCAAAGAAGCCACATGCCCCGACCGGCGAAGAACTCAGAGCCAGGTCACTTTTTGAAAAGATGGAAAACATCTGTCCTCGGTTCTTCAGTCCAGGGCAGCAGGTCGTGAAAGTGCATAGGGCGGGCCATCAGCGAAGATACTCCGGCAGTGACTCTTCGCTGATCGCCACTGAGGATGGTCTGCTCTATTTCAAATACGACCGGGCGCTGAATCCCGAGCTGATCGGGAAGGCCGAAGACATTCTGGCACCGGGCTTCGCCTTCGACTGCACCAAATTCAAAGGACGTGCCGGGCTGCCCTGGGAAAGGGAGATATGAGCTTCGCGGGTCGGTTGTTCATGGATGTCAGCTACACCCGCACCCAGCAAGGCAATGTCGGCATCACCCGCACCGTTCGCCGGTTGCTGGACGAGCTTGAGACCATCGCCGGCTGCAAGCCCGTCGTTTTTCATCGCACTGGGTTTCGGCTTCTCCGTTCGGGCCAAGGTTCGGAAGGAGCCGCCGATGTGGACTCGATTGACAGCTTCGCCGGCCGCATGTTTCAGTGGTTGAACTCCGCGCCTGTTCGAAAACTCGTCTCCCTTCTTCCAGAGTCTGTCCTGTACAAGGCCTGGCGACTGAACAATGACCTGACATTCGATTCACTGAGCAAGAGCGAAGAGCCGGTGGTGTTTCAGCATGGCGATTGCCTCGTGTTGGCCGACCAGTCTTGGAACTACCGAGCATGGCTCGCAGCACAGCATGCGCGTGTTCAAGGGGCCAGAGTCGTGCTGGTGTTGTACGACCTGATTCCGATTCGGCATCCGGAGTTTTGCCGCTCCCTGTTCACCGATGTGTTTCACCGCTGGCTGGTTCGCATGCTGGGTTGCTGCGACATGGTGATGTGCATCTCGGCGGCAACTGAGGCTGACCTGCACAAATGGTGCTCGGAAGAAAAGCTGCCCCTGCCTCGCACCGGGCATTTTCGGCTGGGCTGTGATCTTCCCGAGGAAAACAAGGGCACGGTAAGGGAGGCGCTGGTCCGTTTCGTGCGCCGTTCCAAGCCGGTCTTCGCCGCAGTGGGAACGATCGAGCCACGCAAGAACTACCCGATGCTTCTGCGAACCTTTGAGGGGCTCTGGCTGGCTGGTGTTCCCGCCCATCTTCTGATCGCGGGGCGTCCGACAGCAGAGGAGAGGGAGTTCGTCGAAAAGCTCCGGCGTCATCCGGAGCAGGGAAACAAGTTGTTGACGTTGTTCGACGCCAGCGACCAGGAACTGGCCTACGTGTATGCCCATGCCAGGGCCTTGGTGTTGCCGTCGCTGGCAGAGGGCTTCGGTTTGCCGCTGGTGGAGGCAAGATCCCGGGGGTGCGCAGTCATTGCAAACGATCTCGCATCCTTTTGCGAATTGGCCGACGAAGGGGTTTTCTTCTATAAAAACAATGATAGGCATGAACTCACATCTCTCTTGGCCCAACATGGCGAAACCGAGAACATTTCGCGAATCAAACCAATGGCCCGATTCACTTGGCGCGATAGCGCCGGTGCGCTGCTGGAGGTGTTGAATCGAACCTGACTACGCAATGTCAAGATCCCTCAAGCTGATTTCAACGTGAGGTTTCCGAGTAACAGAGCCAATCAAGCCTGTCCTAAATTTTGCGTGAAGCCGTCGAGTCCAAGCGACCCTCCGTATCGTGACGATGTGGTGCACAGCACGCCTGGACTTTCAATTTGCAGATTGGCGATCAGTTCCGCGCTAAAGTCCAAGGTCAACAACAACGCCCGACTCATCCAAGCCACCAGTTCATGCCAAGACGCAACGCTGACATTCATGGTCTACCGCTGAGGCCAGCCCCCGCCTAACGTCCGGACCAGATCACGGGATGAGTCCGGTTTCCACAGCGGAGTGAGCAGTTTGATACAAATTGAACCTTGTGGCGTAGTCTCCCTTCTTGATTGATTTTTTATGAAATCCTTTTCCTCTCCAGCGTTCTTTGATCAGGCATGCAAAGACGATCTTCCAACCCATGTGCTTCAATTTCAAAGTTATGTAACGTTTCTGCAGTATGAGCCCGTGTACGAAAAAACACTTGAGCACCTGAAAAACACTCGTAGTGCTTTAGACTGGGGATGCGGTAACGGCCATTTCTCATACTTTTTATTGCAGCGAAATATTGACGTAACCGGTTATTCGTTTGACAGGCCACCACCCTATCTAGTTGGCCGTAAAGGATATAAATTTGTTGCCGGCAACCGAAGTGAACCAACAGATATCCCATTCGGCAGTCAGAGTTTTGATTACGTTTTCAGCATTGGTGTGCTAGAGCATGTCGCGGAGATGGGTGGCAATGAACAGAAAAGTATACTCGAAATTGTCCGGCTTCTCAAACCTGGTGGACTCTTTCTTTGTTTTCACTTGCCCAATCAGCATCAATGGGTAGAGCCGTTGATTAAGAAGTTAAGAATTAATGAATACACTCATGCAAGAAGATATACTGAATCAGAGATCAGAGAACTAGTTTCGCACTCTGGGATGACTTTGGAATCAATCGGTCTCTATAATTTCTTGCCTAGGAATCCCTTCAATAGACTACCAGCGTCAATCCGAAACTCCAAAATGCTTGGAATATTCATCGGATTTCTGGACAAGATTCTCAGTCACTTACTTGCGCGTTTTTGTGTGAATTATTATTTTATCGCTCGCAAGGATTCTACGACTGCTAAAGAATTTTCCGAAAAAATCACCGCCCCAGCTTGCGAAAGTGTTGCTCTGAACTGAATGGGCACATTCTAAACATGACTAACTGTTGTGTCGAACAACCGCGCTCGGATACTGATCTAGATGTGATCGTCATAGTGGCGGTAAAAAATGGTGCAGCCTCCCTTGAAGCGTGCCTACTCAGCATCTTGGGCCAAGAAGGGCCGGTAGTTGGAATTATCGTTATTGATGGCGGCTCTACCGACGGCACATTACAAATTATTGATCGATATCGACCACAATTGACCCTTGTTCTGAGTGATGCAAAACTCGGCGTCTATGATGCTTGGAATCAGGCTCTTAAGCATTGCAATTCACCATGGATCGCCTTTCTTGGTTGCGATGATCGCTACTCCGAAAAAACAGCTATTTCGAAGTTACTCGATGCCGTCAATAAAACCCCGGATCGGGCAATATTCTCATATTCACAAGTGTCATATAGAGATTCTGCCGATAAGGAATTATCAGTTGTCGGGCAACCTTGGCAAGTAGCAAGGGCCGAATTTGAATACAGAATGAGTGTCAATCATGTGGGTGCGCTTCATGCACGTGAGTTATTTGAGTCCGGGGGATTTGATACCACTTTCCGAATCGTTGCAGACTATGAATTCTTATTTAGGCAGCGAGAGCGGTTATCCGCCGTCTTTGTCGCAGAAGCACTTGTTCATGCTCGCGTTGGCGGCATTTCAACACGCCGCGACCTTGCCATACTCCAAAAACGCGAATTGAAGCGTGTTCTACAAAAGCACAATGGACCCGTATTTGCACAATTGTTCTGGTATTTTGGCATGGCTGCGACATTGGCGTCACTGGCGGTATATCGCCTTAGGAAACTAGACCGTTGAGAATCTTGATCGTCTCGTCGTTATTCTTCCCTTCGCGATTGGGTGGCGCGGAGGTAGTCGCGGAATCGACGGCAAATGCACTTTCCGAACTTGGTCATGACATCCGCGTCTTGACGTTGTCACCAGATCATACAACATACCAAGAGCAATTTAATGGCTATGAAATACGACGTGTTCCGTTGGCCAATATTTATCCACTCCAGGATATGAATCAAGCCACCACCCTGCAACGAGTTCAGTGGCATATAAATGATCGCTGGAACGAAGCAATGAAGAATACATTTGCCAATGAATTAAAATCAATTCAACCCGATGTAGCGTTATTGCACAATATTGCAGGATTTTCTATTTCTATATATCCAGAACTTGTTGCTGCATCGGTACCATTCATTCAAGTGCTGCATGATCACTATTTTGGATGCTTGTATTCCATGATGTATAGAAATAATAGTATATGTAAACATCAATGCGTGCGTTGCTCCATTATGCGAAGAAGACACCTTCCAACCTCTCGACTTGCCAATGGCGTGGTAGGTGTTAGTTCATATGTACTGAATAAAATAAGATCGCTAGGATACTTTCTCGACACCCCCTCTTATGTGATCAGAAATCTGTCTGCCGCGCCAGGAAAACATTATGAATCAGTGGAACATTGGAGAGATTCAAAGAACGATAGATGCATAATTGGCTTTCTGGGTCGTTTGATTGAGTCGAAGGGGATTTTTGATTTACTTGGCGCTTTTAAAAAAGTGGCTGGACCATTTGATCGCCTAGTGCTTGCAGGCAGTACTGATGGTTCGGCAAATATTTTTGGATCAGCTATCAAAGAAGACCCACGCATAGCGTTTATTGGAATTGCCGATCGAGATAATTTTTTTTCCTCAATTGATATACTGGTAGTTCCTTCTAGAGTGCCCGAGGCTTTTGGTTTGGTTGCGCAAGAAGCTCTTTTTCGAGGTGTTCCCATAATAGTCTCTGATCGAGGCGCTTTGCCAGAGATCTGCTCCACTGCGCCTACTGCATACGTATACAACCCTGATGAACCGGCGGGTCTCTCAAGTGTTTTGAGGAGCTTATTACTGGATCAAGATCGTTGGAGGCGCGGCGCTGAAATTTCAAACTATGATTACATGAAATTGAAATCTGATTGGGGGGAATCTTACGAAACCGTACTTCGAAATTGCTTGCGGAAAATATAATAAAATATTTCGCACTTGTCTGTATTTGATTCCATGATCAAATATTGCGACCTGCTTGTCTCCAACCAGGTTTCCTGACGAGCCAAAGTCATTGACTGGGTATGAGGGTTCATTCGCGTGAAATATTTCTTAGTCGCTCGCTACATCCGGGTTAAGCCATTTGATACCACCACGGAACAAGGACGCGCCGACGAACGCCATCGGAAGATTGCCCTGACGGCTGCCTCGGCAGCCATTTCAAAAGTGGTGTCTGTCGGAACCAGTATCATCTCCATCCCGCTCACTATGCACTACCTTGGACCTGAGCGATTTGGTCTTTGGATGACTATTAACTCAATTGTCATCGTCTTGAGTTTTGCCGATTTCGGCATTGGTAATGGTCTGCTGAATGCTATCTCTGATGCTAATGGCAAAGATGACCAGGACGCGATGCGGCGCTATATATCCAGTGCTTATGTAGTTCTCGGCGCCATGTCCGTGTTGATCATTCTGGTCTTCCAGGTGGTGTATCCCTTTCTTTCATTGGAAAAGCTGTTTAACCTCAAGAACCCCGTCGCGATTCAAGAGGTTGGTGCGGCCGTCGCAGTGTTTGTCATCATCTTGGCGTTGAACATATCAGCCAGCATCATCCAGCGTGTGCAGTTGGGGCTGCAGCTGGGGTTTCAAAGCAACCTGTGGCAAATTGCCGCGGGTCTCCTGACGCTCATCGCCATCATCCTGTTCATTCAGCTGCAACTCGGGCTGCCCTGGCTGGTGGGCGCCTTGGTGGGTGTGCCGCTGCTGGTGGCGATTCTCAATGGGCTGCTTTTCTTTTTGTTTTTCAGAAAAGACCTCAAACCGAGATTGCTGCTCGTGACCCCTGCAGCCATAAGGAAAATCGTGAAAACGGGCTTGTTTTTTTTCATGCTCCAGATTACCGCGTCGGTCGCGTTCGGGTCCGACAACATTATTATTGCGAAAATGCTGGGCGCAGAGGCTGTGGGGCACTATGCTGTGCCTGAAAAGCTATTCAGCATCATCCCAATGGCGCTCGGCATGGTGCTAATGCCGCTATGGCCGGCCTACGGCGAGGCCATTGGCCGCGGTGACGGCGCGTGGGTTCAGAAAATACTGAAAAAATCAATGATGCTGGCCATCGTATTTTCTACATTTTCCGCCATTGCGGTTATTTTGAGTGCCGGCTATCTACTTGAGCTGTGGGTTGGGGCCACTGTCAACCCGTCCCTCATGCTCTTGATCGGATTTGGTGTGTGGAAAATTTGCGAGGCTTGTGGCAACGCCATCTCGATGCTGTTGAATGGTGGCAATATCGTTGGATTTCAATTGAAGCTGGCCGGCCTGCTGCTGGTCGTGTCCGTCCCGGTGAAGCTTCTGATGCTTGGCGAATTCGGGCTGCCGGGTGTCATTTGGGCTACCGTCTTATCGTACTCCGTGTGCGTTCTCATCCCGCTTCTGTTTTACCTTCCAAAGATATTGTCGATATATAAGAATATCTGACAGAAACGCATGTTAGTCAAATTAATAAATATTTTTAGACTTGCGTTTTTTAGTAACACAGTCTTTGGTGCGGCAAAGAAGGTCGATAATTTTGTCGGGTTGGAGTTTGGGGAATTCGGTAGAGCACTTGGCAAAAAGCTACTCCTTAGGTCGCCGCGCCTTGGACTGGAATATTTGGTTGCGCCAGTCAATAGCGTTAGGTATTTTGAATTCCCGTTTGTGCAATCACATGTTTTGCAAGGCCCCTATCAATGTCTGGATGTGTCATCGCCGCGCCTCTTCAGCCTTCAATATGCCGACCAAAACCCCGATGCAACGGTGCATATCATCAATCCTGACATCCAGGACATCCGGGTAACCAAAAAGATTTCTGATCTGCTCGGATATAAAAATATCACCACTGGAAACAATGACCTGAAAACAGTTGTAGCACCCTTGAAGTATGACTGCATCTGGTCTATTTCCGTGATCGAACATATTTCTGGCGAATATGATGATTCCGATGCCATTCAGATGATGTATGCTCTGCTGAAGAAGGGTGGCAAATTGATCCTCACATTTCCCGTGGCCCGGCAGTTCAGGGATGAGTACCGCACCATAAACGCCTATGGGTTGCCGGTCGATCAGCAGGGTGAAAAATACTTTTTCCAGCGGCACTACGACTACCCCAGTATTCTGTCGAGGCTGCTTCAACCGATCGGCGCCAGCAAATTTTCCATGCGATGGTTCGGAGAAAATCACCCCGGCTATTTCGAACACTATGAATCCGAATGGCAGGAAAAAGGCCTGCAGCATCTGGCTAACGACCCCCTGGCTATGGCCACCAATTTCTCCGAGTTTGAATCATGGGACGCCATGCCGGGCGTCGGGGTCTGCGGACTGATGATAGAAAAAGACTAGGCGATATCTTCTACCCTGAATGGACCGTTCATGAACTACATCCCCGTCTATCAGCCAAGCCTGACCGGCAACGAAAAGAAGTACGTCAATGAGTGCCTGGACTCCACGTGGATATCTTCCAAGGGTGAATTCATTCCGCGTTTTGAGCAGGCATTTGGGCAGTTCACCGGCATACGCCATGCGGCCACTTGCAGCAACGGCACGGTGGCCATTCACCTGGCGCTGGTCGCGCTGGGCCTGGGGCCGGGTGATGAAGTGATTGTCCCCACCTTGACCTATATCGCCGCCGTCAACGCTATCGTGTACACCGGCGCAACGCCCGTCTTTGCCGACAGCGTGGCTGACACCTGGCAAATCAACGTCGATGACGTGCGCGCCAAAATCACCCCACGCACCCGCGCCATCATGGCCGTGCACCTGTATGGCCACCCCTGTGACATGCTGGCGCTTCGTGCGTTGGCGGACGACCATGGCCTGTTCTTGATTGAAGACTGCGCGGAAGCTTTTGGCAGTTATATCGGCACGCGCCACGTGGGCAGTTTTGGCCACATTGCGGCCTTCAGCTTCTTTGGCAACAAGACCATCACCACCGGCGAGGGTGGCATGGTGACCACCGACGATGAAACCCTGCACGACCGCGTGCTGCATTACAAAGGCCAGGGCCTGGCCAAGCACCGCCAGTACTGGCACGACGTCGTGGGCTACAACTACCGCATGACCAACATCTGTGCGGCCATCGGCCTAGCCCAACTGGAGCAGGCCCCGCGGTTCCTGCAAAGCAAGCGGGACATCGCCCAGAACTACGCCCTGCGCCTGGATCAACTGGGCATCGACCACTTGCGCGAGTCGCCCGGCACCACCCATTCGTTCTGGATGTTTGCCATGCTGGTGCCTGATGCCCGGCAGCGTGATGCCCTGCGCGATGCCCTGCAACACGCCGGGATTGAAACCCGTCCGGTGTTTTACCCCGTGCACACCATGCCCATGTATTCACAGCGTTTTCAGCGCCACCCGGTGGCCGAAAACATTGGATGGCGAGGCATTAATTTGCCCAGTTCGCCAGCGCTTTCTGTTGACGATATCAACCGCATCACAACCTCTATTGAATCATTCTTCAAAATATCATGATAGTAATATTCGGATCAGCAGGCTTCGCAAAGGAAGTGTACTTAATTTTGGTGAAAATATATTCGATTAAAGTCCAAATTGAATGTTTCGTATGTGCCGATGATGACAACTCCAGCGGGGGAAAAATAAATAACATTCCCATACTAAGTGAAGGTAATTTTTTTCAAAAATACAAAAATCGCCCTATCGATGCATACATAGCTGTTGGCTCGCCAAATATTAAGAAAAAAATTATCGGCAAGATAGAAGAAAACGGAATCATCGCGAATTATCCAAGCCTAATTGATCCCTCTGCCAATCTTGATCGCGAGAATTATTTTATTAATATTGGCCAAGGGGTAATTAT
>WBZM01004514.1_pt1 | contig 10077 bp, 10 predicted proteins | sample 5204271 | NCBI WGS metagenome assembly WBZM01 (sample SAMN12344346, study PRJNA552823) | activated sludge metagenome | biome: Activated sludge suspended growth; feature: Nitrification reactor; material: Wastewater; isolation source: activated sludge from nitrification reactor of wastewater... | reverse complement strand
CGTGTCCAGAGGGCACACAATCGAATGGTAATTCATTGTGTTTGCCGAATTGTGGTGTAAATCAAGAACGCGGTCCCGATAATCAGTGTAAATGTGTTGAGGGTACTTATCCGTCGCAAGGTCAATGCTTGCCCGATCCATCCTGTGAAGGTAGTAAAGAATTATATAATCATCAGTGTGTGGAGCGGTGCGGTCCTGGGGAGATTAGGGGTCCGAATGGTCAATGTGTTCCCGGTTGTTCTGGCGATAAAGCTATGGTTAATGGTCAATGTGTGCCTGTGACATGCCAGCCTGGACAGCATCTTGAAAATGGGCGATGTGCTGATAATCCTCCTAATCCAAATTGTGGTGATGGTGAGATATCTGATAGGGATGGTCGGTGTGTACCTGGATGCAAGCCGGGTTATGCATTAATTAACGGTCATTGTGTTGCTCCTACATGTCCTGATGGTCAAACCTATAACACCTTATTTAAAAGATGCGTCGGGTCCGATGCGAAATGTCCTGCTGGGTCTCATAAGGAAGGGTTGAATTGTGTGTCTGATACTCCTCCTGACGTGATTTGCCCTACTGGATCACATAAGGTTGGGAAAAATTGTGTGTCTGATACTCCTCCTGGTCCGGGTTGTCCTCCTGGCTCTACTCTGATAAATGATCGTTGTGTTTCTAATAAGCCGCCGGATAAATCATGTCCTCCGGGGCAACATAAGAATGGTGATGAATGTATATCCGATGAGCCTCCTAAAGACGGTTGTGGAGAGGGAAAAACAATGGAAGGCGGGCAATGTACGGAAGATCCTTCCGATGGTGAACCGCCTACTAAGCAATGTCCTCCGGGGCAAACAGTCTCAGGAGAGCAATGCATGGGTGGTGACACTAATGGAGATGGTCAACCCGATCCAACTACCGATACTCCTACGGATGTTTGCCTTGGTAACAAGCTATTAAAAGATAATAAGTGTGTTGATACCGAGCCTCCTATAAAAAAATGTGGGCAAGGTATGATCGTTCGTAATGATCAATGCGTTTCTGTGAATCCGCCTATAGAAACATGCCCAAATGGTCAAACACGAGATGGTCATGATTGTATTCTCGATGGTGGGCCTACTGATAGATGTCCTCCAGGTCAAACTAAGGTTGGTAATGAGTGCCATATTGATGGCGTTGGTTCAAAGTGTAGTCCTGGCCAAAAGCTCGTTGGTGATAAGTGCATTCTCGTTGGTGGGGGCGGGTCTGGTCCTGGGGGCGGGTCTGGTCCTGGTGGTGGAACAGGTACTGGTGATGGAACAGGTGCTGGTGACGGAACAGGTACTGGTGATGGTGGTAAAGGGGGCGGTGAGGGACAGTGTGACCCTGCATCTGAACAATGTGGAGAGGGTGGAGGCGGGTCTGCTCCTGGTCCTGTGGGTACTTTATACACAAAGAAGGGTAGAGTTTTTGCTGATGTTTTGGCAGCATTTTCTGCTCGTGTTCAATCTGCGCCATTGGTAAAGGTTGGATCGACATTCTTCACGATCCCAGCCTTTGCTGTATCTTGTCCTGTTTGGACTTTGCCGGCATCCGATTTTTATCCAAGTATCGATATAGATATTCAGTGTTCTCCAGCTGTGCAGGAGGGAATTCGTATTGCTGGTATTGTGTTCTTTTTGGTTTGTGCATGGGTCGCGTTCCGCATCGCGGTATTGTGAGGTGATTTATGATGGATGCAATTTATGCATTAATCTCGTGGTTGGCCGAACTTATTAAATCTGTATGGCAAGCTTTTGTAGATTTCCTTTCTGACATATGGATTGATGTAGCCGATATTGTTTTGCAAGCTATAGCCGGACTTATTGTTAGTATTCCCGTTCCATCATTTTTATCTAATTACTCTATGGGGCAAATAATTGGATATATGCCTTATGATGTTCTTTATTTTGTTGGCCTTATGCAAATGGGCGAGGGGTTTGCTATGATATCTGCTGCTGTTGCATTTCGCATGGTCCGTAAGGTTATAACTATGTTCCAGTGGTAATTATATGATTATCTTTCATGAAGGATTGCCGCGATCTGGTAAGAGTTATGAAGCGGTTGTTAAGCATGTATTGCCTGCATTGGATAGTGGCCGGCATGTTTACGCTAGAATGGATGGCTTTGACGATCCGCTCTGTATTGCTAAGATCGCTCATCTGTTAAAAAAACCATATGAGCAAATAGATAGCTTATTGCATCATTTGAATGATGAACAGGTGATGCACGTTTATGATTGTGTGCAAGATAACTCTCTTGTTCTTATTGATGAGTTGCAAAATTTTTGGCCTGTCGGGAAAGGGGCGTTGCAGGGTCCGTTATCTAAGTTTGTCACTGAACATGGTCATCGCGGTATAGATATACTCGCTATGGGTCAGGATTTGCGCGATTGTCATTCGCTTTGGAAAAGACGGGTTGATCGCAAAGTTGTATTTATGAAATTGGATGTTCTCGGTGCTGATACTAAATATAAATGGGTAATGTTCAAAGCCAAGTCGGGTGAAAAATTCGAGCAAGTCGCCACTGGTGTTCAGTCTTATGATCCTAAGTATTTTGGTACATATAAGTCTCATGTTGCCGAGGACATTAATAAAGAAAACTATAAAGACAGTCGGGCGGTAATTTGGAATAGTTCCGCGTTTCGCATGGGTGTTTTGTTTATTCTTCTCGCGGTTTCTGTTGGTGGATGGTATCTGCAAAAACAGTTCAACCCAGAGACTACTGACCTTTATAAAGCTCCGCCGAAACTTCACGAAAATAAAACATCACCAGTATCGCAAACTAATGCCGCCCTGGTCGCATATAATCAACCGACTCCATCTGTTCCTGTTTCTGCTCCTGTTCATAAAGATTATGTTCAGGGTCTGGAATCATCCGGTGGCCGTGTTCGTCTTGTTACGGTTATGACCGGTATGGATCGCCCTTCATATGTCGTTATTGAGTTTCGGGATTCTTCTTATCGTGTCACTGATCGCCTCGATAACTTTATGCTTTCCGACCTTGGATGGTCTGTTGAAATAAAATCGATGCGCTTGGTGCGAATCTACAAAAAGGGTTATCCCGATATGATCGCTACTGCTTGGCCGTTGGAAGTTGTTGGAGAGGTGTCCGACCGACAAAATGAAGGCGTTCGACGGGCATCCAAGGCCGATAATTCCCATTCTGCCACTGATTCTGCTGTGCCTTCTCCTGCGCCTTCCCCTGCGTCTCCATCTGTACCTGCTGGCGTTGTCCCTCAAATGGTTGTCAATACATCTGGTGGAGCTTCCGCCATCAATTGGATGTCTGCTCGTGTTCGTTGATCATTTTCTTTTTTCTATCGCCTGTCTTTTTGCTTCGGGCTTCCTCTGGCTTTTCTTTGTCAAGGCTGCGCGTAGCGCACCGCGTAGCGGCTTGGCCTTGACAACCGCCTCAGAGAGTACGCTCGTCGAAAAGCAGTCTCCGGGAGAGCAGTTTCCCCGGAGACTGCTTGGAGACAGGCCGCGTTCTTCCCGTGGTTCCTGCTGCTTCGGCTGTCGCTTGTTCGGGCGAGGGCTGCTGCTCGTTGTGAGATACGGGGCTCGCTGTGTTGTCGTGCTGATCCCGGTTGCCTCTGCTTGGGGTGCCGCTGCTCGGCTGCTTCCCGCGCGGTCTCGGCGGCGGGGTCCCCGCTTGCGGGGTGCCGCCCACCGCGCGGGAGGGTAAGCCGGGAGACGGGTCTTGTAGCACGTCTGACGAAGTAAATACGAAGAACACAACAGACCACATAAATCCACATAGGAGATAATCCGGATGACTATCAAGCTTTGGGACCGCTATTCGTTTGAATCCCTTACGATGGGTGAAACTGATCCATCGGGTCGCTTGTTCATGTCCACGCTTGGACAAGTCAACTTGAAAGCTGTCCAGTTTCTTCATGAAGGGGTGGACACTGTTAGGCAGCTTTACTCGGGCATTATAAAACCCGATATTTATGAACATCTTTCCTATGCCTATGACCTTCCGATGACCGGCAACAGGCGATTGATTACCTTGCTTGGTCGTGAATGGCTCTTCGGTTCCGGTGGAAAGTCCGGCTATCAATACCGCTTGCAGGATAATGACTTGGGCTTAATCATCTTTATCAAGTCTCGTTATGCCATTGAAACTACTCAACATTCTCATCTTAAAATCGAACTCTCGCCACATTTTATCGATGGCCGTGACCCTCAATCTATCCAAGGGTACATGAACACCTTAGCGTCTCGCTTGCTGCTTGCACCTCAACCGGTTGGCTGTTCGGTGCATCTCTGTGTTGATGTTCAGGGCTGGCAGCCGCGCAAGGGTCTCGCTGACGATCTCATTACTCATGCTCGTCGCCGTGTTGACCATCGTGGTATCTCGGGCGTGGAATTTGACCTATCCGAGTTAGCTACCGTTTACGGCGCTTCTCAATCCTTCCTGTTCGGGTCCGCCTCCGGCTTGCAATTCTCTTTGTATCGCAAGGATTTACAGGCAAAGGCTGTTGATAAGGTTCATTTCTGGGAATCGGTGTGGAACCGTCGAACCGACGAAAATTTCAAGCCTTTTTATGATCCTTCTCAACCGGTTTGGCGTTTCGAGTTTCGCTATCATCATTCTGTTATCAATGAGTTTTCTCGTGATCAGGGCGAATCCTTGCAGACGTTTTCCGATCTGGTTCCCCATCTGACTAACCTTTTTCAGTATGGTCTCCGCAGTTTTCGCCTCAATGCGATTTCCTCGGCGAGTTCGGGTAAATCCTCCTGCTATCGCGGTGTCTATATCGATGCGTTTTGGCAACTATTAATGCAAGATATTCATATACTTGCGCCTAAAAGCTCATACTTCCCCAAGCGTGTTCGCAAAAAGCCGGGCAGGGGCGGTATCAGGAATGTGGTTAATGCCGTTGGCAATCTAGTGAGCATCTATGCCCGAAACGGCTTGAATACCGCTCAATCTATCAAGTGCTTAATGCAGTCCGGTCTATGGAACGATTTTTTTGAATATCATCGACTTAAGATTGATCAGGTCGTTTCCGATGATTTTGTTTTGAAGGTGATCACTAAGATTGTGGATGAGGGGCTAAGGGTTCGCAGGTTGCTAGGTGCTTTTGCATGAATTCTGAGGTGTCAACAAACTGTCAACATTACAGGGGTATATTGGTTATATACAGTGGTCTTATCGTTTACAACGCATTGTTTTAGCTGTATATAGTGCATTAAAGAGGGTTGTTGTGTAGGACTCATAATCCCTTGGTTGTAGGTTCGAATCCTACAGGGCCCACCAAACAAATATGAAAAATCAACGCCTTGCGCGATCACTCGCCAAGGCGTTTTTTGTCCCTGAGTAATTCCTGTGTAATTCTGCGCTCAAGCCGATCCATCGCCGCCTGAAGGTGCGCACCGTTCTGGTGGCTGTACCGCTCCACCATCTGCAAGGTTTTGTGCCCGCTGATCCGCTTGACGGTCGGCAGATCGGCCCCGGACTGCACCAGATGGGTAATCGCCGTGTGCCTCAGCGTGTGGCGAACCATCCACCGCCATTCGACCGCCCGGTGCAGCAAGTACCGCTTTGCTGTCAGCAACCGCAACCCCGGGATCGTCTCGCGGCAACACATCTATACGAGCAGAAGTCAAATCACGCGGCATCAATAGACATTTTTTTCATTTTTGTGTGCAAACGCAGCATCGCCGCGCGAGTTTTGGTAAGGTTATCATTCCTGTCCACGGCGTTGACCATCGCGCGCCGGGATTTGCACGGTTAGAGCCTCCTCAACAGCATCGAGCCGGACGCGGCATGACCCATCAAACCATCGAACTGAAAATTCTCGACCCCCGCTTGGGCCAAGATATCCCCTTGCCCGACTACGCCACCGCCGGCTCGGCGGGCCTGGACCTGCGCGCCTGTCTGGCGGAACCGCTGAAGGTGCGGCCGGGCGAGACGCACTTAATTCCCACCGGCCTCGCCATCCACATCAGCGATCCCAAACTGGCCGCGATGGTGCTGCCGCGCTCCGGCCTCGGCCACAAGCACGGCATCGTGCTGGGCAATCTGGTCGGTTTGATCGACAGCGACTATCAGGGCGAGTTGCTGGTGTCGTGCTGGAACCGGGGCCAGACGCCGTTCACCGTCGCCGTCGGCGAGCGCATCGCGCAGATGGTGATCGTGCCGGTCGTGCGGGCCACGTTCGCCATCGTCCCCGAATTCACGCCCAGCGAACGCGGTGCGGGCGGTTTCGGCCATTCCGGGCGGCATTGACCCCCCTCACCACCAACCCCTCTCTCACAGGGAGAGGGGAGACCCCGAACCCAGCGCCAATATGAAAAAATCCATCTTCCGGGAATACGACATTCGCGGCGTGGTGGATCGCGACCTGACGCCCGAAGTGGTGCGCGACATCGGCCAAGCGGTGGGCAGCCTCGCCGCCGAACGGGGCGAAACCGAGGTGATCGTCGGCCGCGACGGGCGGCTGTCGAGTCCCGCGCTGTGCGAAGCCCTCAAAGCCGGCATTCGCGCCGCCGGGCTGGATGTGCTGGACTTGGGCGTGGTCTCCACACCTCTGCTGTACTACGCCACGCACACCCTCGACTCCAGCCACGCCGGGGTGATGGTGACCGGCAGCCACAACCCGCCGCAATACAACGGCTTGAAAATCGTCATCGACAAAATCGCCCTGCATGGGGAGGTCATTCGCGACCTGCGCCGCCGCATCGAAACCGGCGACTTGCGCCACGGTCGCGGCGGCGAGCGCTCCGCTCATATCCGCATCGATTACATTCGCCGGCTCAGCGAGGCCCTGCCGCTATCCAAACCGCGCAAGGTGGTGGTGGATTGCGGCAACGCCATCGCCGCCCACACCGCCCCGCCTCTGCTGCGAGCGCTGGGCTGCGAGGTGGCGGAACTGTACTGCGAAGTGGACGGGCGGTTTCCGAACCATCACCCCGACCCCAGCGTCCCGGAGAATCTGGCCGACTTGCAGGCGGCGGTGCGCGAACACCGGGCCGACATCGGCTTGGCTTTCGACGGCGACGCTGACCGGCTGGGCGTGGTCACCGACGCGGGCGAGATCGTCTGGCCAGATCGCGTGCTGATGCCGCTGGCCGAGGAAGTGCTGGCCCATCATCCCGGTGCGGGCGTGGTGTACGACATCAAGTGCTCCTGGCATCTGACCCGGCTGATCGAGCGGCTGGGCGGCCAGCCGATTTTGTGGAAGACCGGCCATTCGCTGATCAAGGCCAAGATGCGCGAAACCGGCGCGTTGCTGGGCGGCGAGATGACCGGTCACTTCGTCCACGCCGACGATTGGTTCGGCTTCGACGATGCCTTTTACGCCGCTGCCCGGCTGCTGCGGCTGCTGGCCCGGCACGGCGTTTCCAGCGCCGAATTTTTCGCCGCTTATCCGACCGGCCTCAACACCCCGGAACTGCGGCTGGACATGGCCGAAGGCGAGCCGTTCGCGTTCATGGCCCGGCTGGCCGATCAGGCGGATTTCGGAACGGACGCGCGGATCATCGCCCTGGACGGGTTGCGGGTGGAATTCCCGCACGGCTGGGGTCTGGTGCGTGCCTCCAACACCACGCCCAGCCTGACGTTGCGCTTCGAGGCCGACGATCCGGCCGCCATGACCGATATTCAGGACCGCTTCCGCCGGCAATTGCTGGCATCGCGAGCGGACTTGGCCCTACCCTTCTAATCATTTTCGTTCCACTCTCCCATTTCGAGGTTGACCGACCCATGGCTCTCGACGCCCAGGCCGCCACTCAAGTTGCCCACGTTCTTACCGAATCGCTGCCCTACATCCGCCGCTTCTCCGGCAAGACCATCGTGGTCAAATACGGCGGCAACGCCATGGAAAGCGAGCATTTGAAAAACGGCTTCGCCCGCGACATCGTGCTGATGAAGCTGGTCGGCTTCAATCCGGTGGTGGTGCACGGCGGCGGGCCGCAAATCAGCAACCTGCTCAAGCGCATCGGCAAGGAAAGCCGCTTCGTGGACGGAATGCGCGTTACCGACAGCGAGACCATGGATGTGGTGGAAATGGTGTTGGGCGGGCTGGTCAACAAGGAAATCGTCAACAACATCAACCGCCACGGCGGTTGCGCGGTGGGACTGACCGGCAAAGACGGCGACCTGATTCACGCCCGCAAATTGACCATCACCCGCAAGAGCCCCGATCTGGAGGTACCGGAAATCATCGACATCGGCCACGTCGGCGAAGTCGCCAGCATCGACAAATCCATCGTCGAGACGCTGACCGCCGGCAATTACATTCCGGTGATCGCGCCCATCGGCGTGGGCAAGGACGGACAATCCTACAACATCAACGCCGATCTGGTGGCGGGCAAGGTCGCCGAAGTGCTGCGCGCCGAAAAGCTGATCCTGCTGACCGACACCACCGGCGTGCTGGACAAGGGAGGCAAGTTGCTGACCGGCCTGGACGCCCGGCAGGTGGAGGCGCTGATCGAGGACGGCACCATTCACGGCGGCATGTTGCCGAAAATCGCCTGCGCGCTGGACGCCGTGCTGGGCGGGGTCAAAGCGGCGCACATCATCGACGGGCGGATCGAGCACGCGGTGTTGGTGGAGCTGTTCACCGACGCCGGTATCGGGACGCTGATTCGGGGATAGATGGCGCCACCGGCAACCAGACCGGCACGGATTCGACGATCAAGCCACCCTGTTCCCGCCCTTCGCGGCGCCCGTTAGCGGGTTGGGCCGCTCCAGGACTACGAGCGGTTTGGGGTCTTCGACCACCGAACGTCGATTTTACGTCCGCAATCCGGCGATCCACGCCACAAAAATTGCCACGAGAACCGCCGCCACGGCCAACGCGATTCGATAGAGCCGACCAAACTGGGCCTGCATCTTGACGGATCGCGCCTGCTCCTCCACCGCTTTGCGCTGGGTTTCTATCGCCCGCTTCTGTAGCTCCAGCGCTTCTCGCTGCATGGACAAAGACTCGTTGGCTACTCGCTTATACTCGCTTTCGAGCGTCCGATGAGAATCGCGTATTTCGGTCAGCAGTTTCTGGATATTGTCGGTTTCCATTCTGGTTCAACTTCGTGTCATGGCGCAAAACTCAACGCGACATATTCCCGTCACCACTTTGGTGGTTGTCCTATTGGTTTGCGCCACGATGATGATGATTTGGAACCACCCTCTCCCATCTCCTCTTCCGCACGCTGCCTACATCTGGCAGCGAGAATGGACCGACGGATTGCGGGAAGCGATACGGCGAAATCAGCCATTCGTGGCCGAATGGGTGGTGTTGGCGGCGGAAGTCGAGTTCCGCCCCGACGCGGCGCCGCGCGTGGCGCGAGTCGCGCCAGATTACGCCAGTCTTCGGGAATCGCGCCAGCCTACCGGCTTTGTGATTCGGGTCGCGCCCCGGTCCGGCCCCTTCGACCGCAATCGCCCGGAAACTGAATTCCTCGTCCGACTCGCCCGCGACATCTTGGACGACGCCCGGCAACACGGTATCGAACTGTCGCAACTCCAATTGGATTTCGATGCCGCCACCCGCCAATTGGACGGCTACCGCCGTTGGCTGGACGCCTTGCGCGAAGCCATCGCGCCGATGCCCCTGGTATTCACTGCCCTACCGACCTGGCTGGACAGCCCCGCTTTCGCCCGACTCGTCCAATCCGCTGACGGTTACATTCTGCAAGTGCATTCCTGGGAAGCGCCCCGCGCGCCCGACCAGCCTTTCACGCTCTGCGATCCCGAACGGGCCAAACGCGCCATCGCCAAAGCCGAGCGATTCGAGCGGCCGTTTTGGGTCGCTCTGCCGACCTACGGTTACCGGGCTTGGTTCGACACCCAAAATCGACTGCTCGGCTTGTCCGCCGAGGGGCCGGACTTAATGGCGTCCGGCAACGCCAAGGTGCGCGAAGTCCGCGCCGATCCGGTCGCCATGGCCGGTTTGGCGCGCTGGCTGGGCATCCATCGTCCCGAACGACTGCACGGAGTCGTTTGGTATCGCTTGCCCCTGCCGGAAGACCGGCTAAGCTGGAATGAACGAACGTGGCAAGCCGTGATGCGGGGCCAAACTCCGGCGGCGAAAACCGAATGGAGCCTGACAAAATCGGC
>WBZM01003926.1_pt2 | contig 10078 bp, 8 predicted proteins | sample 5204271 | NCBI WGS metagenome assembly WBZM01 (sample SAMN12344346, study PRJNA552823) | activated sludge metagenome | biome: Activated sludge suspended growth; feature: Nitrification reactor; material: Wastewater; isolation source: activated sludge from nitrification reactor of wastewater treatment... | reverse complement strand
GGTGATGGCCATCTCCGATCACGTCATCGTGCTGGACTACGGCGAGAAGATCGCGGAAGGCCCGCCGGCGGACGTGCAGCGCAATCCGCGCGTGATCAAGGCGTATCTCGGAGAAGACGACGAGACGGAAGAGACCGCGCCCGCCGGCGCCGTGACGGGAGGCGCCCATGGCTGATCACGCGCTGCTGTCGATCGAACGGCTGCAGGTCCGCTACGGCGCCATCGAAGCCCTCCGGGGCATCTCGCTGGAGGTGCACACCGGCGAGGTGGTCACCCTCATCGGCGGCAACGGTGCCGGCAAGAGCACGCTGATGAAGGCGGTGTCCGGTCTGGAGCCGGCCGCCGCGGGCCGCATCGAGTACGACGGGAAGGACATCACCGTGCTGCCCGGTCACAAGCGCGTGTCCCTGGGCATCGCGCAGTCCCCCGAGGGGCGCCAGGTCTTCGCGGACCAGACGATCCGCGACAATCTCCTGCTCGGGGCGTTCCTGCGCAAGGGCCGGAACGCGGAGATCGCGGAGGACATCGAGAAGCAGTTCGACATCTTTCCCCGCCTGCGCGAACGCCGCGACCAGCTCGCCGGCACGCTGTCCGGCGGCGAACAGCAGATGCTCGCCATCGCCCGGGCGCTGATGTCGCGCCCGCGGCTGCTTCTGCTCGACGAACCCTCGCTCGGTCTCGCACCGCTGGTGGTGAAGGAAATCTTCGCCGTCATCCGTGCGCTCAAGGCGCGAGGCGTGACGATTCTCCTGGTGGAACAGATGGCCACCCAGGCGCTGGCCGTGGCCGACCGCGCCTACGTGCTCGAGACAGGGAGCATCACGCTGCAAGGCACGGGCGCGGAGTTGCGCCGCGATCCGAAGGTCCGCGCGGCGTATCTGGGAGAGGGCTGAAGGGCATCGGATCCCCGGGGATTCCTTGAACGGCATCCCTGCCAAACGCCGAAGTTGTCAGACAACTGACGTCCGGATAGTCTTCACGTCATGAAACCACTGGATCCGGCCTCCCCCGAGCTGCCTTTCGTGGGCCGCAGGCAACGCCTGTCGGACCGCGTCGCGGACGAACTCCGTTCCGCCATCACGGAACGGCGCTTTGCGGCGGGCAGCCGGTTGCCCACGGAGGCGGCGCTCTCCAAGAGTTTCGGCGTGAGCCGCGCCGTGGTGCGCGAGGCCGTTTCCCGGCTGGCGTCGGAAGGTCTGGTGGAATCGCATCAGGGTTCCGGGCTATTCGTCCCGGAGGAGCGGCCGCACACCGCGCTGCGGCTCGACCCGCGCCTGCACGAATCCAGTTCGACGTTGGAGGAACTGTACGAATTGCGCCGCGCCGTGGAAACTGAGATCGCCGCGCTCGCTGCCCTCCGCCGCACGCAGGCGCAGATGAAAGCCATCCTGAGTGCCCTCGCAGCCGTCGAATCGGCAGCGGCCACAGGGTCCGATGGCGTCGAGGAAGATCTGGCATTTCACCAGGCCATCGCGGACGCCTGCGGCAATCAGCTGCTCCGCTCGACCTGGGCGTTCCTGGGCCAGTATCTGCGCGGCGCCATCCGCATCACCCATACGAACGAATCGCGCTCGCCCGCCTTCGAGGCCGCCGTGCGTGACGAACACGCGGCCATCGCCGAAGCGATCCGCCTGCGGCAGCCCGACGACGCGCGGGCCGCCGTGCTTTCCCATCTGGAGGGTGCCACCGCGCGGCTCGCGAGCGCGGCACGCGCCCACTGATCCATCGCAACCTCAGCCATCCCCTGAACCGACCCACCAAGGAGAAACCCATGCCCGGATCCATCCTCACTGCACGCCAACGCGCCGACTACGAACGCGACGGATACGTGATGGTGCGCAAGCTGTTCGACGCGGAGGAGATCGCCATCCTGCGCACCGCCATCGAACAGGACCCCGCGTTGCGCAGCCGCTTCTACGACCGCAACGACGCCTCCGGCAAGGCCACGCGCATGGCGACGTGGAACCATCCCGGCGACAGTGTCTACGGACTGGCCGCACGGTCACACCGCATCGTGGACACGATGGAAGAACTGCTCGGCGGTGAGGTCTACCACTACCACTCCAAGCTCACCGCCAAGGAGCCGCTCGAAGGCGGCGCGTGGGAATGGCATCAGGACTACGGCTACTGGTACCACAACGGCTGCGTGTTTCCCTACATGGCGAGCGTGATGGTGGCGCTGGACCGCAGCAACCGCGAGAACGGCTGCCTGCAGGTGGTGAAGGGCTCGCATCACTGCGGCCGCATCGAGCACGGCGTGCTGCCGGGCGAGCAGGTAGGTGCGGATCCGAAGCGCGTGGAACAGATCCTCAAGATCATGCCCATCGAGTACGCCGAACTGGAACCCGGCGACGGCATCTTCTTCCACAGCAACGTCCTGCACCGGTCGGACCAGAACCGTTCGCAGAACCGCCGGTGGACAGTGATCCACTGTTACAACGCCGCCCGCAACAACCCTTATCTCGAACACCACCACCCCTTCTACACGCCCCTGGAGAAGGTGGACGACGAGGCGATCAAGCGCGCGGGCGTGACGTTCGCGGCGTCGGCCGAGGAATTCCGCCAGAAGTCCGCGAACCCGCCGGAACTGACGCGGAAGATCGCGTAAGCGGGCGAGGATGCGACCTGGCGGCGCCCCTGGGGCGCTGCCTTCGCCCCGGTCATCGAAGGTTCCGTTGACTGCCTCCAGCCGCTTCGGCGACTGGAGCGCCTCAAGGCGTCGTCTGCGCCGATTCCGGAAAGAACCTGGCGCGTGAGGCCAACGGCAGCGGCATTCCCGTTGCATGTGCGCGCCGCAATACATCCCAGTAGTATCGGTAGGTCGCCCGGTCGTGCAGTTCGCCCTTGTACTGGATCGGCCCCCATTGCATGTCTTGCGCCGCAGCGAGGATTGCAGCCGCATCCGCCACTTCTTCGAATTCGGGCCGCATGGCCAAGACGATGGGCTCGATCTGCAGCGGGTGGATGCTCCACATGCGCTGGAAGCCGAACTCCTTGTGTGCCCTCAGGGCATCGGCCCGGACGATGGCCGGATCCTTCAAGTTCAGACATACGTTGTGCACCGGCACGACGCCGTGCGCGAACGCGGCCGCGACGACCTCCGCCTTCGCCCGCGCGATCAGACGGTGTTCGAATTGGCCGGGGCTGCGCAGTGCCGCCGCACTTATCGCACCGTGGTGCGCACTAAGGAAGTCCATGAGCCCGAAGTCCAGCGCCTCGACGTGCGGAAGCGCGGCGATCGCGAAGACGTCGTGCAAGGCACCGTGGGTCTCGATCAGCACATGAACGGGAACCGGATTGGTCCGACCGGTCTCGCGCGCCGTGCGCTGGATCGAATCGATGACCTCCGCTGCCTGGGCGGCCGACGTGGACTTCGGGATGGTCACGTAGGCCAGGCGGCTGGCGGCCCGGCCAACGACGATGGAGACATCGCGGCGCCACGACGCATGGCTGGGGTCATGGATGCGGACTCCCAGCCGGCTGAACCGGTTGTCGGCCGAGTTGACGAACGACGCGACCATCGCGGCGTGCGGCTCCTCCTGTCCGGCTTGAGCGCCGTCCTCGCAGTCGGCGGTGATGTCGAACACCGGCCCCATGTCCGACTGGACCTGCAAGGCCTTGCGGATGAGCTTCTCGCTGCCGGCGAAATGTTCGCAGGCTGCCAGGGAAGGAAACGGTGTCTCTCCGGCGAAGAGAGCATCCTGAGGATGAACAAGAGTACTCATCTGATTCGTTGAAACAGGAGTCGTTGGATCCTTCCTTGGCGAGCGCACCGGGCCGTTATTCCGGTTGACCGGCACTCCGGATGGTCGAGACCACCGGAGCGCCTTCTGACAGGATCAGATCTGCGGCCTTCTCGGCAACCATGATGGTCGGAGCGTTGGTATTGCCCGATGGAATGCGCGGCATCACGGACGCGTCCACAACGCGCAAGCCGGAGAGCCCCCTGACCCGAAGTTGTGCATCGACCACAGCCCCTGCGTCGGTGCCCATCCGGCACGTTCCGACCGGATGGTACATCGACTGAGCATTGGCTCTCAGATAGGCGGCCAGTTCTTCGTCAGACTGGCAAGGAGTTCCCGGCAGCTGCTCGCCGCGAAAGTGCTCCTTGAACGGGGATGCGGAGAAGATCTTCCGGATCACGCGGAGCCCCTCGATCAGCGGCTGCATGTCCCTCTCGTCTGTCAAGTAATTCGCCACCATCTTCGGTGCATCGCCCGGCCGGGACGATCGCAGGGTCACCGAGCCCGTCGAATGGGGACGCAGCAACGTGCACGACGCTGTCACGGCCGGCGCGCTGTCGGCCGTGTACATGCCGGACTTGCTGATCATGCTGAAGGGCCGCATCTGTACCTGGAGGTCCGGCACGGATGTGTGCGGACCGGATCGCAGGAACAATCCCACTTGCGCTGCCGCCGACGTCAGCAGACCGCGCCGGGACGCGAGGTAGCGCAGCACGTCGGGAATCATGCGCCAGTGACTGGCGATCATCTTGTTGATCGAGAACTGCGGATCGACGCTTGCCAGATAATGAGCGTAGATATGGTCCTGCAAGTTCTGTCCGACCCCCCCCAGTGCGTGCCGTACCTGGATGCCATGGGATTGAAGCTGCTGCGCGGGCCCGATGCCGGAAAGCATGAGCAATTGGGGTGAGTTGACCGTGCCGCCCGAGACGATCACCTCTCGGGTCGCGCGCGCTTCGTGCCGTTGGCCGCCGGCCATGAACTTGATGCCGGCCGCCCGAAGGCCGTCAAGAACGATCGACTCGGCCATTGCATTGGTACGGACGACGAGATTGGGGCGGTTGCGGATAGGGCGCAGGAATGCGGCCGACGCCGATGCGCGAACGCCGTCCTTGATGTTGAACTGCAGGTAGCCGACACCTTCCTGCCGCGGCCCGTTGAAGTCGTCATTGGGCTGAATACCCACGCGCTTGGCTGCTTCGACGAATGCTTCCGATGCCGGATGCGGCTCCTCGAGCGGTGTCACGTGGAGTTCGCCGTCACCTCCGTGCAGATCCGACGAACCCTTGTAGTGATGCTCGCCGCGCCGGAAGTACGGCAGGACATCGCTCCATCCCCACCCCGGGTTGCCCTGGTCCCGCCAGGCGTCATAGTCTGCCGGCGTGCCCCGCATGTAGACGTGTCCGTTGATCGAACTGCTGCCCCCTAGGGTCTTGCCTCGCGGCCAGATGATCTTCCGACCGTTCAAGCCCGGCTCTTCCTCGGACATGTAGCCCCAGGTCAACGCCGGATTCCCGACAACGCGCGGAACGCCGGCCGGAATCTTGAGCCAGACATTCCTGTCTTCTCCACCTGCCTCGAGAAGCAGCACTCTGATGCGCGAATCCCGGGAGAGCCGGTTGGCCAGCACGCAGCCGGCCGAGCCGGCGCCGACGATGATGTAGTCGTAGGCTTGGTCAGTCATGTCTTCCTTCCCTGCTTCACTGACTTTCGGCAGGATCACCGTGATCCGTGCCGTCGAGAATGTACCCGTACGCTCGTGCCGTCTCGAAGCGTCGGCCGATGGCATCCCGATAGTCCCTCGAGCCGCAGATCTGCGGCGAGGGATCGGGGCCGCAGAAGTGGAGAACGACGTTACGGGCGAGAACGCAATCACCTTCGCACAACGGTCGCGCTCGAACGGCAACGAGGAACCGCACACCGTACTTCGCCACTACGGGCTCGACGCTTGGTACCCGCCGGGTCTCGAAGCAATCCGGACGGGTGATGTGCATCCCGGCGGACATGTGGCTCCTGGTCTCGCTCATGATTCGATATGGGACATGAAGTGCGGCGGCAGCTCAGTGGCCCCCACCGAGGTAGGCAGCGCGCACGGCCGGGTCCCCCTTGAGTCTTGCTGCGGGCCCTTCGACGGTGATGCGGCCGTTCTCGAGAACGTAGGCGTAGTCTGAAACCTCGAGCGCGGCCGCCGCGAATTGCTCGACCAGCAGCATCGTCACGTGCCGGGCCTTGAGCTGCTCGATGATGCGGAAGACCTCGTCGACAAGCTTGGGGGCCAGTCCCATGGACGGCTCGTCCAGGAGGACGACCTCCGGCTTCAGCATCATGGCGCGGGCCATCGCCAGCATCTGCTGCTCGCCGCCAGAGAGAGTGCCGGCGAGTTGAGTCTGCCTCTCCTTCAGACGCGGGAACAACGCGAGCGCCTGTTCCAGGTCAGATTCGACCTGGCCACGTGGCCGGCTTCCGGTGAACCGCGGGAAGGCGCCCAACAGAAGGTTGTCGGCAACACTGAGCGTCGCGAAGACACGGCGCCCCTCCGGCGAATGAGCCAACCCACGGCACGCGATGCGGTGGGATGCAAAGCCGGTGATGTCCTTGCCGTCCAGAAGCACCGCACCGCCGCTGGGTTTTATCATTCCCGAAACGGCCTTCATGGTGGTCGTCTTGCCGGCGCCATTCGATCCGATCAGGCTGACCACCTGGCCCCTGGGCACCTTCAGCGAGATGCCGTGAAGCACAGCGGTGCTCCCGTAGCCCGCTTTCAGGTCGTTGATCTTCAGCATTCGAATCTCCCTACCGGGCCGGCATGGGGGTCGAGGCCGTCCCTGCCTCATCGTCTGCGGCCGACTCGGCGCCCAGATACGCCTCCACGACCTTGGGGTTGCTGCGGACGTCGGCTCCCGTGCCTTCGGCGATCTTCTGGCCGAAGTCGAGCACCGTGACTCGATCGCAGATGCTCATCACCACGTCCATGTGATGCTCGATGAGGATCACGCAGATGCCGTGGTCGCGGATCTTGTGGATCATGGCCACCAGATCCGGCAGTTCCGCAGGGGCCAGGCCGGCAGCGGGTTCGTCGAGCAGCAAGAGGTTGGGGCTCAGCGCCAGCGCACGGGCGATCTCCAGCAGCCTCATGCGGCCGTAGGGAAGATTGCGTGCCTCCTCGGCCCCCAAGTCCGGCAGGCCGACGAACTCCAGCAGCGCGGCTGCCTGCATGCGGGCGGCCTGCTCTTCGTTGCGCCAGCGCGGGGTCCGGAAAATGATGTCCAGCAGCGAGGAGCCGAAGGAGTGGTGAAGGCCGACGAGCACGTTCTCCGTGGCCGTCATGTCGCCGAAGAGCTGCACGTTCTGGAAGGTGCGCGCGATTCCGCCCAACGCGATCTGCGAAGGGGCGCGGCCCGTGATGTCACGTCCATCGTACTCGATCGAGCCCTGGGTCGGCGTGTAGATGCCCGTGAGCACATTCATCAGCGTGCTCTTTCCCGACCCGTTGGGCCCGATCAGTCCGTGAACAGTGCCGGGAGCCACCACGAGGTCCAGCTTGTTCAAGGCCTTCAGACCGCCAAACTGCATGACCACGCCACTGGCCCTCAGCACGGGACCACCGCTTCGCAAGGCTGGGGCGGAGTAGTTGAACGTTGACCTGGCGGCCAGACGGGCCGCATCGGCGCCGCGAGCGTTGTGACCGCGGAGGCGGTGCGCCAGGACCCTGAAGAATCCGAAGATTCCGTCCGGCAGGTAGTAGACGACGCCGAGGATCAGCAACCCGAAGATCGTGAGCCGATGCTCCGAGATGTCCTCAAGGGTGAATGCAAAGATCGTGAACCCGCCGACCGCCGCCAGCGGAATCACCACTGCCCGGGCCTGCGTCTTCGTTGTCGACACCACCCACGCGGCCGACGCCCCGACGACAGCGGCGATGACGACGCACAGCGCACGGAAGAGCGCGACGTCCGACAGTAGATTCGGGAGGACGACGACGACCGTCGCCCCGATGATCGCGCCCGTGCGCGACCGGCGCCCGCCCAGCGTGATCGCCAGCAGGAAGAGCACGGCGAGTTCGAAGGTGAACGTGTTGGGTGCGATGTACTCTTCCGAGTACGAGAACATTGCACCGGCCAGGCCGGCGAGCGCGGCGCTGATGACGAATGCGAGCACCTTGTAGCGATAGACCGAGACGCCCATGCAGTTGGCCGCGACGGGGCTTCCGCGCAATGCGACGAACGCCCTGCCGAGGTGCGATTTCAGGATTCTGGTGACCGCCACCAGGGACAACCCCAGCATCGCGAGCGTGAAGTAGTAGAAGTCGAATGCCGTCACGCGATGGCCGGCGATCATGGGCTTGCGTACCTGCAGGCACTGCGGGCCGTTGGCGAGGAAGTCCATCTCGTTCAGGAGAATTGCCACGATGGTTCCGAAGGCCAGCGTCACCATCGCCAGGTAGGGCCCGGTGACCCGCAGCGCCGGCACGGCGAGCACGGCGCCCAGCATGGCCGTCACCGTCATGGCCGCCGGAATGGCCGCCCAGAACGCTAGGCTGGCCTTGGCAGCCAACACACCCGCCGTGTACGCACCGATACCGAAGAGGCCGGCGTGGCCCAGCGACACCTCACCCGTGTATCCGACGACGATGTCGAGGCCGAACAGCAGGATGGCGTAGATGCCGATGACGACCAGCAAGTGGATGTAGTACGGGTTGGGTACGAACAGGGGAAACGCTGCCAACGCGAGCAGGGTGAGACCGCCGAAGAGCAGATTCTTGCGGTTCATGCTCACAATTTCTTGATGACGGTCTTGCCGAACAGGCCCGCCGGCTTCACGGCCAGGACCAGCAGCAACAACACGAGTCCGGGCACGTCCTTGTAGCCCGTGGAGAGGTAATAGCCCGTCGCTGTCTCCGAGATGCCGAGAATCAGTCCGCCGACGATGGCACCGACACCGGAGGTGAGACCGCCGATGATGGCGACGGCGAAAGCCTTGAGCCCGAGAGAAGCGCCCATGCCTGCGCCGGCCAGTGTAAGCGGCGCCACCAGCACGCCCGCGAATGCCGCAGTCGCGCACGAAAGTGCGTAGGAAAAAGTGATCACCTGACCGGTATTGATGCCCATCAGACCGGCGGCATCGCGGTCGGCGGCGGTGGCGACCACTGCCTTGCCGTAGATCGATCGGCGGTTGAAGACCTCTACGGCCAGCATCAGCAGCAGCGCACCGGCGACCACGACGATCTCCATCGGCAACAAGTTCGCCCCGCTCACCTGCAGCGCCACCTCGGGGACGGGCGATGGGAACTTCATGTCTTCCTTTCCCCAGATGTTCTCGGCCACGTTCTTCACGATGATGCCGATGGCGATGGTTGCCATGATCCAACCCTCGGACTTCACGTTCATCGACGGTCGCACGCCGACCCGCTCAACCGCAATGCCGTACAACGCGCCGAATACCAGCACCAGGGGGATCATCAACCAGTAGTTGACGTGGCCGACGATCGACAGTCCCACCAGAGCACCCACGGCAAGCGCCTCGCCCTGGCCGAAATTGAGCGTGCCCGAAGTTGCAAATGTCAGTTGATAGCCGAACGCGATCACTGCATAGATCATCCCGACCGCGCATCCGCTGAAGAGAATCTGAAGGGCAATTTCCATGGCAGATCCGTACGTGTCGAGCGTCGCGTCCAGTTGCCCGGCGATCGGCGCAGTGAGGTGTGGTGTCCTGCAGTTGTCGCCGTGGATTCGAAGGGGCGGGACCGGCGCTCGCCTGGCCCGCCTGGCGCTTACTTCTTCGCCGGGAGTCTCACCACCTCGCCGTTCCGGATCGTCGCCATCAGCGCGCGAGACGAATCGCGGAAGAGCTCGTGGTCATCCTTGGAGAACGGTGCGCTGTACTTCATGAGGACGCCGTCGACCGGCTCCTTGAGGTTCTCGAGTGCCTCGCGGATCTTCTCGCCGTCTGTAGAACCCGCCTGCTTGATCGCCGCGGCGAGCAGGTAGACCGTGTCGTAGGCCGGGGCAGCCCAGCCCAGGCCGGCTATGCGCTCGACTTTGTAGGTCTTCTTGAAATTCGCCAGGAACTCATTGCCCTTCTTTGTCAGGCCGGGCACGAAGGTCTGTGGAAAGACAGCGCCTTCGGCATTCTGCCCAGCGTTCTCGATGAAGTTGGGCATTGACAGCGTGTGGCTGCCGATCATCGGAACCTTCCAGCCAAGCTTGGCCATGCCATTCGCGATCTGTGCCAGTTCAGGTCCGACGGCATAGGTGAGGATCGCTTCGGCCCCCGCGCTCTTCGCGCGCAGAAGCTGCGGGGTCATGTCGACGTCCTTCACGTTGAACTTCTCGGTC
>WBZM01004512.1_pt1 | contig 10079 bp, 10 predicted proteins | sample 5204271 | NCBI WGS metagenome assembly WBZM01 (sample SAMN12344346, study PRJNA552823) | activated sludge metagenome | biome: Activated sludge suspended growth; feature: Nitrification reactor; material: Wastewater; isolation source: activated sludge from nitrification reactor of wastewater... | reverse complement strand
TTTAAACCTCGCCTTCAAGGATGTGCTGTATGAGCGAATCGCCGAGCACGAGGAACTCCGCTGTCACCCATTGGTCGCCGTGGTAGGTCTTCGAGCGGGAGTCAATGCAGTGGGCTTCCTCCAGCTTTCCGTTCATGGTCACATGGGTGCCGGGCGTGCATAGGTTGGAGGTGTGGCGCTCGTCCTTGCCATTGCCACCGAGGAACTGTGCCTCGATGCTGATTGGAAAGTCCTGATTCTTCATCATGCTGGCCGCCGACTGCCCGTGCAGCATGACCCCGCTGTTGCGCAGCGCCCAGCCCTCGCCGTTCGGTGCCTGCTCGCCAACGAAGCGGTACTCGACCCGCAGGCGGTAGTGCGAGAACGGCTTTTTGTAAAACAGGTGGCCATAATGCTGGTCGAAGCTCTTGTAGCCGCTGTAGCCCACTTTTATCATGCCGTCCTCGACCCGGAAAGTGTTCTGGTAGTTGTCGTTGAGGTCGAAGCCAGCAATCTTGACATCCCAGCCATCGAGGTTTTTGCCATTGAAGAGTTGAACCCATTGGCCGGTCTTGCTGGCAGGGGCCGATTTGTCGCCGCAGCCTTTTTGCGAAGCAACCGAAAACAACAGGCAAGCGATGGCGTAAAAAGCTAATTTCATAATACTTGTTTTTTTGCGGGGCAAAATAGGCATGTGAAAACAAAGTCCACCGTTATATTTGCCACATAAATTTTTGCCGCTGACATTTATAACTTCATACCGCCTTTTGCATGGAATTGCTTGGGTTGAAACAGGGCGCTGAGGCGCATTTTCTATCTAATTTCAAACTCAATACGATTCCAACATGATTTCCATCCAAACGCAGCGCCTGACGCTGCTCCCGCTTTCATTGCCACAGCTTCATCTTTATCTGAAAGGCGTTCCATTGCTGGCGCAAAGCCTTGGCCTTCTTGCCGAACCCCTGCAAGTTGAGCCTGTGTTTTGGGCGATGCTGCCTGAGGCATTTTCAAATTACTCTATCCCCAAAGTTGCGGAGCACCCCGGCCATTTCGAATGGTACACGCACTGGGTCTATATCCTAAACTCGGAAAAACGCATCGTTGGCGGTACAGGTATTTCGGGCTTGCCCGACGAAAATGGCGAGCTTCAAACGGGCTATTTCGTGGACGAACGCTATTACAATCGGGGCATTGCCACGGAGGCGACGACGGGGCTTTGCAACTGGGCCTTCCAGCATCCTGGCGCAAAGGCTGTCATAGCCAATACCTTGGCTGATGGCTTTGCTTCGCAACGGGTTTTGCAGAAATGCGGCTTTGAGTTGCAAGGCAAAAACGAGGAGGGCGAGCTGGTCTGGCGCCTTGCAAAACCTTGATTATCAATGGCAAAAGGGCTGCTCACCATCCATCCGTGCGGAACGGGGAGGTGGGCAGCCCTGCTTCGTTGTACAGATTGGAACCGACAGGGCTGCGCTCCCAAGCATAGCGGGCGGCCACGGGTTTCGGTACTTGGCTGCTCCGCAATATGACCGTATTGCCCTCGATTTTTGCTTCGGCAGCATGGAAAACCCGGTCTTCGCCTGCCACCTTGAAGCCCTGCAATGGCGCATCCTTTGGCTTTCCGACGAGGCCACTCCTAGTTTCAAAACTGAGGGCGAGGTAGCCATTTCCAGCTTCCATTTTTTGAAAAACAGGCCCCGACCACGCCACCTGTTCGCCATAGGCGACCGAACGGGCAGCCAATACCAGCCGCTCCGCAATGCCTTTTTTGTTGCCAGGGTGTATGTCTGTCGGGTGGCTGATGTCGAAGGAGGTGACCATCGCTGTTCTGCTAAGTCGTTGTGAAACAAACAGTTGTGCTTCCCGAAGCCGGGGCCAGTCCGATACCACTTTCTTGTTGGCAGGCTTTGGGCCGATATTGGCCAACTGCACGAAGAGGAACGGTAGTAGGCTGTCGCCACGGGCTTCCCGCCAGCGTTCGATGAGGCAAGCAAATTGGTCTTTATAAAATAAAGGCCCGTCCCCTTCGGTGTCCGACTCGCCCTGCCACCAAATGATGCCCTTGATGGGGTAGGGGATAGATGGGGCCACCATGTGGTTGAAAAGCCCAGTGGGCATTTCCGTGACCATTTCGTTTTCGCTGCCGTATTGGGAGGTGTCGAGCGCCTGCCTCAAAAAAGGCCCTTCAAAGCAATTGCTGGGCATCCAAGCCTCAATGCGGCTGCTGCCAAGGCTGGCGTTCACCACGCCAATGGGCACCTGCAAGTGCTGTTGCAATTGCTTCGCAAAATAATAGGGTAGGGCAGAGAACTCACGGCGTTTTGAAGGGTCATCGGGGTTCCAGCGGCCATTTTCGTAATCCTTGAGCGGCACTTGACTGGCTTTTGTGTTCACCCTGAAATACCGGATATTGTCATCTAAAGGGGCGGCCATTGCCTCGGCAAAACCATCGGAGTCCTTGATTTTTATGGACATATTCGATTGGCCGGCACAGAGCCATACATCGCCGAAGACGAGGTCCTTGCGCCTAAAGTAATTCAACTGGCCCACAACGTACATTTGATAGGGGCCTCCTGCGGGGTGGGGCTTTATTTGGATTTTCCAATTACCCGTTTCATCCACTTGGGTCTGGTAGGACTCGGTTTCACCTGTCCTTACATTTTCCAGTTTCAGCCAAACATTGCAGCCGGGCTTCCCCCAGCCCCAGATTGGAATAGGGGCATCCCGCTGCAACACAGCGTGGTCGTATATGAGCCTTGCCATGCGGAAAGAATAAGGAGCGAAGCGCCAAAACAGCATGGCCGCAAGGCTGGCCAGTGCAAGGGCGATTATAAAGGCAATCCTTGATTTTTTCATCGGCGAAAAATAGCGAGAAGGCAATTGATTTCTGGGTTATTTTTTGACAGTTTCTGCGCAGATTTACGCCTAAATCCGATATTCGCCATCATGCCATGCAAGCCATCACATGCCCTATTTAGCTCAAACTGGCTGCCGTTGGGCTTGCTGTTCTTAGGCATTATTTTACTGAAAATCAGGCATTTAGCACTTCCTTATTTTTGGGATGAGGCTTGGTCGTACTTTCCCGCTATCCAAGCAATGGCCGAAGAGGGGCCCTCGCTCCTTCCGGGAAGGATAGCTCCAGAACTATATCGGGGGCATCCACTCCTTTTCTATTTCCTTGCATCAACTTGGATGAAAATTACGGGGGGAAGCATTGTGGCGATGCGGGTTTTGCCAATGCTGCTTTCGATGGCGCTGTTGGCGAGCCTCTATCATTTCGGGAAAAAGCATTTTGGGAATAAGGTTGCACTTGCAGCTTGTTTTGGGCTTTCCTTCCAATCCGTTTTTTTGGCCCAATCAAGTTTTCTGCTCCCGGAGGTGCTGGTGGCCCTGCTGACCGTGTTGGCTGTTGACGCCTATTTTTCAGGTTGGAAATGGGCGACATGTATCTGGCTTAGCTTGCTGCTGCTGACGAAGGAAAGCGGCGTCGTGCTTTGGGGCGGGATGCTAATTTGGGAGTTTGGTTTGGTGTTCAAAAACCAGCACAAACCTGACTTAAAGTTGCTTATAGGTAAGCTTTGGCCAATAGGACTTGCTACTGCACCGGTCTGTTTGTTTTTCATGTTGCAAAAACTATGGCTGGGCTGGTTTTTCTTTCCTGAGCATATCGGTTACCTCGTGTTTGACTTCGGTATAATAGGTGGGAAGTTGCGGGGCATTTTGGCTTACCTTTTCATAGACATGGGGCGGAATTTACTGACCATATTTGGTGGGCTGGCTCTTCTTGTTTTATGGATAAAGAAAAAGGCAATCGGCCAGGAAGCCTTGACGATACTGGGTTTTTCAGGTTTTTTCTTGCTGCTTTACCTCGTTTTTTCGGCCATAAACTTCTACACGCCGAGGTACCTGCTTAGCCTGCTGCCCTTCACAGTTTTGTGTTTTGTGTTTGCAATTGAACAGGCCATGCAGGCTTTGTTGCTCCGCCAAAATGAAAGAGCGAAAAAGCTATGGGCCATAGCTGTTGCACTAATTATTAGCGTTAACAACCTTTGTTTTACTTTTTTGATGCTGAGGGGCAACGACCACAACCTGGGCTACACCGATGTGGTGATGACACATCAAAAAATGGTTCATTACCTCGAAGAAATCGGAGCGCAAGATAAACGAATAGCGGCAGGTTTCCTGACCAAGACGAACCTTGAAAACCTCGGGATGGGCTACCTGAGAGAGGGCAAGCCCTTTTCAAAAATAGGGGGCCTGATTGATGCTCAAACTGAACTTGCTGCCATGACCAGTACGGAGTTTGACACGACGTTTCAACATCAAATCATGGTTGAAAAAGGAAGGTTGATTCTTCGGGTTGAGAAAGGAAAAGCATGGGCCGAAGTCTATGGTTTTTGAAGGGAGGCTTTGGTGCCCCGCAACTTGAGTTACACGGTCATAAGTAAGTATTGGGAATTGGGTATCCGGTATTGTGTTGACAATCAATTGCTTGCGCAACTATTAACCTAACCTAATTTCACGGACATACTTAACTGCGACCAAGCGAAAAGGAGGAACAACACGCCAACAACAATGCGGTACCAGCCGAATCCAGTAAAGCCATGCTTTTCCAGTAGTTTCACAAACCACTTCACGGCGAAGATGGCCGTCAAAAACGCCACGACAAACCCGACGGCTATCATGGTCCACTGGTCATTGGTGATGGAGCCTTCAAATTCGTATAGGTCTTTGGCGGATGCTGCCAGCATGGTGGGGATGGCGAGTAGGAAGGAAAATTCAGCTGCACTTTTTTTCGAAAGGCCATTTGCCATGCCACCAATTATGGTGGCTGCAGCCCTCGACACGCCAGGTATCATGGAGATGCACTGGAAGCATCCGATAAAAAAGGCCTGTTTGTAGCTTACCTTATCCAATTCTTCGGGTGATTGCTCGCCGGGGTGCATCCAGCGGTCTATCAGGATGAGCACAATGCCTCCCAATATCAGGGATGTGGCTACCACCCAATGATTGAACAGGTATCCTTTGATGATTTTATAGAACAAGGCGCCCAGCACTGCCGAAGGAAGGAAAGCCACGAACAGCTTCAGGTAAATGTCGAACTTGAAGATGAAACGCTTGGCGTACAGCAGCACGATGGCCATTATGGCCCCCAATTGGATGACGATTTCAAAGGTCGAGGTGAAGGCGTCCTCGTGGTTGCCCAGCAGGTAGTTCAGCAGTATCATGTGGCCCGTGCTGGAGATGGGCAGGAACTCGGTCAGGCCTTCGACAATGGCCGTTAGTATTGCGTCAAATAAGGACATGGCGGTTGGTGGTTCGTTTTATCGGTGAATCAGGGGTCGTTTGTTTGTGCAAAGGGTTGGTTTTCAGCAAGTTGTGGTTATTGGAAACTAAAAAAGTGCATTCCTCACTGGAGAGGAATGCACTTTTCTCTTTGCAAACTTAACAAGCACACCAGGCAATTACATCGTAGCGATGTGGTGCATGAGGCTGCTCTTCAGGTTGGCCGCCTTGTTAGGGTGCCAGGTGTTCTTTTTGGCCAGTTTGTCAATCATGCTGACAACTTTTGGCAAGAACTTCTGGGCGTCGTCCTTAGACTCCAATTCACGGAGCGCCTTGATGGCCGTCCGGGTAGTCTTTTTGCTGTAACGGTTGCGTGCCCGCTTCTTTTCGTCTTGACGGATGCGCTTCTTCGATGATTTGTGATGTGCCATATCTTGGTAGAAAATCTATTTTAATCAATGTTGAAAACGGCAATTTTACTGCCTTTTTCAAATGGACGGCAAAGATAGGGAAAATGAAACTAGAATTTACAAAGGTTCGTGAAGTTTTTTTTCAGTCAAAACGCAACGGTGGTGGCAGTGCGGGTTCAATCGAGTAGTCCGTTGCGCAGGGCGAAGGCTACGGCAGCTGCGTTATTGGGCACGCCCATCTTGCGGTAGATGTTCCGCAGATGCTTCGCAACGGTGTCCATGGTTATGCCGCAGGTGGTGGCGATGACCTTGTAGGGCAAGCCAAAGGAGATGTGGGTGAGAACTTCGAGTTCTCGCTGGGAAAGGGTTCTTGTTTGCATGGTGGTTGGTGGTTTTGAATAGTAAATTGTTTTTTAGCCGAAACCCAAAGTCCTTTTAGGAAACTGCTTTTGCTTGTCTTCAGGTTAATGAAAGATGAACAGGCTTGAAACGACGATAAGGTATTGGGAATCAGGTATTCGGTATTGTGTTGACAATCAATTGCTTGTGCAACAAAATAGTCTAGTCAAATTTCACGGAAGTACTTATCTGATATTAATAAGGCTGGTAAATAGCGATTGTGTATGCTACTCCGTATGAGAAAGGGATTGCGTGTTGGGACTGATTCCGAGCGCTTCTTTTGCGATGTTTTCCTGTCCGATAAAAAGAAGTTACATTGTTGTAAAATCTCTTTTTTAACTTGCGCTCTTCAAAACGCTTCTTGAAATGATACGCGATGAAATTTTTTTCTTGGACGGCCCTGAAAAGGGAGTTTATGATGAACGAACAGCTTGGTAATCCTTGACGCTGATATGGCCTTATATGGGCGAATTCAGCGCAGGGATGCTCATAAACTTGTGTAGCCGCTGTTTTGTAAACCTTGTTTATAGCATCAAATCTAAGGTGTGGGGATAGAGGAAACTCACCATCTTTGCGAAACATCTATTGGGATGAACGAAGAGCATGGATTAATGGATGAATGGTTCCACCAATATTTCCGTACATGTCCCTTTGCCATCAATCTTATGGTTTCGCTTAAAGTGTTGGGTGTTTAGTTTTGAACAGGTAACAATATCGGAATTTTATTCCTGACAATTTAAATGAACGTACTGATAATTGACGACGAAACCCGCAGCCATGAGGCACTTACAAGGCTGCTAACGCCCGCCCACCAAGATGTTCGGGTGTTGGCACACGCCTACAATGTTGAAGAGGGGCTGAACTTGGCGAGGACACACCGCCCAGACCTTGTTTTCTTGGATGTGGAGATGCCGGATGGTACCGGCTTTGAGCTATTGGAGCGGCTTGGGAAGCCATCGTTCTACGTCGTCTTCATTACTGCCCACAACAAGCACGCAGAGACTGCCTTCCGCTTTGGGGCACTTGACTTCCTGACCAAGCCCATCGAGCCAGACCTTTTGAGCGAGGCTGTTTCCCGTGCCAAAGCGCGACTAAACGAGAGGTTTACTATGGAACAGTTGCGGATTACCTTGGAGGCGTTTTACAATGCCAAAGAGAAAAAACTGCCAGAACGCCTCGCCATTCACACCGCCAAGGGAATGCAACTTCTCCCAGTTGAGGACATCTTGTATTTGGAGGCAGATGCCAACTATACGGACTTCCATTATGTGGCCTTGGGGAAAAAGCGCACCCTCACTGCTTCGCTCAACCTCAAGGTTTACGAGGAACATTTCGAGCCTTATCCTACCTTCATGAAGGTGCACCGCTCCTATATCGTGAACCTCAGGATGGTGGAACAGTACCTGAAAGGAGACCAAGTGTTAGTGCTCAGGGACGGGTCACAGGTGGGGGTGTCGAAGACGTTCAAGGAAGAAGTAGAGGAGCGGTTGGCCATGCTGTGAAGGTTGTTTATTCATTGAAAACAGACGTTCATAATATAAAAGGCATCCTTGGTGCATTTCTGCCTTGTGTGAATATTATTTTTACCACATTCGCTCCAACAGTTTTGAAGCGATTTTAGATAACGCTTTGATTTAATTTTCACACCTAAAACTTGATAACTATGGCCTACACAACTTATGATGAACTTGAATTCCTCAATGGCTCAATAAGATTGGAAGACTGCACGCCAGCCGAAGAGAATGAACCAGCTCCTTTTTATCCTGAAGATTTGATACGTATTAGCCTCCAACCCAATTTCTACGCTGTTCGAAAAAAAATGGCGAAGTTTTGGGGCGAAAGATGGCAAGTATGGGTTGGTTACGACCAAAACGACCAATTTTTAGGGGACGTGATAGCCCTAAGGTGCCCGCCTTATTACCAACCATACACCACAGCAGGTGTACGGCTTACAGCGAACGACCCGCAAAGAGCTGAGTTCGAAGCCCGGAAAAAATAACGTTGCATTGCATCACAGCCGGCAAGTATTTGCCACCACTTATCCAAAGCCGGCCCGTGCCTAACTTGCATTTGGATCGTGTTCCGAGAAGCTTGGGGTGGTTAGTCCGAATGTTTGGAGCAAATGGGATTTGCTTCAAGCGTCGGCTCGTTGCTAAATTTCTTCACATAAATTGAAAACAAACATGAAAGACAATATCTATCCTGGTGCCTATGACACCAGTAAATCCAAAAAAATCGAGAAATTAAACAACCTTTTGGCAGAGGCCCCTATCGGCTACAAAGGGAAGTTCAAAGAAGTCTTAGAGGACATGCAGGCCAATATTTTAAGGCATCACCACAAAGAGCACTCCGTTTGCATGTTTCTGCATTTCAAGGATGCAAATGCAGCTTTGGGTTGGATTACCAATTTGGATATTACCTCTGCCAAGAAGCAGTTCGACAATTATTTGGAAAATGAAACTGAAATGGTTACCAGTTTTTACCTGACTGCCAAAGGGTATGAAGCCTTGGGTGTAGAACACGTAGCGCCATTCTCAAGAGAGCAAAATGCTTTTGTTGAGGGAATGGATAAAAGGATAGACTTGCCAAAAGAGAAAAATTTCAAGGATGAAAAACTATATCCAAGTGACGGCTATTCGGACTTTTTGGACATTCATGCCATGCTTTACTTGGCAAGTGATGACCAGGGAGAAATAGACAAAGAAGTTTCTTTACAAGGAATGCGCGTTTCATCTTTTGGGAGTTATACCCTACAGTCGGGATTGATGAGATTCAACAACGAAGGAAAGGTCATTGATTGGTTTGGGTTCAGGGACGGCATCAGCCAGCCAAAATTCTTCCCTGATGTTTCGCTGAACAAGAAGTCAACATTGAGCTTGAATGACATTTCGCCATTAAGAACTGTCGTGACGTATGACAGGGGCGGTGAGATGTGGTACAGCGTCGGAAGCTTTATGGCTTTCCTTAAATTGGAGCAAGACGTTGAAGCTTTTGATGGAATGGTAACGACTGTTTCCAATGCTATAAATCCCAGCAATCCCAACAGGGAACTTGCGGAAGCGTACATCATAGGGCGTTTTAAGGATGGTACACCAGTGACCATAGAAGATTCCCCAAGCACCAATAGCAAGGACGAACCTCAGAACCAATTTGATTACAAGGGATTGTTGGTGAAAAAAACGAGGGGCAACAAAATAGAGTATTTGAGTGATGAGAACGGCACAAGATGTCCCTTCCACGCCCATATCCGTAAAGCCAACCCAAGGTTGGGGAATGCGGAAGCTAGGGTAATAGCTCGCAGAGGGGTTCTATACGAAGAAGAATCTAAGAGTGGTACAACCCAAAAAGATGCGGATTCCACTAAAGTTGGCATGTTGTTCATGTCATTCCAAAGCAGCTTAGAAGACCAGTTTGAGTATATACTGAACCGCTGGATACTAAGTCCCAATATGGGGGGCGATAGCCAACTAACTGGACCAGACATGCTGCTTGGGGCCGTTGACGGACAAAACCTAAGCAAATGGTATGTCCCAACTTCATGGAATACACCGTATCCTGATGAAAAGGCGCTGGTTGAACTGAATAAGGCCTGCGTCCATTTCAAAGGGGGGGAATACTTTTTTGCGCCTTCATTATCCTTTTTGAAGAACTTGGACAGGAAGCACATGAGTTTTGCCAAAACGACTGTGAACCGGCCAGGGAAAAATCCATCCTTGGGAAAGGGGGCTATTCGTATTCCTCCACTGATATTCAAAAATTAACTGCATTTCAAAAAGGTTTTTTGTCGCAGCAAGTAACTTTTGGCGATACTTTAAAGCTGGTAAGTAGTTCATTTTGAACAATTACTTACATCCATTGGTATAAGGCGGGCTTATTAATTGTGAAGTTTTTCGGCTTTTGTTCAAGCAAAAAATCGGGGAACTGCAACTTAAACATGAGTCATCCCGAATTTTTCTGGAAACAGCAGACATAAGGTTGCGATTGGGTGATTTTCATTAGAAAAACACC
>WBZM01004511.1_pt1 | contig 10081 bp, 10 predicted proteins | sample 5204271 | NCBI WGS metagenome assembly WBZM01 (sample SAMN12344346, study PRJNA552823) | activated sludge metagenome | biome: Activated sludge suspended growth; feature: Nitrification reactor; material: Wastewater; isolation source: activated sludge from nitrification reactor of wastewater... | reverse complement strand
ACCCCGACCCCGACCCCGACCCCGACCCCGACCCCGACCCCGACCCCGACCCCGACCCCGACCCCGACCCCGACCCCGACCCCGACCCCGACCCCGACCCCGACCCCGACCGTGGTCGCTGTCGCGACCCCGGTCTCCACGCGGCCCGCGCGGCGAGCTCGCATCCCGCAGGACGCGGAAGGATGTTCCACGTGGAACACCGAGCAGGCCCCAGGCACGGCCCCTTACCCTGGCCCTCTCCCCGCTGGCGCGCGGAGAGGGGAGGAAGAAGCCACAGAAGGACCAGGTGCCAGGCACCAGGTGAAGGGCCGCGAGGCCCGGGCGACCCCGGAGCCGCCTCCGCAGCGACGCCCGGGAGCCAGGGGCGCCCCGACGCGCCAGGAAGTCCACGAGCGAGGCGGCCGCTGTCCGAAGCTGCCGTCTGGGCGAAGCCCAGGACGGCAGCAAGTTCGGCCGCCCGCCAGACGCGGGCCTCCGGGGCGCGGCGGGGCCGCGAGCACCACGGGAGCGGCGCGAGGACCAGCGGCGGAGGGCTCGCCTGGGCCGGAAGGCCCGAGCACGGGTTGCTCCCGGCGCAGGCTGGCACGGGGCAGGGGACGTTCCACGTGGAACTGCGCGGGGGCCAGCGGGACTGCCCCGCACCCTGGCCCTCTCCCCGCTGGCGCGGGGAGAGGGGAGGAAGAAGCCACGGGAAGACCAGGTGCCAGGCACCAGGAGGACCCGGTGCCGGGCACCAGGTGCAGGGCCGCGAGGCCCGGGCGACCCCGGAGCCGCCTCCGCAGCGACGCCACGAGGACCAAGGGCGCCCCGACGCGCCAGGAAGTCCACGAGCGAGGCGGACGCTGTCCGAAGCGGCCGTCTGGGCGAAGCCCAGGACGGCCGCGAGTTCGGCCGACTCGCCACCCCGGCTGCCCGGGCAGCGTGTCGGGGCCTCGAGCACCGCGGGAGCGGAGCGAGGACCAGCGGCGGAGGGGCCGCCCGGGCCGGAAGGCCCGACCACGGGTTGCTCCGGGCGCGGGCCACCACCGGCCAGGGGATGTTCCACGTGGAACATCCCGCGGGGCTCCCTGGTGCGGCCCCTCACCTTGGTCCTCTCCCCGCTGGCGCGGGGAGAGGGGAGGAAGAAGCCACGGGAAGACCAAGGGCCAGGCACCAGGAGGACCCGGTGCCGGGCACCAGGTCAGGTGCAGGGCCGCCCGGGCCGGAAGGCCCGACCACGGGTTGCTCCCGTCGCGGGCTGGCACGGGGCAGGGGACGTTCCACGTGGAACAGTGCGGGGGCCAGCGGGACTGCCCCTCACCCTGGCCCTCTCCCCGCTGGCGCGGGGAGAGGGGGTGCGAGGGCGCCGGCCAGACACCAGCACCCGGTGCCGAACACCAGGTGGCATCCCAGTCGCCTCGACGTTCCAGGAGAAGCACGGCGCCTGGCACCGCGTGAAGGGCCGCGAGGCCCGGGCGACCCCGGAGCCGCCTCCGCAGCGACGCCACGACCACCACGGGCGCCCCGGCGCGCCACGAAGCCCGCGAGCGAGGCGGCCGCTGTCCGCTGTTGCCGTCTGGGCGAAGCCCAGGACGGCAGCAAGTTCGGCCGCCTCGCCACACCGGCTGCCCGGGCAGCGTGTCGGGGCCTCGAGCACCGCGGGAGCGGAGCGAGGACCAGCGGCGGAGGGGCCGCCCAGGCCGGAAGGCCCGACCGCGGAGGACTCCCCCGCGCTCGCCCCGCCATCCCCAGGGACCCATCCCCAAGGGTTCCGCCCCCCTGGACCGAGGGCATCGTCACGCAGTGCCACCGCACCGCTATCGCCGCCCCCTCCCTCCACCCCCGATGTTCCACGTGGAACATGTCAGACCGCCGAGGCATGTTCCGCCCGCCGCCCCGCCCGAACCCCGCAGAACTCCGAGGACTCGCTTGCGCCCCACCGCCACCCGGTCCCGCGCCGCCGCCGCCGCGGACACCTGCCGCATCCTCACCATCGCCAACCAGAAGGGGGGCGTCGGCAAGACCACCACCGCGGTGAACCTGGCCGCCTCCCTGGCCGCCGCCGAGCGCCGGACCCTCCTCATCGACCTCGACCCCCAGGGCAACGCCGGCTCCGCCCTCGGGATCCGCCGCGACGAGTCCGGGAACTCCATCTACGAGGTGCTCATCGAGGGCACCCCCATGGCCGACGCCGTCCGCAAGACCGAGCTCAAGTACCTGGATCTCGTCCCCGCCTCCGCCCACCTGGTCGGCGCCGAGCTGGAGCTGGCCGAGCACGACGGGCGCGAGCGCCGCCTCAAGGAGGCCGTGGAGGAGGTGGCGGGGGAGTACGAGTACGTCATCGTCGACTGCCCGCCGTCCCTCGGCCTGCTCACCATCAACGGTCTGGTCGCCGCCCGGGGCGTGATGATCCCGCTCCAGACCGAGTACTACGCCCTCGAGGGCCTGGCCGACGTCCTCAAGACCATCGAGCTGGTGCGGACCAGCGCCAACCCCGACCTCAAGGTCGACGGCATCGTCCTCACCATGTTCTCGCCGAACAACCTCTCCGCCCAGGTGGCCGAGGAGATCCGGCGGACCTTCAAGAAGCAGGTCTTCAAGACCGTCATCCCCCGCAACGTCCGGCTCTCCGAGGCCCCCAGCCACGGCAAGCCCATCCTGCTCTACGACGTGGCCTCCAAGGGCTGCCAGAGCTACCTCGAGCTGGCCAAGGAAGTGGCCAAGCGCCTCGAGGGAGGTGCCGCGTGACCATGGCCGACAAGCGCCGCCCCGCCCTCGGACGCGGGATGGCCGCGCTCCTCTCCAACGCCGCCCCGCCGCCCTCCGGCCCCGCCGGCGCCGGCACCCCCGGCCGCTCCATCCTCCACCTCCCCGTGGAGGCCGTGGAGCGCAACCCCGAGCAGCCGCGCAAGCGCTTCGACGAGCAGAAGCTGGAGGAGCTGGCCGCCTCCATCCGCGAGCACGGCGTGGTCGAGCCCATCCTGGTGCGGCGGGAGGGCGGCAAGTACCGCATCCTGGCCGGCGAGCGGCGCTGGCGGGCCGCGCAGCGGGCCGGCCTCAAGGAGGTCCCCGCCATCCTCCGCGAGGCCACCGATCGCCAGGCCTTCGAGCTCGCCCTCGTGGAGAACATCCAGCGGGCGGATCTCAACGCCATCGAGGAGGCCGAGGCCTACGACGTCCTCGCCTCCGACCACGGCCTCACCCAGGAGGAGATCGCGGCGCGGGTCGGCAAGGAGCGCTCCACCGTCGCCAACTCGCTGCGCCTGCTCCGCCTCCCGGCCGACGTGCGCGACGCCGTCCGCGGCGGCGCCCTCGACATGGGCCACGCCCGCTGCCTCCTCTCCCTGGAGGAGACCGGCGAGATGAAGAAGCTGGCCCAGCGCGCCATCCGCGAGGGGCTCTCGGTGCGCGCCCTCGAGGCGCTGGTCCGCTCGCTGACCAAGAAGCCGGCGAAGAAGAGCGGCCCCGCCGAGTCGGCCGGCACGCGCGACCTCGCCACCCGCCTGCAGCGCCGCCTCGGCGCCCGCGTCCGCATCGTCCAGAAGACCGCCGCGAGCGGGAAGATCGAGATCGACTACACCAGCCTCGACGAGCTCGACGGCATCCTCGGCAAGATGGGCGTGTAGGCGTCCCGGTGCGGTCGTAGGGTGGACGCGCCGCGTCGCGAGGTGCTAGGACGGCGCCTTCCACTGACGTGTCGGTCGTCCACGGGACACACCTCCTTCCACCCAGGAGCCCTTTCTCCATGGCGATTCTGAAGCGCGATGACCTGCCGATGGCCCCCCCCACCGGCACCTCGGACCTCAACGCCCTCCTCGGGCGCGGCTCCGAGTTCGAAGGCAAGCTGACGTTCGAGGGGACCGTCCGCATCGACGGCAAGTTCACCGGCACCATCGTCACCAACGACGTGCTCGTCATCGGCGAGGGCGCCAAGGTCGCCGCCGAGATCACCTGCGGCACCATCATCGTCCACGGCGAGATCAACGGGAACGTGAAGGCCCGCTCCCTGGTCGAGCTGCACCAGCCGGCCCGCGTGCGCGGCAACCTCGAGACGCCCACCCTCATGATCGAGAAGGGCGTGATGTTCGAGGGGCAGACCAAGATGGAGGGCGTCGAGAAGGCGCCGCCCAAGGGTCCGCCCGCCGGCCCGGTGGCCGTGAAGTAGCCGCCGCCCCCTGCCGCCAGGCAGGGGTGCCCGCTGGGGCCCCGGCGCGCGCCGGCGGCCCCGCGGGCTGATCGCAGCGACTCGCTACGTGATCTTCACCGAGATGGCCTTGGGCTTCGCCTCGGCCTTCTTCGGCAGGGTCACCGTGAGCACGCCGTTCTTCGCCTCGGCGTGGATCTTCTCCGCGTCCACGGTGGCCGGCAGCGAGAAGGTGCGGGTGAAGGCCCCGTAGCTCATCTCGATGCGGTGGTAGTGGTCCTTCTTCTCCTCCTTCTCCAGCTTCCGCTCCCCGCGCAGGGTGAGCACGCCGTTCTCGAAGCGGACCTCCACGTCCTTGGGGTCCACCCCGGCCAGCTCGAAGCGGAGGGTCACCCCCTCGGGGTCCTCGAAGATGTCGCAGGCCGGGGTCCAGCCCATCGACTCGCCGCCCCGGAGGGAGAGGCGATCGTCGTAGGTCCGGTTGAGCTCGTCCTGGAACCTGAACAGGTCACGGAAGGGATCGAAGCGGGTAAGCATCGCCATGATTTTTAACCTCCTTTCGGCACATGGAACGTAAGGCGTGCGGCGGGTCTGTCAAAGCGGACCCAAGTGCTCGCCGTCCCTGGGCAATCATCCTTGACCACATGGTGTGGGTGTGGTACGTCGCGCGTCCCCTATGATCACGGGTTCAATCGCTCGCCGTTATGCCAAGGCGCTCTTCAGCCTCGCTGTCGAGCAGGGCCGCGTCGAGGCCTGGAACCAGGCCCTCGCCAACCTGGGGCAGGCCGTCGCAGCCTCCCCGGAGCTGCGCGACGTCCTGTCGAACCCCGCCTACGACCGGGACAGCCGCCGCGGCGTGGTCCAGAAGCTGGCCGAGGCGATGAAGCTCGACGCCGAGCCGGCCAACCTCCTCTTCCTCCTCGGCGACCGCAACCGCCTCGACGCCGTCGCCAACGTGGTGGCCGCCTTCGGCGAGCTGGCCGACCAGGAGCTCGGTCGCCTGCGCGCCAAGGTCACCAGCGCCGTCCCGCTGGCCGACGCCGAGGCCGCCGCCATCGCCGAGAAGCTCTCGGCCTCCACCAAGAAGCAGGTCATCGTCGAGCGCGCCGTCGACCCCGCCATCCTCGGGGGCGTCGTGGCGCAGGTGGGGAGCCTCGTCTACGACGGGTCGCTCCGCACGCAGCTCGAGGACCTCCGCACGACCTTGAAGCAGTAGCCACCCTTCTCCCGCACCACTCCCCCGGAGACAGCCCGCATATGGATATCCGCGCCGACGAGATCAGCCGCATCATCCGCGACCAGATCAAGGACTACGGCAAGAAGGTCGACGTCGCCGAGACCGGCACCGTGCTCTCGCAGGCCGACGGCGTGGCCCGCATCTACGGCCTCTCCGGCGCCGCCGCCGGCGAGCTCCTCGACTTCGGCCACGGCGTCTCCGGCCTGGTGCTGAACCTCGAGGAGGACAACGTCGGCGCCGCCATCATGGGCGCCTACGAGCACATCCGCGAGGGCGACCCCGTCAAGCGCACCGGCAAGATCGCCGAGGTGCCGGTGGGCGAGGAGCTGCTCGGCCGCGTGGTGGACGGCCTCGGCAACCCCATCGACGGCCGCGGCCCCATCAACGCCAAGCAGACCCGCAAGATCGAGATCAAGGCCCCCGGCATCGTGCAGCGCAAGTCGGTGCACGAGCCCATGCAGACGGGCCTCAAGGCCATCGACGCCCTGGTGCCGATCGGCCGCGGCCAGCGCGAGCTGATCCTGGGCGACCGCCAGACCGGCAAGACCGCCGTCGCCATCGACACCATCATCAACAACAAGGGGCAGGGCCTCCACTGCTTCTACGTGGCCGTCGGCCAGAAGCAGTCCACCGTGGCCCGCGTCGTCGAGACGCTGAAGAAGTACGGCGCCATGGAGTACACCACGGTCGTCGCCGCCAACGCCTCCGACCCGGCCCCGCTCCAGTACCTGGCCCCGTACACCGGCGTGACCATGGCGGAGTACTTCCGCGACAGCGGCCGCCACGCCCTCATCGTGTACGACGACCTCTCCAAGCAGGCCGTCGCCTACCGCCAGCTCTCCCTGCTCCTCCGCCGCCCGCCTGGCCGCGAGGCGTACCCCGGCGACGTGTTCTACCTCCACAGCCGCCTGCTGGAGCGCGCCGCCAAGCTGTCCGACAAGGAGGGCGGCGGGTCGCTCACCGCGCTCCCCATCATCGAGACCCAGGCCGGCGACGTCTCGGCGTACATCCCGACCAACGTCATCTCGATCACCGACGGCCAGATCTTCCTCGAGTCGAACCTCTTCTTCCAGGGCCAGCGGCCCGCCATCAACGTGGGCATCTCGGTGTCCCGCGTCGGCGGCTCCGCCCAGATCAAGGCCATGAAGCAGGTGGCCGGCTCGCTGAAGCTCGACCTCGCCCAGTACCGCGAGCTCGCCGCCTTCGCCCAGTTCGGCTCCGACCTCGACAAGGCCACGCAGGAGACCCTGGCCCGCGGCGCCCGCCTGGTCGAGGTGCTGAAGCAGGGCCAGTACGAGCCCATGTCGGTGGAGAAGCAGGTCATCCAGATCTACGCCGCCACCGCCAAGGACGACACCGGCGCCGGCTGGATCCGCGCCGTGCCGGTGGAGAAGGTCGGCAAGTACATGAGGGAGCTGATCGCCTTCCTGGACGGCCGCCACCCGGAGATCGCCAAGGGCATCGCCGAGAAGAAGCAGCTCGACGACGGCTCCAAGAAGGCGCTCGACGCGGCCCTCAAGGAGTTCCGCGGCATCTTCCAGGCGTAAGGGCGAGGCCCTCACCGGCGAGCGAGGACCCCAGTGCCTTCCCTTCGCGACATCCGAAACCGGATCACCTCGGTCAAGAGCACGAGGCAGATCACCAAGGCCATGAAGATGGTGGCCGCGGCCAAGCTGCGCCGCGCCCAGGACTCCGTCCTCAAGGCGCGGCCCTACGCGCAGCTCCTCGACAAGGCGCTCGGCCGGGTGGCCGCCCGCGCCCTGGCCGAGGGGGCCTCGGTCCACCCGCTCCTGGCCCCGCGCGACGCCCGCGTCGCCGAGGTGGTGGTCATCACCTCCGACCGCGGCCTGGCCGGCGGCTTCAACTCCAACATCATCCGCCGCACCCAGCGCTTCCTCACCGAGCGGGCCGACGCCTACGAGCGCATCGACCTCGCCACCATCGGGCGCAAGGCCAAGGACTTCCTCCGGGCCCGCAAGCTCGAGGTCCGGAAGGACTTCCCCGGCGTCCACCAGGGGCTGACCTACGAGAAGGCCGACGCCATCGCGCGCGAGTACGTGCAGCGCTACCTGGCCGGCGAGGTCGACGCGGTCTACCTCTGCTACAACGAGTTCAAGAGCGCCATCTCGCAGGTGCCGGTGGTGTTCCAGCTCCTCCCCATCCAGACGCCGGCCGGCGACACGGGCGGGGTGGACTTCAAGTACGAGCCGAGCCGCGATGGGCTCCTCGCCGACCTGCTGCCGCGCCACGTGACCATGCAGGTCTGGCGCGCGCTCCTCGAGTCCGCCGCCTCCGAGCACGGCGCCCGCATGAGCGCCATGGAGTCGGCCACCAAGAACGCCGAGGAGATGATCGCGGCGCTGACCCTTCAGTACAACCGTGCCCGCCAGGCCTACGTCACCAAGGAGCTGATGGAGATCGTGGGCGGCGCCGAGGCCCTCAAGTAGCCAGCCGAAAAGGACGACCCTGACATGGCGACTGCGAACCTTCAGAACGGCAAGATCACCCAGGTCATCGGCCCCGTGGTCGACGTGGAGTTCCCGGCGGGTGGCCTGCCGGAGATCTACACGGCGCTCACCGTGACCAACCCGGGCATCAACGACAAGGCGGACAACCTCACCATCGAGGTGGCCCAGCACCTCGGCGAGAACACGGCGCGCTGCATCGCCATGGACTCCACCGAGGGCCTGGTCCGCGGCATGGCCTGCAAGAACACCGGCGACAACATCGCCATCCCGGTGGGCAAGGAGGTCCTCGGCCGCATCCTCAACGTGGTCGGCGAGCCGGTGGACGAGCGCGGCCCGGTGAAGGCCACCAAGAAGTTCCCCATCCACCGCCCGCCGCCGGCCCTGGTCGACCAGAACCCCAAGATCGAGGCCTTCGAGACCGGCATCAAGGTCATCGACCTCCTCGCCCCGTACCTCCGCGGCGGCAAGATCGGCCTGTTCGGCGGCGCCGGCGTGGGCAAGACGGTGCTCCTGATGGAGCTCGTCAACAACGTCGCCAAGGAGCGCGGCGGCTTCTCGGTGTTCGCCGGCGTGGGTGAGCGCACCCGCGAGGGCAACGACCTGTACCACGAGATGATGGACTCGGGCGTCATCAACAAGGACGACCTCGAGAAGAGCCAGTGCGTGCTGGTGTACGGCCAGATGAACGAGCCGCCCGGCGCCCGCGCCCGCGTGGCCCTCTCGGCCCTCGCCATCGCCGAGTACTTCCGCGACGTCGAGGGGCGCGACATGCTCCTCTTCATCGACAACATCTTCCGCTTCACGCAGGCGGGCTCCGAGGTGTCGGCCCTCCTCGGCCGCATCCCGTCGGCCGTGGGTTACCAGCCCACCCTCTCCACCGAGATGGGCGAGCTGCAGGAGCGCATCACCTCCACGCAGAAGGGCGCCATCACCTCGGTGCAGGCCATCTACGTGCCCGCCGACGACCTCACCGACCCGGCCCCGGCGACCGCGTTCGCGCACCTCGACGCCACCACGGTGCTCAACCGCAAGCTCACCGAGATCGGCATCTACCCGGCCGTGGACCCGCTCGACTCCACCTCCCGCATCCTCGACCCCTTGGTCGTCGGCGAGGAGCACTACAAGGTGGCCCGCGCCGTCCAGGAGACGCTGCAGCGCTACAAGGATCTCCAGGACATCATCGCCATCCTCGGCATGGACGAGCTCTCCGAGGACGACAAGCTGACCGTGGCGCGCGCCCGCAAGATCCAGCGCTTCCTCTCGCAGCCCTTCACCGTCGCCCAGCAGTTCACCGGCAACCCGGGCAAGTACGTCAAGCTCCCCGACACGATCCGCGGCTTCAAGGAGATCGTGGACGGCAAGCACGACGACCTGCCGGAGCAGGCGTTCTACATGGTCGGCGGCATCGAGGAGGCCGTGGAGAAGGCCAAGAAGCTGGCCGCGGGGTAACCGATGGCGCTCTCCCTCGACATCGTCACGCCGGAGCGGCGCGTCCTCTCGGTCGCCTGCGACGAGGTGCGGGCGCCCGGCGTCCTCGGCGGCTTCGGCATCCGGGTCCGCCACACCGCCTTCATGAGCGCGCTGGAGGCCGGGCGGCTCACCTACGTGGAGGGCGGCCGCGAGCACCACTTCGCCGTGGGCGGCGGCTTCCTGCAGGTGGCCGACGACAAGGTCATCGTGCTGGCCGACACCGCCGAGGCCCAGGCCGACATCGACCTGGAGCGGGCGCAGAAGGCCATGGCCGACGCGCAGGGCAAGCTCGGCAAGCTGACCGAGGCCGATCGCGCCTTCGCCGAGGAGCAGGCCCGCGTCCGCCGCGCCGCCGCCCGCATCGGCGTCGCCGGCAAGTAGCCCTCACCGCCACCGCGCGGTGCGTGAAGGGAGCGTCCGCGAGGGCGCTCCCTTCGTCGTTCCAGGGGCGCGCGCGGCCCGGGCTACCCGCCCGCCGGCGCGCCCACCCGCCGCCCGGTCCGCCGCGGCAGGCGCACGCGGAAGGTGGCGCCCTGGCCCGGCTGCGACTCGACGCTGATGTCGCCGCCCAGGCCGTGGATGATGCCGTAGGCCACCGAGAGGCCGAGCCCCATGCCCTGGCCGGGCGGGCGCGTCGTGAAGAACGGGTCGAAGATGCGCGGCAGCACCTCGGGCGGGATGCCGGGGCCGCTGTCCTGGATGCTGATCTCCACGCCGACGTTGAGCTGGCGGATGGCCACCTTCACCGTGCCGCCGGGGCCGGAGACCTGCACCGCGTTCTCC
>WBZM01004510.1_pt1 | contig 10082 bp, 6 predicted proteins | sample 5204271 | NCBI WGS metagenome assembly WBZM01 (sample SAMN12344346, study PRJNA552823) | activated sludge metagenome | biome: Activated sludge suspended growth; feature: Nitrification reactor; material: Wastewater; isolation source: activated sludge from nitrification reactor of wastewater treatment... | reverse complement strand
GGATCTCGAGCTGCTGCCCCACCTGCGCGACGACGCAGCCCTCGGGGGGCTTGCCGTGCACCATCTGCCCGGCGGGGTGCTCGGGCGTCGGGCGCGTGCGGAGGTAGAGCCCGCTCCCCGGGTCGGGCGGCGGGCAGCGCTTCCCGGCGGGGTCGAGGAAGCGCCCGCCCGGCAGCACCGTGAGGAGGTTGAAGTCGGTGTGCTCCTCGCCCCAGAGCACGCCCTCGCGCGCCTGTGCTTCGTCGAGCGGGAGGTAGCGGAGCGCGCGGGTGACGTGCGGCGCGCCCTCGGTCTGCCCGCTGATGGCCCCGGCGGGCAGGCCGAGCGCGACCGCGCAGCCGCGGAGCAGCGCGATGCCGACGTCGTGGAGCGCGCCGCCCATCGCGAGGTACACGTCGCGGAAGTCGTCGTCGCCGTCGGGCCAGAGGTTGTCGGAGCAGATCTCCGGGTGCGAGATGGCGCACTCGGGGTCGAGGGGCATCGCCGCGGCGAAGTAGCACTCCTTGAAGTCGGGCGCGCCCCCGCCCGCGACGGCCTGCTCGGTGTTGGGCGGCGTCCAGCCGCGCTGGTACCAGATGTCGGGCCGCGCGAGTCGGCGCTTCTCGGCCTCGGGCTTCGCGGTGAGCCGGAGGAAGGCGTCGTAGAAGCGGTCGAGCAGGGCGGGGTCGACGCCGTGCGAGCGGACGTACACGAGCCCGTAGCGGCCGAAGCCCTCGCGCACGGCGGCGGAGGCGGACTCGACGCGCGCGGCGTCACCCGAGGCGAGGTCGTGGAGGTCGACGGTGGGGATGGCGAGGGGGGCGGTGGTCATCGGGGCGCGGGATGATGCATGCCGCGCGCGGCCGGGGCAACGGGCGCCGCGCGGCGGGAACACTCGACACGCACGGTCCGTTTGCGCTTCACTCGCGAGCCCACCAATGTCCTCCAACGCCCTCTTCCTCGGGATCGACCTCGGCACCACCAACTCGGCCGCCGCCGTCTTCGACGGGACGACCCTCTCCGTGGTGCGGAGCGCCGACGGGAGCAACATCACCCCGTCGGTGGTCCGCCTCGACGCCCGCGGCCGCGTCACCGTCGGCGAGCGCGCCCGGCGCCTCCGCGACAGCGACCCCGAGAACGTGCGCGGCGAGTTCAAGCGGCTCCTCGGCACCGCCCACGCGGTGGACTTCCCCGCCGCGAAGCGCTCGCTCCGCCCCGAGGAGCTCTCCGCCGAGGTGCTGAAGGCCCTGCGCGAGGACGTCCGCCAGCAGTACGGCTTCGCCCCCGAGAGCGCCGTCATCACCGTCCCGGCCCTCTTCGAACTCCCGCAGACCACCGCCACCGCCGAGGCCGCCCGCGCCGCCGGCTTCGCGCGCGTCGAGCTCCTGCAAGAGCCCGTCGCCTCCGCGATCGTGGCGGGCTGGAAGGCCGACGCCGACGACCCCGCCCCGTGGCTCGTCTACGACCTCGGCGGCGGCACCTTCGACGTCTCGCTCCTCGAGACGCAGGACGGGATGCTCCGCGTGGTGGGCCACGACGGCGACAACTTCCTCGGCGGCCGCGACTTCGACAGCGCCGTGTGCGACTGGGCCGTCGGCGAGCTCGCCCGCGGCGGCGACCTCGAGCTCCGCCGCGACGACCCCCGCCACGCCACCGCGCTCCGCCGCCTGCGCGCGGCCTGCGAGGAGGCCCGCATCGAGCTCACCCGCAGCGCCGAGGCCGCGATCACCCTCCCCGCGCTCTCCACCGGCGACCAGACCGCCGACGTCGACCTCACCCTCACGCGCCCGGTGTGCGAGCTCCTGCTGCTTCCGCTCGTCGAGCGCTCGATCGCCGTGTGCCGCAGGCTCCTGGAGCGCCACGGGCTCTCGCAGGCGAAGCTCTCGCGCGTGGTGCTGGTCGGCGGGCCCACCGCCACGCCGCTGCTCCGTCGGCGCGTCGCCGAGCAGCTCGGCACCACCCTCGGCGAGGGCCTCGACCCGATGACCCTGGTCGCGCAGGGGGCCGCCCTCTACGCCGCGTCGGCCAACCTCGACGCGCGCCCGCGGGAGAAGGTGGCGCTCCCGAGCGGGCCCCGCGTGTGGCTCCAGTACCCCGCGATGTCGAGCGACCTCGCGCCGTGGGTCGTCGGCCGCTTCGTCGAGGGCGAGAAGATCGCCGCCGTCTCCCTCCGCCGCGACGACGACTCGTGGCAGAGCAACCCCGAGGCCCTCGACGCCGAGGGGACCTTCGCCGTCCCCGTCCAGCTCGAGGCCCGCAAGGCCAACACCTTCCTCGTCGAGGGCGTCCGCGAGGACGGCTCGCGGCTCGCGCTCACGCCGTCGAGCATCACCATCGTGCACGGCGTCAACATCGGCGACCCGCCCCTCCCGCGCGCGGTGGGCGTCGCGCTGGCGGGCGGCGGGGTGCAGGTGTTCTTCGAGCGCGGATCGCCGCTGCCGATGCGCCGCACGCACCGCCTCCGCACGGTGGAGACGGTGTCGAAGGGGGCCGCGGGCTTCGCGCTCGACGTCCCCATCGTGCAGGGGGATTTCCCGCTCGCCCACCTCTGCCGGCTGGTGGGCACGCTCCGCATCCCGGCGGAGAAGGTGACCTCGACGCTCCCGGCGGACTCCGCGGTGGAGGTGACGCTCGAGCTCGACCGCGGCGGTCGGTTGCAGGCGAGCGCGCGGGTCCCGTCGCTCAACCAGGTGTTCGACGAGGTGGCGGTCCTGGTGGCGCCGAAGGTGTCGGCGGCCGAGCTTCGGGCCAACCTCCAGACGCTCCGCGACCGCGCGGCCGAGGCGCAGGGCGCGCTCTTCCGCTCGGGCAACGCGAAGGCGATGAGCCAGTTCGCGCGGGTCGACGGGCTCTTCGCCGAGCTCGAGCGCGACCTCGCGGCGGCCGACGGCGGCGACGTCGATGCGTTGGAGCGCGCGCGCCGCACGCAGCTCGACCTCGACGGGCTCCTGGCGGGCGCGGAGGCCGACCGGGCGTGGCCGGAGCTGATCGAGAGCGCGCGCCGCCGGCTCGCGTGGGCGCTCGGCTGGGTGGGCCAGTACGGCACCGACGCGGAGAAGAAGTCGATCGAGGGCGTGGCGGCGGCGCTGGAGAAGGCGGTCACCGCGCGCAACGCGGCCGACGTGACGCGCCAGCAGTCGCTCGCGTCGCAGCTCGGGCACGCGGCGTACTACCGCTCGCCCGGCGTGTGGGACCACGAGCTCGACGCGCTCGAGGGGCTGCTCGACACGATGCGCGACGTGCCCAAGGGGCAGCGGCTGATCCGCGAGGGCCGGCAGGCGCAGGGCCGCGGCGACGCGAAGGCGGTGGAGGGCGCGTGCAGAGAGCTCTGGAAGCTGCTCCCGCCCGACGCGAGCGCGCGGAAGCAGAGCTTCGGGTCGGGGCTGCGGTGAAGGGCGTCAGGTGGGCGCGTCGGGCAGCGTGGCCGCGAGCGCAACGAGGTAGAGGTCGACGAGCGGTTCGAGGTCGTGCGCTTCGTCGTGGCAGCGGAGCGCGGCGAGGTACTCGGCGCGCGGCACCTCCGTTGGCGGCGCGCGCAGGCCGAGCGCCACGAGCACGGCGCCGAGCAGCATCCGCGCGGTGCGGCCGTTGCCGTCTTCAAAGGGGTGGATGCGAATGAACTCGACGTGCGCCCACACCGCGAGGCGGACGGCGCTCTCCTCGTAGGCGGGGTCGTCTCCCAGGTCGCGGCAATCGTCGATGCCCCGCCGTATCTTCTGGCAGAGCGCTTCGAGACATCGACCGACCTGGTCGCGGTGCTCCGAGCGGCGGCGCGGGTCGCCGAAGGTGATGTACTCGCTCCCGCGGCCCCGGTCGCGGTGCCGCCCGGCGTGCTGCGGGCGCACCGCCTCGAAGAGCCGCGCGTGCAGCGCACAAACGAACGCGCGATCGACCGTCCGCGCCCGCCACTCCCCGGCGTGAACCTCCCTCGCAAGCCCGAGGTGGTTCGCGGTGATCCGGGTGTTCTCCTCGGCGGAGTACTCCGGCGGATCGTCACCCACGGCCGACCGTTGCCCCGGCGTACAGGAGCGGCCTCACGTCGACGCCCTCGATGCGCTGGCTCGCCGCGACGTCGCGGGCGACCACCGAGGTGTCGGCCTGCGGTGCGCCGTTGCGCGCGAGGCGGTCGGCCCGCAGCCGCGCGAGGATCTCGGCGCGCGCCGGGGGGGCGAGGCGCAGGCGTTCGACGGGGCGTGCCTTCCCCGCGGCGTCGAGTAGCGCCATCAGATCGACAGAAAGAAGTCCCAAGGAGCGGAGGATCTCCTCCGGTGAGCGTTCGCCGGAAAGCCAGTCTTCCGCGGCGAATCGGATCAGGCGCTCGTGAGCCGCGTGGGTAACGTCGCGGAAGAGCTCGGCGTGGTCACCGATGTACGTCGGCAGGCGGTCTGCCTGCTCGATGCGATCGAAGAGTCGAGCATACGAACCCCTGCGGTGCGGGTCGGCTTGCGCACGCTCGGCCAGCTCATCGAGCGCGGCCTCACGCAGCGCCGGGAGAGGAAAGAACAAGCCGTGGCGCTGCATGATCTCCACGAGCGTCGGGAGCGCCCCGCGACGCAACAGGTCCGCAACTCCTTCGGCGACTCCGATGCGTGAGGCATCCCACGCCGCGCAGACCAGGGCCCGGCGTTGCCATGCTTGGAACTCGATCGCGCACCGCGCCGCGAGCGCGATGACCACGAACGCCCCCATGCCCCGCAGGGCGCGTCGCAACACGGAGCGCGCCGACTCGCCGAGGTCGTTCGCGCGGGCCATGACCTTCCTGAACGGCTCGGGCTCCTCGCCGCCGAGTTCGCGGCGCGCCCGCGTCGCGTCTCGGCAGAAGAGGACCATCGCGAACGCGGACTCGAAGCGCTCGGCGTCCTCGCCCTCGAAGCCCTGTGCCATGCGTGCACGGGCGTAGGTGTCTCGCGCGCCCCCCTCACGCGACGGGGCCGCCTCCAACAGTCGCAGAATGTCCGGCGCACGTGCGTCCATCGCCGCCCACAACGCGGCCTCGGTGTCTGCCTCGAAGACGGGACGCAACAGCGAGCGCAACGTTTGGACGAGCGGGTTGGGGGGGGGCGCAGGGGTCTCCGACGACTCGTCCACCGCGCCAAAAAAGCGGAAGAGCCAGGCGAATGGCGCGTCGGTCGTGACGGTGGCGCCCATGGCGAGGTTCGTACCACAGGCGCCGCGACGCTGTCAGGGGCGCCTCGGGGAGACCGAACGCGCCGCGGGGAGCGCGCACCGACGGCGGGGAGGCACAGGCCACCGGCGGGGAGGCGCGGACGCCCGTCGCGGAAGCAGCGACGTGAGTGCGCGGCCACCCGTCCCGGCGCGGGGAGCACGCGTCAGCGGCCGGGCGTCGGCGGCTCGCCGCGGGGAGCGTTGAACCCGCGGCGGGGGGCGTGTTACCTCCCGCGGGGACGCGTGGCCGGCACGCGAGGAGACGATTCCGATGGCACGGGCCCGCAAACCCATGGCGCACGACCCCGAGCTGCCGTTCGAACGGCCGCCGTCCGACGACGCCACGCCGGGGGCCGACGACGAGGTGGAGGAGGGCAAGGTCGTCGACCTCATCACCGGCCGCACCGTGACCGAGACCGAGAAGGAGCGCGTCCGGCAGCGCACCGCGCGGGCCCTCCTGCATGAGTTCAGCATCCTGGTCGAGGACATGGAGCCCGACTTCCGGGTGGCCGTCGACGGGAAGAAGCGCAAGATCGACATCGCCATCTTCGAGCCCGGCGCCGCGCACACGCCCGAGAACGTCGCCCGCGTGGTGCTCTGCCAGAAGGAGCCCCGGCTCACCGAGAAGAGCACCTACAAGCTCCGCGACCACGCCCAGGCCGACAAGGACCTCGCGCTCCTCAAGGACGTGATGGTCGCCCTCCCCAACTGCCGCTACGGCATGTGGACCAACGCGCTGGAGGTCTTCTACTTCCGCCGCGAGAAGACGCGCTTCGACGCGAAGTTCGTCCCCGTCGGCGACTGGCCCCAGGCCGACGAGTCCTTCAGCGCCCGCGAGGTCGCCTCCGAGGCCCGCCTCCGCCGCGCCGAGGACGACCTCCTGCGCACCTCCTTCCGCCGCTGCCACAACTTCATCCACGGCAACGAGGGCATGCCGAAGGACGCTGCCTTCTGGCAGTTCCTCTACCTCATCTTCGCCAAGATCTACGACGAGCAGCGCGCGGACGCGGGCCACGAGCGCCGCTTCTGGGCGGGCGCCACCGAGCCCTTCACCGACGAGGGCTGCAGGGCCATCGAGGCCCGCATCCAGGAGCTCTTCGCCGCGACGAAGAAGCAGTACGCCGGCGAGTTCCGCGAGGGCGACCAGCTCACGCTCTCGCGCCGCGCGCTCGCCTTCGTCGTCTCCGAGCTGGCCCGCTACGACTTCGGCCGCACCAGCATCGACGTGAAGGGCCTCGCCTACCAGGAGATCGTCGGCAACAACCTCCGCGGCGACCGCGGCCAGTACTTCACCCCCCGCGGCGCCATCGACCTCACCGTCGCCCTCCTCGACCCGAAGCTCAACGAGCGCGTGCTCGACCCCGCCTGCGGCACCGGCGGCTTCCTCCGGGCCACCGTGAGCCACTGGTTCAAGTCGATCCCGAGCGACGCGGCCGACCCCGACGACACCCGCGACCTCGACCGCCGCCGCCAGCGGCTCCGCGACCACGTCAACAACCAGCTCTTCGGCGCCGACTTCGACCCCTTCCTCGCGCGCTCGGCCCGCCTCCAGCTCACGATGGCCGCCAACGCGCCGGGCCACGTCTACCACATGGACTCGCTGAGCTTCCCGCAGGGGCACCTCGACGCGGCGAAGCTGGCCGCGCGTGACATCGAGTTCGGCTCGCTCGACGTGGTGATGACCAACCCCCCCTTCGGCTCGGACATCCCCATCACCGACCCCACCCTGCTGCGCTCCTTCGAACTCGCCGAGCGCTGGGAGAAGAAGAAGGGCCAGGAGCCCGCGCGCAACGGCTACGAGTCCGCCGTCGCCCCCGAGGTGCTCTTCATCGAGCAGTGCCACCGCTGGCTGCGCGAGGGCGGGCGCATGGGCATCGTCCTGCCCAACGGCATCCTCGGCAACCCCGGCGACGCGCGCATCCGCCAGTGGATCCTCCGCCACTGCTGGGTGCTCGCCAGCGTCGAGCTCCCGGTGGAGACCTTCATCGCCGACGCCAACGTCAACATCCTCACCAGCGTCCTCGTGCTCAAGAAGAAGCCCTGGGAGGTGATCCGGGCGGAGGACATGGGCGGGCAGGAGCCCTACGACGTCTTCATGGCCGTCGCCGAGAAGGTCGGCGTCGACCGCCGCGGCAACAAGCTCTACCGGCGTGAGCCCGACGGCGAGGAGTCGCTCTTCGAGGAGAAGATCGTCGAGCGCGTGCGCCGCGGCGGCGTGTGGACCAACGTCACCCTCCACCGCCGCGTGAAGCACCTCGACGACGACCTCCCCCGCATCGCCGAGGCCTACCGCAAGTTCCGCCTCGAGCACCGGGAACCGGGGACGTGATCACCCGCGTCGAGGCCACCAACTACCGCTGCTTCGCGCGGCTCGACGTCGAGCTCGGGGCCTTCAACGTCCTCGTCGGCGCCAACGGATCGGGCAAGACCACCCTGCTCGACATCCCCGTGCTGCTCGGCGACCTGATGCGCGCCCGCACCATCGGCGGCGCCTTCGTCGAACGTCGCGAGGGCCGCGCCCCGCGGGCCAGCGGCCTCGACGAGCTCGTCCACCGGGGCCGCGGCGACTGGTTCGTCCTCGCGCTGGAGGCCGCGATGCCCGCCACCATCGCGAGCCAGATCGCCTCCCCCCGCGGCCTCACCCACCTGCGCTACGAGGTGCGATTCCAGGTCTTCAACGGCGACCTCCGGGTCGTCGGCGAGCACCTCTTCGCCTTCCCCGCGGAGAAGCCCCCCACCCGCGCCGACGAGGGGGGCCCGCGCGTCCACGGCGAGCACGCGCCCCGCCGCGAGTGGCGCACCATCCTCCAGCGCGCCTACGAAGACGACGCCTCGTACCTGCCCGAGACCGACCCGAAGGCGAAGGCGAAGGCCCGCGAGGCGAAGGTCTCGCCCCAGCAGCTCGCCCTCCCCGCCGTGCAGTACGGGGCGCTCGGGGTGTTCCCGGCGGCGCGGTGGTTCCTCACCTTCCTCACGGAGGAGGCGGTCTTCTTCGCGCCCGCCTGGGACGCGCTGCGCACAGCGTCGCCCCCCGGCCTCCCCCCCCGCGTCATCCCGTCGGCGCAGAACGCCCCGTGGCTCGCGCTCGCCCTGCGAAAGAGCGACCCCGACGGCTTCGAACGCTGGAAGGCCCACGTCTCCGCCGCCCTCCCGCATGTCACCAACGTCGAGGTGAAGGAGCGCGAGGAGGACCACCACGCCTACTTCAAGGTCGCCTGGCGCGGCGGCTACGACGTCACCTCGTCGGGCCTCTCCGACGGGACGCTCCGCATCCTCGTCCTCACCCTCCTCGCCTACCTCCCGCGCGTGCCGCGCTACCTCGTCGCCGAGCAGCCCGAGGACGGCATCCACCCCCGCGCCATCGAGGCCGCCATGCAGGCCTTCGAAGCCGTCGGCGACGGGCAGGTCATCGTGTCGTCCCACTCGCCCGTCGTCCTCGCGCGCACCACCCTCGACGCCCTCCTCGTCGCCCGCGTGGCCCCCGACGGCGCCGTCCAGGTCGTCACCGGCCGCAAGCACCCGCGCCTCGCCGGCTGGAAGAACCACGCCGACCTCGCCGACTTCTTCGCCGCCGGGGTGCTGGAGTGAGCGACGCCCGCCGAGACCTCGTCGTCCTCGCCGCCGACGGCACCATGGTCGCCGTCCTCCGCGCCCTCTTCCGCCGGCCCCTCGACCAGATGTTCGCCTGCCGCGCGATCGAGGTCGACCCGCAGGCGGAGATCCTCCACGACGCGCTCTACACCGACGGCGGCGTCCACCGGTACGCGCACAAGCTCCTCGCCCCCTACGTCGACACGCACGGCCACTGCCTCGTGGTGCTCGACCAGCAGTTCGGCGGCGAGCGACCCGCCGCGCAGGTCCGGCGCGAGATCATCGGCAACCTCGAGACCTTCGGCTGGCGCGGGCGCGCGGAGGTCGTCGTGATCGACCCCGAGCTCGAGGTGTGGCTCTGGCAGGACAACCCCAACGTCGAGCGCGCCGTCCGCCACCGCGGCCCGCGCAACCTCCGCGCGCAGCTCCGCGACGAGGGCGCGTGGCCGGAAGGGAGCCCCAAGCCCACCGACCCGAAGGCCACCCTCCAGCGCCTCATCAAGCAGAACAAGGCCGGCGCCGTCGTCGTGGCCTACACCCTCATCGCCGCGCGCGTCTCCACGCGCCAGTGCCGCGACGCCGCCTTCGCGCACCTGCGCGGGGCGCTGGAGCGGTGGTTCCCCCCGGAGGGCGCGTGAGGTCGGGCGCCGTCAACCTCCGGGAGATCGCCGCCGAGGAGAGCCGCCTCACCGCCGGCGTCTTCCTCTCCGAAGACCAGCAGGCGATGCGCGCGCTCGCCCGCTTCCCCCGCACCAGCCGCCTCGTCACGCTCACCCGCGGGCGCGGCGTGTTCCGCGGGCCCATCTTCCGCCGCGTCTTCGCCACCGACCCGGCGCTCGGCCGCCCCTACGTCTCCGCCTCCGACCTCGTCCAGGCCGACATCCGCCCCACCGAGCACCTCTCCCAGCGCCTCGGCGCCCTCCTCGATGCGCTCGCCCTCCACGAAGGGATGATCCTCGTCACCTGCTCGGGGATGAACCTCGGCCGCGCGCTCTGGACGCGCGCCGACATGGACGGCCTCTGCGCCTCCCACGACCTCATCCGCATCGAGCCCGACGCAGCAGCGGCGCCGCCGGGCTACCTCTACGCCTTCCTCGCCAGCCGCCACGGGCGCGTCGCGATCCGCCGGCAGATCTTCGGCGGCAACATCAAGCACGTCGAACCACACCACATCGAGAACATTCGGGTGCCTCGGCTCGATGCCGAGCAGGAGCAGGCGATCCACGAGCGCGTCGTGGCGGCGGCGCGCGAGCGAACGCAAGCGCTCGCGAAGCTTCGCACGGCGCAGGAGGAGTTCCGTCGCACCTTCGGCCTCTCCGACCTGTCGCTCGCCCCGACTTCGACGC
>WBZM01004508.1_pt1 | contig 10082 bp, 6 predicted proteins | sample 5204271 | NCBI WGS metagenome assembly WBZM01 (sample SAMN12344346, study PRJNA552823) | activated sludge metagenome | biome: Activated sludge suspended growth; feature: Nitrification reactor; material: Wastewater; isolation source: activated sludge from nitrification reactor of wastewater treatment... | reverse complement strand
CTGTAGCATCGGATGGCCTTGTATTTTTGCTTTAAGCATAACAGGGTTGGGTAAATTTACCGGACAAGGCTCTGCTTTTCTGATTATGATGATTCTTGGTGGGGCATTAATTCCTCCTTTACAAGGCTATTTAGCTGATGTAACTGATATCCATTCCAGCTATTGGATAACAGTATTTTGCTTTGCCTACTTAGCTTGGTTTGCCATAAAAGTTAAAGCTGTTTTACAAAAACAAGGTTTTCATACCAATCAATAAAAGCGTTAACATTTTTTTGTTTTGGCTAATTAAAATATCCTTTACATTAGCCATCTCACTTTTTATTTATGCAACCACAAAAAGAGTTTAAGCCATACATCTCAGCAACAGATTCAATGGCAGAGTTTACACTCAAATCAATTCTGCTCGGTGCCATGTTTGGAATCATCTTTGGAGCATCAACAGTTTATCTGGCATTAAAGGCAGGGTTGACTGTTTCTGCATCTATTCCCATAGCCGTTCTTGCTATAAGTATTGGCCGTAAGTTTTTTAAGACAACTATTCTGGAAAATAATATTATTCAGACAACAGGTTCTGCAGGTGAGTCTATTGCTTCCGGTGTGGTTTTTACATTGCCTGCATTTTTGTTTTTATCGGTAAATGAAAGTGGTATCAGCAATGGAATGCAGTATTTCGAGTACTGGACCATTTTTACTTTAGCTGTTTTGGGAGGAATGTTAGGTACATTAATGATGATTCCGCTACGCAGAAGTCTTATTGTTAAAGAGCATCAAACATTACCTTATCCTGAAGGAACTGCCTGTGCTCAGGTTCTTATTGCAGGCGAAAAAGGCGGAGACTTTGCTCGTACTGCCTATCTTGGTTTAGGCTTTGCTATGTTATATGCCATATTTCAAAAAGTATTTCATGTCATTGCAGAAGTTCCTGCCTTTGTAACCAAGCAAACCAATAAATATTTGCCATCAGCAACTGTAAGCGGAGAAATTACTCCGGAATATTTGGGCGTGGGCTATATCATAGGCCCGAGAATAGGAGGTATGCTGGTTGCAGGTGGTGTACTGGCCTGGTTAGGACTAATACCCTTGCTGGCAACGTTAGTGCCTACGGATGTTATTGCCGCACAACTTGTAAAATTAGGATACTTAAAAGATGTTCTCACTGCAGGTGGACCCGGTGGTTGGAATCCTGAAACTCACACTTTCACCGATATGGCCGATGCCATTTATCGAGCCTATGTAAGACAGATAGGTGCAGGTGCTGTGGCTGCCGGTGGATTTATTACCTTACTCAAAACAATACCTACCATTATTTCATCTTTTAAAGAAAGTGTGAGCTCTCTCAAAGAAGGACAAGGTGCCAAAACAGTTTCAAGGACTGAAAATGATTTATCATTCAAAACAGTTATTGTAGGTTCAGTTGTTTTAATCATTCTTATGGCATTATTACCACAGGTGCCCGGTGAATCTTTTATCAATAAATTACTCATCGGATTACTAATAGTTGTGTTTGGCTTTTTCTTTGTAACAGTTTCAAGCCGCATTGTCGGTATCATTGGTAGCAGTAATAATCCTATCTCAGGAATGACCATTGCCACCATCATGGGTACTGCTTTAGTTTTTATTGCTATCGGCTGGACAGGTAAGGTTTTTGAACCGATGGCTCTTGTTGTTGGTGGGCTGGTTTGTATTGCCGCTGCCAATGCCGGTGCAACTTCGCAAGATTTAAAAACCGGTTATATTGTGGGTGCCACACCACGCAATCAACAAATGGCACTTTTTATCGGGGCAATAGTATCATCTGTAGTTATCGGCTTTACCGTAAAATATCTCGACACACCTACTGCCGATTTAACAGCACAGGGAATACAACATGCCATTGGCGAAAAGTATGCTGCACCTCAGGCTACCTTAATGGCAACTTTAATTAAAGGTTTGTTGAGCCACAACCTCGACTGGCAGTTTGTTTTGGTTGGCGTTTTTGTGGCTATCACTATGGAGCTTTGTGGAGTCAATGCATTATCCTTTGCCGTTGGCGCCTATCTTCCTTTAAGCACCACGTTGCCCATTTACGCAGGTGGCGTTGTAAAAGGTATTGTTGACTGGAGAGCAAAACGTAAACATAAAAAAGCCGAAGGTGATGATGAATTAGGCAAAGGAAATTTGTTTGCAACAGGTTTGGTTGCAGGTGGAGCCTTGGCAGGAGTAGTAGTAGCACTTCTTTCAGTTGATGAAGGTATATTTGCAGCTCTCGAAAAAATAAACATGCATCACAATATTGCCAATGTTATTGGCGAAAACGGCTATCAATTGCTTGGAACTGTCTTTTTTATTGCTATGGCCATTGTGCTTTACCGAATTGCAATTAAACCCGAAAAAAAAGACATTGAATAATTAGTTTTAAATCAATTTAAGATGAAAAAGAAATTATTAGGGGTTGTATTTAGTTTATTTATACTGACAGGATATATTTCTTGCTCACAGCCTTCAAAAGAAAAGATTGAACCTAAAATTAAATGGATGGATTTTGAAAGCGCTGTTGCTGCATCACAAAAAAATCCAAAAAAACTTTTTATTGACGTTTATACCGACTGGTGTGGGTGGTGCAAAAAAATGGATGCATCAACTTTTATGGACGACTCTGTTGCAGCCTATATCAATGCTAATTTTTATCCGGTAAAGTTTAATGCAGAAAGTAAAGACACCATCCGTTTCTTTGATCAGGTATTTGTTTTTGTTCCGGATTATAAAAGCCATGAACTGGCCATATCTTTACTGAACCGGCAAATGGGCTATCCGTCTTATGTTTTTCTGGACGAGAAATTTGCTTCCATCAAAGTACAGCAAGGATATATGTCTGTTGAAACTTTAATGCCTCTTTTGCATTACTTTGCCAAAGATGCCTACAAAACAAAAACGTTTGAGGAGTTTACGAAGTAGTAATCTTGAAATATTTTTAGCGTCTTGCCGGCAAGTCACTTTAATTTAAACAAATTTGTTACTCCACCACCACCAACCGTGCTGTGCCCATGTTTGACAGGCCCCTAATCACTACAGTATAGACACCTGCTGCCAGCGCTTGAGTGCTTAGTGTGCCTTTACCTTTTTGAAACCTACCCGAGGCTACCTCCAAGCCCATCATATTGATGACAGAATAACTGCCATCATGTTTTCAGATTGCTACTCAACAGAAATATTGTCCTTCACACACTCTGTGAGGCGTTTAAGGGGCTCCTTTTTGAAGGAAGCAAATTTTTTGATAATGATTGTTGGGCTTACAGTAAACACTTCATTTGTCCGAACTTCACTTTCATATTTCAGTTCTCGGTCAATGTCTGTTGGTGCAATAGCAAAAGAAAACTTATCTCCTCTGATTACAGAAGTGATTTTTGCAACGATGTAATTCTGTTTATTAATGGAATCCTTTGAAATAATAACCGCTGGTCGTTGCTTGGTAATTGAAAGGTCGGTATAAGGATACGGAAGTAATATGATGTCGCCTTGGTTATATTCCATAGCTGTTAATAGTTGTTCCAATGTTCATCTTCGTTGCTGCCCCAATCAGTTGCTAATACTGGCTTGGATAAGTTATAAGAGCTATGAACATCGGCTATGTCTTGGAGATTAAAATATAAAAAGTCAACGGTTTCAAAAAAATCCAAAGCTGCAATCTTGAAGTCGCGGAACTCTCTGTTGTCAATTGGTTCAATGACAGTTCTGAGTTTTGATAACACTGGAATTATGGGACTAATTGAGTTTAACTCCTTAGATGCTTCGTTTGGCGACAAGTCTTTGAGATAATACAAAGAGCCACGCAATTTGATTGTAGAATCTTTAATCTTCGGAATGGCAAACTTCTCATATTTCTCCCAAATAGTTTCAGCGATATTGAAACTTGAAAGAACCCCAAGAGATTCTAAAATGTTTGTTGTAAATGTTAGGCTATAAACCATGTCGCAAAGATACAATTTAATAGCGGTCTGTCAATGATTTAATAGGAAAAGTCTGTTCGTTAAACAATAAGTGTTCGGGTTATGCAGTGTTTACAGCCATTGCCGTGGGTAGGCTTTTGAAACCAAAATCTATCTGCCAGCACCAACGTTTATAAATTGCTTAAATGTGTCTATTTGCATAACCCGCCCATGCGTGCCAGCCATTGAAAACTTTGTGCCTGCGTTACATTGAATAAACTTACGTAGGAAGAAATAAGAAGTAAAAGTAAGATTACTTTTTTCATGATAAATTGTTTTTTTTAATTACTTTTTTACTTTGTTACTCCACCACCACCAACCGTGCTGTGCCCATGTTCGACTGGCCTCTAATCACAACGGTATAGACACCTGTGGCAAGCGCTTGTGTGCTTATGGTGCCTTTACCTTTTTGAAACGTGCCCTTGGCTACTTCCATACCCATAGTGTTTATGACAGAATAACTGCCATCGGCAATTGCCGTTGCAAAGGTTGCAGCTGCACCTCCGGCAACAGGGTTTGGCCACACACTGATGCTTGCTACCGTTGCTGCTGTTAAATCCTGGCTAATGCCCGTTGTACAGTTGTAGCCATACTTGGCTATAAAACCATCGGAATAGCCTCCCGCACTTTGCACACTGTGTGTTCCTGCCGTTAATGTACCCTCAAAATTGCCGGCTATATACACATTGTCATTGGCATCTACCTTGGTTACGTAGCTATCCACATCATACCCTCCGGTGCAGCCTAATTTTACTGCACCCAGCATGTTGCCGTTGGGATCTACTTCGGCTATGAATAAATCTAATGATCCGGCCATGGAACCCATTAACGTATCTGAACCAAATACTGCTTTGGTATTATAAGTACCACTAAAGTTAAGATAGCTATTTGTTTTAAGAGCCACTCCTCCTTTGTTAAAGCCCTGATATTTTGTATAGGCCTGTGTTGCCCATACAGGTTGCCCTTGTGGAGTTAATTTTATTATGAATGGTGAAATAGCTAGAGGAGGTATCGGGTCTGTAAAAACATAATTGCCACATTTTAAACTGGGTGATGCATCACCTGTTACATAAATATTGTCAGCAGAATCTGTAGTAGTACCATAAGACAAACTTGCATTAATTATAGACGTTGTATCATCAAACATATATACCCATTGTAATATTCCTGCATTGTTAAATTTACTTACCCACATGGTGTAAAACCCCGGTTTGGGATTGTACAATGTTTGATTACCTACTAAAGCAGAATCACCATCAAAATAGCCATTGATAATATAATTGTCCTGCGAATCCATAGAATTTAAAACAAAGGTGACTGAAAAATCTGCACTTGGGGTAAATATTGATTGCATTATGCCTGATGTATCAAACCTGGAAACATAAGGTGCTGTATTAGGCTCAGTGGTGTTCCAGCCGGGGAATAATAATCCTGGGCTTGAACCAAATGAAACCACCGGTTGCCCATTGCTATCTAATAACACCCTGAAGCCTCTTGACCCGCCACTAATGGCAGCCGTACCTGCTGCTTTAATCCACATATAATTGCCGCTTGTATCAAATTTGGCAAGAAACATATCTACATGAACATCAGTAAAGGTAGTATCAAAAAAAGTGCAGGGCCTGTTAGGTGTAGATGAAATTCTTCCTGTTAAGTAAATATGCCCTATATTATCTAATACTAGATCGCCAGCATCATCTTCGTCTAACCCTCCGGCAGTTTTAACCCACACAAGGTTACCATGACAATCGTACTTGCATAAAAACATATCATAGCCTCCATAAGTAGTCACAGGCACACCGTCAAAATCGGCTATGGAGCGTATGCGTCCGCAGGCATAAACGTTGCCATCGGCATCTACCTCAATATCACGCACCCATTCATCGGGGCCAAAGTTGGGGTCAGAGTCTGGCCCGCCCATGCGTGTCAGCCATTGAAAGCTTTGTGCCTGCGATGTATTAAAAAAACTTACATGGGAAGAAATAAGAAGTAATAGTAAGATTGCTTTTTTCATGATAAATTATTTTTTAAAATGACCATTTTATTTTTTTTTACACTATTGGTTGCTAATATTCTTTATGCCGCTGCCATCATGCAGCGGCATAAAGAGTAAGATACTATTTAATGATGCTGAGTTTTTGAGTAAGCACAGTTTTACCTCCAGTGCTCAGAGTAAGGTAATAAATTCCCTTTGGCAGTATGGAGGTGTTGTATCTGGCATAGCCGGTGTTTGTCATTATGTGTCTGATGTTGATGACAGCACCACGGGCATTGGTCAATGTCAATACACTGTTTAGGTCTTTGCCCGCTGCTGCAGGCAAAACAAACTGCACCAAGGCTTCGCTGCTTGCCGGATTGGGCATGATGGTAAGCTGCGGATCATCAGGATGCTGCTCCTTAAGTGCTGCTGTCAGGCGGGTGTTGCCTGTGCCACCACCATTGCAATCAGGTAAATTAAAACATTTATAAACAAAACAAGAGCCTCCTTTCATCACATCATAAAAGTTTACATACAAGCACATCTGGCCATTGGTGGGTGGCAAATCGGTAAAGATGCCTTGCAAAGGAGTGATGCCGCCTCCGGTGATGCTTGCTGGGAAGCCTGTGATGATGCCGCTGCTCAGGCTGTACATGGCACTCCAGTTGCCCGGTGGCAGACTCACATTAAGGTTAACGGCATAGGTCTGATTGCCATTGGCATCAGGCGCAATGCAGTAGATTTTGTCCATTTCAATTGACCAATCGCATTTTTTAGTAGTGCAACCCGGAGGCTTCACACAAAAGGTGTAGGTGCAGCTCAATGATGGGTCAGGGTCGGTGTAGGTAAGGGTAAAGCAAGGTAATATATCGTTTATTTGATAACAGCCCAAAATACCCTCAATCACCACATCGTTGCTATTTACATGATAGGTCCAGGGGGTGATGTTGGTATTGCCGCCCGGTGGGTTGGGTGCCAGCGTAAAAGTGCCCGTAGGTATCAGGTTGTTGAAATGCACGGTAAATTGAAAGAGGTAAAACGACTGTCCGTTTAAGTCGGTGCCCAGGCACTTATACCAGTCTTCGCGTACCTTGGTTATCTTACAAGGGCAGGTACGAACAGTAACATAAATAGGGTCGGTAGTTATTTTGCACCCCATGTCGCTCACCAATTCCAACTGCACAATGTAGGAGCCTGGTGGTAAGGTGCCACCACCGGCCAGCGCATTGTTAATGTCCAGATCGCCCACAGGGCTTGCATAGCCGGAATATGGAGCATTCAGGTACTGCGAGTTAATTATCCAGGTCCAGCGGTCGAAGGTTATGCCATAGCTGCCGGGTATGACAATGTGGTTTTGGTCATTGTCGCAGCGATCCAGACATCCGCTGACAAGCCAGCTTATATCAGGGTTGGCATTAACCCTAACATTGAGGCTTTGGCTGGTGCAGCCAGATGCAGGGTCGGTAAATATTGCATTGTAATTGCCCGTGTTAGGCACAGTGATGGGGTTGGTATTGCCGCCCTGGCTCCAGTTCAGCACTAAGGGTGTAGTCCAGTTAGTTGCCGTTAGGGTTACGGCATTGTTTTCGCAGCCCGGTGTAGGCTGTACCGCTACTAAAGGCACAGGCGGTGGGGCAAGCACGTTAAATGTTTTAGACACTAAGGTGCTGCAGCCGTCAGCCGTAGTCAGCATCAGGGTAACGGTGTAGGTGCCTATGGCCGGAGGTGCTATGTGAATGGCTGAGGCCTGAAGGGTGGTGCTGGGTGGGGCAAGCAATAAACCACCGGGCAATGGCTGCCATTCATAACTGCCATTGCCGCTGTAGCCGTCAAAAAACACCGCTTCGCCCTGGCAGTAGTCACTCTTGCCTCTGACTATAAGGTTGGGCACATTATATACCGACACATCGGCAAATCTGGGCGATACGTATTTGCAACCGCTGGCAGCATCAAAAACGGTAATATAATACTGACCTGTAGAATACACTGGCAGCGTAGGTGTTACAGCACCGGTACTCCATAAATAATTAGTAGGTATAATGGAGTTGCCTCCTCCTTGTAATAAATCAGGATAATAACTTAAATTCGCAGAAGCACCCGGACAGAAACTGTTAAAAGCAGATATTGGAAAACCGTTTAGCTTATTTTGATATACCGTAACATAATCATCATCGGTATAGGTGCAGCCGTAATTGTCATACACCGTTAGCTCAACGCGATTTGGAATTGCTGTTTGTGCATCATACACCCTTTGCGCATCAATGTGTTGTACGGTAGTCGGGAAAAGCGGTGCATAGGAGGCACCGTCACCAAAATCCCACAGGGCATGGTGTATTCGGGTAACAGAGCCGGTGAAATTAAAATTCACCACGGTTTGTTTTTCACAAAAAGGCGGATTGGGAGCAATGGTAAAGGCAGCACCGGGGGGTGTGGGTATCAACAACTGATTGAGGGTGTTATTTTGGGTGCAGGTGTAGCCCGAGGAAGTAGTTACAGTAACACTAACGGTATGATTGCCGCTGGGACTTACCGGAATAGTGTTGCTGATGGGCCCGTTGCCTATGTTGCCACCATCAAACAACCATTGGTAGCTGTTTATGGGGTTTGTACTGAAGACACTGGCATTGAAAGTAAAATTATAGGCACCGGGTGTTACTGCCGAAGGGCAAGATATATTGGAATAAATAGTTGCCTTAACCGGTATGGATAACGGCATACAATCGCTGTAGCAATGCACCACACCATTGATGGTGTTATACACCGTTACACAGATATTGTAATTGCCTTGGTAGCTGTAGGTATGGGTTATATTGCTGAATGATGTATTGTTGGTGGTAACAATAATTGGAGTACTGTTATCACCCCAGTATATAGCATAACCGGTAATGGCCCCCCCTGTAATATTGCCGCTTATGGTAACCGAGCCGCAGGTTGTATTAAACACAGGTGTGTTAAACTGTATGGCATAGCCAATCAAATCAGGACAAGCAACAGGGCAATCGGGTACTGCTATTGATGCCATGTCCACGCAGCCATTGGCACCGGTAATGGTAACAGTATAGTTTGCCGCTGCATTGATAGTGATGCTTGGCGTAGTAGCCCCTGTTGACCATTGGTAGCTGCTTTGCCCTGCAGGCATTGCCGTTAAGGTGATGGGTAACGTACTCAAACATTCCAGCGAAGTTCCAATATAAGCCTCCGGCCCGGGGTTTACTGTAACGGCACTGCTGGCTGAAGAAAGGCAGCCATCCACATCGAGCGTTACGGTGATAGGGAAGGTGCTGATGCCGGAGCCATCAATGCTGTAAGCGTGAATGATGCCTGCTGGGTCGTATGGAAAATTTTGACCGGAACTGCCAACAAAATCGCCCCAGTTCCAGGTATAGTTGGCATTGTTATAGGTTCCTGCTGCGGGCTGTGGGGTAATGTTAAAAGTGGCCGGCACATTGTCGCAGGCAGGATTGGGCCCGGTGATAGTGAATGGCGCCCCTCCTTTTACATCTAATCTAAATCTAAATTTGAGGTTAATGCCGCCACAGGTATAGGTGTCAAAACTGATATAGGTATTCAAATGCAGGGTGTTGTTCCACTGTATGTCTAAAACCATTTCATCATTAGCATTTACGGTAGCACTCACCACAGAACCAATATCCGAAGGGATGATACTTATTTCGTACTGGTCAATATTATAGCTGCTCCAGTTGGCAATTTTATAGGTTTTGTGGGTGTTGAGGCAGGATTTGCCAACGGGTGTAGGGGAGGTACAGTCCAGCGACAGTGGTACGGCCGTTCCTGCAATATCTTCGGTTAAAGCACAGGCATCGGGCATGATAAAAACTTTTTTTACAGGCGATAAAGTAATAGGCAACGAAACACAACCGGTATTGGCGTCATACTCTGTAACGGAGATGGTATAGGGCATTGTGGCGCCCCATGATATGGATAGTGTGCTGCCATTGCCGGTGGCAGGTGTGCCGCCTGTCACCGTCCAGTTAAGGACATTGGTGGGGTTAAATGGTGTGCAGGTATAAAGGTAGGAGGCACCGGCACAAGGTTTCATTTCGCCAGAGAGGGCTGTGGGTGATGGTGGTGTAGGGTTAACTGTTATGGAATAATTTACCGTTGGCGTACAATAATTT